>JAABUR0100007537.1_pt1 | contig 12841 bp, 14 predicted proteins | sample 5560091 | NCBI WGS metagenome assembly JAABUR01 (sample SAMN10711879, study PRJNA513375) | rock metagenome | isolation source: Antarctica rocks | place: Antarctica: Victoria Land, University Valley sud
GAGAATGAACGATTCCACTGGGATACTACTCGTGGCTAAGAGAACACTATAGTCCATGCTCTGGCATGACGAGGTCGAGTTTAGGGATCTTCAAGTTCCTTCCGACCCCGAGGTCACCAACCTTCGCAAGGTCTTTTTCAACAAAGCGCGACCTGTTTAGTGCACTCAAACTCATGTTCAATAAGGGCTTTCAGCCGAAGGCGTTATTCTTGTCAAAAGCCTACGCTGGCCATCTATCCAATAGACAATACCTGTATGTGCGGTGACTCTGTTATTCCATACAACGACGGTTTCCTCTTCCTACTTCACTCGCGCCTGGGAGTTCGTGACGTATGCGGTGCGACCAAAAAAAATCGAGCTGCGCATCTCTCTTCGCCTTCTTGTTTCCGACAATGTATCGAGTAATGAGTAAAGTTAAAGGGACAGCTTAGAAGTGCTTACATTGGGGATTAACATACATAATTGTCTCCGGTCGCAGCGTGAGTTCGTACAAGAGGGTTTATGTTAGCCATTAGTCTCCTTCGCACAGTACCATCCCTTTGGACACTTGCTATCTCTTCTATACCTGAGTGCAGCGCCTTTAGGCCCATAAAGTCGGTCTCGGAACCAGGAGATAATCTGGTATACGCTTCGACTTGGTTCGCAAACAGCGTTTCGCCACTGGTTTCTTGCTTGGTGAGTATGTAAAGAAACGTTGTTCTTGGAGGGTGTTCTCCATATATTGCATCAGAATGTCAGGCAACAGACGAAGTGCGACCGGCAAAAAAAGCATGCGTAGGTCGATCGCTAGCGCCGCGATGAACTAGGTAAATTTCTGGATCCCTTGGATGTCTTTTAGGACTGTGAAGCAATCAGTCTACATTGAATCCAATGGTTTTCTAAAATTTACTTCCCACTTATGGGACGGACGTAATGTTTGCCAGAGTAGCCGCCATTTTCTAACGCCTTGCGAACTGGCAAGTCCGCGAAATCCTGGCCACGAAACGCTAGAATCATACGCTGCGCTATAAGGAGTGTCAATCGATCGTTGCCGTTGTGGGTCAGTGAGCTGATCTGAATGCCAGAGATTTCTGATCCCATCGTGGGAGTGAGATTCTTCTTTCGCACGCCTGACTTGAGAACGTCGGGAACTTTAGGATTGGTGTCGAGGCCATGCTCATAGTGCTTGAACTGCTGAGGAGCTTCCTATTTCTGGTTGTGGTTTAGGTGGGCATGTAATGTTGATACTGCTGAATTGATAACTTGGTGTAATTAGTTGACCATGTTCTTGCAGCTTACCTTTCCCGCCTTGTTCTTCTCTATTACTATTATTTTCGAGTCTCTAGAGAAACCTGACCGACACTTGAATGCTCTAGCTTTGAGTCTTTAAGTTCATCCGCAATTGGTGCCTTCCTGGTCGACAAAGAGATCAAGTCAAGGTCAAGTCTCAGTCAACAATCGTCCAGACGTATGAATATGTATTTGGCTCTTAGATTGGGTTCTTCCGGACGCATCTCTGATAAATCCGAGGTGGTATATGCACCGTCCCATCATCGCTATGGTTAAAGATTGATCTACTTCTCCCGCTAATTGAAATCATTCCCCCGGTGCCGAATTCCAGAAGGAAATCGCTCCTCGCCACTAGAGCTCTTCTCTATCCCCACAGAACCTGCCATCTTCACTCTTGCGAAAAACCATCAAAGTCTCCCCCGCTCCTAGAATCCGTATCGTCCATCCTGACAGCTATGCCGTGTCAACGTAAAAGCTCAAGGTTTCATATTTTCAGATTTCTCAAACACCCCTATCACGTCCTCGCCCCCAGGTTCAAGTCGCAATCATCCTCGTCCTCGTCGTCCATCGACCTATCGGCCGCCTTCTCAAGAACCCTCACCATATCCTCAAGCCCACGTTCCATCGCAAGCATCATCGCCGTCTTCCCTTGCACATTCCAAATCTCAGCATTAGCCCCGTGCTCGAGCAAACCAGCCAGCCGCCTCGGACTGCGCGTTGTTCACGGCGACCATTAGCGGCGTGTCGGAAGCTTTCAAGCCCTTCTTCTTCTTCTTCTTCTTCTTCTTCCTCAAACCTCCCGAGCTGAACCCCACTCGCTCATTCACGTCACTGCCATGCTCGAACAACACCTGCAGAATGTCCAAGCGTCCTTTCTCGGCGGGCCACTTGTATGGCGGATTGAGCTACAAGCGCTTCGTGCTTAAGAAGTAGTGTGGTGAATGCCAGGGGGAGTTTCTGGGCGGAGAGCCGTAGATGGTAGCCTGGTCCCGTGTAGCCGTTACATTGGCCGTTTGGGTGTCAGCGCCGTGGGTTAGCAAGTAAGTTGCGTGATCGAACTTTTTTTCTGTGGAGGGACTGCGAAAGTGGGTCGCCAGCATGTCCTAGATCTAGATATTTACGATTTCAGGCATTGCAGTTACGAAATGGCGAAGGACAAAAAGGTTGCCGCCAAAAGCCATTAGTAGTCTTCAACAATGAGAGTAAGTTTTGCTGAGGTGTAGGCCACTGGTAAAGGGAAACCCGGCGCGTGGGGGCTGAAAACTGCAGCTCTAATTTGACTGGTCGAAGACACAATCCTATTTAGGCGCTGGCTGCCCGTATCAAGGCTTTGAATAAAAACAAGACGACTGATCGTACTCCTGCCGCCCAGAAGTGTTTCAAACATACCTTACTCGGACGTTCCCAAATTGCTCACTCTTGCGTCTAAAACCGTCCGGCTGTACAATTCCGCTTACTCAGAAATCCGTTGCTTCGATGACCTTATCGCTCGTGTCGAAGCTTTAATGACTACGCATCACGCGGCATTCGACTTTTGGTAGCCCAATGCGCCGGTCAAGCCATGGAAGATGGTGTGGTGGCAGGGGGAGCTTATCTCTTAAGTATAATCGTCAGACTAGGTACCGGCCGCTGGTATTGCGTTTGACTGATTTCTAAGGCCAGGGACGTAAGAGCTCCGTGCTGAATTCTAGATAAATATATGCTGTTATGTTCAAACGGGTTTGAAGGCCGCCTGAGCACACTATAAGGATAACGAACAGGACATGCTCAAGCACAAGATGATGCTCCTAGGCTGTCTAGCAAATTCCAATCAAGAGGAATATCACCCTCGCCACTCCAACTATGTAAGCATTGGTCGATGAGTCCCTACGCAGATAGCATTCAGTAAGGCTCAATATAGCAGTGAACTCTCAAGGCTTACCCAATCAATGTCATCCCTTTCACTGAATAATGTGTTCAAAGTGTCTGCGGAATTGGAATCTAAGTGGGTGTCATTACCCACGGAAAATTCCTGCCCTGGACTATTTAACCCATTTATTTTCCACAGCGAGCTTCCTGGAGAAGTCCCTGCTGTTCCCATCACATCGCCTCCACCTATTGAGGTCTGCCATACACTCGACATCTCATGACATACATTTCCCGGGGTAGATGGGACGTTTGGTCTTGATACTTTTGAGAGCATGACTGCGAGAACGTTTGAAGCACGGCGCGCATCTCGAGAAACTGCTCTCCTTGATATCCAGATATCATGTGATAGTCTCAACGTGTCGTATTTCTTGACTTGAGCCTTCAAGTCTTCTGGAGATGTGGCCGCAGGATTGTTATGAGACTCGTATAGGTTAAGGCAGGTGATCATCGCAGCCAGGAGAAAGTCCTGCCAGGTCAAGCTCGAAAGCATCCACTTATCCTTTTCGAGTTGACCTCCTGGCTGACATGCGGTATGTAGTTCAGCTTGATGTTCCAAAATCTGGAGAGCTGCATTAATACAGATTTCATGAGAGTAGTCAAAGTTTGGATTCGATCTATCGTGGCTGAGGTATTTTCGATGCAAGACGCAGAGACTCTTCAAATACAACAGATCAATGTTCAGTCTGTGAAATATCATGTAAGCCTGATCTGTGAACGATGAGCTCAATGGTCTTATTCGAAGACTGGGGGGAACATCTATGTGCGTTTCGTGAAGCTCATTATCAAGTTTCATGGTCTCTTCATATGGTAAGGCTTTGAAAGACAGTGCATGCCGAATGACACGCCGGAATGTTCTCGCTAGTCGACTCTTGTAACAATAGTATAACATTGGCGTTGGATCAGTTGGTGGCCGAGAACATGGGAGAATCTTGCAGTCCTCATCAAAGTCTGTATCAAACAGGTTGCTCGGAGGCTCTGCGTCACATTCTTCCTCGTGTATGATCGCGGGCAACCCGGCCTGGAAAGAGAGAAGAAGCTCGAAGTTCCCTAGGATGAAAAAAGTCCTTCTCCTCATTTCCCCTTCAAAAGGAGAAATGTTGGCAAGATGGCGAGGATCCCTGTGATATCCCATCCTTATAGCAAGACGTACGCCGATTCCCATGATCATCCAGGCATCCGAATCAGGATCTTCCTTCTGCCTATACTTACAAGATGCGTATAGAAGCACGGCTTCTACGGAATACGGTCTAGCCTTGTGGTATTTACCTGAGACAAGAGCCTGGCCGGCTCTCGCGAAGAACGCTGGTCTCGCGAGATCGTCAGAAGAAGTAAGACTTTCCAGGCCACTAGCTCGTTCAATCTGCGAGCCGATATGCAATACCGAAAAGAGCATTGAGATCCAGAGGAAAGAGACCGAAGAAGGATCAACCCAAAAAGATTCGTACTAAAGATGATCAGTACCTCAACATAATAACGAGGTTCAAGGAACATGCCTCTCTTAGAAACTTCCCGCTGTGAATGATCGCTATGGCAGTCAGTAGAGGTTTTAAAACCGGAGCGGTGTGCTTACGAATTTCAATGTACCTTGCATTGAAGTAGGCAGAGAGTAGCTTGTCCACCATAGTTCTTGGTGGTAGAGTGTTGCAAACATCCATCAGCGTCAGCGATTCAGTTCTGTCTAATACAATATCAGGACCATTTGGAAGTGCGGATGATAATGTTTCCTCATTATCATCAGTGTCAGGTTCAAGGACGCTTTGAATATCTTGAATCTTGAGAACGTAAGCTGTGTATCAGAGGCTTTTCGACAACTAGAGACACAGACGTTTTGCAATAATGTTACCCAATGGGTGGCGTCAAGGTAGTTTGTTTCTGATCCACGGACATCCAAATGCCCTTCCAAACGCGTCTCGGCGTTTTCCGGTGAACTGTGGTTGGAGAGTTTCCTCGACCGCTGGTTGACTGTCACATTCTGGGAGGACCTCTTCCCACTGCAATTCTCTGAATCCTCTTTCGTTGTTTGCATGAGACTAGTAACCATTTCCTCAAGCTTCTGTAAGCGAATCTGTGCTTCAGAAGCCCTGGATCCCCCATCAGATCTATCACGCCTATTTCGGCCGCCATTGGAATAGCTGCAAGAAGCTGCATCCCCTCTCTTTGAGCATGATATACACGGTACCTGTCGGTCACATTTTGATCTGTAACGACAGTGAGCGGCCAAAGGTGCATGTTCGAGTACTAAGTGAGACTGACTTCCGCGTTCTACAAGCCATGCAAGATACCGGCTGCCGATTGCGTTTCGTTACTCGGGACTGTAATCCACTGTTTGTAGCATCGGGCTTCGCTATTCGGAACACGTTTTGGTGTTGGGACATCTCAGACATATTTGATGGATGACTGTAAAATCTCAGATGACATATAAGTCGTCTATACAGAGGTAAGCTGCTTAGATAGGCGGCTCGAGAAATGTGCAAGTAGTGTAACGCAGAAGGGGTATTCCATCAAAGGGTAAGGAATAATGTGATAAACCTGTTCCGAACATCCGAGTGGTGCTTCACTCCACGAGAGAGAGCATAAACTAAGTTGTAAGATATATTATAGCCCAAAGGTTCCAACCCTTCAAGCAAGGCCAGCGTCTACCTACGAACCTTTGATCGTTCTTTGGTCAAGGAATTGCAGACTATTGAGTTTTTTGTCTGTAATTGCAGGTGTTCGTAGACTACGTTGAACTATAGCACTAATGCTACGACAACGGCGAAGCAGTAGACCGTATTGTGTAAAATTACCTTAGGTACAGCTGAATGATGTCAAGAAAATCCTTCGTGCCAAAACATTCTCTGCTACTGAGTGTGTTCTTCACAAAAACATTCGTAACAACGATTCGACCGTGTAGACTCGAGCTGATTTTTTGGGACGGTTAAAATCGAAGCGTGAGCGTGAGGCTGCCAAGCTGTGTGATGTGATGTGAGACTATTCTAAGCTCAATCAAGTTTAGCCGACTTTGAGGATAGAAGGAAGCGCGCGGTACCCTCGACATATCAATGCCAGCCCGCAGATGCTCGAGTCCCTTCTCAATGGCCTTTATTCTTGACGCCGTCTTGAGTTTACCGCCTGTCAGGGTTGCTGGTTGAAAGTTCTTCATGGATTGCCTTGCCTACGCCCCCAAGTCCTGCAGGGATCGAAGAACCATAGACTGTCATGATGTTAGAATAGTGCCGGCCGCTGTTTTGTCCGACCATGACAGCATCCTACCCTGCTTGACCCTTACTGTCGCCAGGATGTCCTTAGGTGCTTTTTGCGCTGAAGCAATGAAGCCGCCACGGAGTTGCGCAAGGGCTGCACCTATCATAGTGCTGTCGCGGACCTCAATTGCTGGAATCACGTTCGTGGATGACCAGAAAATCTGTAAGGGTTTCATGCCATCATCGGCACCTGTCAGATTATTGACAATGCTAGGGCTGCTAGATTCCGAAACTACTTTGGCACCGAGATTCGTACAAATGTCGGATTTTTCTCGACGCTGTTGTGACGGCGTCATGTTGGAAGCTACGGCGAGTTACTTAGCGGACCTACCCATAATCGAGCTTCCACCTCGAATAAGGATGGTTGTGCCGAGCTTCTCAGTGCTTATGCTTGGGTACCACAGGGCCAAAAATCCCCTCTGATATACGCCATCAGCAGCAGTAGAAAGCGCTAAATGTACTATGGACCCAGCCTCATATGTGATGCTGTCTAGGAGAGGGCTGGTGGCACTCGCTGGGACGGCAGCAAAATTAAGGAAGTCTGAGTTCTCCGACTTGCCAGTCTTGAAACTAAGGGCATACGCAAGTATACGTCGACCCTCACTAATATCGGCAACGCCTTTGCTAAGCTCAATGGCTTCGCCTGCGAGATCACTCCCGAAAGTTGTGGGCCACTGCTGAACGTACAATCCAGAGTCTTGCCTTAATTCAAGCAATCGGATTGATTGCGATAGCATGGCTCTTAACAAGAACGTCTCCAGGCCCAGGCTTGCCCACATCAGCTAGACCGACTCTGAGTTTCCTGAATCCCGTCCATCTAAGCTGCCTCGTTTGTCGATAACATTGTGGAAGTTTGGCTTCCCTCTATCCCTGACTTGCAAGCTTTTTGAAGGTAGTGTCTGTGTGAACGTCGTTGAAAGAGTCAACTCTAATGCTGATATTGCTCTTCGATGGTTAGAATGTAATAGAAGACACGGAAGAGCAACTAATACTATGACGCATTGATTCGGCATATCGCGGCTTTAAGAAATTTCCCGTTTAAGAATTACTGGATTCGGCAGTCCTTAAATCCACCCTGACTTGTTTTTCTTCCAGTGATTGTTCTATAGCTGTACATATATAAACTATAACACAGCTACCTCAACAACCAAATATTGGGGTTTCAGATATTCCAGAGAGCTGAGACCTTTAGTCCCCCTTCATGGCAATCCTCCTTACAGGTGGCACGGGTAAGACCTCCGTACGCCTAGCGCGCTTCTTGCAAGATGCAAAGATTCCCTTCCTCTTGGCGTCTCGTAAGGTAGAGGCTGAAGCTCCATCTGGAATGTCGGCGACAAAGTTCGACTGGCTTGACTCCTCGACATTCGAGAATCCTTTTCAGTACAAATTCCCCAGCGGCCAGAGTATTTCTGCAGTTTACCTTGTTGCGCCTGAAATATCTGATCCATCACCATCAATGACAGCCTTCGTCGACCTTGCAATCGAAAAGCATGGCGTCAGAAGATTCGTCCTCCTAACCGGCAGTACGACGGAGGTCGGTGGGGTCTATGTCGGAAAGCTGTGGCAGCACTTGGTTGATCTTGGTGTCGAGTATTGTGTGCTCCGTGCGACTTGGTTCATGGGTACGTTTTCGCCAAACACTCCAGACTATCAGTAAACATTTTCCGGCTGACGGAATGGAACTAGAAAACTTCTTAGAGCAGCAGTATACTGCATCGATCAAAAACGAAGGCAAGATCTATACTGCGTGTGGGGACGGCCAAATCCCATTCATCAGCGCCCTGGATATCGCAGCCGTAGCATTTCGCGCGCTTACCGATGCGAAGCCACACAACACCGATTATAGGATCCTTGGGCCTGAGCTGTTAACCTACGATGAGGTATACCACTGTTTCCGCCAACACCCTTGCGCTGACAGTCTTCGTGCAGATCGCCGGAAAACTCAGCAGTGGTCTGGAACGCGACATCGTGCACGTCAAACTCTCCGAGGAACAAAAGGTTCAAAGGTTCCTCGACTTGGGTATGCCGAAGCACTACGCAAAATTCCTTGCCTTCCTTGAAGCCCGTAGTGCTACTGGAATGGAAGAAAGGTCGAATGATGCGGTGCAGAGGGTGACCGGACGGCCACCGATGAATTTCGATGCGTGGGTGCAACAGAACAAGACAGCATTTCAGTGATTGATCTTAAAGGTGTAATTCGTTATCTCACAAATCTGATATCTCACTGTCACGAATACTCTGTCGATGCATGGAAGGAACAAGTCATTGACTGAAACAGGTGAAATATCTTGCTGTTTACTAGAGCATAAGAAGATCGATGAACCCCGGGTACTATTAACATCATGGGATACCTAAACATCTAATCGCATTTGCACTAGCTGCCTCATAGCGCCGAACGTTCACCTAGCAGATTACCATCCATCAAAGGCCGGTCCCCAGTTATGACCGTACTATCTTCGAGCGTGATAGCGTGCGCTGGGAATGTGACCATGCGATATGGTACGAGGACGTCGACGTCAAAAAGACAAGGTAAATCTCAGTACCAGAAACCGTAGAAAAGCAGATGCCATAGATCACAAGAAAGCAGCGACAACTCTTCAAATATAAGTGATGTATGGGAGCGGCAACATCTAGAGTGGGTTGATGTCCCGCTTGGCTGAGCTAGAGGTTGCCATTATGCTCTGATTTATAAGAAAAAGGCCGTTGTGGTGACAATAATGCGTTCCTGAGAGGTATTGTCTAGATTGGATAGGTATACGGCAGCGAGGCGGAGGACCTCTGATTTAGACCATCTCATAAGATGTTTCGGGCGCTCTTGTTTCTTTACCTCGTCATCCTGCAGTATGCATATGGAATCAACCCACAGGTACCGTTCGTGAGAAAGATCTACCACACACATAGCATCTCTGATAGTTCTAGGAATTAGGTTCAATAGATCTGGGTTAGTGAAGGCGTTGTCGAGTTGTAGATGCCTAATGATATGATTTACAGTCGACAAATAACCCGTTCCACCCCATATGTAGCTCAGCGCTATACAGCTATCTTCCGGACAATCCGTTACAAGACGCTTACGCCAGGTGTCAATCAGTCGAGTTGAACCATAGGAGTGTATGTTTACAGGTGCAGCTCTGCAACGCTTGCCGTGGCGGTGGTCACATGTTCATTTCCAACGTTGAAGAAGATGCGAGTCAATCCAGAGAGACCTCCTTCCCAATACCAAGCTCAATCGAGGCGCTTCGGGGACCAATGGATTGTTGGGAAGAGAGCAATTCATATTGAGGCACACATGGCAATACGAGGAATTTCCTTTAAGAACTCCATGATCAATAAAATGAGAGCAAAGGACCGTTCTGTAGAGTACTAGGCATGTTTATACGCATGAGCTTCTCATCATAACGCTTGCCTTGGTGAAGGGTAGACGGCAGAAACGGCGCTTTGCTCAGAATTCGCCTTATTAATAAAATTTCCCGGATCTGGGAAAGTCCATCGTCATAGCAAAAGCATGAAGCTTTTGAAGTTTCTGCTAAAGAAAATAGCATCCGTAAGGGTTCACACAAATATGTGATCGAAGGGCACCGAAGATTTTCGACTTTACGAGATTTTTTTTCCGTGCGAAGAAGAAGCTTATTCACGAATATGAAAAGACGATACATGCGGAAACGCAGAGACAACTCAAGCTCTCTTGGCCGTTACTAGTTGCGAGGACTCTGGAGCTTGGAAGAAATTTTTCAGAAGGATCTAAAAGAGGTTGAGAGCACCAGAAGTTAGTTGCCTGAAGGCATCCATCCGTGTGCATGGGCCATGTCTACAAGTAGGGCTCAAAGACCGCTCTCGAAACTTCATTCACAACAGCAATGTTATGAACTAAATTGTAAATGGTACCGGCTTCGATCTCATAAGTACATGCGAGCTTCAAGTTAGGTCGCAAGGGAACATGAGAATATGGCCAACTGCAGGATGTTCAAGTACATACGGCATCGAAGTGAAAATTCTTAGATACGGCTTCCATAGGTACTTGACTGAAAGTATCGTGTATGTGTTTCCAGTATATAGAGAGAGCCTAAACCCATACCCTTACTCCTACTACTTCTCCCACCAAGAAAATCCTCCTTTCCCCCATTCTAACCACTCCAAATCCCACATCCAACCCCCTATACCTTGACTCAAGCACAACTATACACTGCACTTTTCTTCACGCAATACGAGCACGCACCACCATCATACACCCCCGCAAACGCGCACACCTCCCCACTACCGGCCGGAACATCCGTCACCGCATTGACAGCGCCAGCAGGGCACCCCCACCCGTTGTAGACGGTAAATTTACAGTCAACTCCTATTAAATATCAGCAATCCTGCGGCTGCTTGAAGCTTTGCAGTCAAGATAAAAAACTCTCGGGCTTTTTGGATAGGTATGACTAGCTCGACAGCAGCGGAAGAAGAAAAGAAAAAAACCGAAATAGATGGACAGAAGAAGCAAGAGAAAAGTACCCACCAGGAATCTCGCCAATCAAATAGCTGCTAGCACCAAGATTCATGCAACCTGTATCGGTAGAGATCGTGCCTGGGAGAGCTTGGCCGCCTGAGCAGGTATAGGTGCCGATCTCGGTCGTGAAGTTCGTGGTGTATGTTTGGCGGGCAACGAGTGGGCTGGCTTGGGTCAACGCCAGTAAGACAGGGAGAATGGAGAGCTGTTGTGAAGAGATTTAGCGCTGGGTAAGGGGATGAAGGGAAGGGGAGGGGGGGGAGGGTTACAATGTTGGTGAACATGGTGAGTAGGTAGAAATGATTTTGGTAAATGATATGGATAGGAATGTTGATGGTGTATTGAGTGAAGAATTGCGAGGATAATATATAATTGATGGAGTGCTGGTGGCGAAGGGATTCGTGTAACGTCGTATTGCTCTCGTCAGATTTATTATGAATCTTGGCATGTAAGCTGTACTTTCTCGTACTTCACCTCGGAGACCCGCTTTTGTCAGGTTGAGTAAACTTCACAGTAAACAGCATCGTCTTGATTGCTCAGCCAGTCAGAAAGATATGCTAGAACTTCTTAGAAACCCGGACTCCAAAAGCGTCCATCAACAAGTTTTTGCCTGGCACGGTGGATATGATAGGTAGTATTCTCTTGCCGTTCAGTATTCAAAATGGTCCATATAACATGAGCAATGCTCTACCGTGGCATCCGTATGGTTCTTTGGTTTTGCCTTAGGAAGATTCAAACTATAGGTCCGCCTTGTCGTCCCCCATAAGGATCAAGCCATGAGGTCGATTCGATGTGTAACAAGTACGCAACCATTACCTTACCTTAGGAAAATATAAAGTCATGTGCATTAGTTAGACATTGTCAACAAACTAGACTGTTCCATGTGTCAGATTTCGACGGTAAAACCTGTAAAAAGTCCGAGCCATACCAGTCGAAATTTCCTCTTGCACACAGATTAGACGTGAATAACTTAACCTACATTTCCATCAACCCTCATTTTCTTAATTTCTGCATTCCATTTCCTCCACTGTTCTCCGAATCCACTGTCCACTTTGTCCTTGCTTGGTCTGCTTATAATAATTCCCAATCCCTCTCCGCTCCCCAATTCCGCAAGCGGGACCATACTCGGGCGTCCATGAGCACACTGGAACGGGAATACGCATTTCGCCAGTCTTGCTATCAGATTATTACACTCATCAATTGTCAGAATATCATTAAACATGATTGCACTTCTGCAGGAGCGGGAGTTTAGCATGTCGAGGATGGAGGAGGGGCAGGACGAAATTCTCGAGAGCCATACGGGATTCGTAGATGATGGCGTTGACGACGGTCGTGATAATGTCGGAGATGGTGGGGCTTTGGATTTGAGGCCAAGCTCTTCTCGTTTCCAGAGTTCGCCTCTCAGTAACTCGATGAGTATCTTGGGTTCGATTTTACACCTCTCAGCGATAACTGCTGGTAGGGTCCTAACGGTCAATTTGCATGTCGGTACCTCGATAGCCTTAGGTCCTGATAACAGTGCGCTGAGATCAAAAAGAATGCCCCAATGTGCAAAATGGCCGGCATGGGTCGTGAAGAGGCGGTGCTCTCGAGCTTGTACTTGGAAAGTGATGGGCTTTTCAAGTAGGGTTGTTTCAATGGCAGAGCCTAGGTTGAGTGATGATCGAATTGTGCGGGTTTCTGACGTTGGAGCTTGGCAGAGGTCCGCAAGGAGTCCTTCGTTACGAATACGCTCGTCCGCTGCATGCTGGTCAACAAGTACGAGGAGCTGCTTGGCAGTTGAATTACTCTGTTCGAGGTCTTTCGCCACTGGTGGTGTACCCATACGGACTAGAATGAATTTCTGGTCGACTTGAGCAATGACTTGTGCTTTGGTCAGGCTCTCCTTCGATAGTCTCGTGGAGAAAACCGACGATGCTTCGGTAAATGCTGTCCG
>JAABUR0100007544.1_pt1 | contig 12835 bp, 17 predicted proteins | sample 5560091 | NCBI WGS metagenome assembly JAABUR01 (sample SAMN10711879, study PRJNA513375) | rock metagenome | isolation source: Antarctica rocks | place: Antarctica: Victoria Land, University Valley sud
CGCGGCGCCGCCGCGGTTGGCCGCCTCCCACCACGCGCCCGGCGGCAGCGCGGCCGCCATGGTCGGGTCCGGCGGCGCCTCCGCCAGCGTGGCCTGGATCCTGCGCACCCGCCCCCGCCCGCCCGCGCTTGCTTCCTGCTGACCCGATCCGAGGAGCCGCAGAGCGCATATGCCATCCACCCAGTGCTTGCCACACGTTTCTCGCATGCGCTGTCACAGACAAGAAACGTATAGGACACTCTGCAGTCCAGCCGAGCCGACGCGCCCGACGCAGGCTCTCAGGGAAGGGCATGCGCGTAGCGCGCTGCGCGCGCGCCGGCTGCGCACGCGCCGGTGCGGCTGGCGCCGGCGACGCATCGCGCGGTGGGCGGCGGGGCGCACCGGCGCACGCAGACGGCCGCGCGGCGCGCCTCGGAGAACGTCTGCACGCAGCCCTGCGTCGCGAAGACGAGCGAGAAGGTGAAGCCAATCGCGCTGAGCAGCACGCGGATGGGCACCAGGCCCGCCGACACCAGCCAGCCGCCCAGGCCGTACAGCGCCAGCAGCGACGCGTGCACCGCGCCCCTGCGCGCGCGCCGGCCCCCGCGCTGGTTGGCTTGCCTGGTGCGGCCTGGGCGCAACCCAGGCCGCGCCCATGCCAGAGCTGCTGGAGCTGCTGAGCTGCTGAGGTGTAAAGGCACCGAGATCGCCGCGTGGCTCATGTAGAGCCCCTGCAACCTGAAGCCCGCGGCCTGGGCGCGTCGGCGGCCGCCGCACGGCGCCCGTGCATGCTCCCGCGCACCTGGCAGGCCGTCTGTGCACGCGGGCAGGGCGGCATGCCGTGGCAGCGGCATGGTCATGCTGGGCAGGCGCGCGCGCCGGGCGGCGCGCGGCGCGCCTGTTCAGGCTCTCCAGCGTGGCCTTGGCGCGCGCAAAGCCCAGGCCGCTCTGGTAGGACTGCGCCACGTACTCGCCAAAGCGCTCCCGCTCCAGGCCCTCGCCCGCGAACGACCTGCGCGCCGTGCCCTGGCGCTGAGTTCGCGCACGCGCAAGCACGGCCGCTCCGAGCGCTGCGCGTGCGGCCGCCGTGCGCAGCGCGGCACGCAGCGCTCCACTGGGCAGCTTTCTCGCGCGCGGCTCCCTGGCCGGCCCAGACATACCGGCGGCCAAACGCGCTCTGCCCGGCACGCCGCGCGGCCGCGGCCCGGGCCGCGCGCGCGCAGCGGGCGGTGCGCGCGGGGCGCGGCCGCACCACACGGTGGTGATCACGGAGAACGCCTAGCTGGCGACCCCAACCATGGCGCCGAGCGCTGGATTGAGGTTAGGGTAGGCGCGGCCGCACCGCACGGTGGTGATCGCGGAGAATGCCTGGCTGGCGACGCCGACCATGGCGCCGAGCGCGGCCGCGTTGCTGCGCTCCACCTCTTTGGTCTGCCGCTTGTACAGCGCCGCGGTCGCGGCGGTCGCCTGCGCGCGCGCCGCCGCGCTAGGCCGCCCGCTCTGCCCCGTCCCTGACCCATGCACATGAGCTGCGCGAGGCCGCTCGCTCGCAGCGCGCTGGTCTTGCGCCCAGTGTCCAGGGCATGATCGCAAGAGGCGGTCGCCTCACCCCGGGCGTGAGCGAGAAGGCCTGTGGCGCCTCGCGCTTCATGAGGCCATGAGCACAGTGGTCTGCCCCGAGGCGCCAGCCCGCTTGCGCCCGCGCGGCGCACCACGATGACGCCGGCCAGCACGGGCCCCAGGCGCCAGCTGAGCACGAAGAGCACGGCCACGGCGCCGACGGCCTCCAGCGCGGCGCGCGCGCCGCGGTCGCGGCTGACGTTGCCGAACACGAATGCGCGCACTGCGTCCAGCTCCACGGACAGCAGGCCGGCCAGCTCGGCGGCCGCGTGGCGGTCGAAGAACTCGATGCGCTCCATGAGCAGCGTGCGGAACAGCTCCATGCGCAGGCAGGCCAGCACCTGCGCGGCCGCGGCAGGGGTAGGGTTGGGGTTTAGGGTACATGTCCCGGCTAGGATATCCTACCCTGAACCCTAAAAAACACGCCACATGCCGCCCTGCATGCGGACGTCGCTGCCGCGCGGCAGCCTGGGCTCGCTTGGTTGGCAGACGTGCGCGCCGGCGCCACCATGCGCATGTGCAGCGTATGATACGCTTCCTGCGAAGCAGACCGGCCGTCCTGCATGCAGGTACTGGCGGAGCACGCCAAGCGGCATGACGCATGTCTGCATGCGCAGCCCATTATCGTGGCATCATTCTCGTTGGCGGGCCGGCATGGGGCAGGCTGGCCTGTGGCGCCAACGTATGCAGGGGCCCGAGCGAGACATGCTCCCAGCGGAAAGTAGCGGCGTATGCACTGCGGGCGTACCCACATGCGACCAGGCTTGGCAGCAAGGGCCCCTGCCCTGACCCCACAGCCCAAGGCGAGCGCCCGGGGCGCGCCTTCTCCCCGGCGGCGCACGCGTTGCGGATGTACACGCGCGTGACCAGCGGCTCGGCGACGTACATGACCGCCAGCAGCGCGAGGTAGCGCGGGTAGCGCGCCAGCGGCTGCCGCCCCACCAGCGTCTCGAACAGCAGGCCCGTCATCACCGGCGACGCCAGGTTGCAGGCGGTGCAGAACACGAGCGCCGCGCCTGCGCACGCCGCGGCTCTCCGCGTCAGCTCCGGAAACACTGGCCATGGGCCACGGAGCGTGTTTGGTAGCGAAGGGCAGGGCGCGCAGGAAGCCAGGCAGCATGCAAGCCGGAGAGGCAGGTTTGCGCGCAGCTTCGACACCGCTCTGCCCATGCAGTCAAACAAAGCTCCAGACCGCCTGCTGCTGCACAGCTGCTGCACAGGGCGGGCTGTGACACAGGCCTGCAAACCGGAGGAACTGCGAGCAAGTGCGTGGGCTGGGCCCCGCGGGCCGGGCCCGACCAGGGCGCACCCGCGATGAACAGGTGGCGCTTCTGCTGCAGCACCAGCGACCAGATGAACTTGTCGTCCATGGGCGCCCGCAGTGCCGGGCGCGGCCGGTCGGGCTCGCTCTCGCGCTCCCCCGCGGCCGTTGCGCCATTCCTGCCCGCCCTCGCACACTAATTTGTGTGGCATTCGTATTAACCTGCTGCGCCTGCACAGCACTCCTAGTCTGTGTCGTCTTGGTGTGACGAGCGCGGCGCCATGCGCACTGCGAGTTGAGCCCGGCGCTGATGCCGCCCGCCGTGCCGCCGCGGTGGTCGGGCGACGCGCAGCAGGGGCCTCCCCGCTGCGCCCGTTGCCTGCGGCCCGCCTCGGGCAGCCGCCGCGGGGCCCTGCATTGCCTCTGCGCCTGGCGCAGCCGGGGCGCCAGCAGGCGGGCATGCCCCGAGCACTCTCCCAACCTCGTGAAGCAGCTGAGGCTGTCCATGAAAAAGTCCTAGCAGCCTAGCACAACTCAGAGTCAAGCAAACAGGGTCACATGATTATCAGAGACGCCCAGTGCAAAGCAGTATTGCCACCGGCGCTGGGTCAGTGGCAGTACACACGGACTGCTATGATGCGCCAGGCTACGGTGCTGGGCATTGCTGGGGCTCGTTGGACATAGCACATAGCTTTTGTAGATTGTGCTTGCTCAGCACGCCCTGACTGCCACCCGGCCCACTAACCCTCTTCCATGAGCGCCTAGAGCTGCAGCCCGCAAGAGTCGAGCCTGGACGGAGCTTTGTGCGCGTCTGAGAGCTCATTGGAGGCATTGCAAACGGAGGGCGCGTTGCCGACGCTGCCGCTGCTTGCGCCGCGCATCCATCATTGCCGCCCGAACTGTGTCCCGCCGTCATGGGGCGCCGCAGCCCGTCCCCGCCCAGGGACCGGCGCCGGCGCGAGTCGCCAGACAGGCGCAGCGAGCGGCGGCATGACAGAAAGTCCCCCGCCAGGCGCGTTCCGCCGCCGCTGCCGCCACCCGCCTGCCTGTCGCGCCGCGCCCCCACATCACGCACATTGCCCATGGTGGTACCTTCCGTGGCAGGCCATCCAGCCGTCGGAGGTCGCCCTCACGCGACCGGCGCAAGGACGCGCCCGCGCCGGCCAGGCGGCGCTCCCGGGACGCAGACGAGCGCCGCGACGGCGAGCGCGGCGCGCGCGCGGACGCGCACGCGCGCCGGCGCTCCCCGACGGCCGAGCGCCGGCGCGGCGCGCGCAGCCCCTCGCCGGTGCTCGCGCGTGCGCGCCTGCGCTCGCCGCGCAGCCCCGCAGCCGCCGACGGCCGCCGCCGCGGCTCGCACCGCGCGTCGCCCGCGCCGCCGCGGAGGCTGCCGTCGCCGCCACGCAGGCAGTCAACGCCGCCGCGGCGCCAGCGGTCCCTGGCGGAGTCCCCGCGGCGCGCCGACAGAGAGCGAGGCCGGCGGCCGGCTGACGCCGGCCGGCGCGCCAACTCGCCCGAGCGGCGTGTGGCGCGCAAGCACTCGCGCGAGCGGCCGCCGCGCAGCAGGTCGCCCACGCGCGGCGGCGGCCGCGGCCGCTCGGGCTCGCCAGCGCGCAAGCGAGCCGCGCGCAGCCGCAGCCGCAGCGTGCCGCCGCCGGTCTCCCCACGCCGCGGCAGGGCGGGCGCTGACAGGGCGGGGAGGAGCCCTGGCAGGAGCACCAGGGTGAGCGGCAAAGCGAATTCCAGGGCCCGGCGCAGCTCGCGCAGCCCGGCACGGCGGCGCCTGCGCAGCCAGAGCGCGACGCCGCGCAGCAGCGCGTCCGGCTCCGGCAGCGGCCGCGGCGGTAGCGCGGAGGAGGACGACGGCGCCCCGACCGCCGAGGAGCGCGAGCGGTGCGCTATGCGTCAGGGTACCCTACCCCCTCTGGCTACCGCGCGCGCGACGCGTCCGCGCGACGTGCGCGCGCGGCTGCGCCCACGCGCTCATCTCCTCCTTGGTCCGCGCAGCCCCCTCGGCGGACGCGACCGGGGAGCCGAACATGCCCGGGGCATCCGCAGGATGCGCGCGGCGCTGGAGGCGCAGCTGGTGGAGGAGGAGACGAGTGCGCGCGTGGCTGCGGCCGTGGAGGCGCGCGTGGCAGAGGTCATGGCGTCCGAGGCGGTGCAGGCCACGCTGGGCGCGCGCCTGCAGGCCGAGCGGCGCGTGCTGGAGGAGCAGGCGCGGCGCCGCCCTCCCCCGCTGCCCGCTGGGCGCCGGCTCTGGTCGGCGCGGGCGGCGCTGGCGGCGCGTCTGCAGGCCCGCTGCGCATGCTGGCGGCCGTTTCGTCGTGTGTAAAGTGGCAAAGTAAAGGGGGTGCGTGGGATGCAGCTTGAAGCTGTCCTGCTGCCCGCTCTACAAGGGTAGGGCAGGGTTAGGGTGTAACCCTCACCTGCGTGGCCGGGCGGCACGCAGGTGCAGCGGGAGCTGGAGGCGGAGCGCGCGCTGGCCGAGCAGGCCGCGCGCGAGGCGCAGGCCGCCATCGAGGCCAAGCAGAGCGAACTGCAGGCCATTGAGGCGGCGCGCCTGCGCGAGGTGTGCTGCCTCGCGTGCGCGTCGCTTCCTCGCCTCTGCATGCACTCCTCAGCAAGCTGGTGCTGCATATGCGCACGGTATGCATGTCGGGCTGGTGCAGTGCCTCAGTCCTCTGCTGGCTGGTGGTGCACAACCGCGAGGCATGCATGTCTGGCTGGTGCGGTGCCCCAGTCTTTCGCAGCTCCCGTCCCGGTCGGCCAAGCAGAGCGAGCCGTGCGCCACGCCCTGCTCGCGCGGCGCGCAGGAGGAGGCGTCGAAGCGCGCGGCCGCGGACGAGGAGGCGCGCGCGGCCGAGGCGCGCTTCCTGGAGCTGCAGCGCCGCGCGCAGGAGGCAGCGGTGGCGCGGCAGGCGGCCGAGGCGCGCAAGAAGCGCGAGCAGGCGCAGGTGTTGGGCCGCAACGGCGCGCGCACCAAGCTGTCCTTTCGGCTGGGCTAGCGGCGGACTGGAGCGCATGCGGAGCGGCCGGCGGCAGCAGGGTCTGGAGTGTACCTGACTGGCTCACTTGGAAGAGGGATGCAGGAGAGCTGTAAATCATTGAGCAGTGACTCAGCATATGCGCACTCCACCACTGTAAGCACCGGACCAAAGCGTTGGCTCTCAGAGCAGCATATAGTAGCACGCTGTATGGCGGAGCAGGGGCGCGAAGCACTCGACAGCGAGGCTGCCAGCCTCACGCCGACAATCTCGTTCAAGTCCCTGTGCGCCAACAATGCGCTGCTTTGCTGCTTGCGCAGCCTTAAAGACGCCCAGGCCTCGTACAGAGCTGAGCGTCGCGGCAGGCGGAGGGCGAGAACAACAATCGAAGACTTCACTCAGACCTACTTTCGGTACCATGATCTGCGTGTCCCAGAGGTGATCCTGCTGCTGGCACGGCACGGCACGCCAGGTGTGAGGGCGCAGAGCGGCGGGCCAGATGGGTTGCTGCATGCCCGCGCAGGACTTCTTCAAGCACTTGGACATCCTCATCTTTGTAGAAGGCAAGCTCCCCAGAGACTGGGGAACACCGCAAACAGCTCTGCTGGCTGTCTATTTGGCTGTGTTGTGTGGGAATGAGCAAGCAAGCGGGTCTGCTTGTCTGGCTGTGCACAGGCACCTGTCTCAGCAAGCAAGGAGGCGAGTTGCTGGCTTGCGTCCGTCGCCAGGTACCATCTATGCTATGGACGAGGAAAACGAGGTGCTGGCTGCCAGGGGTTTTGCGGACCAGCACGTCTTCTCAGGCGAGCAGGTGCTGCTGAGCGTGCTGAAGAGCAGGGGCCTCCTCTCGGCAGCGCTGGAGGCGCAGCTGCGCGAGGCACGCCTGCCATACCTCTCGAGCTCTCCAGCAGCCTTGGCTGGGTGTGGGGTGACGAGCTATGCATTCTTGCCAGGGCAGGGAGTACTGGAGGAGAGAGCGGCAGCTCTGCGCAGCCATGCTGCACGGCACGCCGGGCCACGGCGCAGCCTTCGACCTTGAGGATGTGCACACGTGCAGCAAGGCCAAGAGCTTTGACTACCGGGTGCGTTTGCATTTCCACCATGCATGCATGTCCTGAGAGCGCTGCTCCAGGCCGCCGCGCAACCCATTAAACTCCCGCCGTGGCGGCAACATGGACGCCCCGTCTGCCAGCCAACTGAGGTTGCTCAGGCCGCTCCAGGCTCGGCATGCATGCTCCTAGGTGTTCACAGCCCATCAGCCCATGGGGCAGTTCCAGGACCGCGACATCATGTGCTGTGGCTCCCCTGAAGTGTGAAAGTGAGCGGGAGGCCGCAGCGTAGCAAGACAGAGAGCTCGGGAGCAGCGCCGTCGAGCGCGTCAGCTGCCGGCGGCTGCCGCGCGCTGGGAGGTCCCACCGCACCAGCCGGTCAAACCCATTGCCTACCCTACCCTGCGCGCCCGCAGGTGCTCAACCTGCTGCTGTACGCGCTGTCGCGGCGCAGCCCGGACGCGCGCCTGCTGGAGTTCCTCGCCGCGGACGAGCAGCTGGTTGACATCGGGGACGACCTTGTGGACTATGAGGACGACGTGCAGCGCAACACGTTCAACATATACAGAGGCGCGGCGCGCGCGCCGCGCCGCGCCTGCTCCTGCGCTGCGTGCAGTGCACCTTCGGATGTCACCGACAGGACAGAGGAGAGTGGTGCTGCGGGTGCGGAGCGGGTTCCGTGGCTTCCAGGCGGCCAGCCTGGGGACTCCACGACCCCCCAGAGCTGCCCGGCGGGGGACCTGACAGGGCAGGACATGCAGGGTATGTCCACCTGTTTGGCGCCGAGGCGGAGCTCGAGCTGGTGCAGCGCATCTCGCGGCTGGAGGCCGAGCACCGCCGCCTGCTCTGCGCGCTGCCCGCGGCCGTGCAGGCGAGCTTCCATGCGCGGCACCGCCAGGCCTCCGCTGTGCCTGGTGCGCTGCCCCTGATGTGCTCTCAGGGCGACTGCTTCCGCGTCGTGCATGAGGATGCCAGGCTGACGCCGTCCACAGCCTTTGAGAAAACAAGCATCACATGTGTGGCTGTGCAGGGTCTGGAAATTGGATCTTTCCTCGTCCGATCCTTGATGAGCGCGCCTTCAGAGCCGCATGCTCGAGCGAGAGCGGCAGTTCCTCGCCTGATCCGGGCTAGCGGCGCAGGCGCCATGTTGGTTGTCTTTGTTGCTGTACAGTAAAAGTCAATAACTGGTTGGGCTCTTTGAGACACGTTTGTAATAGTAGAGCACTTCACAAGCTCGTCTTCGTGCTCATTACAACAGTCTATTGTCTCTATTGTCAATAGAGTCCCCCAATCGGAATAATAGCCTGAAAACCCACAGTGTGTGTACTGCCCAACCCGCAGTGCACAGACAAACAGCAGCAAGCAGGAGCATGCAGAGAAGGGACGCACCTGCGCACACCGGCTGGCAGCGCAGCCGGCACGCGCGCGCGCACGGGCTGGTCGTTCAGCCACCTGCGCAGGTAGGCTGGGGGCACGCTGCTGCCGGGCAGCGCGGGCGAGGCTGCGGCTGCGCGGGCTGCCACACGGCGTGACAGTGCGTGGCGTGGCGTGACGTGGCGTGGCTGCAGGCAGTGGACGCCTGGCGTGGTGAGCACAGGCGAGCGCTGAGGCCGGGGCAGCAAGGTGTAGGACGCAGGGCGAGCCCGGGCGCCTCCCAGCCCTGCCCACCGGAGCACTTGCGAGTGAGTCCGCGCGCTTGAGCCGGGCAGGCGTCACTGCACACAGGCGCAGCTCCGCAAAGTTCCAACATACATCTGAGGTGCGGGAAGTGCATACGGACGCCAGTCCGCAGCGCAAAAACGGTAAAGGAAAGCAAGGCATCCTGAGCGGTGTGCCCCGCCGCAGCCCTGCCTTCAAGCTTGCCTTTGACAAGCAGCACCCATGCCTCCGCAGCATCCCAGAGCTCCGTTTTATACTCATCGCCAATCCCAAACCCCTCATATTTTGTTTATGGCAGCTTCAGGACTCGCACACTGCTGGCCAAGCCCAAATAAAGCCAGCTCTGGCAGCACAGCACAGGCAAGGCACTCCCGCTCTTGCATCCTGGCGCTGCACAGGCCCAGGCGGCAACCTGTGAGCGCGCTCTGGAGTGTCCCCAGGCACGACAGGAGTGCCGATGCATCGAGCGCGGCGCCGCCGGCGGCCGGCTGCGCCGAAGACAGGCTCGGGTCCGCGTGCGCGCCCCGCTCCTTGCGCACGGTCGTTTGTGGCCGGCGGCTAGTCGCCCGCGCGGCTGCGGGAGCGGTCGCGCTCCTCGGGGCTGCACGGGAGACACGGCAAGCGGGTCAGGTGCGACCCTTTTAATAGAATTGCTGGGGCGCCCCTGCGCAGCAAGGCGCGGCTCTGCCCTCCGCTCGACGCCGGGGCGCAGGCGATGCATGCAACAGACAGAAGCGGTGCAAAAGCATGGCAGACACTATCACGCCGGTGGCCAGACTCCAGGCGCGCCTGCGACGAGGCTCGTATGACGGGCTACGGCGGCTGCGCGGCTCGAACGAGGGGCTGCGGCGACGCTGCGGGGGGCTGTGTGCGGCCCCGCGTCAGTGCTCTGCGTGTGCGCGCGTATGCAGCACAATCACGGAGCAGCGCTTGCAGCAGCGTACCTCTCGCGCCGCTCGCCGCCGCCGCCGCCGCCATAGCCACCGCCGCCTCCGCCGGCTCCGCCATCTGCACATGCACAGCTGGTCGTCAGCACCACCACCCCGCTGAGCAGTTGCCGCCTCTGCCAAGATGGCCAGCGCGGCATCAAGCAAGCAGACTTGACGCAATTTCGGGGCGTGGGCCACCCCACGACATGGACCCTCAAACAAGCTGGCTGGCTTGGGGGTGCACAGGGGTGAACGACTGCGCACATCCGCCGCCGCCGCCGCCGCCGTAGCCGCCGCCGCCCCCCGCGTAGCCGCCGCCGCCGCCGCCCGCGTAACCGCCGCCGCCGCCGCCGCCCGGTGGGGGTCCGCCGCCATTGCGCAGCCGGCAGTCCTTTGCAAAGTGGCCCATCTCGCCTGCGCCTTGCTCACGATCAGTGTGCGGCAGCAGCGTGCAGCCACAGCTGCAGCAGGCAGCGGGAAACGCAGGCACTGGGAAGGGAGGCCCAGCCCCGAGGCGAGCCAGCGCGCCGACGCACCGCACTCGTAGCACCTGGGCGCAGCCAACGTCGCTATCTCAGTGCCACGCCAGCCAGTGTGCCGCGGAGCGGCACTAGTGTACCGCAGCGTGCGGGGTGCTCACTTCAGGTCAGAGCGCATGCCGCCACCGCCACCGCCGAAGCCACCGCCGCCGCCAAAGTCGCCGCCGCCGGGGCCGCGCCCGCCAGGGGCACCGCGGTCCTTGCGGCTGAACTCAACGCGCCAGCCGTTTGCGCCTACGGCGTGCACCGTGTGGGCGCACGCGGGCTGGAGCAGGGCGCCAGGGCGCCTGCACTGAACCACAGCCCACCCAGCGCACACGAACAGCGCGCTGGGTTCGCCTGATGCTTAACATCCGTTTGCTGAAAGCCGCGATGCCAGGCGTATCAGCCTACGGATCCTTCCCGCCGCACCGTCGAGCTTGCGGACGGCATCCTCGGCGTCCCGCAGGTCCTCAAACTCGACAAACGCTGCGTGCCGCCATCCGTTGCTTGGAAGGCCGTTCAGCTCCTCTCAGGCGAGCTAGTGCGCTGGAAAGCACAAGGGAGTGGAGGCGCACCAAAGCCAGGCGGCTTCCTGGCAACCCACACGCTGCGCAGCGTCCCAAAGCGCACGAACTCATCCTGCGCCAGCCACGCTCGCTGGTCCTGTCTCGACACCGGCCACGCTTGGCGTCGCCGGGGCTGCAGACAGGCGCCATACCTCCAGGTCGCGCTCGGTGATGCGCGTGTCCAGGTTGCCGACATATATCCGGTTGCCCTGGTTAGACATTCTGGCTCGCTCTGTGTGCTGTGACCGTCCTTGGTGACACAGAGAGGTGGGGCACCGTGTTAATAGTTAAAACTTGAGCAAGCAACAGCACTCGAAAGCAACTCGGCGATGAAACCCCGCTGGGCGGGGTGGGAGCCTCTTGCCCCGCCTGCTGACCAACGTCTGGGAGCTTAGCCATTCCCGTTTGCTCAATGCCAGCTGTCACTGTGGCACGAGCGCCTCGGCAGGGCCTGCGCGCTGCGGGGCCCAGCCATACGGTGTCTGTGCCGCGGCGCTTAAAGTGCCCGACGCAGCCTGCGGTTGCCTCAGAGGCTGGTTTCAAGCCTGGTTGCTGCGCCAGGGCGACAGTCAAGCGCGCTATGGCCGGTCTGCTGGCAGCGTCTGCGTGTCTTGTTCTCGATGTGCAGGGCTTGCATGCCGCAGAGGTCACGCAGCTGTTCAACAGTAGCTGCGCGGGTGCGCTGCTGTTGAAGCGCCTCCGCGCCGCCCAACGCCGAAGCTTGCAAAACGACTCTGCATGGGTACGTGATTGCGTTGTGCGCGGGGCTCCCCAGGCTGCCACGCTGGGGGCGGCAACGTGGTGCAGGCCGGCGCGTCGCTGTTCCAGCGCGACCTGGACAAGAACGGCGCAGCCTCGCCAGAGGCCATCTACAGTCTTATTTATAGCGGGAAGGGCAAGATGCCGGGCTATGGGGTCGGGTGAGACACTGACCACCGCACGCTATGCGCTGTCTTGTCTCACTGCAAGAGCGAAGAGTCAGACTAAAGCGCGATGTTCTGTGGCGCGTGCAGGTGCACTCCGCGGGTGCGCACACGGCCAGGCTGGCACACCCCGCTCACTGCCAGGGGCCGCCTCATGCCTGTGCAGACGAGCGCGCCGCGCGCAGGGCAAGTGCACGTTTGCGGCGAGGCTCACCGACGAGGAAGTGCAGGCGCTCACGCAGTATGTAATGAGCCAAGCTGCCGCTGGCTGGAAGTGATACTGGACCTCTGTGCGGCAAGCTCTGCAGCCGGCTCTCCTCACCCCTGCCCAGCTGTCCCGTTCCGTGCCCTGTGCGCTTTGTGCATGCGCTGTGTGCGCCGCTCGCACCCACCCACCACAGCTTACAGAGCTGCTCAGACACCCTCAGCTGCCCTCAAGCACCTTTTGTGCTCTTGCTACAGCCTCCTGCGCCGTCGCAAACTCCTCCGCCGCTTGCGCTTCTGAGCCGACCTGGCCCTGGAAGCGCGCAAGGCGCGGCGGCCGTCAGCTCTCCGCACGGCGGCATCAACGCAAGTTGCGTTGCGAAAGCTCAGGGCGGCGCACAGTGTGTGTGCTCAGGTCCTGCAGCGCTGCCTCCACGCGCGATCGCGTGTCCGGGATCATCATGTTTGCCTCCACCAGCACATTCTCCTGCAGGCCGTTGTCATTACGCCTTGCATATGGCGCGCAAATGCTGCGGCAGATCGCAGACGGCTGTGCAGCAGGGCTGCGCACAGCGTGCTTGATGTCGTGAGCGTCCGCGTTTGCTGCCTTCATCGCAGCGACGCGCGCCTGCTCCTGCTTGTGCTCCTTCTCATACAGCACCAGCTCCTTTGTCAGGCGCGTCAGGCTGCCGGTCTTGATCTTCAGCTGCCGCAGCTCCTCCTCGTTCGCCACCATGCCGTCTTCTGCACACCGGCTTTCCTTACAAGCCGAGCTCCGCGCTAGCTGCCCTTCGACGCTAGCAGGTCGCAGTTACACCAGAGGCCAGACCCTGATCCCGCAAACTCGCGGCCCCCCGCTCGCTATCACCACTCCATCACCAAGTCCTGTCATCCCGGCTGCTGCGGCCTGCCGGCCGCAGCGGGTAGCCCTCGTACGCGTCCGCGTCGGGGCGGTAGCGGTCCGGGAACCCGCCACCGCCGTACCCGTCCGCCTCGTGCGCAGGCCCATAGGCGCGCCGCGGCCCCGCCGGCGGCGCGCCCGGCGGCCCGCCCGGCGGCGGGCCCCAGTACGCGTGCCCCGCGCCCCACCCTCGGCCCCGCCCGCCAGGCGGCCCTGCAAGCGGAGGCGGCGGCCGC
>JAABUR0100007549.1_pt1 | contig 12828 bp, 16 predicted proteins | sample 5560091 | NCBI WGS metagenome assembly JAABUR01 (sample SAMN10711879, study PRJNA513375) | rock metagenome | isolation source: Antarctica rocks | place: Antarctica: Victoria Land, University Valley sud
TCTATGCTGAAAGATGCCGATGCGGTTGTGCATTCGATGGGGATACTGCTAGAGGCGGACTATAAAGGAGTGCTCACTGGGAAGGAGTCGATATGGGGAGGTTTATCAAGAGCATTTAGTGCTACGAAAGGAGGAAGTCAGAACCCCTTGGAAAGGAAAGAGGGAGAGGCGTTGGAGTCACAGGAGAAAGACGGACAGTTAACGTATGAGCTTATGAATAGAGATACAGGTATGAAACACTGCTGGTGTCAATCTATGATATCAGCCTAATACCGAGGAATCCTCTAGCAATTACCCTGGCCCAAGAAGCATCCTTTCAGAACGTCCCGTCATTCGTCTTCATATCTGCCGCAGCCGGAGCGCCTATGCTCCCAAAACGATATATAACCACGAAAAGAGAGGCCGAATCCACAATAGCCTCATCACTACCAAAGCTAAGAAGCATCTTCATTCGACCTGGATTTCTGTATGATAGTTCACGCAAATTCACCCTCCCAATAGCGTTTGCTGGTAGTGCAGGTAATATGGTCAATGGCATGATTGGAGGCCGGTTAACGTGGTTAGCTGGAGCTGCAGTGGAGAAGCCGTTGAAGGTGGATCTAGTTGCAGAGGCTGTTGTTGAGGCCATTGGAGATGAGGGTGTCAAAGGCGTGGTCGGGACCACTGATATTGAGGCACTTGCTACCAAGGCTTGGAGGAGAGGCATGCTATAAACATGTCGTACCATGGCAATGCCTGTAGATCGGGCAGACCACCATTGGGATCCTTGATCGACATATTCGATCAAGCCATGGAACACTCATTGCTGCCCGCCCTGGAATCTTTTCTCCACTTTTGCTATTTAAATCATTGTTCCACGCTCAAAGCTATCTCTAATCTCCGCGGTGTACTGAAGTTGATGTCAGTCTAGCAGTAGATGGGTACCAGGGCTGTTCTTACCTTGTTGTAGAATCTCGCAAGCTTCTGGTTGAATCTGGGATATGGTCAGAATCCTCGAATGTACACAGACGGTGCTTCTAAAACTTACTGCTTGTTCTTGTCGTTGATGTACGTAACATCACCTTCATCATCACCCTTGCCTCGATCCCTCCTCTTTTTCAACCGTACTTCCTCAGCCTTCCGAAGATCGCTAACAAGCCGGTCCACAGCCGCTCGATCAGGCTTATTTTCGACAAAGTCTGTGCTGTCAGCTGTAGAGTAGAACGTGCCATTCTTATCCACAGCGACCAACTCCCCATCTTCTGTCTCTACAATCTCCAGACCTCCACTGAGGGCGGCCTTCTGGACAGCTGCCGCTTTCTCCTTTTCGTATAATTCCATGTCCGGCTTCATCTCTCGTAGCTGCCGTTTATAGATCTTCCGTGAGTCTTGACGGTAATCCTGGAATGCTACATCTTCTCGGTGCTTCTCTTTCTTCTCCATCCGCTTATCCCACTTTTCCGACTCATCAACCGTCCAATCCCATGCTCGTTTCCTTTCAAAGTCTTCGCCAGCAGCAGCTGTATCAGCCTTAAGGAGGTTATGTGATGCAAAGGCCTGTTTGCGGGATAGCGAAGCCAGGAGATTTGGGTCCGTGGCCAGTCTTTGGGACTCAGCCGCGGCTTCCTTGAGGTTACGTTGAGCGGATTTCTTCTGAACGTGATATCAGCCAGCACTTTAGGTCAGGTTTTAATCGAGGGTGTGCATAGCCGTGCGAACAAAGTAGAAAGCTGATGGGACATACCGCACGCGCCTGAAGGGCTTTGAACCTTGCCTGTCTCTCGTCATTTTGCACCGCTGCCTGTGCTGCATCTGATGTGTTTTCCTTTTCGGTACTAGCTTTCTGCTGAGGTTGGTCCGATGCTACCGTTTCTTGAGATTCAGCAGTATCTACTACCGGCCGGGCTTCTTCAACAGTGGTCTCGTTCTGCTGGTCCACAGTCGCCGCAATCTTGCGCTTTTTTGACAGACGCATCATCAATATGTTGGTATTATCCGTTCCTCTAATTTGATATAGATCAGCGAGGATCAGTAGAATGATAATATGGGGGAGATTGTAGCAAAATAAGAGGCTTCAGGAACTAGAATCAATAGGGCTACTAGCGCCAAAGCTCAGGTTGCGGAGCTTGCAGCGGAGCCTAACAGAATCATGCTGCTCAAGGACCTCTGCATCCAATGCTCCAGCAACACAGTCTCAATAGACGTTGCATTCATATCTTCAAGATACTATGCGGTATAAGAAGCACTGCTCCTAGAAGGTCTATCAGTACTAGCGTTTCCTCAGACCTCGACCTTGATGTAGCCACAAAGGAGGCTCCTCAACTCGAGCTTCAGCCTAGGATCGTGCCAGCAATTCGTAATGCCCTCTTCGAGAAGAGAATCCTACAGAAACAGCGCCAACATCAGACATCACATGAAGACATAGGGCAAAGACTCAAGATAATCAAATCCCGACAGGAGCTTCTATATGCCATCCAGGAAAATGTGGTCAGCCACGAAGATGGTCTTCGGCTTTGTACAGTCTATCCTGAGTTGATAAGTGCGCTAAAGAGGTGTTGGCATCACTCTACAGAAATCGAAGCACTAAACGACGCCAATGCAATAATCGCACGTCTGAAATGTATGGGAGTTGCATTGCCAGAGCAGCTACTCGAGTTCTTCATGATAGAAGCTATACGAAGGGGATCCCCAGCGGCCGTAATGGCGTATGTATCGACGATGAAGTCCAGAAACGAAGGAAATTCACGACAGTGGCTGCCCATCACGACACTTCTCACCGAGTTCATAGATCTAGAGCCCCACCGACGGACATTCCAGGGGTGGGATGGCAAGCGTAAGGAGCAGGAATGGCTCTGCATCTTTCAGATTCTCTTCTCTGAATGGGATAAAATGCTAGAAGCCCTACAAGACGGTACAGACAGTCATCTCAACGACATATTAAATATCAACTTCAACAAATTTGTTCGAGTTTTCCTCTTGTTGGGTGGTAACAAGCTGGCTTGGCAAGTTGCAAAAATGTACTACCACCGCTGTGGACCTATACATGACGAGAACTGGATTTTATTGCTGGACCACCCAGATTACATTGGAGGCTGGTTGCCAGCCCTAGTCCGACAACACGACGATCGACTCCAATTACTACAACAGAAAACGTTCGAGATATTGTCCGCTCGCCCAGAACTAATCAAAGAGTGGACCCCGGAGATGACTGAGCCAGTGTTAGTAGCGCTTGAAAGACACCTGATTCGAATAGAAAGCCGCATGCACATCCGATGGAGCGGCGGCGAAAACGGGTTTCATACGTGCAAAGATGACATTTCGCTCGAGGTCGCCCATCATAAGTAGTGGGAGTCTAGCAACGGTTTGGATGTTGGAGATTTTACACCTCACGATCCCTACAAAGCTTTGCGAGCAGCGTTTTGGCGCTTGTGGTAGGTGAATATAAGGCGGGAGAACAGAAATCATCCATCGAAACAGGACCCTAGATCTCCAGATAATATCGTCGTAACGGTAGTAGATGTCATTTAGGGACTTATGTCTTCTAAGGATGCATTCACATGTGTATTGAGCACTTGTATGTTCCTTCTGCTATAAAGGTTTAGAACCTGAAGAAGTGGTTGCACCTCGTTGACTGGATTCATCGGCCATACAGCACAATGGTCACCAAATTTGTGCTTCGATTCCAGACACTGGTTAGGATCCAATTCAACGTAAGACTATCGGGGGCTGAAGGGGGCCCGAAGTTGTAAAGGGGCCTTTAGCAACCTTCACCAGTAGGGGTTATGTCGGGAAGCCTCTGATGATATATCCTGCATCGTACAATGTGGGATCGGGTTCTACCATGGAGCACGTTTGTCATCGAATCAGATGTAGATTTGGATCGTAAAGGGTTAAGATAATCAGTATGGGGTTTGTTGCTGGTGATCTTCTACATCGATGTGCTAGCTCTCAACATGGAAGCTTGGACCTTGTGGACTACATAGGCACGCCCAAAAGATCATGAACTGTCTAAGCACAGGCCTGGATATGAAGAAATTATTTTGCATCCTCAGCCTCCAAGCAGGAAGCATGTCTGAAGTTCGTTGGCTTCTACTTAAGAGCTACATAACCTGGTGCAGGAGTCCACCTCCACAATCAGATCATCATGGTCTACAAAAGCATGGAGCCAGGCCGACATCTGACAATTGAGGCAAGATATGTCGTGGAGGTCGCCACTGCCCACAGTCAGCTCAATGCTTGGTGCCTTTCTCCCTCTCGAGGTTCCGTATCCTACTCCCGATTCTCATTCCCCATTAGCAACACCATCGGACTATAATGCTCATCTTCCCATAAACCTGCGATCTCCTTAACAGAATGGTCTTTGTTGTTTGCTACGTCAGATGCAACGGTGCCCCGTCCTTACCCTGCTGCATCCACCATACCAACCTCTCTCTGATTTCTAAAGACGTCAAGCCCAAACCGGTATGAGCGCCGAAGAGCACAAGCCATTCTCCGGAGCTAGAGTTTGGGATTATGAACAAAGAGGTACGAGTTGTGAATTATTGGGTTGGGAAGCTTCGTAATTGGATTTACGGCGCATACCCCATTCAAGGCCAATGAGATTACAGCGACAACAAGTGAGAAATCGGTACTTGAATGATATATAGTCCCTATCCACAGCTATTAGACACGAAAGTGGAAGGTTCCAAGACGCTTTTTGCATAGGCAGGGATCAATATGTGTACACTCAATATGGACCAAAGCCCTTGTTTGTACCGCTAAAATTCGACCTGGCGAGCTCGAACATTGGTCTCAATCTTGAATTGCTGGACATTACCCATATTTCATAGTGAGCGTGCCAGCTTTTAGAATTTCCAAAATCGAGGGTCCACCCTCTGCAAATTTTGCCCTGCAACCAACCAACTCGCTGGAGAAGCCTAACCACCACCCCACAAACCAAACAGTCATACATATAGATCTTCATTCCATTTAGTCATGGCTAGACTACAGTCAGCAAACAAACGCAGGCAATCGGCGAAGATACGAAGCCTTCCGGAGCAGGAAACTACTTTCAAAGCCCCTTCCAAAGCCCCTTCCAAAGCCCCTTCCAAAGCCCCTTCCAAAGCCCCTTCCAAAGCAGCTGCCGTCAAAGCAACAGCTGCCACCGATGACTCAGCCACGGCGACAGCAGAAGTCAGGTCCCCTACTCTCGCTACTGTTTTGGCAAAGCAGACAGCAGCAGCACACGAAATCCCCCCTTCGACTTCAGCTCTACCTCCCTATACTGTTAGCTGGAACGTTCTTTGGAAGGAACAGTGCAGATTAGATGCTCAGCGAAGATCTCAGCAGTCTGCATGCGGTCTTGATGCCCTCGTTAATGCAGCGCTAGAAGGCGAGAAGCTTGAGGAGTTTGACTTTTTTGAACAGTAGTATATTTGATGATCTTGAATTATAGAGTATATATTTTATTAAGTATAAACTTACTCGAAAGTACCTGTCATACCAGCAAAAATAGTAGGCATACGAAGTATTGACAAGGAAACAAATCAATCCGTATCTATATTTACTATTATGCTCGCATGCCTGAAGTGACCGGCTGCAAAATGACCTTTGCTACAAACTTTCATCGCCATGTGCAAATAGACTTCAAAACTCATGTCTTCAGCCAGCTTGTAATGTCTTTTGAGCCAGGCCTTAAGCACTTGAATCAAGGGCGCCGGCCCCAGGGCACTCATTTTGTTAGGAGGTGAGTGCTGATCCCATGTTTTTAGTCTACCTCTGATGTTTCTGACAGTTCTAGCACCGACCCCTTCGACGTCGGCAATGACCTGAGGCGACAGTCCCTGCTGTAGATGCACTGCTATCCGATCCTTCTGGGTGGAGGCAAGAGGGGCATAGAGCGCTGGAATCGCGCTGGAATTGATCCTGCAACACGTCAGATATACATGAAAGGGCCACCTTTGTATAACCTCATATTACATATCAAATGGAAGGAATTAAAGGTCTGTGGGGTGGTGGTTAGGCTTCTCCAGCGAATTGGTTGGTTGCAGGGCAAAATTTGCAGAGGGTGGACCCTCGATTTTGGAAATTCTAAAAGCTGGCACGCTCACTATGAAATAGGGTTATCGATGCATGAATCTTCGATCTGGAGCTTTTCCACTTGCACTTCTGTTAGCTTTAGCGCTTTGTATTCAAAACTACTTCGCTGCTGTTGCGAGTCGTCATACTCTGACCTTTCGTTGCACTCTTCTCGGAGCCAGAAACAAAATCTTAACACCATGGTCCGGAAATCTCCTATTCTTCATCATTAAACGATTGATAGCGGTTCGAACCGTCGTGAGAAGTTTTCGAGAGTCGACATAATCATCTGCTCGAGTCCTGCTTCTCCCTAGCTGAACACTTCCGGGTTTCTCAGATAAGATGGTGTAGCAGTATCTTAGAGTCCCATAAGCATCAGTCAATGGTAAAAACTTCGTTAAGCCAACGTAGCATTGTTTATTATATATTGATGAACAGCCATACCCAAAAAGTCTATGCAATGCAACACACCTCACACTCTTTCTCTCTAACCTCGCCATCCCCACCCACCTCCCAACCTCATCAAACCATATTGTCCCGCTCAACCTCAAACTCTTCTGCAACGCACACCCAATTCCCACGGCCTTCACGGCCCCACTCAGCCTCACCGGCACCGCCGCATCCAGACAGCACGGCGTGAATTCATTTGCCTCCATCAAAAACGCCTGCTCGAATTGCCCGTAGCAGGTTTCTGGGACCCCCAAACCCCCTAGGAACCGTAGACGCCGATGAGTTTAGACGCGGCGTTCATGTTGACGGTCAGCTTGCCCTTGGTGCCGGTGATTTCCGGAAGCAGTAAACGTATGCGATGCGGCCGCCGTAGAATTCGACAATGCCGACGGCGTTGTCCCTGTCTCCGTACCGGCGCGGCTCGGGCTGTACGGCGGTGATAACACTTGCGACGACGGACTTGGCGATGCTGTTTTGGCCGAGACACCATAGCGCGAGATCGATGGCATGGATACTGCAGTTCCGGGATATACCCTTTAAAGGTTCTGCATAAGCGACGAAGAACCCTGAAAGATCGAGCTTGTCACATGTTTGGCTGCGGGAGATGGAAGGGCGGCCTATGAGGCCAGCGTCAGTCTTTGACAAGGCGTCGCGATAGGAAGAGTCGAAGCTGCGGAGGACACCGCAAACGTCTTTCGGATGGGGTCTTCTTTGCGAGCGTCGACCACGGATCGGGACTGTGGATTGTTTTTTTCATGGGGTCCAGAGAGATGATTCGATGGGAGGCGCGATTTATTGTTTCGACGCTCGTGGAGAACGGGTTTCTCGCAGAGCACGTGCTTATTCGCTTCTATAGATATGATTGCTTGTTCGACACGTTCTGTTGTCAAGGATGCGATGACCACTGCTTGCAGACACTCTTGCATAGAACGTCATCGCAGGATTTATATTGCTTAATTCCATTAGGCTCGAGGGCTGTCTTTGCCCGTTGAAGGTCCGTATCGTCAGGAGTACGAGCAGCGACTAGCTCTAGTCAAGGAGTGCGGTTTGAACAATGGAGGGTACGTCGTTTCCCCATACGTCCAAGGCCGGCACAGCTCACGGTGGGCTTTGCAAGTGCCATCGTAAATCCTCAATTTCCCAACGGCTTCGACCGTAGACTTGACGCTGCTCTTAAAAAATTCAAGGCCTAATATTAAACGGCGAAACAAATCACAGGAGGTCGGGAGTGAAATGTTGGCTCAATGAATTCGATGTACAGAACCGGGATTCACTCGGGGTTTCTGGGAAGGACAGCCTACAAATGTATGCTCCAAGAATCTCCGAGTCTATGAAAATGTGATATTCGAAGGAACTTGCGAAGAGCTGTGGTAAGAAATTTCAAGAGATTCCCCCTACAGGTTGCCCCACGCTTACTATTTGAGACAATGAGTGTGTCCCGGATACTCAGGGTTCAACCTACAATCGTGGAATTGTCGTCAGGACCCCCAAGGACTGAGGAACATCACCTCTTTCGGCAGGGAAATGGCTCGCGTGGCTTCGAAGGAGTTTGTCCTGGAATTTTTGGCGAACTTCCCCCCAGGGGCCGGCGGGCGCTGCCTTCAAACAATGGACGGTCTGCCCTCTGATCCAAGTTGCCCGAAATCTTTCAGCATGATTCAACGTTCTGTACCCAGTAGGGGGAAGTGCTGCGCTCTCTACGAACCACGGAGCCGAGGAAAACTTCCGTGGTGTTATCTTATATGGTTGCTATTCTGTACGCGTTAATAATCGGAAATCCAACGTGAGAACTCTTTCTTAGCTCGAAGCCTCCGACTACCCATCAACTTCTTTCTTACCCATCTCGACGATCACTTTCAAAACAAGTTTTCCATCTTCATCACTTGTCTTACCCGCCGTCTCAAAGGCTTGTGGGACACTTTCTAGGCTATGATAGCGATGGGTCACGAGCTTCTGGAGATCTGGCAGCCCCGAGTCTTTGCTCGCAACAAGCTCGATTGCCCTCGGGTAGGTATTGGCGTATCGAAATGTCCCTATAATATCGACTTCACGCAGTGCAGCTGCTGAGATTGGCAATGTCTGTACAGGATTTCCCATACCGACTATCACAACTTTTCCACCAGCGCGCGTTGCCTGCTTCAGTCAGCGATGCGTTCTTCATGGGGTGATGCTTCGATCTTACGTAGATAGCAGCTTGTGTACATGATTCGACTCCCGTGCATTCAAACACAGTGTCATATTCGCCCAGACTAGAGCCTCCGGCGGTCCTGACTTCGGCTGCTATAGCTGCGGTCTCTTTGGCAATCCGAAGCCTCTCCTCGATACCCTGCCCCTGTTTTCGAGGCACGACGAATCCGCAGTGCGCGAATCCGTTGTTGATTGCAAAGTCTACCCTTTCTGCTTGTATATCTGCGATGGTAACATTCGAAGAGCCCCCTACCTTGCTCGTTGCTGCACACAGTAGGCCTATGGCGCCAGCCCCGAAGACAAGAGTGGAAGAGTCCGGGGCTATCTGGGCTCTTCTTGAGGCATGGATGGCCACTCCCAGGGGTTCGAGTATTGCCCCAAGATCGAAGGAAACATTGTCTGGTAACCTGCATATCTCAGCCAAAGTACACCTTTCAAGTCAACAAAGAGACCGTGAACACGGACTTGTGACACCAGGCCGCCGGATGATTAATTTTTTCCTGAAGCGTGCCTTGGAAATGTGGAAAAGCTTTTGCAGAACTGCGAAACTTCAATTCCTGGCAGATATTGTATCTCCCTTCCAAACACCTCTTGCATGTTGTACATGGTAATCCCACTTCCAACGCCACTCTGTCCCCAACCACAAAGTCCTCCACCGCGGATCCTACTGCTGACAACACTCCTGCGGATTCATGGCCCAGCGACATGGGCTCTCGAACCAATATATCTCCATTGCGGTAGTGGTGGTAGTTGTGGAGGTCGGAGCCGCACAGACCAGTTGAGCGAACCGAGATCTGAAGCTCGGTGGGCGCCGGAGCTCCAATATGACGGTCTTCCTATGGGGCGCTACATTAGCTGAGGTTCGTGATTTTGGTAGAATTGAACGTGCTAGTCGAAGGTCTTTCACGCCGTGCAAAACGGAAGCTTTGGATGTTTGGCCATTAGGCGATGTGGAGGTCATGATGGATCAACAGTTGCATTGCAAGGACCGATCATGCAGCGTTCGGCCCGTTAACGTGTAGCGCGAGTCGAGATCTCATCTGGGTCGGATGAGTCTAAGGAGGCATACATATCTAGCTGTGAGGTCGGAATTGCTTCTATGTTCTATCTGTGCTAAAAACAAGAATTACCACTTAAATAGCAGGCTCGATCCTAGATGTTCAAATCCTTTCTATGAGTCCAGTGTACTCTCTTTGCATGTTGCTCAAGGCCGGGTATACAATATGATATGTATCCCGATACAATGGCTATTGGGCTGTCATGACATCCAGCAGAACGCCCATCGCTATGCAGTGATTCCCTTTCCAGGTAGCCCCTTGCTCCGTGCTATGCAATATTTCCCTAGCTTAATTTTCCATGCTTCCATATCGTCAATCCATGATCCGAAAGAGGCCCTTTCATAGTTGACACATTAAGCCAACCACAAAGAAGAGGCCCAAGTGGCTTTTCGTAAACGCACCGCTCACTGCGTCAATTCTTCCGAAGCCTCTAGAGGTGCTGGCTTGAGTTGCCACATTGGATACTCCGGCTCGGCCTACAGGTGTGATCCCATTGAGAACATCGACTGTGCTAATGGCCGAGGCTTGATCGAAGAAATCCACGAGGACATATGTAGGAGCTTTCCCATAGATGGTTGTGCAGTTCGCGGCCGCTCCTCCCAGATTTCCAACAGCTCCACTTTGAGCATTTGTGGTTGTTATATTCCCATAATCTGGTGTCTGGAAAAAAGCCTGCTGAGTATCTAGGAAATGATTCATCAGGGGGAGTCGTCCAGATGTTATAGCCATTTGTGTATTTCCCTGCACAGCCGGAGGCCTGTCCGGGGTACACGTAAAATTCGACAGGCTTGTAACGTCATAATTGTTTTCGAAAACGAACGTGAATTCATCAAGGAGATATGGAGCGACTGTGTTTGATGACGGAGGTAACGATGCGACAAATGTAACAAGACGCGTATTATTTGAAATCATATCTTGCAGCGCTGGCCAGGTCATTATGGTAGTTGTTGTAATTGGAGGTGTATAAGCGTATGAGGTGATGTTGGCGGCTTTGTACTCTGAATCAAGAGCCGATGCTGGTGCATTGTCCGAGTTCACCAAAAGGATTGTGACCACCTCGTGTGGGTTATTGTCCATCCAGCTCTTGATCTCTGATAGCCAACCGCTCAATTTTCCGACATCCAACAAGCTACAGCTTGTGTGACAGAGGTGCCATTCCCCGTTGCTATTGTGGACTTGTGCAGTGAGGAGTCGGACGCCGGCATCTAATTGAGCTGAGCTGTTTATATTTCTATGGCTGTGAGTCTATGTGTTTGCCACCAGAGAGGGACTGGCTTACTGGTTACCAGAATCGGTATAGCCATTGGAACTATTCCGCAGGAAAGGACTGTCGTGAGCACCAAGGTATGTGACATTCGAATACGATCTACTGCACAAGTCTGGAGAGTTGTTGCAGGCATATGTCGCGTTGCGAGGTACCAATGCAGCTCCGAATGCCACAGGCAACGAGGGAAGAAGCCATATTAAGATATGCATCGTACGGGAGTAGAATATCTGGAACGGGTCTTAGGGATGTGTATCTGATCTGGTTCATGTAGCGTTAACAACAGGTAAATGGCAAAGGCTCAATAAGAGTCCAGAAGCGACTGTATACAAGGAAAAGAGCAAGTAACGGCTAGGAGCAAATAGAGACTTCCATAGGAAGAGCAATCGATAAAGTATGTACGGTAAAGACAGAGCGTGAGCAAGAGACGAGGATGTCAATACTCCGCCACGCTAAACAGGTATTTGAGCTTCGTCATCCTACTTCGTACTTGATCGGCAGGCTTGCCGAGTCAAGTCTCTCGTAAGGTAAGTTTCACAAGTTCGATCTTTATATCGAACAAGGGGTTTCCAGTCTCTTGCGAGACGTTATGAGTTGCAAGAGGAACCCTGTGGGTTCACTTGCTTTGAACTTTCCATTGGTGTGACGATGCGGTTTGGCGGGACTATCTATTTCTATTTATAGCTATTAGCGTATGCAGAAAGGTTTAGAATCCTTGGCATTCATTTTTGCGCTGCCCCACGGTCCCTTTTGTATGGGGGATTCGAAATTTAACCCCGCACCACCTATTATCGCATTCAAATAGGTGAAAAAGTGAAGCTATTCAGGCACTACTAATCAAAATCTATAGTACCCGCTTCAAGATCTCTTTCCAAAGCTCTAATATCAGCCTCAAAAATGTAGCCTGAATGCTTGAAGTGCTGCCTCGAATATCTATCACATCTGCTTCGTTCAACAGCGTAATGAAGAAAGTCATCAAAGATGCCTTCAAAATGGGGTCATATCTCGTCAAAATGCCTACGAATTCAGATCTTTAATACGCTGAAGATGAGTTCTATGAGATTGTAATTCGACGAGTAGAGAGGCAAATATCGCATCTGACATTCATATTAGGCCTGCCGTCGGGTCCGGGTTGAGTCAGACCCTCGACCCAACCCAGTCAACCCGGCGGGTTGACCCGAACCCGATTGCAGGCCTACTTCCTACCAAATTCCCTACCAAATTCTCTATCAAAGTGACCAAACTCCCTACCAAACACCCTACCAAACTCCCTACCATGTTCTCTACCATATTTCCCACCATATTCCCCACTATATTCCACACCATATTCCCTACCATGTTCCCTACCATATTCCCTACCATATTCCCTACCATATTCCCCACTATATTCCCTACCATATTCCCTACCATATTTCCATCATATTCCCCACTATATTCCCTACCATATTCCCTACCATATTCCCCACTATATTCCCTACCATATTCCCATCATATTCCCCACTATGTTCCCCATTATATTCCCTACCATATTCTCTACTACACTCCCTACCATATTCCCTACCATATTTCCATCATATTCCCCACTATATTCCCTACCATATTCCCCACCAACCTCTCTATCAAATTCCCTACCAAATTGATTGCAAAATTGATTGCAAAAAAAAAATTGGAAAAAAAGAGGAAAAGTATACTATTTTTAGTACATAGTATAGGAGTATTCCCGGCCCGATGCACGTTCCGGTCCCGTGCACACCCCACTTTACTACTTTCATCTTTCTTCAAAAATCAATTACAAATTCAATATGGCTTCAATTGAGGCAGCGCTTGCAGATC
>JAABUR0100007552.1_pt1 | contig 12825 bp, 8 predicted proteins | sample 5560091 | NCBI WGS metagenome assembly JAABUR01 (sample SAMN10711879, study PRJNA513375) | rock metagenome | isolation source: Antarctica rocks | place: Antarctica: Victoria Land, University Valley sud
GTGCCCATAGGCCTTTGCCACCCCGTAGGGCGAGCGGGGGTAGAAGGGCGTCTCCTCGGTCTGCGGGATCTGGCGGACCTTGCCGAACATCTCGCTCGAGGAGGCCTGGTAGAAGCGCGCCTCGGGCGCGGCCTCGCGCATCGCCTCGAGCATCCGGGTGACCCCGACGCCGGTGAAGTCGGCCGTCAGCGTCGGCTGGATCCACGAGGTAGCGACGAAGCTCATCGCCGCGAGGTTGTAGATCTCGTCGGGCTCGGCGGCGCGGATCGCGTCGACGAGGGAGCGCTGGTCGAGCAGGTCGCCCTGGTGCAGGGCGATGTCCTCGCGGATGTGCTCGATGCGGTCGAACTTCTCGGTGGAGGCGCGACGGACCATCCCGTGGACGTCGTAGCCCTTGTCGAGCAGCAGCTCGGCGAGGTACGAGCCGTCCTGGCCGGTGACCCCGGTGATGAGTGCGGACCTTGGTGCCATGAGCGACGGGAGCTTGCCAGACGCAGGGATGGGCTGCGACTGCGCAGTCGCGGAGTCTGGCGGCCTGGCGGCGGCGGCATGGAGCATCTTCAGCTCACATACGCCACGAGGTCCAAGAGTAACTCCGCGGTTCCGGGATGATTGTCGCTCAGCAGGAGCGACACGCGACCGCCCACGCCGTCGGACGGGCCGAGCCACATCGTCACTTGATTGACCGTGGGATTCCCATCATCGTTGAAGTACAGACTCACAAATCCAGTGCTGTGTGGACCGCCGTCGCCGGGGGACGAGCTCACGTACCCGTTGTACGTCGCGGTGGGGACGCAGAGGTTTCCGACCACACCCACGGCATGTCCGGGGATGCCGAGCGGTTCGGTCAGTTCGACGGTGACCGACGATCCGGCCGGCAGCGGTCCGAGCACGGTTCCGGGCGCGCCCGAGCCGTCACGAGTGTCGAGCACGCGGATCGGTGCGATCGGCACGACGTTGCGTGCGCGGAGCTCGGCCTTGAGTGGATGGGAGTCCTTCCTCCTCACGCGCCTCGTCAATCGGTCGAGCGGGCGGACGTCCTCCCCAACCGTGACGCGCGGCAGCTTGGCAGCCGGGCGCGCGCTGCGACCGACTCCCTCCGGCGCGCGCACCTCGATCGGCACCGTCAGCGGCATCACGCCGTGCTCGGAGAACCATCCGAGGCCTTCGGCTTTGAGATCCAGCTCAAGCGCGTATGGGCCGGGATCCTGCGGAGCCCAGATCCCGACGGGCAGCGTGACGGTGGCGCCCGGAGCCACCCTTGCCGGGAGAAGCGAGCGGTCGCCTTCACGAAGCACCAGGCCGTGGTCTGCGTGACGCCAGTGGTACCGGAGGCTGACCCAGCCGGGCTCGGCGCCCGAGCTGCGCCACGGCACCCGGCTCGTGTTGCGAATCGTGACCTCCCCGGTCTCTCCTCGGTCGGTGTCGAGGGTCGGCGGGAAGGAATGACTCAGGTAGTCGGCGAGGAAGAGCTGCGCTGCAGGGTTGATGCCGGCAAGGTGATCACGCATGGCGTCGGCGGTGAGCCTCGACCCGACGACGAGCTCTGGTCGCCGACTGCGCCTCCGGCCCGCCTCGAGGGCCGCGGGTGCCGGTTCACGCATGACCGCGGTCGCATCGAACGGAGCTACCGAACCGCTGCTCGAATAGTCCTCGTAGAGGTAGTACTCCTCGCACGACGGCGCGTTGTTGCCCCGGTAGCGGTTCACCTTCGCCTCCCGCTCGGCCCGACTGCGCATGACCAGGTCGAAGTGGTAGATCGAGGTCTCGTCGGAGCCGAGCGTCACCCCGTCGCCGTGAACCTCGATCGGGCTGTGCAGCAGGCCGCGGTGCCGGAAGATGCTGCCGATGTTCCGAACCAGCCGCAGTCGCCAGTCGGGGTACCACGGGAACCGCTGGAGCCACCCGTATCCGTCGACCGTCCGAACGACGGCCCGGCTCTGCAGGTGGGCGTGGGTCAATCGCGCGTCGCCGAGCACCGGCGCGATCGCGTCGCGAAAGCCCGCGTGCATCAGCTCATCGTCGTCGAGCCACAGAAGCCATTCCCCGCTGGCACGGCGCAGACACCAGTCCATCGCCCGCTCGATATAGGGAGGATGCTCGTAGAGGTGCACGATGTCGGCGTAGCGTCGCGCTACATCGAGGGTTGCGTCCGTGGAGGAGTCGTCCACGAGAAGCACGATCTCGTCAGCGAATTCGAGAGTACGGAGCAGCCAGCGCTCGAGACGGTCCGCCGAGTTCACGGTCGTGCCGCAGACACTGAGGCGAGGTCGTGCTGCCACGGATCGCGATGCTAGTAGCCGATGTCGGTGGTTGCGCCGCAGGTCGAAGGAACGACACGCTGGCGAGGAGCGATCAGGCTGAGCGCTTCACCGACGGTGCGGCTCGACGCCGAGCGTTTCGCAGCGCCGTCCCCCGCTCCGCTCGGCCGCTTGTCGTTACCCTCGGTCACCGTGTCCGACGAGCGCAGCCCTCCGCCGTCCGGTGGAGTCGACCCCACGTTCTGGCGTGGGCGTCGCGTGCTCGTGACGGGCCACACCGGGTTCAAGGGCGCGTGGCTATGCCTCTGGCTCCAGCAGCTCGGCGCAGAGCTCACCGGCCTCTCCGACGGAGTTCCGACCACGCCGTCGCTGTTCGAACTGGCCCGAATGCAAGACGGCCTGTCGCACGTCGTCGCGGACATCCGTGATGCCGCGGCGGTCGCATCGGCGGTGGTTGCCAGCCGGCCAGAGGTGGTAGTCCACATGGCCGCGCAGCCGATGGTCCGACGCTCGTTCTCCACACCGCGAGAGACCTTCGAGACGAACGTGATGGGCACGGTCAACGTCCTCGACGCGGTGCGCCTCGCCGGTGCGGGCACGGTGCGGGCGGTCGTCAACGTCACATCTGACAAGTGCTACGACAACCGGGAGCAAGGCCGCCCGTTCGTGGAGGACGATTGCATGGGCGGTCACGACCCGTACTCGAGCTCCAAGGGCTGTGCGGAGCTCGTCGCCGACGCCTACCGCCGCTCGTTCTTCTCCGATCCTGAAGGTCCACGCGTGGCCAGCGCCCGCGCGGGGAACGTCATCGGGGGCGGCGACTGGGGCGCCGAGCGGCTCGTCCCCGACGTCATGCGCGCGGCCACCGCCGATGCGCCGATCGCGATTCGCAACCCAGAGGCGGTGCGTCCCTGGCAGCACGTGCTCAACCCCTTGAGCGGTTACCTCGTCATCGCGCAGCAGCTCTTCGCCCGCGAGCCTGTCGACGTAGGGTGGAACTTCGGACCGGCGCAGGGCGACGTGCGGCCCGTGCGCTGGATCGCCGACCGCTTGGCGCAGCTATGGCCCGACGCGCTGCACTGGCAGCTGGATCCCGGCCCGCACCCGCACGAGGCGCGCTTTCTCTCGCTCGACTCCTCCCGGGCGCGCGAGCGGCTCGGCTGGCGCCCGCGCTGGGATCTCGCGCGGACGCTCGAGTCGATCGTCGTCTGGTACTTGGCCCACCGCGACGGCGCGGACATGCGCGCCCTTACTCTCCAGCAGATCGAGGAGTTCTCAGGGTCATGAAGGCGGTCATCCTGGCGGGCGGCCTCGGCACGCGCCTCAGCGAGGAGACCGCCGTGCGGCCTAAACCGATGGTCGAGGTCGGAGGCATGCCGATCCTCTGGCACATTATGAAGATCTACGCGGCGCACGAAGTCACCGACTTCATCGTGTGCCTCGGCTACAGGGGGTACGTCATCAAGGAGTGGTTCGGGAACTATGCGCTGCATACCTCCGACGTCACCTTTGACCTCGGCTCGGGCGAGATGGAGGTCCACCACTCGACCACTGAGCCCTGGCGCGTCACGCTGGTGGAGACCGGCGCCGACACCATGACCGGCGGACGCCTGGGCCGCGTGATGGACTACCTCGGCGACGAGGACTTCTGTTTCACCTACGGCGACGGCGTCGCCGACGTCGACATCACCGCCTTGGTCGGCTTCCACCGCGAGCAGGGCGTGCAGGCAACGATCACCGCGGTGCAGCCAGCGGGTCGCTTCGGCGTCCTCGACTTGAAGGGTGACCGCGTCACCGGCTTCGAGGAGAAGCCCCGAGGAGACGGCGCCTGGACCAATGGCGGCTTCTTCGTGCTCTCACCGTCGGTCGCCGAACACCTCGATGGCAACGACACCGTTTGGGAGCAGGCACCGGTGCGCAACCTCGCCGCCGCAGGACAACTAGCGTATTTCAAGCATGAGGGATTCTGGCAAGCCATGGACACCGTCCGCGATCACGCCGTGTTGCAGGAGTTGTGGCAGTCCGGACGGGCGCCCTGGAGGGTGTGGTGAGGTCAGGTGAACCAGCCCCGCAGCGCACTGGCCCAAGCTATGACCGCGAGACAACTTGCTGCTGACGTGAAGGCGCCGAAGCTTGCGTGACGAAGCTTGCCTCGAAAGCCGAAGCTCGCGGCTGAAAACATCACCGCAATAGGTACCAAGGCCGTGAACAGGTACCGTCCCTGTTCTCCAAAGTCATATTGAACGCCATTGGTCGCAAAGGCGTAGCTGACAAACGCCATCGCTAGCGGCACAGCGGACGCAAGGATAACCGCACCACCTACCCACTGCCGCCGCGAGCGACGGTGGCGAGTGATTGCCACAATACATAGGGTCCATCCTGTGGCAAGCCAGAAAGACACACCGCGGAGGAGGTCCACGCTCAGTTCGAAGCTTTTCCATCCAAAGAGACCGTACCCGCGTTTGATGTATATCGCCCACGCTGGCCAACGCTCGAGTGGTCCCGTGCCTTGCAGATTCCAATGATCCGTCCCTACGGTCGGCGACGGTACAATGGTTTGTAACAAATAGTTCAAATGAGTGTAGAGGGACACCCGTGTGTTTGCGGGCGGTGCGCCGATCGCAGGGCGCGCTAGTGGATGCTGGTTCACGAGGGTTCCGCGGGATCCGCTGATGGCAGGTGCCAGTGCGAAGGACCACAACGCTCCGGTGACCAAGGCGCTAGTAGCTATGATGGCGGTCCAGCGAACAGCACGTCGAAAGTCATAGTAGAGCGTAATCATGCCCGCCGCGATGATTACGAGAGGCCATAGAGCAAAACCGGTAATCTTCGCGATCGGAAGTGTAACAACCAAGACGCCGATCACACTTGCGTTCAACGACGTTGGCCCATGGCGCCACGCCCGAACGAGGCAGAACACCAGAGCTGCTGCAGCCAGGTTAACAGCAGTGTCATTATTTACCGCACCAGCGACGCTTCCGAACACAGGCTGAAGCCCGACAAGTACGCCAGACAACCAAGCTGCCGAACGCTGCCCGACAAACACCAATCCTGCCGTCAGCACGGCCAAGGCGGCGATAGTAGCTGCCATTAGGGCGCTTAGCAGTCGCATAGACAACAGTACGGACGGCAGATCCGCCGTGGTGTGCAAGGCGCGGTAGGGGATGCCGACGACTGCGTAGTAAAGTGGCGAATGACCGGAGGCGCCGGTAGTGAATCCCCCACCGTCATTGTCCTGAAGAGTCTCTTCCGGGATTTTAGAATACTTCTCGGCGTAAAGCGACTGCCACCGAGGCCTGGACGAGGGGTTCAGAATCGTCGAATTATGGTGCAGCGACTCCATCAACCGCAGTTGCGCCGTGGAGTATGGTGGCCGACTGCTGAACCCGGCGTCGGCCCGCTGATTGGTCGCGGCCAGAAACTGCGCATAAGCGAAATGCTCGCTTTCATCGGCGCCGTGGAATGGGGGCAACAAGACCGCCCAGGCCATGCCGTGGGCCAAAGCCACGGCCGCGGCGGCTAAGGCAAGCCGACCCATAGTTCGACTGTTCGCTGTCGCGGTGACGTAAACGGTGACGTAGACGAGGAGGAGAAGTGTCGGTAGCGCGAGCCAGACTAGGACGGTGCCTAGTCCGGACTCGAATACGGTTGCACGGTTCAAGGCGTCGGGAAGAGCGTCGAGAACCCGCGGCGACGACCCGCTCGGCCGAAGGTAGCGGACACTTATGTCGCCCGGCACGAGCGCCTCGCCGGCGACCGTCGTGACCGGGGATATCGGCGATCGCTGCACGAAGGCGCCACCGAATCCGACGGTCATGTGCAACGGCGTCACACAGAGTGCCGTGTCTTCGACGTCTCGACTTAGCGTATGAGGCAGCGTAAACTCGAGGAAGTCGAGTGATTCAAGTGGCGCAGTCTGAACGAGCGGGACCCGAACTTCGTTTTCGCTGAGGTACGCGCTGAGTCGCGCCCTGGGTTCTGTTTGGAGTGCGACCATCGAGACGCCAAGTCGACGGGTTCCCCTCGGCACATCGAGATCGCGTATGCACACCTCCTGCCGCGGTGTGGCATCGGCGATGACCGTTCCGACGCCAACCGAGTTGGTACCTGTGAGCGACGCAGTCCTCGCTAGAAGGAAACGTCCACCGAAGAAACTCGCGACAACGAGGATCGCCGCGGCGCCAAGCCATGCTGCTGACGGCCCCGGGAACGCTGCGCGCACCACCCGTCCGGCAAGACTAGTTGGTCCGGCGCGAGTGCCGTCAGCGTCGGCGTGTGTACGAGCCGCCTTCGCAGCGTCCCTACGCACCGATCCTCAACGCCTCAAGCACTTGCCCCGACGCGTTGAGCGCTTCGCGCATGCAGTCGTCCATGTCGATGTAGAGGTAGTTGGCCAGGCGGCCGGCGAAGAACAGGCGGTCGGCGCCGATCTGGTGGCGCAGCTCGTCCTGGTAGCGGTCGTTGAGGTCTCTGTTGCGCGCGGTTTCGATGGGGTAGTAGCGCGTCGGGGCGCCGGTGAACTCGAAGCCGAGGACGGTGCCTTCGCATTTCTGGCCGGAGGCGTGCTTGCTTTCGTGCACGCGGATGAAGGGGAACTCGGCGCCGGGGTAGTTGACGACCATCGCGCCTTGGGCGTACTCGCGGTGGGGGATGTGGACGTTGCGCACCAGGATGCCGCGCCACTCCAGTTCGCCGAGGTGGCCGCCGGCAAACACGTCGAGCGGGCACGTGAGCACCACGGCGTGTGCCTGCGTCTCGCCTATCCAAGCGTCGAGGTCGGCGTGGCCGACATCGATCCCGGTGCGGACTTCGATCAGCGGCGAGTCGAGGAGGCCGTTGATGAGGTCGGTGTAGCCGTTGGGTCCGGCGGGCCAGCCCTGGAAGGGGTCTGCGAACAGGTAGGGGTCGTTGTTCCAGCGCACGGACACGCGGCGGGGCGCCCACTGGGCGGAGAGCTCGCGGGCGGGGCGGCCCCACTGTTTCTCGGTGTAGGGCCGGATGAAGCGCTCGTAGAGGATCGGGCCCATGAGCTCCAAGCACCAGTCCTCGAAGTTCGCGGCTTGGGCGCGCGCGGTCGCGTCGACGCCCTCGCGCTCGGCGAGCTGGCGGTGGATCTCCTCGCCTTTAGACTGTTTGTCGATGTCTGACAGCAGGATTGGCCAGTTGAGGATCTGTCCGTCGGCGAGGATGTCGACGCGGTGGCGGTAGTCGTTGAACGGCGTCATCGCGTTGGCGAGGTTCCACACCTCCTGGTCCTCGGTGTGGAAGATGTGCGAGCCGTGGGGCTCGTAGAGCACGCCCTCCATGTGCTCGGAGCGGATCAGGCCGCCCGGGACCGCGTCGCGCTCCAGCAGGACGCTCGCCACGCCCTCCCGCGCCAGCGCATGAGCCAGCGTGCAACCGGTCAGACCGGCCCCGACGATCAGGACGCGTGGAGTGGAGGAGGAGGCCATGAGGGGTTTCCTTCTGCGTTCGAGGGCGGCGACGGGAACGGTCTCAGGAGGACAACGTCGCCGGGGACCCAGCGTTTCGCCTCGCGAGTGTAGATGCCCCACTCGACGCATTCGATGATGCTGTCACCATGCGACGCGATGGCCCACGACCCGACGCACATCCCAGCGCCCGACGCGGCGGCGCGCAGCGAGCGCGCCGTGGAGCTGCGTTCGGAGATCCTCGAGCTGGTGCGCGAGTACCATGACGTCGCCTTCGTCGGTGAGCCCTTCGTCGCGGGTGAGACGTCACTGCGCTACGCGGGCCGAGTGTTCGATCACCACGAGATTGAGAACCTCGTGGACTCGAGCCTGGACTTCTGGCTGACGGCCGGCCGCTACGCCGAGCAGTTCGAGAAGCGCTTTGCCAAGCGCTTCGGGCTGCGCCACTGCCTGCTGGTCAACTCGGGCTCCTCGGCCAACCTCGTCGCCTTCTCCGCCCTGACTTCCCCGGAGTTGGGCGAGCGCCGGCTGCAGCGCGGCGACGAGGTCATCACCGTCGCATCGGGCTTCCCGACGACCGTCAACCCGATCATCCAGAACGGATGCGTCCCCGTGTTCGTCGACGTCCACATCCCGACGTACAACATCGACGTGACGGCACTGGAGGCGGCGCGTTCTGATCGCACGCGTGCGGTGATGGTGGCCCATACGCTCGGCAACCCGTTCGACCTCGAGGCCGTCCGCGCGTTCTGCGACGAGCACAAGCTGTGGCTCGTCGAGGACTGCTGCGACGCGCTCGGCTCGACGTTCGAAGGCAGGCACGTCGGCACCTTCGGCGACTTCGCGACCGTCTCGTTCTATCCCGCCCACCATATGACGATGGGGGAGGGCGGCGCGGTCCTCACGAACACGGGGCGCTTGAAGGTCATCGCGGAGTCCTTCCGTGACTGGGGCCGCGCGTGCTGGTGCGCCCCGGGCGATCAGAACACCTGCGGCAAGCGCTTCGGACACCAGCTCGGCGACCTGCCGTTCGGCTATGACCACAAGTACGCCTACTCCCACGTGGGCTACAACCTCAAGGTCACCGACATGCAGGCCGCCGTCGGCGTCGCGCAGCTCGACAAGATCGACGAGTTCGTGGCCGCGCGCAAGGCGAACTTCCGGCGCCTGTGGGACGGCATGGCGCAGCTGCAGGACACCCTGATCCTCCCGCAGGCCACGCCGGGCAGCGATCCGAGCTGGTTCGGCTTCCCGATCGCGGTCAAGGCCGACGCGCCGTTCGGCCGTACGCCCGTGGTGGAGTTCCTCGAGTCGCGCAACGTGGCCACCCGGCAGCTCTTCGGCGGCAACCTCGTCCGCCAGCCCGCGTACGCGAGCGTGGAGCATCGGCGGATCGGCGAGCTGCCGAACTCCGACTTCGTCATGGACCAGGTGTTCTGGATCGGCCTGTACCCCGGCCTCGGGGAGGCCGAGATCGACTACATGATCGACGTCGTCGACGAGGCGGTGCGAACGTGCGGGAGGTGAAGGTCGCCGACTGGGTGGCCGAGTACCTCGCCGAGCAGGGCGTCACGCGGGTCTATGAGCTGATCGGCGGGATGATCGTCCACATGGTCGACGCGATCCACCGCCAGGGCCGCATCGAGCTCGTCAGCGTCCGCCACGAGCAGGCGGCCGCCTTCGCCGCCGACGCTGAGGGCCGGCTCACGGGCATCCCGGGCGTTGCGATGGCCACGAGCGGCCCCGGAGCGACGAACCTGCTGACGGGGATCGGCTCCTGCCACTTCGACTCCTCGCCGGCCGTCTTCATCACGGGCCAGGTCAACCGCCACGAGCAGCGCGGTGATCGCGGGATCCGCCAGCTCGGCTTCCAGGAGACCGACATCGTCGCGATGGCCGCGCCGATCACCAAGGGCGCCGTCCGCGTGGAGACGCCCGAGGAGGTGCCGGCCGTCCTCGACTGGGCGTTCGCGCTGGCCACCGAGGGACGTCCGGGCCCCGTCCTGGTCGACATCCCGATGGACGTGCAGGGCGCGGTGATCGCGCTGCCCGAGGCCGTCCGCGCGCCTGAGCCGCCGCGCGCTCCGGCCGACGCGGACGCGATCGACGAGCTCCTCGCGGCGCTCGGCCAGGCCAAGCGCCCGCTCGTGCTCGTCGGCGCGGGGGTGCGGGCCAGCGGCGCGATCGACGAGCTGCGCACGGCGATCGATCTGCTCGGCGTGCCCGTGGTCCACTCGCTGCTCGGCGTCGACGCGCTGGCCTACGAGCACCCGTTGCGCGTCGGGCTGATCGGCTCCTACGGCAACCGCTGGGCCAACTGGTCGATCGGGGAGGCCGACCTCATGCTCGTCGTGGGCGCCCGCCTGGACATCCGGCAGACCGGATCAGAGGTCGAGGCGTTCAAGGGCGAGCGGGTCATCTTCCACGTGGACGCCGAGGCGGTCGAGATCAACCAGCGCGTGCGGGGGTGCCGCGCCGTGGTGGCCGACGCCCGGGCGTTCCTCGCGGAGCTGTGCGCCCGGGAGGAGGACACGCGCGCCCTGCCAGGGTACGCCGCCTGGACGCAGGAGATCGCCGCCAAGCGCGCCGAGTGGCCCGACACCGCCGAGCTGCCCGACATCGAGGGAATCAACCCGAACGTCCTCATGCACGAGCTCTCGGCCGTCAGCGGCGCGGCGGGAGCCTACGTCGTCGACGTCGGCCAGCACCAGCAGTGGGCGGCCCAGTCGCTCGAGCTCACGCCGCAGCAGCGGTTCATCACGTCGGGCGGCATGGGCGCCATGGGCTTCGCGCTCCCGGCCGCCGTCGGCGCTGCCCTCGCGACCGGCAAGCCCGCGGTGGTCATCGCCGGTGATGGGTGCTTCCAGCTCAACCTGCAAGAGCTCGAGCCCGTGGCCCACCGGGGGCTGCCGCTGAAGATCGTGGTGCTCGACAACGGCTGCCACGGCATGGTCCGCCAGTTCCAGGAGTCCTACTTCGACGGGCGCTACCAGTCGACGGTCTGGGGCTACTCGGCGCCGGACTTCTCCCGCGTGGCAGAGGCCTTCGGCATCGCCTCGGCGCGCGCCGACCACCCCGAGGAGCTCCCGGGCGCGCTCGCGCGGCTGTGGGCCGACCCCGCCGCGCCGTTCCTGCTGACGGTCACCGTCGAGCTGATGGCCAACGCCTACCCCAAGCTCGCCTTCGGCCGGCCGGTCACCGAGATGGAGCCTTTCGCGCAGCCGATCGCGATGGAGGGCACGTAGCCGCGCCCACGGCGGGCTCCGGCCCGGCGCGCGCGGGTGGCGATCCGGCGCGCCGCATGAACCTGTCCCAGAAGGTCGCCTTCAACACGCTGCTGCTCGTCGGCGGCCGGCTGGCGATCGCGGCGTCCGGGCTGGTCGGAACCATCGTGGCCACCCGCTACCTCGGGCGCGACGGCTTCGGCAAGCTGCAGACCGCCGTTACGTTCTCAGCGCTGTTCGCGGTGCTGACCGACGTCGGCGTGTGGACGATCGCCTGCCGGGAGATCGCCCGGCGCCCCGAGGACGAGCAGCGCATCCTGAGCACCGCCAGCCTGATCGGCTACGGCCTCGGCCTGCTCACCGCCGTGGCCCTCGTCGGAAGCGCCTTCCTGGTCTACGGAGGCGACGACCGCTCGCTCGTGCGCCTCGGCGTCGTCATCCTCGCGGCGCCCGTGCTGCTCACCGGGCCGCTCGGGACCAGCGGCACGTACCTGACGGCGCACCAGAGCGCGGTCCCGGGAGCGGTCGCCGGCCTGGCGGCCGCGCTCGGGTTCGTGGCGACGCTCGGCGTGGTGATCGCGGCCGACCTCGGCTTCGCGGGGATCGCCACGGCGTACCTGGTCAGCTCGCTGCTGGGCGCGGTGGTGGTGATCGTCGCGGGTGCGCGGAGGGTCTCGCTGCGGCCCGCCTGGGACCGGCCGCTGGCACGCCAGCTGCTGCGCTGGGCGCTGCCCCAGGGCTTCGTCGTCGCAGTGACCGCCATCTACGTCCGCGTGGACACCGTGCTGCTGTCGGTGCTGGGCACCGACGGCGACGTCGCCCTGTACGGCGTCTCCTACCGTGTGCTGGAGTTCCTGCTGCTGGTCCCGGTGATGATGACCATCACGCTCTTCCCTGAGATGGCGCGGGCGCCCGCGGGCTCCGAGCGCCTGCGGATGCTCGTGCAGGGGCTATTCGCCGCGGTGGTCGTCGTCGCGGTGCCGATGCTCTGCGTCTTCGTCGGCTTCGCGCCGGAGGTCGTGCGGATCGCGGGCGGGCGGGAGTACGACGAGGCCGCCGGGGTGCTGCGCCTGATCGTGGTGGCCGTCGCGTTCTCCTTCGGCGCCGGCGTGTTCTTCAACGCGCTGATCGCCCTGGACCAGCAGGGGCGCCTCGCGCGCCAGATGCTGTGGGTGCTGGCCTTCAACGTCGCGCTGAACCTCGCGCTCATCGGCCCGCTCGCGGCGCGGGGGTCAGCGCTCGCCCTCGTGGCCAGCGAAATCGTCTCGCTGGCGCTGGCCTGGCGGCTGTTCGAGCTGACCGGCCAGCAGGTGCGGCTGCGGCGGCCGCTGCGCCTCGCCGGCGCCGGCGTCGTCTGCGCCGCGGTGGTCGTCGGCGTCCGCCTGCTCGTCGCCGAGCCCGCCCGCGACCCGTTCCTGGTGATGCTGGGCGGCTCGGCGCTGGCGGTCGCGGCGTTCGCCGCCGCGGCGGTGCTCCTCCGGGCGCTGCCCGACGAGGTGACCTCGGCGATCGCGCAGCTGCGCGAGCGCAGGACGGGCGCTCCCGCCGACGAGCCCATCGCCTAGCCTCCGCTCGGTGCTCGCCGAGAAGCTCGACCTCGCGCTCATCACGTACAACCGCGCCGACGCCCTGGAGCAGACGCTCGAGCAGCTCGCCGCCAGCCCGTTCGCGGGCTGCCGGCTGACGATCCTGGACAACGCCTCGACGGACGCCACCCCGGAGGTGTGCGCCCGCTTCGCCGGCCGGTTTGGAGACCTACGCGTGCAGCGCCACCGGCGCAACGTCGGTGCCGAGGCCAACTACCTGCGCGCGCTGGAGGGGCTGGAGAAGCCCTACGGCTGGGTCCTCTGCGACGACGACGACCTCGACTTCTCCGACTGCGACGACGTGATCGAGGCGATCGAGGAG
>JAABUR0100007555.1_pt1 | contig 12821 bp, 12 predicted proteins | sample 5560091 | NCBI WGS metagenome assembly JAABUR01 (sample SAMN10711879, study PRJNA513375) | rock metagenome | isolation source: Antarctica rocks | place: Antarctica: Victoria Land, University Valley sud
CCATCAGCCTCTTACGCCTGGCCGGATGGAACAGAATCGCCGCCGCCCTACGACATCAGGGACGAGACCCGAGCAGGCCCATCGACCTCATCCTCGCCGCGTGAAACCGACTTTGCCGACCCCCTGCCCGAGGATCCTGGCGGCGTTCCGTCCCAGTTCATCCGGGCTGAGGCGTGCCACTTTGCGGGCCTCTTTTGCGTCATCATTGTTGATGTAGATCTGCTCGAGAAGTTTGCGAACGAGTCGCTCGTCAACGCTGTTCCACGAGAAACGCCTGGTGCGTCTGCCTTGAGTTACCGTCATTCGAATCCCCAAAATGTCGTGTTGGGCTAACTCTCCGGCGAGTCCACCATGCGGGGGGCGGGTGCGCAAGGTTGAGAGTCAGTTCTGCCACCACGCAATTTGGGGCCGAAGTCATCGAGCTCGACGCTGAAGCTAGCTAGGGGCGCGATGCTTGTGCGACGCAACCGGGGCCGACGTGGGCGCCGCTCCCGTCTCCGACAGTCCGCGGCTCCCTGTCGCTGACATGCATTGGCTGGCCGAGGGATCAGGAGGGAGTTCGGTGACGCGTCGGCGACCGAATCACGCTTCAGGTGAATGTCTAGGAGTCGGATGCCACACTAACGGTGGCCAGGATCAGTGCTCCCGGCGCCGATGGGAGCAGCGGCAAGCGAGGAGTGCGTTGATGGAGCCGAAAACGACGTCGCCTGATCTTTCCTTTGTTGTGCCGGGGGCAAACGAGAACCGCTGGAGTGACCTGCTCGCGAGCTTGATCTCCACGGACCCTGTCCCGATCGCCCGACTCTTAGACGTCGAGTGCGACTCGGTGAGACGCGAAGTCGTCGCGCCCGGACTGTCGGAGCGCAAGTCGGATCGGCTTGATGTCCTGCTCAAAGCGGCCGGACAGGCGACTGCTGCGATTGAGGTCAAACTGCTGTCCGATCTGGGACCACACCAGTTGAAGCGCTATCAGTCGGCCTTCCACAGCGTGGGTGTCTTTCGGGTGCTTCATCTCGACACGCTCCCAGTGAACCTGCATGACGCCCCCCAATGGGAGTCGCTGACGTGGGAGGACGTCCTCACTGCCCATGCGAACAGCGAGCATCCGTGGGTGTCATCGACCGCTCTGGCATGGCGTGCGCAGTTGGAATCGCTCGTGCCGGCGGTAGACGAAGACACAGTGTGGAACGACGTGTCTGACGACCCGGCGGCGATGGAGCTTGAGCTACGGGCCCGAGTCACGTGGCTGTCAAGGCAGATGGACGCCTGGTGCACGATCGAGCACCATCTAGCCGCGTCCTCGGGTGGAGGCAGTTGGGTCGCTCGGATCTCGGCTCCGGCTGGCGCGTCGGGCCACTCTCTCACAGCCGAGTTGCAGGAAGGGATGACGGCGTATGAGTGGAAGCCTGACGCCGATCGCCCCTACAGGGGGCGCCTTCTCGGACCGGTAGTGCTTCTCGGACTGCGTCAGGACTTCGTGACCACGTCGGCGAACTTTGACTGGAGACTCCTCCACAGGCTTTTCACCGAGCATGTGCTTGACGAAAAGGGTGAGCCACGTGAAGACCGCGAGTGGCACAGGACTGCGGCGCGGCCTACGGATCCGATCGATAAGGCAAACTGGCAGAGCATCGTCGCTTCCGGTGCGCCAAAGTGGCTAGGCAAGGGCTTCGGAATGAAGGTGGCCAAGAGCGCGCAGTCGTGCCTCTTCGGTGCGAGATATCAACTTCAGCCGGACATCACTCTTGGCGAACTCGACGCCGAGCTCCGAAATCTCGAAACCCTCCTCAGAAGCATGACCGGCGGCCGTGAGGCGACGCGAGTGACTACGCCTGAACCTTAGCGTCCTCGGCACCCTCGGACTGCTCGCAGGTCGTGAAGGTTTGGGGAAGTCGACCCTCGGCTACTGGACCGCCGCACGGTTCACCCGGCGGCGAGCTGGAGGGAACCTCCGAGGCGTTCCGAAGACCGCCCTCGTCTGCGCGACCGAGAACTCATCGGAGCACACCATCGTGCCGCAGCTCATCGCGGCCGGCGCCGACCTTGCCCGCGTGTTCCGGGTCGAGGTTCTCAACGCCCTGAATATTCACGTCGGGCTGTCGCAGCCCCGCGACTTGATCGCCCCGGAGCGGGCCGCAGACCAGACCGACGCGTGCGAAGTGCCTTTCGAATGAGACTACTGAACCGTAGAGAAGTCCAGTATCTTGTTACGCGACAAGCACTTCGCGCTTCCCGGGCTGGTGTCAGGTTCGATCCGTGAACGATCGATTTTAATGATTCAGCGGAGACGGCCATGACTGCCTGTCTGCGACCCCTTAACCGAGCAACTTCACGTGAGAGAAGACGATATGCCTAACGACTGGTGTGACGGAATAAGCAAGTATTGCAATGAGTCAGCAACGACGCATATTGTCTATATGATCGATGGCACGAAGCGAGTGGAGAAGCGCCTCTGCACCAAGCACGGCGGTGACCTTCTGTTTGCGATTCAAACTCGGTCAAACTGGGCGATCCTTGGCCAACGTGACCTCTAGACACGTGGCGTCTGCTCCCTCCGGGCCGCGGACGGGTCCACCCAAGAGTTCTTCCATCCGTGTCGCTCATCGCCTGGCGATCGGAGATGTCGAGGGCAGGGCATCGCGGCCGCCCGGCGCTGGGAAGAGCGGGACCTAGTCGCCGTTGACCTAGTTGTGCTCTGCCTGCCGGTGAGGCGCTGCGGAACGGCCTACACCGACGAGATGATTCGTTCCGGCCACGACGCAGGTGGCCGGCGAGGCGGCAGCTCGTGGGCTGAGAGAGTTCGACGCCGGTACCGCGCCTTGCACAGGTAGCTGGCACCGACCCGAGATGTCTACGGGTGTTCGCCCAACTCTGTCTGACGGATCGGGCATGATTCGGACGACGACATCAAGGGAGCCACGTGACAACCGACCGCATCACCCTGCCCGAACTGGAGCAGTACCTCGCCAAGGCGGCCGACATATCCGCGGCAGCATCGACCAAGCCGACTTCAAGGCCTACATCTTCCCGCTGATGTTCTTCAAGCGGATCAGCGACGTTTACCTGGAGGAGTTCGCCGAGGCGCTCGAAGAGTCCGGCGGTGATCACGAGTTCGCGGCCTTCGCCGAGAATCACCGCTTCGCGATCCCAGAAGGCCACCTCTGGGGCGGCGTCCGCAACTACACCGAGAACATCGGCAGCGCCCTGCAGAACGCCTTCCGTGAGATCGAGAAGGCCAACCCAGAGACGCTCTACGGCATCTTCGGCAACGCCAACTGGACCAACAAGGAGAAGCTGCCCGACCGCAAGCTCGCTGATCTGATCGAGCACTTTTCGACCAGGACGCTCAGCAACGCTGCGGTGGCGCCGGATGTCTTTGGCCATGCTTACGAATACCTCATCAAGCGTTTCGCCGACCAGTCGAACAAGAAGGCCGGCGAGTACTTCACCCCGCGCTCGGTGGTGGGCCTGCTCATCAACATCCTCAATCCGGTCGAAGGCGATAGCGTCTATGACCCGGCTTGTGGCACCGGCGGCATGCTGATCGAGGTCATCGAGCACGTCAAGGCCGCCGGTGGCAGCCCCAAGACCCTGTGGGGCAGGCTCTTCGGGCAGGAGAAGGTGCTGGCTACGTCCGCGATCGCCCGCATGAACCTGCTACTTCACGGCGTAGAGGACTTCAAGATCATCCGCGAGGACACCCTCCGCAACCCGGCGTTCTACACCGGTAATCACCTGGCACAGTTCGATTGCGTGGTCGCCAACCCGCCGTTCTCGCTGAAAAACTGGGGCGAGACAGAGTGGGGTTCGGACAAGTGGGGGCGCAACAGTCGCGGCGGGGTCCCGCCGAAGGGATACGCCGACTGGGCCTGGGTGCAGCACATGCTCACTTCCGCACGGCCCAAGACGGGCCGCGTCGCAGTGGTTCTGCCGCAAGGGGCGCTGTTCCGGCAGGGCGCGGAGGCGCGGATCCGCACCCACCTCCTCCAGTCCGATGTCGTCGACACGGTCATCGGTCTGGCGCCCAACCTGTTCTACGGCGCTGGCCTGGCAGCCTGCATTCTGATCCTTCGTCTCGACAAGCCCATCGAGAAGAAGGGCAAGGTGCTTTTCATCAACGGCGAAACCCTGTTCAAGCGCGGCCGCAACCAGAACACCCTCGAGCCCGCTCACGCCCAGCAGCTGCTGGACGCCTACGAGACGTTCGGCGACGTCGACGGCCTCGCCTGCGTCGTCGAAATCGACGAGATCGCCGGTCACGACTTCAACCTCAACATTCCCCTCTACGTCGCTCCTGCCGATACCGGCGGGCAAGTGACGCTGGAGCAGGCGCTCGCCGACCTCGAAGCCGCCCACGCTGCTGGCCACGAGACGCGGACTGCTCTTGAGGTCGAGCTGGCGAAGTGGGGGTGGTCAGCATGAGCAGCCGAATCACTCAGCGCGAGCTGGAGACTTACCTGTGGGGAGCCGCTGTCGCCCTGCGCGGCCTTATCGACGCGGGCGACTACAAGCAGTACATCTTCCCACTGGTTTTCCTGAAGCGGATCTCGGATGTGTACAACGAGGAGCACGCAGCTGCTATGGCGATCTACGGCGACGACCAATTTGCCGACCTGCCCGAGAACCACCGCTTCGCCATCCCCGCCGGTTGTCATTGGGACGACATCAGGGCCGTCACCAGTGACGTTGGCGCCACGGTCCTCAGGGCAATGCGCGGCATCGAGTCCGCCAACCCCGACACTCTGCCCGGCGTGTTCGGTGACGGCGACTGGGGCAACAAGAACCTGCTGCCCGACTCGACCCTGGCCGACCTGATCGACCACTTCTCCACCAAGACGCTCTCGATCACGAACCTGCCCGAAGACGAGCTCGGCAATGGCTATGAGTTCTTGATCAAGAAGTTCGCCGACGACTCAGGCCACACCGCACAGGAGTTCTACACCAACCGCACGCTGGTGCACCTTATGACGCTCATGCTGGAGCCGCAGCCGGGCGAGTCGATATACGACCCCACTTGCGGGACCGGCGGAATGCTCATCTCCGCCGCCACCGAGGTGAAGCGACAGGGCAAGGAGTGGCGCAACCTGCGCCTCTACGGCCAGGAGCTCAACTACGGCACCTCGGCCATCGCACGTATGAACCTGTTCCTCCACGGCGTCACCGACGGACACATCGCACACGGCGACACCCTCTCGCGGCCGGCATTCCACGACGCCAAGGGCCGGCTCCAGACCTTCGCCGTCGTGCTCGCTAACCCGCCTTACTCCATCAAGGCGTGGAACCGTGAGGCGTTCGGCAACGACCCCTACGGTCGCAACATGTGGGGGATCCCGCCACAGGGTCGCGCCGACTACGCCTTCTTCCAGCACATCGCCAAAAGCCTCGACCCGAAGACCGGCCGCGCGGCGATCCTCTTTCCTCACGGTGTGCTCTTCCGCCGCGAGGAGGCGGCCCTGCGCGAAGCGCTCGTGCAGTCGGATCTAATCGAGTGCGTCCTAGGCCTCGGCGCTGGCCTGTTCTACAACAGCCCGATGGAGGCCGTCGTCATCACTTTGCGTGCCTACAAGCCCGCCGAGCATGAGGGCAAGGTGCTGTTCATCAACGCGCTCAACGAGGTGGCCCGTGAACAGGCGCAGTCCTTCCTGCGCGAGACTCACCAGAAGCGGATTCTCGACGCCTACCGCGGATTCACGGACGTCAATCAGTTCGCTGCTGTCGCCACCCTCGATCAGATCGCTGTGAAGTCCTACAGCCTCTCGATCCCGCTGTACGTCGCAGGCGCCAAGGCGGCCGACACGGGCGAGCAGGTTGACGTCGCCGATGCTCTCGCAGGCTGGCGCGACGCGGCTGAGACCTCCGATGCCTCCATCGCCGATGTCCTCGCCCTGCTTCGAGCGGAGGCGTTGGCGTGAGTCTCAACCTCGACAAGTCCACCTGGAAGCGCGTCGCCTTTGGTGATGTGGTTCGCAACGTCAACCTCACGGTCCGCGACTCCGAAGTCGCTGGAATCGACCGGGTAATCGCCATGGAGCACCTGGACCCCGGGGAACTCAAGATCGAGCGATGGGGTTCGCTGGCAGACGGCACCACCTTCACACGTCGTGTGAAGCCTGGACAGACGCTCTTCGGCAAGCGACGCGCCTACCAACGAAAGGTCGCCTACGCCGAGTTCGACGCGATCTGCTCGGGAGATATTCTCACCTTCGAGTCTGACGAGTCGCAGATGCTCTCCGAGTTCCTGCCGTTCCTCGTCCAGTCCAACGAGTTTTCGACCACGCTCTTGGCACCTCTGCCGGCTCCCTGTCACCGCGCACCAACTGGCCTGACCTGTCGAACTTCGAGTTCTACCTACCGCCCCTCGACGAGCAGAAGCGCATCGCCGACCTCCTCTGGGCCATCGAGCGCCACCGGCGTGCGCTATGCAGTCGCCTTGAAGGGATCTCCGAGATAACAGACCGGTGGCTTGATACGGCATTCACAAAAATCGAGGAGAGCCGGCTCCTGTCTGAGGGCGTACTCGCGTCGGCGTATGGACCGCGGTTTTCAAACAGTCTTTATTCAGACGATGCAGACTATCGCTTGCTCCGAACGACTGACCTAGATCTCCTAGGAAATGTTGAATATTCCACGATGCCGCGGGCAGATCTCGATCCCTCCTACGACTCGCATCTTCTCCAACATGAAGACTTTTTGATCTCGCGTTCAGGTACCTGTGGGGTGCCGGCGGTCTTCGACATCTCCGAAGGGGGCGAAAAGGTCATCCCGGGAGCGTTCCTGATCCGACTGCGCCTTAACGAAGAGCTAGACCCGCACTTCCTGCGCGCCTATTTCAACTCGGAACCAGGCCGCAAACTGACCGGTTCGCTGGCACAAGGGGGAGTGCAGAAGAACATCCGGGGGTCGTCGCTTTTGAACTCAACTGTCCCGTTTCCATCGCTTTCGGAGCAACGTTTGCTACTCCGGTACCTAAGGACGTTCGAGGAGGCCACGCGATCAAGCGAGCGGGAACTTGCGTCGGTTTCTACTTTGGGCTCGACCTTCTCGAGTGAACTTCTTGGAGGCAACTGATGGCTCAGTTCGATGAGGCCAACTCGGTCCGCGACTTCATCCGTGACCGGGTGAAGTCGATTGACGTGCAGTTCGTTCCGGGGAACGAACTTCGGCGCCGTACAAACGAGGTGCTACTAGAGGGCGCGGTCAAAGCGGCGCTAATCAGGTTGAACCCCGAGATCGAAGCTGACCCGGCGAAGGCTGATGAAGTCGTCTACAACCTCCGAGCGATTCTGATCGCTGCCCGCAGCAGCCCGCACCCGGTGGTGGCCAACGAGGAGATCATGGCCTGGCTGACCGGGCAGAAGTCGATGCCGTTCGGCCCCAACGGCGAGCACACCACGGTCTGGCTGATCGACTTCGATCACCTCGACGATGACTCGTCGAACCAGTGGGTGATCTCGACCGAGGTCACGTTCAAACAGGGGCGTGTCGAAAAGCGGTTCGACCTGGTGCTGTGGTGCAACGGGTTCCCGCTCGTGATCGGCGAGGCAAAGTCGGCGACCCGTCCGGCGTATACCTGGATCGACGGTGCCGCGCAGGTCCACGACGACTACGAACAGAGCGTGCCGCAGTTCTTCGTACCCAACGTGTTCTCGTTCGCGACCGAGGGGAAGGACTTCCGCTACGGCACGGTGGGTATGCCGGTCGAGCTGTGGGGCCCGTGGCGCGAAGAGACTGCCGAAGACGACGCTCCGGCCAAGTTCGGCTTGGTCGCCGTACAGGAGGCCGCCGAGGGTGTCCTGAAGCCGGCTGCGGTGCTGGAGTTCCTGCGATTCTTCACGATCTACGCGACCGACAAGAAGCACCGGAAGATCAAGATCATCGCCCGGTTCCAGCAGTTCCAGGTGACCAACCTCATCGTCGAGCGCGTGCTGCTCGGCAAGATCAAGCAGGGGCTCATCTGGCACTTCCAGGGCTCCGGCAAGTCGCTGCTCATGGTCTTCACAGCATTGAAGCTGCGAGCGATGGCCGCGCTGACCAATCCGACGATCCTCATCGTGGTCGACCGCATCGATCTCGACACGCAGATCACCGGCACGTTCAACGCATCCGACGTCCCCGGGCTGGTGTCAACCGATTCGCGGGTTCAGCTGCAGACCCTCCTGGGCCAGGGTGCACGAAAGGTCATCATCACCACGATCCACAAGTTCGGTGAGGCTCCCGGCGTACTCGACGTGCGCGACAACATCATCGCGATGGTCGATGAGGCCCACCGCTCCCAGGAGGGTGACTATGGACAGAAGATGCGCGAGGCGCTGCCCAACGCGTTCCTCTTCGGCCTGACCGGCACTCCGATCAACAAGCGCGACCGTAACACCTTCATGTGGTTCGGCTCGCTCGAGGACGAGGGCGGCTACCTGTCGCGCTACTCCTTCCAGGACTCCATCCGCGACGGGGCGACCCTGCCCCTCCACTTCGAACCCCGCATGTCCGAGCTTCACATCGACCAGGAGGCCATCGACGCCGCCTTCGCCGAGCTCTCGGCCGATCGTGATCTGTCGGAGCACGAGAGGATCACGCTGTCGAAGAAGGCGGCTTCGATCGAGGTGCTGATCAAGACGCCGTCACGGATCGCGAAGATCGCGGTCGACATCGCCGACCACTTCCGCGCCAAGGTCGAGCCCGAGGGGTTGAAGGCTCAGGTAGTCGCCTACGACAAGGCGTCGTGTGTTGCCTACAAGGAGGAGCTCGACAAGCGCCTCGGCCCGGATGCTTCGACGATTGTGATGTCGAAGTCCCGCGGCGACTCGCCCGACTGGGCGAGGTGGACGCCGGGGGCGGAGGCCTTGGAGCAGATCGTTGCCCGGTTCAACGACCCAGCAGATCCGTTGAAGATCATCATCGTCACGGCAAAGCTGCTCACCGGCTTTGATGCGCCGATCCTCCACTGCCAGTATCTCGACAAGCCACTCAGAGAGCACACTCTGTTGCAGGCGATCACTCGAACCAACCGTGTCTATCCGCCGAGCAAGACGCACGGCCTGATCGTCGACTACCTCGGGATCTTCGACGATGTCGCGAAGTCGTTGGCGTTCGATGAGAAGTCGGTGCAGCAGGTGATCTCTAACATCGAGGAGCTCAAGGAGCAGCTCGCACCGGCGATCGCGGCAGCGCTCGCATTCTTCCCCGGCGTCGACCGGACTGTCGGAGGCTACGAAGGCCTCGTGCAGGCGCAGTCGGCGATTGCCAACGACGCGGCCAAGGACACTTTCGGACTCGCGTACAGCATCGCGTCGCAGCTATGGGAGGCGCTCAGTCCCGACCCAATGCTGGCGCCGTATCGCGACGACTACCGCTGGCTGACGGATGTTTACGAGTCCGTCCGGCCTTCCGACATCACCGGGCGGCTCGTCTGGCACGCGCTCGGTGCCAAGACCATCGACCTGATCAACGAACACGTCCAGGTCGAGATCCCTCAGAGTGCCGAGACGATCGTCATCGACGCCCAGACCATCGAGGACCTGATGCTGGGCAAGCGAACGGACGTGCCGATCAGGGACATCGAGAAACAGATCACCGCACGAATCGCCCGCCATCTCAACAACCCGATCTTCGTCGCGCTCGGCCAGCGCCTGAACGCCCTCCGCGAGAAGTACACCGACATCCAGCAGTCCAGCCTGGATTTCCTGCGCGAGCTCCTCGAACTAGCCCGCGACACGGTCGCTGCGGAAAAGGCCGTGAACGAGGTCCCGCGCGAGGAGCAGGGCAGGGCCGCGCTGACAGAGCTTTTCGAGGCTCTGAAGACGGCCGAAACACCGATCATCGTCGACAACATCGTCAGCCGCATCGACGAGGTAGTGCGCGGCGTCCGCTTCGAGGGCTGGCAGTCGACCATCCGAGGCGATCAGGAGGTCCGACAGGCGCTCCGTAAGACGCTCTACGTCCAGTTCAAGATCCGCGACAACGACGTCTTTGAGAAGGCCCTGGGCTACGTGAGAGAGTACTACTGACGACGAACGAGCCGCAGGCATCAAGATGGTGATCGAGCCGGCCGATTGCCCACCATCTCCGGTCTATTCGTCGCCCGCTTCGAACTCGGTGACCACCTTGACCGAAAGCCCTTTCGAGCGGGCAACACGACCGAGGAACTTGGTTGAAGTGACATACCACGCCGAAGCCGCCGCGACGAGTCCGACTGCCTGAGTGGTCGGCATCTCGAGGCCAGGCATGGAAGTCGCGCTCAGCGTCCGTGGACGCTTCGACGGGGTAAATGCGCAACAATATTGGGTCATCCGGGAGTGCCGTGAGCCGTCCCTGCGACGAGGCGCGGTAGTGGGCATCCACGCTTGAGTGGCCCACCTTGAGCAGGGTTCGACCTGTCTCAGGGTCATAACGCAAATGGTGCGGCAGCGGCCCGTAGTTCGGGGCTGAGGTCGTGTCGCTTGAGCCACGCCCTCACTTTGCGCGCTCCCTGAAGGGCGACTGTTGGCGCAGTCGGAACCTCGCCATCGCGGATCACCCGCCCCAGGGTCCGATACGTCGAGACCCATCCGGTTGTTGCAGTTCCCCTCTGGCGGTTCCCGCAGCACCAAAGCCATTGGCGCGGGTGCACTTGGCGAGCTTCATCGGTGTGGACCCATCGTTGTCGCGTCGGGCTTCCAGGCTGATCTCGAAGGCTCTGGCAAGGCCTTGTCCTCGACCTCGGGGCGGCGCGGGCGTCCAAGGGTGTCAGAAGGGGTCCAGACGGCCTCTGACCTGTGGTCTTGCTCTGACACCTTAGAACTGTCTGACACCTTGAAGGCGTCAGACCCTCCAATGGTGTCAAACCGTTGGTGCAGGTCAGTGGGCTATGCGCGGCTTCTGACGCCTTCGGACGCCATCTCGTCGACGGTGTCAGGGTCGGGGTCAGGCAGGTAGCGGGACCATGCGTCGAGGAAGTCCTCACGCCTGTATCCGCGCTCGGTGCCAGCGGTGTTGTGCCTCGCCTTGATGGCGTACTCGGAGAGTCGGCGACCAAGCTTGGACGGATTGAGTTCGATGTCTTGCCAAGGCGCCTCTCCGATCCCTCGCAGTTGGAGGCAGAGAACGTCTGACTTCAGGAACGAGACGCTCATGCTCTCGAACACGTCCTGGATATCTGAAAGCAGGTGTAAGCCCATCGACTGATCGGCGTCGTCCTCGTCACTCTCGCTGACCATGGCCAGGCAGGCCGCTCGAGCTCGGGCGGGCCAGTGGCCGCCGACCAGGTCGGCCACAGCAAGCATAGGTTCCCACGTGTCAGCAGCTCGGTCTTCGACGCCTACCGGGATATCCGGTTCAGCCCCGTCGAGTTGGTACTGGGAGCAATTGTCAAGACCTGTGGATGAGAAAGTTTGATCATGCGGCTTCGGTGGCCTCACTTGCTGTCCGTGGCGTCTCACGTTCGATGAGTTTGCCTCGTTCGAACTTCGCGCCGGCTCGGACGAGGGCGACCAGGTGTGGTGCGTTGACGGCGCGCCAGCGGTGTTGGGCGGCCTCGATCAGCTTGAACGCCATCGCGATGCCGGCGGCCTTGGAGCCTGGTCCCTTGGTGACCTTGGTCCGGTGACGCACGGTCGCGAAGGTTGACTCGATCGGGTTAGTGGTGCGCAGATGGATCCAGTGCTCGGCTGGGAAGTCGTAGAACGCGAGCAGTTCCTGCAGGTCGTCGGTGATCTTGGCCGTGGCCTTGGGGAACTTCGCCCCGTACGCGTCCTGGAACGCCTTGGCCGCTTTGCGGGCGTGGTCCTTGTCCTCGGCGGACCAGATCTCGGCGAGGGCCTTCTTCGCCCCCGGGTGCGCCGACTTTGGCAGCGCGGCAAGGACATTCGCGATCTTGTGGAACCAGCAGCGCTGCTCTCTGGTGGTGGGGAACACCTCGCGCAGCGCACTCCAGAACCCGAGCGCGCCGTCGCCCATCGCGAGCACCGGGGCGCGCATCCCGCGACGCTTGGCGTCGCGCAGCAGGTCCGCCCACGACCCGGCCGACTCCCGGTGCCCGTCGGTCAGGGCGATCAGCTCCTTGGTCCCGTCGGCGCGCACGCCGACCAGGACCAGCAGGCACAGCCGCTCCTGCTCGAGGCGGATGTTGACGTGGATCCCGTCGGCCCACATGTACACGTAGTCCACCCCCGACAGGTCCCGGGCGTTGAACGCCTTCGCCTCGTCCTGCCACTGCGTGGTCAGCCGGGTGATGCTCGCCGCGGACAGGCCGGCGCCCGAGCCGAGGAACTGCTCCAACGCGGGAGCGAAGTCCAGCGAGGACAGCCCGTGCAGGTACAGCAGCGGCAGCACCTCGGTGATCTTGGGCGACTTGCGGCACCACGGCGCCAAGATCGCCGAGGAGAACCGCTTGCGCTCACCGGTGGCCTCGTCGGTGCGTTTGTCGTTGACCCGCGGCGCGACGACCTCGATCGCCCCCGAGGAGGTCAACACCTGACGGGCCTGGTGGCGCCCGTTGCGTACCACCAGCCGTCGGCCGTGCTCATCAAGCTGGTCGGTGTGCTCGGCCACGTAGGCGGCGACCTCGGCCTCCAACGCCGCCGCGAGCATCCGCCGTGCGCCCTCACGCACGATCTCATCCAACATCGAGCCGCTGGGCTGCGCGGCCGCTGGCGTGTCCTGCTGATCCTTGGTTACCGTGAGCATCGGCGTACCTTCCCGACCCGCGTTTCAGCGCGAGCCTCGCTTGACTTGACCTTCAGACGACACTCGGGAAGGTACGCCCTTCCCGACCCCATCCACAGGTTTCAAGCATTGCTCGGTTCTTCAGCCGGACCGGGCCAACCTCAAGCGGGCTGAACAGCAGG
>JAABUR0100007556.1_pt1 | contig 12821 bp, 9 predicted proteins | sample 5560091 | NCBI WGS metagenome assembly JAABUR01 (sample SAMN10711879, study PRJNA513375) | rock metagenome | isolation source: Antarctica rocks | place: Antarctica: Victoria Land, University Valley sud
TGCATGGGCAGGTGGGCGCTCAACGAAGGCCAGGACTTTGTGCTCAACCACCGCGTCGCGGCCATCGACTTTGTCACGATCCACTGCTGGGTGGACAAGTGCGCCCGCGCGCGCCGGGGCAGGCTGGGCGGCGGCTCACAGCGCAGACGCGCTCACTCGGCGCCCGCGCGCGCAGCTGGCTGGACGACGACCTTGGATTCCAGACCAACTGGCTCAGGCAGCACGCGGCCGACGCGGCGGCGCTGGGCAAGCCGGTGCGCGGCCTGCGTGCCAAGGGTAGGTTTAGGTTACGCCCAGGGTAACGCATCCTGAGGAATCCGGTGCGCGGCCTGCGCGCCGCGCCCGCGAGTGCTGCCGGGGCCGTCCCCGCGCCAGCGAGCCGCCTTGTTGGCCGGGAGTGAGGCCGGTGCGGCGGCCGCGCAGGTGCTCCTCGAGGAGTTCGGGAAATGGTGCGGCGCCCGCGCTACTGGGACTCCCCCAGCCTGTCGGCAGGCCCGCGCGGCCAATTGTTCGCGCGCGCAGCAGCATCAGTGGCGCTGTGCGCGCAGGGTCAAGGCAGGCACCCGAGCGGGGCCGCAGGAGCGCGCAATCTTCTTCCGCGCCGCGTACTCGGCTGTGCAGGCGGTGCGCAGGCGCCGCCAGCTTGCAGGCTCGGCGCACGCGCTCCACATGCATGCGCGTGGTCGACCGTAGTGCTGCCCGCGCGCCGGCGGCCTGACGCGCGCGCGCAGGGCGCCAGGCGCGGCGGGCCGATCAAGGGCGCCGCCTTCTGGCAGTACATCCACGACGGCCAGGCAAGCGCGCCGCGGCCCGGCCCGCCCAGCCCGCCCTGCAGACAGGCTGGGAGGTCCAGCCGCCGTTCGGCGCTGCACCGTTTTCCAGAGAGGAATCTGGTCTGCCTCCGGAACGGAGCGGTGAAGACAAATGCTTGCCCAGGTGGCGCCTTTGGCGGAAGGCGGCGGCGCGGGCCTGTACGGCGTGCGGCGCACGGACGCCGTGTTCCGCCTCGTGCAGCAGTTTGCGCGGGCGATGCGGACGTGCTGCGCCCTCCTGCGCCCCCCGTGTTGCTGGCAGCTCAGCTGCTGATCATCGCAAGAGGCGCATGCACGCGGCACATGCTCTGCTCGGCAGCCGCCGGTCCGGGTTGCAATATGGTGCATGTGAGTATGCATGTGCCGGTCACGCGCAGGGCGAGCGGGCCCATCGCGGGGTGCAGCGGCGGCAGCGGGGCTGCTTCTCCGCCCCCTGTTCCGGACTGCAGCAGCACCCGGGTAGGCGGCAGGCCTGGCACCGGGTGCGTGCCACTCACCTGGACACCGCGCGCCCCCTGATGTTTACATCAGCCTCCGACTGCACGGGACACTCTGTGCAGCAGACGCGCGCGATGAGCGGGAGGCCGTCCGCTGGCTGGCACTGGACGCGCAAACCAAGTTTGATGGCCTGAACCCGTGTGCGCGTGCCGGCCCACGCATGCCTGGACCCGCAGCAGGCATGACTGGCGCAACTCCTGCTATGCAGCAGAAGCATGGTGGGTCATGCGGGGGTGCGTGCAGGTTTGAGGGCCCGCGCTGCGACATCGACATCATCGAGTGCGTGCGCGCGACCGCCGGCTGCTCCGCCAACGCCGGCTGCACCAACAGCGCCGGCGGCTTCGCCTGCGCCTGCAACTGGGGCTACGCAGGTGCCGCAGCCCTCTGTCCTCGGCGGCCTCGGGTTCACAAACCTCCAGTCTCAGTCAGTCCAGCCAGAGCCAGTCTGAAGTAGGCCAGTCGTGGTGCGCCGGGCAGGGCGAGACGTCACACACAGCCTTCTTGTTACGTACTTTGCTGCTCATACATGCACGCAGCCAGGCGTGCGGCCTAAGCTGGCGAGCCATGCAATTGATGCACAGAGACAGGGCGCCACAGAGCGATTGTGAAATGTTGATGCCGTTCGTACGCGTGCAGGCGACGGGTACAGTGGCTGCAGCGCGAAGCCGCAGCTGGCGACGCTGGGCGACCGCTACGTGAGCGACGGCCCGGCGCGCGTGGCCTGCAGGGAGGGCGCGGGCGTGGCCTACCCTGCCGGCGCGCCCGGCTTCGCCTACGACCCCATGGGCGCCGCCAGCGCTGCTGGGTCCCCGCACAGCGTGCGCCCCTGGGCTGAAGCTCATGCGCTGGAAAGCCGTGCTGACAATCGTGGCCCTAATGCGTCCTGTCTGCTTTGCATGCACGCCGTGGTGGTACCTTGCAGCGTAGGTCCTTGCCAACCCGCCACGCAGTTTCCAGAATGCAGCCTTGAGCCTGACCGCAGGGGGTGTCGGCCCTAGACCGGCGTGCCACCCCAGAGGCGCGGCCGTGCCGGTCCTCATGGCTGCGCGCGGGATGGGCCTCTGTGGCTGGCTGCAGCTGCGCCGGCGCCGCCCGCGGCAGCAAACAGGCATGCCGTGACAGACTGTCGCCCTGCCGCGGGCGCAGGGCGGCCTGGGCTCGCTGCGCCCCGCCAGCATACAGGACTGCCAGGTGGCGTGCGAAATGGCGCAGCCGGCCTGCACATCCTTTGCCTACAACGAAGAGCTGCGCGCCTGCTTCCACAAGCGCGGCGGCGGGCGCGCCACGTGCGCGTCGCCAACCACTGTCTGCGCGGAGCAGGCGCGCGCGCCCGCCCCTGCGCCGCCCCAGCGCCTTTGCCTGGCCAGCGCCTGGCGGTGCGGGCCTGCGTTCCAGAGCGTAGTGGCTGCGGCCACACGCCGAAGATTCTTTCCGGGCCACCACCCGCACGGAGCAGGCGCACCTGCGGTCCTGCATCCCCGCACCCTTCACGGGAGCTGGTGTCGTGCGCGGGTGCATCGCTTATGCTGGCTGCGCTTTCATCAGTTTGCATGCATGTGCGGATGCAAGAAGTTGCATGCATGTGCATGCAGGCGCGCTCTCGCTCATGCAGCCTGCCGGGCCTGCGGCGCACACAACTGTCTGCAAGTGAGCGTGCTGTAGTCTTAGACGGAGCGCACATGCATGCTTCAAGCTGTCCATTGCCCCGCCTGGACGAAATGCGCACCCGCGTCCGTTTCGCGACGGATATAAATTCAAAGGCAGACGTGGGTGTGTCATGGGCTGGCAGGCGCAGGACCTTGTTGTGCAGCACTTTTCTTGCGGCAGCTGGTCAACCTTCTTCCGCTCCATCTCCGGCAAGCAGGGCGCCGTCATGGGGCGATGAGCAGCATGGGTAAGCGGGGCCTCGATCCTAATCCTACCATTTCACCAGCCCAGGTCTGTGCGCAGTGAGGCCGGTGGCAGTATGTGACAGAGTAAAGCTGTCGAGGCGCCCGGGCGTGGAAGCGAGGCGCTGCCGAGAGCTACGTCTTGCAATGGTTTACACGCTGCCTTTGAGCAGGAGAGGACCGCGGGGCTATAGGCATCCCGGAAGGCATCAACGCAATGCAGATAGATAGCTGTTGCTGGCAGCACGCACAAGCACACCATGCGGCCAGCACGGTTGCGCAGCATCCGCGCAACAGCTGCATGTACGCCTGTCGGTGTCACCTGTCATCGTCACTCTATGCAGCATACGACGTGATGAGCGGTTCGCGGGCGCACCCATCAAAGTTCGCGGGCGTACCCCATCAAAGAAACCCAAAAGCTGCTGCATCCATGTTTCGAGCCCCTTGAACACTACAAAGTGCTACAGTGCACGTCAGGGTTGAATACCCATGCAGCCCAGCTGACAACACAACATGCAAACCCATGAAATGAAAAGCGGCTGGCAACCCAGTCAGTAAGCTAAGAGCAGGGCAAAGCAACCCTAGCGCACTTCACCACACAGCCTGCTTTCCTGGCGCACCTCACTTGACAACATGCGCTCAGCAGCCGAACATTCACTGCATGGCCAGCTGTAGTGGCGTGCGCCAGGAAAGCACTGCACTTCAGCCTTTCCAACCTACAGCAACCTTCAGCCACCGGCCGCACAGCTCCCTGGCGCGCCACATTTCTTCGCCCAGGACACCACTACGCATGTTGCTGCATCAAGCCTGGCCCCTGGCGGCCAGTGCGCAGCGCCGCCAGCTGTTGCTGGAGAGGCAGCCAGAGCCGACACACAGGTCGCACTCTGCTGCCACACCCTGCAGCCATGGCGACCGCTGCGAGCGCGCGGGCCATGCGGCGGAGCGCAGGCCGCGCGCGACGCGCGCTCAGAACTTGAAGCCGCAGTGCTCGATGCACAGCGTGCGCAGGTCGAGGTCCGGGATGACCACGGACGCGTCGGCGGCGGCCTCCTGGCACGTGCCGCACACCTCCGCCTGCGCGCGCGCGCCCCGCCCGTCGGCCTCGCGCCAGCCCGGAGCCCCGCAGCAGCGCGGCGCGCCGGGGCGCTGACCCTCTGACTGCCCCTTGAATTTACCACGCATGGCGGGGTATGTGGAGCGCACGCGGCGGCGTGCGCACGCGGCGCAGCGGGCGGCACGTCCGCCCCATGGCAGAGCAGCACCGCGGGCGCGCTTGGGCATGGCGGGCTGGGCGCGGCCCGAGGCATCGGCCCGGGGGCACGCCTGCATGTGGTCGTGCAGCGCGCTGGTCGGGTCCGGGAGCGGCGCGGCGTTGCTGATCTTCGACTTGTACGAGGTGTAGAGCTTGCCGAGCGGCGACAGCTGCGCCTTCGAGTAGCTGTTCTGCATCAGCGAGGCCAGCGGCCCCAGGAAGGTGCCCTGCGTATGCGAGGCGAACCAGTTGTACCTGCGGCCCCGGGCACGAGCGGCGCGTGAGCCCCCGCACCGCCGCGGCGGCGTCACACTGGCATGCATGGACTGCATGCAAACCTGAGCGGAGCGCAGCGCCCGGCGCGAGCGCGGGCGCCGACAGTGCGAGGCAGAGGGCGGGCCTGGCAGCCAGGCGTGAGGAGATGATAGGTTTAGGGTAGGCTATCATGTGGCACTCTGGCGGCAGGCAGGGTACGGACCCAGCGCGCGATGGAGCATGCTGGTCGGCGTCATGAGACGGCGCGCCGGCGCCAGAACACGGCGCGCGCGGCCGCCCGGGCGCACCGGGCGACCATGGCCTGGTTGTCCAGCATGGTCAGCATTGACTGCATGACCTGCGCGATCTGGTCGTACGTGCCCGCGCCGCCGCACGCAAACTCGGTCAGCCAGATGGGCCGGTTATACTTCTGCGCCATCTGCACCATGAACCTGCGCGCGGCGGCCGCCGCGGTCGGCGCGCGGCGCAGGGCGTCCGCGCCCCAGCCGCCTGCCACCAGTCCCTGACTCCCGGCGGTGCCGGCAGCTGCCCTGTTCAAACCATATGGGGCCCAGCTGGGAGCGCTGACTCGCCAGGCGAGCGAGGGCGCGGCAAAAGCAAGCGCAGGCGCCCTGGACGGCCGCGGGCGAGCAGGCGCCTGGCGGAGCGTGGCGGACAGGCGCGTTGTGCCCAGCCAGGGCGCGCACGTCTGCAGGTCCGCGGTTGTGCAGCCGTAGTAGTGCACGGCCATGATGTCCGCCTGGCAGGGCGCGCCGTACATCGCGGTGCAGTTGTTGAAAAAGTCGTCCAGCCTGGCGCCGCGCCGCCGGAGCACTGCCATGTCGACATGTACATGTGCACGCGTGCCTTGAGAGTCAGCCTCACATGGGGACAGCCGGGGGACATGCACATGGCAGCGAGCTGCTGCTGTGGTCCAGCCTGCCCTCCCGCTGCCAAGAGCAGAGCGTGCTGACCTGTATGGGGCCATACGGGGGGCGCACCAGTCGAAGGGGGCCTGCTTCGGTGTGAGGCAGTTCGGCTGCCCACAGTGCGCGGGCGCCGGCGAGCCCAGCTTCAGCCCAAAGTTCTTGGCGGTCTGCGGCGCACAACGCGCGTCAGGCAGTGCCGGCGCCTGGCGAGCGCATCCGGCAAACGGGCACCGCACGCTCGACCAGCACGCGGAGGCGCTGGCCTGCCAGGCCTGTTGCTCCAGGTGCTCAGCTACCCGTGAGGGACTTGCTGTGGGACTCGCTGCGTCTCCAGCCAGCACAAGAGAAGGCACCCAGACGCGTGCGAGCGCGGCTGGTGGGACAGCGCCACACGCGTCGGCGGGGTTGCCGCCCGGTGGGTGCGCGCACCGCAACGACCTGGGGCCAGAGCTGGGCCGCCTGCATGGACGTCAGGTTCGCCTGGCTCCTGCGCGCAGGCGCCAGAGCCGTAAGGACGGCCCGGCGTGCCCCGCGCGCGCGGGAGGCCGCCCGACGTGCAGAGCGGGGCCGCAGAGCGCACGCTTTGTTGGGCTCGTTGAAGCCGAGCAGGTACTGCGTGTTGAGCGGGAAGTAGGCGCCCTTCTGGTAGGGCTTCTTGTTCAGCACCGGCGCCATCGTCTGCAGCGACATGTTGCCCCACTGCGACAGCCGCAGGGCCGCGGGTCAAAGGCGCTTTGTGACAGGGTCGGCGAAATAGGGGCAGGTCCACAGGCGCTGACAGTAGAAGGGAGTGCGGCAGGGCGGGCGCGCGCACCACCATGGGCGCATACTCTGTGTTGTATGTTCGGGCAATGCTCAGCGTTGCCGGGTCGGAATACAACCTGCGCAGGCACGCGCGATCACACACCCTGGCAGAGCAGGCATGTCACCAGGACATGTGCATACAGGGTCGCAGGGCGTACGTCCAGTCGTAATACCTGTGGCCCCCACACCAGGCCAGCATGTCACTCCTATATTCATGTCGAGGGACTGCAACTTCATGCATACAGAAAGCGCCTAAGCATGCAACGCACGAGAGCGCCTGCGAGCGCACCAGGTGATGCCGTTCTGGCTGTAGACGGCCAGCTCGTTGGGCACGTTTGGGCCATACTCGCCAGTCCCGCGCCTGGGCAGGACATGGGGCGGCGGCGGCGGCGGCTTGGCAGCCTCCAGCTTTTGCAGCGACGTCGCATTGGCAGCGCTCAGGCTGAACGCGGGCGAGGGCGCATGCGAGGCGTGCGGTGGAGTCTTGAGCGGTATTCCCTCACCATGCCCAAGCGCGGGCGCGGGCGCGCTTTGGGGCGCGCCAGGAACAGCGGCACTGCATGCCACCAGGCTCGCGCTCGCCAGGAGGGCCAGCAGGCCCGCCAGCGCAGCGCGCACAGGCATTGTGACTGGCAAGCCTGGGTTTCAGCGGGGTGCCGGCGCGGGCATCAGGCGCACAGGAGCGCGCTGGTTATCTGCGCAGCGGGCTGTCAGAGGCCTGCTGTCCTGCGCTGTTCAAAATCAAGCGCATGGGGTTATACGCAGGGTTTTAATGTAATTGAGAAGAAGCATTAGAATAAGTGTGTTGCTGCCTAATGGAAGGCAGAGGGATGGACTATGTTGTGCTGCATGACTTCACCAGGCACGGGAACAGGTTACTACAGAAAAGTACACTATATTCACTAAATATGATGCCCTGCTCTACAGCACCCCGATGTCAAGCAGCACAGGGTTTGCCGGGATGCCCGGGTGCACGCAGAGCAGCCATAGCTTTAACAATAATTAACATGTATTGGCAGTATACTCCCATAACAACGCCAGCATCATGTTGCTGAAGCTCATGCCCCGTAAAGCTGCATGCACAAAATCACAAACCCAGAGTTGAGTAGATGCAAAGCGCATGCAGAGACGAAAAGCAGGCACACCCGGGCAAGCGCACTTCACTGATCAAAGAATGAAATAGACACCGTTGACCTGTACAGCAGAGACCCGTCTGCTGTGCAGGTCATGGCATTCGTGGGCCGCACGCATGGGCGCCCCAGCTTTGCAGGCATGCGCAGTGCTAGAATAAAGCCTGCTGGACTTGAGAGGGCCTGCTGCCCGCTCAATACCTGGCCCCGCACTGCGCTTCGCACACGCCGCGCAGGGCCAGGTTGGGCACGACCACGGAGGCATTGGCGGCTGCGTCGGCGCACGTGGGACACACCTCTGCCTGCGCATGAGATGTGCTTGCTCAGACACGGGAGGGCGAATGTGCTTGGCCTGGCCTGCATGGCTCGGGCCAGCACCGTCTCATTCTCCCCCATACGAGCAGAGCGGACCTTGTTCACATTGACAAAGGTCACATCATGTGAACCTAATGACATCGTCACACATGCTGCCTGCACACGCGCATGCACGGCGCGCGCAGGTCCACGCGCCTGAACGTGCGCGAGCTGCTCGCTCCGCAGGTCCTCCGCCGGCGCGGCCCCGGAAGAGATGCCGGACGTGCTGCCGAAGCTGCCGAACAGCCGGCCCAGGTTGGTCAGCCGCGCGAAGGAGTAGCTGTTCTGCATCAGCGAGGCCGAGGGGCCCAGGAAGGTGCCCTGCGTGTGCGCGGCGAACCACGAGTACCTGCGAGCCCCGCGGCGCTGCGCAGTGGCCGCCCCAGCCGCCCGTGCGGACAGGCGCGCGGCTCGATGCGGCAACGTGTCCAGCATGGCATGGCATAGCGCGCGCTTGGTGCGGCAACGTGATCAGCATGGCATGGCATGGCGCGCGCGAGCGCTGAGCCGGCGCGGCTGCGCGTGGGCCGCGCGCGCCTGGCCACGCGCGGCTGCTGGTCCAGCATGGTCAGCAGCGCGCGCATCTCGGCGAGCGCGGCCGCGGGCTTGCCCGCTTGCGGGCACGCAAACTCGGTGAGCCAGATCGGCCGGTTGTACTTCTGCGCCACCTGCACCATGAACCTGCGCGGGCGCGCCGCCATGTGGGGCCGGCGCCGCTGCCCCGCCGCGCGCTCTCGGCTGCCTGCAGGCTGACCACGCCTGGCAAGCACACCCATCTGCTTTGTCCCCCTCCGTCAAGCCTCCTTGTTGCATGGCACCCGGCGCATGTCACCGCGCATGTCACCGCACGCCTCCCAGGACAACAGATGTAGCGCCAGTGCACCGCATGGCGGGGTCTTGCGGTGGCGAGGCCCGCTCAGGCGCACCGCTGCAGGTCGGCGACCGTGCAGCCGTAGTAGTGCACGGCCATGATGTCCGCCTGGCAGGGCGCGCCGTACATCGCGGTGCAGTTGCTGAAGAAGTCGTCCAGCCTGGCGCCGCGCTTGCAGCACTATCATCTTGACATATACGTGTGCACGCATTCCTCAAGAGTCGGTCTTCATCAGAAGCGGGACAGCCAGGGGGCGTGCACGTGGCAAGAAGGAGCTGCCCTGGTGGTACAGCCTGCCCTCCCGCTGCCGAGAGCAGAGCGTGCTGACCTGCACGGGGCCGCACGGGGGCCGCACCAGTCGAAGGGGGCCTGCTTCGGGTTGAGGCAGTCCGGCTGCCCGCAGTGCGCGGGCGCCGGCGAGCCCAGCTTCAGGTTCAGGTTCTTCGCGATCTGCACGCGCGAGCGGCGCCGGGCGGTTCGTGCGTCGGGCCCCACCACTGGCTGGCTGCATGCGGCCATGCTCGCACGGGCGCGTCGGTGGGCGGCCCTCCGGCCGCGCATGTCGCAGCCGGCGCATGACTGCTGGGGTAAGTTAGAGTTGGGTTTAGGGCGCGGAGAGCGGCGCGGGCGGGTCCGCACCGCGACGACCTGGGGCCACAGCGTAGCCGCTTGCTGGGAGGTGAGGTCGGCCTGTTCCCTGCGCGGGCGCAGCGTCAGCTGAGCGCGGATCGGCGTCAGGGCTGCAGGCGCCTGCCGCTGGCCGGCGGGGCGCACGCTTTGTTGGGCTCGTTGAAGCCGAGCAGGAACTTGGTGTTGGCCGGGAAGAAGCTGCCTTTCACATAGGTCTGGTTCTTTATCTGGGGCGGGATCTCCGCCAGCTGCGTCTGGCCCCACTGCGCGGCGCAGAGGCGGTCTCAGCGCTGCCGCGCGGCCCGCGCGCGCCCTGCTCCGCTTTTTCTCCCGCTGCGCCTTGGGAGCGGGCGCACGATCATGGGCACGTATTCGATGCCGGTCAGCCGCGCGACGTTGAGCGTGCCTGGGTCCGAGTACGTACTGCGCGCCCGGGCGCGTCATCAGGACACTGTGTGGTGCTTGCGGCGCCCACCGTCAGGGCATCCGGGCGCTCACGTCCACGTGTAGAACCACTTCAGGCCGGCCTGCGAGAAGACTTGCAGCTCGTTGGGCATGTTTGCGCCGTAGATGCCGACGCCCCGCAGCGGCTTGGCCTTGGCGGCCTCCGCCGCTTGCAGCGCGGGCGTGCCGCCCGCAAGCTTTGCAGCCTGCGGCATTGTCGCATCAGCCTCGAGCAAGCGGACTGCCCGCGCGTGTGCGCTGGGCGCAGGGTGCCACGCATCCACGCCGCCCGCCTCGTGCCCGTTGAGCTCAAACGCCGGGGCGAACGCGCTGGCATCGCCGCTTGCGGCACGGGCTGCGCTCGCTGCAGCCGCGAGGAGGCCCGCGAGCACCAAGAGAGCGCCCATGCGCGCTCGCAGCTCTGTGCCCGACTGCTTGCAGGTGGCGCCGCGAACTGCCCATCAGCTTGCCAGGTCTGTGAGAGCCATGTGCGCACACGGCCGATGACCCTCTTCCCCCATCAGTATGCTGCCTTGGAGTTGCGTCTGCTTCGCATTCCGATTTTGAACGGATGGAAGCGGGGGACACATTTGCTGCATTTGATGTAGATGTGGTGGGGCGTCTGCTGTTCAGCACTAGTGTCATGCCCCAGGGCATGCCAGGAAGCCCAACAGTATTACAGTGGTGCTCACACCAACAGCACAGAGGCTGTGTCACACCAACGGCACAGAGGCATGCCAGGGTTGCCACCAAGTCCAAAAAGCAGTCCGCGCAAGTGCGCCTGCTGCAAAATCTGCCGCGCCTTGCGGCTGACAGCCCAAGCACAGAAAAGGCGAGTCCAAGAAGGCCACTGACAGGCTATGTTTGCCTGCCTGCCCGTCTTTTGCGCACGGGCCGCGCCCTGCTTGCGCCGCCCGCCTCGGCACCCCGACAGGCCGCCGTCCTTGCGCAGCTAGCTAGCACTCCACTGTTAACCTCAGGACCTTCCTATATCAAGCTGCCGCTGGCTTCCGGCGTGCTGAACTTGGTCTCAAAGCCGTTTGCGTCTGACTGCAGCGCGGCCGCCGGCGCTGCCGGCTGTGCGGCCTGCCCGAACGCGCTGCTGCCAAACCCGTCGTCGGCCGCAGGGCGCGCCGCCGAGGGGCCGCCCGCGGCCCCGCCCATGGGCCCTGCTGGTGCGGCGTGCCCGGAGGCGGCGGAGGGTGCGCGGGAGGACTTGAGCGGCGGGGAGCTCTTGGCCGCGGGACGCAAGAGCCCGGTCAGCTCCGCAAACGGGTCATGCAGCGCGCCATCCCTGCGGTACGCGCTGCGCGCGCACACGCCCCGCCACTTGGCCTGCTTCGCAGCATACGCCGTATTCACGCCCATACTCATGACACCACTGGAGCCGAGCGCGCCCAGAGACATAAACGAGCATCCACCACTTAACAATGGCGGACAAGCAGAGTTGCACGGACAATGAGACAGAAACCCCTCATCAGAAAGCTCGGAGCTATGCGTTGCTGAGCACCTCCCGCACGCCGGCGTGCGGGAGGTCAGGGTCAGCCATCTGCCCACAACTGACGTGAGCCCCTCAAACCCCACCCCAAGACCCTGCGCGCACCTCGGCGCGCCCATCGGCGCGCTCGGCCGCTGCCCCGCGGGCGCCACCGGCGGGAGGCCCGCGCTCGCGCTGCCTGTGGATGCCTGGGCACTGGCCGGAAACCCTGCAGGGAACCCTGTTGCAGACCCGCCGCCGCCGCCGCCGCCGCCGCCGCCGCCGCCGAAGAAAGGGTTGCTGCTCGCGCCAGCCGCCGGCACATGAAAGGGATTGCCTTCGCTCCGTGCGGCCGCGCCGGCGCCCCCGGCGCCCGGCCCGTTGTTCGCCGCGCCCGCGCCGCCGCTTCCGCCCGGCGGCCCGAAAGCCGCCGGGCTGCCAAACGGGTCCGCCGGCTCGGCGGGCGGGCGGGCGGGCGCGCCGCTGCCGGGGGCGCCGCCCGCCGGCGGGCCACTCGGGGGGGCGCCTGAGGTCGAGGGGTGCCCCGACGCTGGCGCCGCGGGCGCGGCAGCGGCCGCGGCCGGCGCAGGCGCATCATAGAAGCCCAGCAGGTCGGGCTCGGCCTGCCCGGGCGGCGCGTGCGGCGGCTGCGGCTGCGCCGGGCCGCCGCCGAGCGCCACCTGGACAGCAGCGCGCGCAGCGCTTACCTGGGACCCTGCGGCCTTCCGTGTGCGCTGAGCGCGCTGCAGGCTGTTCAGGCAGCGGGTGTACATCGCACAGGCCTTCACCCCAACACACAGCGCGCTGCTCGGCCAGCCCCGCCGCGCCGGCAGCACTAGGTTTCTACCATACTGCACACACAGCGGCACACAAGATTGCCCCTCCCTTCTCGTGGGGGGGTGACCGCGGCGCCCTGGTCACTGTTCAATATGCTGTATGCATAGAGGGTGCCGCCACGGCTTTGACCAGGCGCAGGGCCTCCGCGCGCACCCGCATCCAGGCCCGCTCACCAACAAAGCCCCGGCTGACTGAGTGGCCGCGCGCGCGCCCTGCAGCGGCCCCTGCATGCAGGCACAGCTGCGGGCCGCGCCTTGTCGAACGCGAGCACCATGCCGGGATCGGCGGGCGCGGCGGGCGGCGCCAGCGCCTCGCGCGCGGGCCGCCCGCCCGCGCTGGTCAGCTTGCTGCCGCGCCGCAGCGGCGGGCTCCTCTGCGCGCGCGGGCGCCCCGGCCTCGTCACAGGCGCTTCGCAGCAGCACGTATCTCGGCACTGGACGCACAGCCCGTCCGCTCATGACGGGCTGCCGAGCGCAGGCAGCCGCCTACACACAGTCTTTTGCCAGGATTCGGGCCCAGTGCCGCGCCACCTTGGTAGCAACCCGGGTGCTACAGCGCGCTAGTCCTATAGGGGCTACATCTTTCCCGCCTCTAGTGAACGGGTGCACAGGCGGCAGCTGCCATTCTGCGCCTGAGGGC
>JAABUR0100007561.1_pt1 | contig 12816 bp, 9 predicted proteins | sample 5560091 | NCBI WGS metagenome assembly JAABUR01 (sample SAMN10711879, study PRJNA513375) | rock metagenome | isolation source: Antarctica rocks | place: Antarctica: Victoria Land, University Valley sud
GGCTCAAACACCAAGCACCCGGCTGGACCCGCCACTTCCAGGACGACGCCACCCTGACCATCACCACCCCCACCGGGATCACCCGAACCACCCGACCACCCGGCCCCGGCTCCGAACCGGACTTGGCCGCTGCCCTCGATCCAAGCCGCGGCCCTGACCGCGGCCACCGACCGAGAGCCGACCGCGGCGCCCAGCATCAAGCCGGGCGACGACTCGCCACCATTCTGAGCACCCGCTACCTGGCGTTGGGAACTTGCGGTTGAGTGCCCAGAACGACGACCGTCTCGCGTCCATCGTGCAGATCTGACCGCACCACCCGCGTTCAGCGCTGGCCCATCAACCCGGCGGTCAGTGGCTCCAACCTCGTGCAACTCGGCGACCAGGACGTCGATGTCAACCGGGCGATTGGTGTCGACCTCGATGACCGGCCAGCCTCCAGCAACCGGTTCGCCCACCTCGTCGTTCCACAGCTCCTCCTGGGTGCGGTCCGCGGCGAAGTGGCCGGGTCCCTGGCTCGCGGTACGGCTGGCGAAGCGATCAGCGACGGTGGCCGGGTCACAACGACAGAAGACCTCGACGACCGGAGCAGGCAGTTCGCACGGCAGACAGAGTTCCGGCGCCAACGCCCGAGCCAACGTGGTCTTGCCGCTGGCTGGTGGACCGGACACGACCACGAAGCCTGTCCACACCTGCTCGATCACCAGCCGGCTAACCGAGGACGAAGTTGACGAGCTTTCCCGGAACGGCGATGACCCGGCGTACCGCAGCGCCGTCCAGATGCGCGATCACGTTGGGGTCTTCACGGGCCGCTGCCTCCATCACCCCTGCCTCGGCACCGGCCGGTACGGCGACGGTGCCGCGCAGCTTGCCGTTGACCTGAACCGCGATCTGCACCGTGTCGTCGACCAGATAGCGGGGGTCAGCAACCGGGAAGTCGATGCGCGCCAATGAGTCCGGATGCCCTAACCGGGACCAGAGTTCCTCAGCGATGTGCGGCGCCAGCGGGGCGATCATCAACACCAGCGGCTCGGCCACTGCCCGCGGAATCGGTCGCTCGGCGTAGGCCTGGGTCGCGTGGTTGACCAGCTCGGTGATCCGCGCGATCGCGATGTTGAACCGCAGGGTCTCCATGCCGGCGCGGACACCCTCGATGACCCGGTTCAGCACCGACAGGCTGGCCGGATCGACCGGATCCTCCCCCACCCGCACCGAGCCGGTCTGCTCGTCGACGACCAGCCGCCACAGGCGCTGCAACAGCCGCAGCATCCCGATGACCGCCTTGGGATCCCAGGGACGGGACTGATCCAGCGGGCCGGTGAACATCTCGTAGAGCCGGAAGGTGTCGGCCCCGTAGTTGGCGAACATGTCGTCCGGGGTGATCATGTTCTTCAGGCTCTTGCCGATCTTGCCGAACTCCTGCCGTACGGCGTCGTCCCCGTAGAAGAAGCCGTCCGGACGCGACTCGACCCGGGACGCATCGACGTACATGCCGCGCGCATCGGTGTAGGCCGGGGCCTGCAACATCCCCTGATTCACCAGTCGGCGGAACGGTTCGCTACTGGACACATGGCCAAGGTCGAAAAGGACCTTGTGCCAGAAACGGGCGTAGAGCAGGTGCAGCACAGCATGTTCCGCGCCGCCCACGTACAGATCGACCCCACCCGGATCGCCGTTCTCGCGCGGGCCCATCCAGTATTTCTCGATCGCCGGATCGCACAAGGCGGTCTCGTTGTGCGGGTCCAGATAGCGCAGTTCGTACCAGCACGAGCCGGCCCAGTTGGGCATCGTGTTGGTCTCGCGCCGGTAGGTCCTGACGCCGTCCCCGAGATCCAGTTCCACGGTCAGCCAGTCGGTGGCCCTGGCCAGCGGTGCCTCGGGCTCGCTCGTGACATCGTCGTCGGCGAAGGTCCGTGGCGAGTAGTCCTCGACATCGGGCAGCAGCACCGGCAGCGCCGCGTCGGGCACGGCGATCGGTCGGCCGGCGTCCTCGCCGTCGACGGCGTAGACGATCGGGAAGGGCTCGCCCCAGTATCGCTGCCGGGAGAACAACCAGTCCCGCAGCCGGTAGGTCGTCCGCGCCTGACCGTGACCGCGATCGACCAGCCAGGTGATCATCGCCGCCTTCGCGTCGGTCACGCGCAACCCATTCAGGTCCAGCGAGTCGTTGGCTGAGTTGACCGCCGGACCCTCGCCGGTATAGGCCTTGCCGTCGAAGTCCCCTGGCGGTGCGACCGTACGCACGATCGGCAGGTCGTAGGCCTCGGCGAACTCCCAGTCCCGCTCGTCCTGGCCCGGCACCGCCATGATCGCGCCGGTGCCATAGCCGGTCAGCACGTAGTCGGCGATGAAGATCGGGATCTGCTCAGCGGTGGCCGGATTGGTGGCGTAACTGCCCAAGAACACGCCGCTCTTGACCCGTTGATCGGTCTGGCGCTCCAGCTCTGAACGTCGGCTTGACAACTTCTGGTACGCCGCAACGGCTTCGGCAGGTGAACCACCGTCTCCTCGCCACGACTCGGCGGCCCCTTCAGGCCAGTCTGGGGCCGTCAGTTCCTCCACCAGCGGGTGCTCGGGTGCGAGCACCACATAGGTCGCTCCGAACAGCGTGTCCGGCCGGGTGGTGAAGACCTCGATCACCGGAACGCTGCTGGTTGGGACGGCGCTGGTCTCGAATCCGATGGTCGCGCCGATCGAGCGCCCGATCCAGTTGCGCTGCATCAGTTTGATCGACTCTGGCCAGTCCAGCGCATCCAGATCTGTCAACAACCGCTCGGCGTACGCGGTGATCCGCATCTTCCACTGCCGCAGCGGACGCCGGAAGACCGGGAAATTGCCCCGCTCGCTGCGGCCGTCGGCGGTGACCTCCTCGTTGGACAGCACAGTCCCCAGCCCGGGGCACCAGTTGACCGGCGCCTCGCTCACGTAGGCCAGGCGATGTGCGTCCACAACTGAATTACGTTGGCGCGCATCTAGTCTTGACCACGAGACACCGTACGGGTTGGCGCCCGGAACCGGCTCCCGCTCACCCGCATCCAGCGCGGCGACCAGTTCCTCGATCGGGCGGGCGCGGTCGGCGTTCTCATCGTAGAAGGAGCAGAAGATCTGCTTGAAGATCCACTGCGTCCACCTGTAGTAGCTCGGATCCATCGTCGCGACCGAGCGCCGGGTGTCGTGGTCCAGACCCAGGCGGCGCAGCTGCCGACGGATCGCGACGATGTTCTGTTCGGTAGTGACGCGCGGATGCTGCCCGGTCTGGACGGCGTACTGCTCCGCCGGCAGGCCGAAGGCGTCGAAACCCATGGTGTGCAGGACGTTGTGGCCACGCATCCGCATGTAGCGCGAGTAGACGTCCGTACCGATGTAACCCAGTGGATGTCCGACGTGCAGACCTTCGCCGGAGGGGTACGGGAACATGTCATTGACGAACAGCTTCGGCCGTTCGGTCGCGACTTCGGCGAACCCAGCGGAGAGGTCGCCGACCGGGTTGGGCGCGGCGAACGTTCCCTCGGCGGCCCACCTTTCCTGCCAGGCTTCTTCGATCTGACCGGCCATGGCGGCCGTGTAGCGATGTGGCGGGAAGTCAGGCTCGATCGGCGATTCGGAACCCGGTGTGCGGCTCATGCTGGTTGCTCCTCGCGCTGTGTCCGGACAACAAAAAGCCCCTCGCAGGGAGGGGCTGCCGTGCTGGGCTGGTCACTGGGACCGTTGGCTCAGCACGGCCTCGGAAGGAGCGAGAACCGTCGCATGTCGCCGACTATACCGAGCCGCCGACACTGACACCGTAAGGCTCCGGCGGAGGTGCTGTCGGGTTGAGCGGACAGACAGGGCAGGATGGTCCCCCAGACAGTGATGCCCAGTGGTTGTCTCACCTGGAGGTGGAACATGTTCGGAAGGAAGAGCCGAGGACAGGTCATCGGCGAAGAACTGTCCGAGGGGTTGAGTCACGTACGGATCGCGGCCAACGAAGCCACCAAGGCCGCCGCCGAGGCGCTCGCACCCCGAGTCGAGGCGGCTCGCGACGCCGTGGCTCCCCGAGTCGAAGCAGCAAGGGAAGCGCTGGCCCCTCGGGTCGAGGCGACTCGTGGAGCCATCGTCAAGGGCTTCGACAGCGCCAGGGAGCAGGCCGAAGATCGCTTCGCCGCTGCTCGAGAGCAGGCTTCGGCAGCACGTGATCAGGCCGAGCACCGGCTCTCCGCCGCCCGCGACCAAGCTGATGCCAAGCGTGTTGAGATCGCTGAGGCCAGCCGGCGCAGTGCGAAGAAGACCGCGAAGCGGGCCAAGAAGAACGCCAAGAACGCCAAGAAGACGGCGGTCGGGGCACGGAAGGACGCCAAGGCCGCCATCGCCGACGCCAAGGCGCAGGCCAGGTCCGCCGTTAAAGAGAGCCGGTCCGATGGCGGCAAGCGTCGTCGTTGGCCGTGGGTGCTGGCCATCGTCGGCGTGGTCGGGGCGGTCGTGGCCAAGAGCCGCGCCAAGACCGACGACGACCTGTGGGGCGCTCCGTCGGACTCTCCGGTGCACGGCTATACCGAGGACCCGCAGCCCAGTAGCGTCGACACCATGACCGAGGACCACAAGCCGGGCACCCCGGCCACTGAAGATCCCTACCCCGGCACGGTTGCCGACGACGACGGCACGATCGCGGAGAAGACCGACGACTACAAGTCGGTCGCTCCGGAAAACGACGGGCCGTTGCACGGCAAGCTGGCCGACTCCGCGCACGAGACCGGCACCTCAGTCGGTGACTCGCCGGAAGCACAGGAGGAAACCTGGTCGGAGATGATCGACGCGACCAAGGACAACGACGACGCCGGTAACGACGAAGAGGCCGCCAAGCACGCTGCCTCGGAATCGAAGGGCGCGGCCAAGAAGTCCAAGGACTGATCGGGCTCAACGAGGGCAAAGCCGTCGGGCTCGCGGCGTAGGCTGGCACAAGTGACTGCTTCGCCTGATGTCGTACCCGACGGTCGCCGGATGCTGCGATTGGAAGTACGCAACGCCCAGACTCCGATCGAACGCAAGCCGGCCTGGATCAAGACCAGGTTGCGGACCGGTCCGCAGTTCCAGCAGCTCAAGTCGCTTGTCAAGAGCGAAGGGCTGCACACGGTCTGCGAGGCCGCTGGCTGTCCCAACATCTACGAGTGCTGGGAAGACCGCGAGGCGACCTTTCTGATCGGCGGCGACCAGTGCACCCGCCGCTGCGACTTCTGCCAGATCGACACCGGCAGGCCGGCCGACCTCGACGCCGACGAGCCCCGCAGGGTGGCCCAGAGTGTGGCCACGATGGAGCTTCGCTACGCCACCGTGACCGGCGTCGCCCGAGACGATCTGTCCGATGGCGGTGCCTGGCTTTACGCCGAGACCGTTCGTCAGATCCATGCCGCCGTACCCGGGTGCGGGGTCGAGCTGTTGATCCCAGACTTCGATGCCAAGCCCGATCAGCTGGCCGAGGTGTTCAGCTCCCGACCGCAGGTTCTCGCGCACAACGTGGAGACGGTTCCCCGGATCTTCCGCCGGATCAGGCCGGGGTTCCGTTTCGACCGCTCGCTGTCGGTCATCACGGCGGCACGTGACGCCGGACTGGTCACCAAGTCCAACCTGATCCTGGGGATGGGCGAGCAGATCGACGAGGTCATCACCACCATGCAGCAACTCCACGACGCTGGCTGCGATCTGCTCACGATCACCCAGTACCTTCGCCCGTCCGTACGCCACCATCCGGTGGAGCGCTGGGTGCACCCCGACGAGTTCGTGGAATTGCACGCCCAGGCCGAACAGATCGGCTTCGCCGGTGTCCTGGCCGGTCCGCTGGTCCGCTCCTCCTACCGTGCGGGGCGGCTGTACGAGCAAGCCGTCCAACGCCGTACCGCCCTGGGGGAGGGCGTTGCCGCCGGCGAGCTCGCCCCGCCAAACCTGACCGCCGTACCCTGACCGGCATGGCAAAGGCACCCCCATCCGACTCCAGCGCGCGTCGTACCGGCTCCTCCTCCACCCGGCCGGGAAAGGCCGTCCCGTTGACCGGGCGGGCCGCTAAGAAGCAGGCCAGAGCTGCCAAGAAGGCAGCCCGCGGTCAGGGGAAGATCAAGACCATCATCCAGGGCTACAAGATGACCCGGGAGCGCGACCCCAAGCTCCCCTGGGTCATGATCCTGGCCTTCGTACTGACCGTGACCGTGGTGATCGTTCCGTCGATCCTGTTCCTCAACGTCTGGGTGATGCTCCCGTTCGCCATCATGCTCGGAGTCCTGGTGGCCCTGATCATCTTCGGTCGGCGGGCGCAGAAGGCCGCGTTCGGCCAGGTCGAAGGTCAACCAGGTGCCGCAGCCTGGGTCCTCGAGGGCATGCGCGGGCAGTGGGAGGTCGAGGCCGGCATAGCCGGAACGACGTCGATGGATGCCGTACACCGGGTTCTGGGCCGTCCCGGGTTCCTTCTCGTGGGAGAGGGCGCCGACCACCGGGTCAAAGGCCTTCTGGCGCAAGAGAAGAAGAAGCTGGCTCGGGTCGCCGGCGATGTCCCGATCTACGACATCGTCGTCGGCGACTCGGAGGGGCAGGTGCCGCTGCGCAAGCTGTCCGCCCATGTGATGAAACTCCCCCGCAACATCACCGCGGCCGAGGTCAACACGATGAAGCGCAAGCTGTCCGCGCTCGGGGGTAGTGGTGGTAGTTCGAGCAAGAACAGGATGCCCATCCCCCAAGGGCCATTGCCCAAGGGCGCGGCGATGACCGTCAGCCAGCGCGCGATCCGTCGTCGCGGCGGCTGAGCCTGCCGTAACGGTCGCGCGTTACCCGGCTGAAACACCCGGGACACCCCTTGGCAACGCCGTCTGCCTAGCGTCGCATCGACCCCTAAGAGCGAAGTGAGGATCGATGTTCGACAGTCCCGATCAGGTCGTCAAGTACATCTCCGACAACGACGTCGAGTATGTCGATGTCCGATTCTGCGACCTGCCCGGCATCATGCAGCACTTCACCATTCCGGCGTCGACTTTCGGTGAGGGCACCTTCTCCGATGGACTGGGCTTCGACGGTTCCTCGATCCGCGGGTTCCAGGCGATCAACGAGTCGGACATGCTGCTGCTCCCGGACGCCACCAGCGCATTCCTGGATCCCTTCCGCAAGCACAAGACCCTGAACGTCAACTTCTTCATCCACGACCCGATCACCCGCGAGGCCTACAGCAGGGATCCGCGCAACGTCGCGAAGAAGGCCGAGGCCTACCTGGCGTCCAGCGGGATCGCCGACACTGCCTACTTCGGCCCCGAGGCGGAGTTCTACGTCTTCGACTCCGTACGGCACGGCACCACGACCAACTCCGGTTACTACTTCGTCGACTCCGTCGAAGGCGACTGGAACTCCGGAGCCGAGCGCAACGGCGACGGCAGTCCCAACTTGGGTTACAAGAGCCGGCTCAAGGGCGGCTACTTCCCGGTCGAGCCATACGACCACTACAGCGACCTGCGCTCGGACATGATGTCCAACCTGACCGCGTGTGGACTCGAACTCGAGCGGGGTCATCATGAGGTGGGCGGCGCCGGCCAGGCCGAGATCAACTACAAGTTCGACACGCTGCTGCGCTCTGCCGATGCGCTGATGATGTTCAAGTACGTCGTGAAGAACACCGCGCTCGCGCACGGCAAGTCGGCCACCTTCATGCCCAAGCCCCTGTACGGCGACAACGGCTCCGGCATGCACTGCCACCAGAGCCTGTGGCAGGGCGGCAACCCACTCTTCGCCGCCGAGACCGGGTACGGCGGCCTGTCCGACCTCGCCCGCCACTACATCGGTGGGCTCCTGCACCACGCCCCCTCGCTGCTGGCCTTCACCAACCCGACCGTCAACAGCTACCACCGCTTGGTGCCCGGCTACGAGGCTCCGATCAACCTGGTCTATTCCGCTCGCAACCGCTCGGCCTGCTGCCGGATCCCGATCTCCGGAGACAACCCCAAAGCCAAGCGGATCGAGTTCCGCGTGCCCGATCCGTCGGCCAACCCCTACCTGGCCTTCTCGGCGATGCTGATGGCCGGCCTCGATGGGATCAAGAACCGGATGGAGCCGCCGGCGCCGATCGACAAGGACCTCTACGAACTGCCGCCTGAGGAAGCCCTCAACATCGCCAAGGTCCCAGCCTCACTGGACGCCGTGCTGGACACCCTCGAGGACGATCACGAATACCTGCTCGACGGAGGCGTGTTCACCCCGGACCTGATCGGGACCTGGATCGAATACAAGCGGGAGTTCGAGATCGACCCGATCCGGCTGCGCCCGCATCCGCACGAATTCGCCATGTACTACGACATCTGAGAGAGCCCGACCACAAACAAGGCTCTGACCTGCGGCTATGCCTCTGCGCTATCAGGCTTAGTCCGCAGGCAGTCCGCAGGAACAGCAAGCGCCGCGTCCACAACGCGCCTGGCCCGGTCCTCGGAAGCCGGGAACAGATGCGCGTACACCCGCAGTGTGAAGCCGGGATCGGCATGCCCGAGGTACTCCGCAACGACCTTCGCCGACTCCCCCGCGTCGATCAGCACCGACGCGAAGTATGCCTGAGCGCGTGCATCCCGTTGTGCCGGGTCGGCTCGACCCCGGCCAGCCGTAGCCCGGGTTTCCAGACGTGCGCGTTTACGTAGTTGCGGTTCAACGGCTGCCGCTCCCGGCTGTGAAGATCAGGCCATCCACGGCCGGGAAGTGGCGCAGGTGCTCGGCCAGGGCAAGGCCGGCGAAGTCGGGAAGCGGGACCACCCTTGTCTTGCCTAGCTTCGGTAGGTCGAAGTAGGGCCGATTGTTGGCAAGCATCTTGACCTGCTGATCGACCCGGATCACCCGCTTGAGGAAGTCCAGGTCACCCACGCGCAACCCGAAGACTTCACCCTGTCGGAGTCCGCACGCCGCCGCGACTGCCGCTGTGGCCTTGTACCGATCAGGCAGCGCCTCGATCACGGCGTGGACACGTCCGGTCGGCCACGGCTCGACCCTGCGCTGATCTGCCTTCGGCGCCCGAACCGACCGGGCAGCGCACGGATTCTGGGAGATGCAGCCGTCATCGACAGCCGCGACAGAATCGCGGACAGGTTGGCGAATGACGCGCCCGTACGACGCGGCCAGCGCACGCGCAACCGCTGGGATGCGGGTATGACCGAGGAGAGGGCCGACGGCAGCTCGTGGCTGCGTGCCGAGCGGCGTCGGAAGGCCGACCCCGAGGACCGCAGAGCAGGACGTGCGCTGCTCATGCGCAGGTTGTTCGGCACCGAGCCGGAACCCACCGCCGACGACAACCCGGACGACGGGCCGGAAGCGGCATGACCGAGCACACGGCGTCAAAGTCACGGCGAAGGCCGCACGTGCAGCGGCACGCCCGAATCCAAGGCAGCGAGCGCGCCGACTTCCTCGCGCTACGACCTGCCTGCGCCGAGCGGCGACCCCGGCTCATCCGGGCCGGGGTCGCCGCACCCACCTATTGGAGATGACGACCAGTGACCACAGCCCGGACCATCGCAGTTGCCGACGCCATCCAGTGCGCCACCTGCCAGCAGCCGTTCACACCTGACAACCCGGCCACCGGCGGCCACATCAAGGCCCGACGCCACGGCGGCACCACCGCTGACGGCATCCAAGCCGAGTGCCGGCGCTGCAACATGGGGTGGCGCAGGACCGGCAACTAGATGCCATGCGAAACCCCAGGCCCCCTGGGAGGTGCCTCCCAACGGCAGTACGTACGCGGAACCGCGAGTGAGCAGTTGCGTTGTTCGGAGCAGCTGAACCCAATAGCCCTTAGGAGGGACTGTGAGCCAAGCTAAGCCACCGAGAGCGCCTGGCGGTACTGGTGGGGGCGGGTCGCCGGTTGTGGGCGAGCCTTGTCGCCCTGTACGAGCTCGAGGAGCACGAGCGCGCCTTGCTAGTCGAGGCCGAGCGGACCCTCAACCTGTTGGCCGACCTTGACGTCGCTGTGCGTGCCGGGGGCGCGGTGGTGGATTCACCCCAGGGCATGAAGGCTCACCCGGCAGCAGTCGAGGCCAGGCAACAACGCGTCGCCTTCGCCCCCCTGCTGGCCGCTCTGCGGCTCCCTGCCGGTGGCGAGGGTGACCGGCAGGCCAATGCCCGCCCGGCTCGCAAGGACGCGGTGCGCGGCGTGTATGGATTCCGTGCAGGCGCATCGTGAGGTGCCGGGCACCCGAGCCGACCTCGGGTGGTGGTTTGCCGGCGGAGATCGCGGCCGGGCCGGATCCGCGGATCTGGTGTGCGGAGCGTTGCCCTGATCGGCCGTACAGGGGCGCTGTGGTCGCCTGGCGGAATGCGGGGGAGGCGTGGTCGAGGGCGCCCGGTCTGGGTCCGCTCGGCTGGCGGGAACTGCTACCGGAGCCGGTCCAGTACGCGACGAGCTCGCTAGGCCGGGCGCATATCAGGAACGGTGGCTACCGGCCGCCGTGGGACCGCACAGAGTCCTATATCCGTGACCGTCCACTGTGGACACTTCGGGGCACACACGGGGCACAGGAGGTTGAGAAACAACGGATAACGTCGAGAGACGTTGAGTCACGTAATCGCAGGTCAGAAGGCAAATGGCGGCGTAGAGGCGCTGGACACGCTCACGCTGGGAACATTCCGATTGAACGTCTGAAACGTCGAGTTGCTTGTCGGCCCCAGGCTGGTTATGCCTCGGGCCGACAAGCGACCGACGTACGGGATCAGCCCTAGCGGTTGACTCTCATGACATAGGTACCCCAGTTGGCCAACTCGGTCCGAGCGGAGTTCGGGATCCACTCGACGGCCATCCAGATGTCGCCGTTCTCGTCAGCGACGGCCTCGGAATAGTCACCCCAGCGACAGCCACGACTGCGATCCCCGACGAACGCCGCATAGCAGGTGAACCCGTCCTCGGGACCGTTGCCGACCTCAGGCACCCGCACCGGACCCTGGGTACCGGAACCGTTTATCGAGATGAACGACGGGCTCGGATAGACCGTCGGCCCGGCGAGACTCATCACCATCGCGCCCTGACCGGCAGCGTTCACCCCGACCGTCGGATACAGCAGGCTGTTGGTGGCAACCGTCACATAGCCTTGCCGCACCACGCTGCCACCGACCTGGCCGCCACTGAACGTCGGCTGCACCTGGAACCACAGGATTCCAGCCCGCTTGGAGCGGAGGGATCCGATTGCTGTAGTCGTGGCGGACCACAACTTTCCATCGGCGAAGGTGACTTCGGTCATGTCACTTTGGCTGTCCAGTTGGTTCAGCCGCTCACCCACGGATTCAGCAAGCGGAGCAGGGCCCGGCTTCTGCGTCGTGTCCGGCTCCAGGGCGTACTCCAGGCTGGGGATGACCTTTCTGGTCAGGTTCAGGCTGGGGCTGGCCGTGTTCAAAGATGCGGTGTTTGCCAGCGCCCAGACCGCGATGCTCTGCTCGGAGGTGGTGTCAAAGTCCAGGGTCGACAGGAAGTACTCCCGTCCCAGGAACTGACCACCTGGCGGCACGGTGGCCGGCTGCACCGTGAAGGAGGGGTTGCCGTTGACCGGTCCGGCGTTGATGCTCACGACCTGCGGTGCCCCACCGCTGCCATCGGCCGCGTTGGCCAACCGCTGCTTGGAAATGGCGTGGATCTGGGCTCCGTTGAACTCGGTCCCGAACAACGAGAAGCGGTTGGTCGAGATGAAGAAGCCGTTCGCGTCGGCACCGACGTGCGGGAAGTCGTCGAAGCACGGGCAACCCCGGTCCGTCCGGTCGCCGTTCGTGGTGTTGAGCATGAAGGTGGTGAAGGCGCCGGTCGGGTCGTTGGTGGCACTGACGGCAAGGAAGAGACGTGTTCCGCCGGTGAACTCGCCAGTGCGCGGGTTCTGATCAAGGCTGGTGTTGACGACGAAAAAGCGCTGCAACTGCGCGTCGTAGAGACACACCGGGTCGAACACGAACGGACCGAAGGACGGGGGGTCGGTTCGGGTGATGTTCGGCGGGAGTCCGTAGAACTCGTTGATGGTGGCCTCGGGTACCAGCTGAGCCCCGGTCGAGTTGTAGACCGTCACCACCGTGTTGACCATTTCGAGAGTGAAACCGTTGCCGACGCACAGCGCTTGATCCGGTGGCTCGCCGCTGAATTGATTGCCGTTGTTCGCGAACCGGCTGTCGGCGTGGGTCAGGCCGCCAAAGCCGAGCATCCCTGCCTCTGGACCGGCAACCGGCGTAGTTGCCGGATTTGGTGCGAGCCCGGGTGTCACCCGGGTGTCCGGCAGTGCGTTCGGCCGCTTGGGGCCGGGGAACTCGGGACCGTTTGTCAGCACAACGGGCCGTTCGCCGGCATGGCTGGCAGCGATGTCGCGCAACGAGGTCGAGCCCATCCGCGTCAGGGCCTGCTGAACCTGCTGCGCATCGATCGCCGGTCCCTCCACGCCAGGGTCCGGCGCTGCCAACGCCGGGGCGGTGAGCAGTCCCAGGACGACTGCGACCGCGGCGCACATCGTCACGATCGCGGAAGCTGGCGTGGACAATCTGCGTGCGCGCATCAAGAACCCCTCGGGCAGAAACGAATGGCGGCTCAAGAAGGACGCCAGTGACCAGTGAGCGGGACGCTAGCAGCGGCCCGTCGGTCTGGCTAGAGGCGGCTGGGTTTTGGGTGAGGGCGCGGACGGTGTGGGCTGATCGGCATGAGTGGCCTGTTGGGCTGTTGGCGAAACTCGGGGAGGAGCGGGTTGAATCGCCTGTAAGTGTTCGTGGTGGCTGGCCTGGGGCTGGCTGGCAGGGTTGGCGGCGGTCTCTCGGATCTGGTGTGACTCGTGAATCGCCTGACCCCTCGCGGGGGTGTCTTGCCCGGGATCTGTCCGT
>JAABUR0100007563.1_pt1 | contig 12815 bp, 11 predicted proteins | sample 5560091 | NCBI WGS metagenome assembly JAABUR01 (sample SAMN10711879, study PRJNA513375) | rock metagenome | isolation source: Antarctica rocks | place: Antarctica: Victoria Land, University Valley sud
CTCGCCTCTCGCTCGCCGTTCGGCCATACGCCCTTCTATTACCACCCCTCACGGCCGATTCCTTCCTGCCGGCAATCGGACCTGGTGGTCGAACTCGAACCGACCTATTGCATACAGTTCGCCATGGCGTGCCTTCCTGCCGGCCAACACCGGCATCGGTCTTCAACAACCGGGAAGGTACGCCGCCTTCCTTCTCAACCCCATACACAACTTCTGGGTATAGCTCAACCGGAGCCGGTCGCCGTCGCAGAGGGCCTCTGCGGCTTTGGTGTTAGCTCGCCGTTCGATCTCTGGACGCGCCGGCGCAGGTGCGAGCCGCCGAGGGTCCGTGAACCCTTTGAAAACTCGGCCGCGACCCTCGCCGAGGGGGCTGAGAGCTGGTTGAGGAAAGCGCGCGAGCGGGTATGGGGTAGCGCCGTCATCTGCGCGACTCGAGAGCATGCTGCGTGTCTCCACGGGACGCCCAGCGGCGGTGTTTGACACCGTCGGCGGTAGTGACGTGTCGTCGGTAGTGACGTGTCGTCGGGGTCGGAGCCGGCCTGTAGGTGGCGGTTGCCGGTTGAGCTCGTGGCGCAACGGTGACCCTCGAGGGGCTCGGGACCGAGCTCATGATTTTCCGATCGCCGTGGAGCGACAACGATCCGGCAGCGCCGGAGGAGCGCCGGTGCGGTAGACGCAGGTGTGATCGTCCTCTCTCCGGCAGGTGCGTCTCCGCCGACGGAGGCTCGAGCATCGTCATGTGGTCCTGTCCACCTGCAGCCAAAGCGTTCCATCGCGCTCCATGACCTCGTAGACCGTCACTCGGTCCGGGCCTCCTTGTTGCTCTCCGCTGCGCAGGTCGAAAACCTGGCCGTGTAACGGGCAGATGACGCAGTCGCCCGCTACCAGCCCGTCGTTCAGCGGCCCGCCGCGGTGCGGGCAGGTGGCGTCGATCGCGGCCCAGCCGTCCGGCAACCGGAAGACGGCGATCTGCGCGCCCGCGACCGTGATGACGCGGCCTTCTAGTACCGGAACGTCGTCGCAACGCGCGATCTGCACCCATCCGTCGGTCATCGCCAGGTTGCTCATCGGCGCCTACCTTTAGATCGCCGCGCCGGCGAGGCTCGGTACACGGCTCTCGGCCGGGGCTGGGCGCAGGTAGAAGATCCACGTGACGCCGGCGAGTACCACGTAGGCGCCGAGGAAGAACCACAGCGCGGGGATCGACCAGTTCTCGTGGGCGCGGGCGATCGCGACCTTGACCAGCAATCCGTGCGCCTTGTCGTGCGCGAGCAGCAGCTTGTCGTGCGCGACCAGGACTTTGTCATGGCTGGTGGCGATCACCTTCATCAGGGGGGCGGTCTTCTTGGCGCCCGCGGCTGTGGCTGCGGTGAGCAGCGCGGTGATGTGCAGGCTGGCCTGGCGGAACGCGACCTGGATCAGGAATCCGCCGAACGCTCCTACGGCGCCGGCGATGCCGATCACCGCAGCCGCGCGCCGTCGAAACTCCGCGCGTGTGTTGACGGTCGGCTGCCCGGTGGCGTGCGCTTCGCGGTCGCCGAACTCGGCGAAGATCGACGCGATCATTCGGTAGGTCGAGCCGTTCCCCGCGCCGGCGAACAGGAAGATCACCATGTAGGCGCCGAAGAACAGAGGGAAGCTGCGCTCGTTGACTCCGGCGATCGCCAGCAGGGTGAACGCGCCCATCCCCGCAAAGCACCCGAGCGTCACGCGGGCGCCGCCGACCCGGTCGGACACCGATCCGCCAACGGGCCGTGCCAGCGAGCCCAGCACCGCACCCACGAAGCCGAAGCCGGCAAGGTATGTGCCGATGAACACGTGGTGGCCCAAAAACTCTGGAAAGGTGTTTTTGATCACGAGCGGCAGCGCGAACGAGTAGCCGATGAACGATCCGAACGTGCCGATGTAGATGACCGCCATGATCCACGTGTGCGGGCTGCGGACCGCCTTCACGTACGAGGACGTGTCCGCGCTCGCCTGCGTGAGACTGTCCATATAGCGCCACGCCGCGAACGCGGCGATCACCACGAACGGCATCCAGACCAGCCCAGCGTTGGCGAGATGAACTTGATGGACGGGCAGCTCTGCGGCGGCGACGGGAACGCCGATGATGAGAACGAGCGGCGCCACCAGCTGGGAGACCGCGACCCCGAGGTTGCCACCGGCCGCGTTCAGACCGAGTGCGAAGCCCTTCCTCGACTGCGGGTAGAAGAACGAAATGTTGGCCATCGAGGACGCGAAGTTCCCACCGCCGAAGCCCGCTGTCGCCGCGCACAGCAGCAGCACATCGAACTGCGTGCCGGTCGATTGGTGGGCCAGCCAGCCGCTCGGCACTATCACGGCGAGCAGCACGCACGGCACCAACAGCACCGACGCACTGATCGTCGTCCAGAGCCGCCCTCCGAACCGCGGGATCGCGAACGTGTACGGGATACGCAGCATCGCTCCGATCAGATTCGGCACGGCGGTCAGCCAGAACAGCTGCGAAAGAGACAGCTTGATGCCTGCGTCCGCCAGGTTCAGCACCACGATCGTCCACATCACCCAGATGCAGAATCCGATGTGATCGGTGAAGATCGAGACGCTTAGGTTGCGCCGCGCGATCGCCTTCCCCTTCGATTCCCAGAACCCCTCGTCCTCGGGATCCCACTCGTCGATCCAATGCTTGCTGGATCGTGAGGACTTCGGTACGGAGACAGGCGGTGCGTTGTCGTCGATGCTCGTGCTCATGAGCTCACTCGGTTAGGTCCGCTGATCGGCGAGGACATCTGTGAGGCGTCGCTTCGGGTCATGCGAACTGGTTGGCGGTGACGGGCCCGCGGCCCTCTAGCCACGGGTCGGTGTAGGCGGCGAGTGAATGCTCCAGTGCCGCATCGAGGCGCTCGCCGTCGCGGTCGCTGTCCTCGATCACGACCGCGCGGACCGTGTCGACCCCGACGCGCTCCATAAAGCTGTAGGTCCGCTCCAGCCAGCGCGCGTTCTCGCGGTAGTACTGGATGAAGCGCCCGACTCGCAGCATCGCTTCGTCAGCTGTGTCAACGGTGGCGAGCAGGTCACCCTTGCGGACGTGCGCGCCTGCCGCACCGCCGACGTAGATCTCCCAGCGCGCACCCTCGACAGCGACCAGACCGACGTCCTTGACCATCGCCTCCGAGCAGTTCCGCGGACAGCCCGCACCGCCGAGCTTGAGCTTCGCGGGGCTCTCGAGCCCGGCGAAGCGCTCCTCGATGCGGATCCCGAGCGCGGTGCTGTCGCCGAGGCCGAAGCGGCAGAAGTCCGATCCGACGCACGTTTTCACCGTCCGGAAGCTCTTGCCATACGCGTGGCCGGAGGGCATGTAGAGATCGCGCCAGACCGCCGGTAGATCCTGCTTGCGAACACCGAGCAGATCGATCCGCTGCCCACCGGTGATCTTGATCATCGGTACCTCGTAACGGTCCGCGACATCGGCCAGGCGACGCAACTGGTCGGAGGTCGTCACGCCGCCGGCGATCCGCGGCACGACCGAGAAGGTGCCGTCCTTCTGGATGTTGCCGTGAACGCGATCGTTGATGAACCGAGCGTCGCGCTCGTCCTCGTACTCGGCTCCCCACACCATCTTCAGCAACGACGCGAGCGCGGGTTTGATCTTCTGATCCGGGACATCGCCTCCGAGGTCGGCGAGCACCGCTGAGACCGACCGCAGCTCCCTGTTGCGCACGACCTCCAGCAGCTCGGGCTTGGTCAGCGGGATCGTCGGCACGTAGTAGTCAGCGGCTGGATCGTCCTCGACTTCGCCGTCCGCGGCCCACTCGAGCACCTCGAGCACGAGACCCTTGCATGACCCGCACCCGCTGCCCGCTCGGGTTGCCGCAGAGACCGCGCTCATCGTCCGCGCGCCGTCCCTCACGCAAGCCGCGATCGTGCCTTTGGTGACACCGTTGCAGTTGCAGATCTGGGCGTCGTCAGCGAGCTCGGCGACGCTCGTCGCCGGCGCCGGGGCCCCGAGGTCGAACAGCAGCGAGCGTCGCTCTTCCGGCAACACCATCCCTCGGTCATACGCCTGCATCAGGAACGAGACCTTGCTCACGTCGCCCAGCAGCGTCGCGCCGACGAGTTTCCCGTCACGGACGATCACCGACGTGTACACGCGCCGCTTCGGCTCGGAGTAGGCGATGAACTCGTCGTCCTCGCGCTCGGGCTCGACCAGTCCCATCGTCGCGAGGTCGACGCCTGAGACCTTCAGTTTCGTGGCGATCTTCGAGCCGTGGTAAGCGGCACGGGGGTTGGTGCCGGTGATGTGCTCGGCCAGCACGACCGCCTGCTCCCACAACGGAGCGACGAGCCCGTACACCGCGCCGCGGTGCTGGGCGCACTCACCGACGACATAGATGTGCCGCTCGTCGTCAGCTCGCATCGAGTCATCGACGACAATCGCCCGCTCGACGGCCATCCCGGCACCCACCGCAAGCTCGACGTTAGGCCGCACCCCGGCGGTGACCACCACCATGTCGCATTCGAGCTCGGTCTCGTCGAATTGCAGACCGGCGACCCGGCCGTCCTCGCCGACGATCACCTTGCTGGTGCTGGTCTCGAGATGGACGTGGACGCCGAGATCCTCGATACACCGCCGCAGGATCGCGGCGGCCGGCTCGTCGAGCTGCTTATCCATCAGCCGCGAGACGACGTGTACGAGATGGACCTCGAGATCACGCTGCAGCAGTCCGCGGGCCGCCTCAAGGCCGAGTAGACCGCCGCCGATCACCACCGCGCGCGTAGCGTCGCGCGCCCAGTCGAGCATCTCCTGGGTATCCGCCATGCTCCGAAATCCGAAAATCCCCGGTCGGGGCTGACGGTTCTCGTCGAGCAGACCCGGAATCGGAGGGAAGAACGACCGGCTACCGGTCGCGATGATCAGCTTGTCGTAGCGATGAGCGGATCCGTCGTCCGCGGTGACCTCCTGCGCGAACCGGTCCAGGTGCGTTACCCGGACGGGTGCACGCAGCTCGATCCCGTTCTGCTCATACCAGTCGCGCGGGTTCAGGAGGATCCCGTCGGGATCCTCGACGCCTGCGAGGACGTTCGACAGCGAGATTCGGTTGTAGTTCCCGTGCGGCTCCTCGCCGAACATCGTGATCTCGAACTGGTCCGCGCCGCCGCGGTCGAGGATCTCCTCGACGGTCCGCGCGGCCGCCATCCCATTTCCAATGACGACCAGCTTCTTCCTCGCGCTCATGACAGTCCTCCCATGCTCAGTGGCCGGTTACCGCAATTGCAGGCATCGTCAGATCTCCACCAGTCCGACGTCGATCACGGCCTGGCCAGTGACACCCTCGGGGGCCGCGATGTACAACTCGATCCGCGTTTGTGCGAGCAGGTCCTCCACCACCCGCAGGGGGGCGTGCGTGCCGTCACGCGCGCCCATCGGGAAGTAGCGCATCGGCTCGCCGTCCCGCATCACGATCGCGCAGACAAGCTCGGGGCTGGTGTTCCCTCCGCGGAAGTACACGAACTGCGCCTCGCTGCCTTCCGGAACGATGTACTCCAGCGCGGGATCGAGCAGGAACGGTTCGTGGATCCCGCGCCCCTCGAAGTCGTAGATGCCCTGCAGAAAGCGCGAGGTCGAGCTCATATTCCATCTCCCGTCAAGAGGGGTGGCACCATCACTTCAGGCCGGTCATCCGCGCGCACGACCCGCTCGATCTGTACCGCGCAGACCTTGAACTCCGGCATCTTCGAGTCAGGATCCAAAGCCGGATTGGTGAGCAGGTTCGCGGACCCGGCACCGGCCCAGTGGAACGGCATGAACAACGTGTCGGCGCGAATATCGGTTGACAGACGCGCCCGCGCACACGCCCTGCCGCGACGTGTGCGCAGCCACAGCCAGTCGGCCTCATTGATCGCGAACTGCTGCGCTAACTCTGGATGCAGCTCCACGAACGCATCAGGCTCGGAGGCCTGGAGCTCCTCCACGCGCATCGTCTGCGTGCCAGACTGGTAGTGCGCGAGCGTCCGGCCGGTCGTGAGGTACAGGGGAAACACCTCGTCGGGCTCCTCGCCGGCAGCACGGTGCCTGACGGCGTGAAACCGCGCGCGGCCATCAGCGGTCGCGAACCCATCCAGGAACAGCCGCGGCGTGCCTGGGTGATCCTCGTCCGGACAAGGCCAGAAGACACCGTCCTCCGCGACGATCCGCTCGTAGGTGATCCCGGCGTAGTCAGCCGGCCCGCCGGCGCTCGCGCGCCGCAACTCGTCGAATACCTCCCGCGGCTGCGACGGGAACCCCTCCGCACACCCCAGTCGGCGCGCCAGCCCGGTGATCACAGCGAGATCGCTGCGCACCCCCTCAGGCGGCGTCGTCGCCGCCTGGCGCAACAACACCCGGCCTTCGAAGTTAGTCATCGTCCCGTCCTCCTCGGCCCACTGCGCGGTCGGCAGCACCACGTCTGCGCGCTGCGCCGTATCCGACAGGAAGAAGTCGCAGACGGCGAGGAAGTCCAGGGCCGACACCCGCTCGCGGACATGCCTGGCGTCCGGTGCCGAGACCAGCGGGTTGGAGCCGACCACAAGTAGCGCACGGACACCCCCACTGCGGCCCATGTCCTCAAGCATCTCCCAAGCCGAGCGTCCCGGCCCAGGCAGATCGTCGGGATCGACCTTCCACACCTTCGCGACGTGTGCGCGCGCGGCGGGATCGTCGATCCGGCGATAGCCCGGGAGCTGGTCGGCCTTCTGCCCATGCTCCCTCCCTCCCTGCCCGTTGCCCTGACCGGTCAGGCATCCGTAGCCACATAGGCGGCGGCCGGCATGGCCAAGCGCGAGCGTCAGGTTAATGAACGCCAGCACGGTGTCGGTGCCCTTGCTCTGCTGCTCAGGTCCGCGGCCGGTCAGAACCATCGCCGTGGACGCCTCGCCGAGCAGCGCAACAGCTCGCCGCATATCGCCGACCGACACCCCGGTCAAGCGCTCAACCCGGTCGGGCCAGTACGCGTTCACCCGCCGCTCAACCAGATGAAAATCCCGCGTCCGACCCGCCACGAACTTCTCATCGACGAACCCACCCTTGATCGCGATGTGCAACAGCCCGTTCGCCAGCGCGAGATCGCTCCCAGGCATGTTCTGCAGATGCAACGTCGCCCGGCGAGCCGTAACCGTCGCACGAGGATCGATCACGATGAGACACCCCCCGTTCTCACGCTGATCGTCGAAAAACGAAACCGCCGGCGGCATTGTCTCGGCGAGATTGCTCCCCACGAGCAAAATCGCCTCGGTCGAGGCGATGTCGGGCAACGGGAACGGCATCCCGCGGTCGATCCCGAACGCACGCTGCACGGCAGTAGCCGCCGAGGACATACAGAAACGGCCGTTGTAGTCAATCGACGACGTCCGCAACGCGACACGCGCGAACTTGCCCAGCATGTACGCCTTCTCGTTCGTCAGCCCACCACCGCCGAACACACCGACCGCGTCACGCCCGTGAACGCGCTGACAATCAATCAGCGCGTCCGCGACACGATCGAGCGCCCGATCCCAACTCACCGGACGCAATTCGCCGTCAGGCCGGTCACGCAACAACGGCCTCGTCAGCCGATCACCACGTTGCAGCAGAGACGCCGCCGACCACCCCTTACGGCACATCCCACCACGATTCGTCGGGAAATCCCGCGCCTCGACAGACAGCGGCAGCCCCGCAGACCGCACCAACTCCATCCCGCACTGCAACGAGCAATACGGGCAATGCGTCGCCGTCCGCGCCTCCACACCCGACATCACTCCACCACCAGCACCATGCAACACGCCAAGAGCAGGTGATCGCATCGACTCGGCGCGGGTCGCAGCAGTTCCAGAAAAGATATTTCCATGCGTAGTCATCCTTAGTCGACGCCATCGCCTACCGGCGCCACGTGCAGGTACGGTCAAGCTAAAGCCTGCCGGCCCGGCCACCCATGGCCCGCTGTCCAAAGGTCAGACGCGCCCCTGTGGACCCAGGTATGGTGCTCGACCATGGGATGAAGTTCGGCTGCGACGCCTCGGTTCACCCCACGGAAGGGACGCTATTGAGGGCACGTTCGGGTCAAGGGACGGTTCGGCTGGTCCTTGACCCTCAGCCACTCGAGTCGCTGGGAACAAAGGTTCCGCCAGCCATCTAGAGCCGCTCGTCAGGCATCGTGCCGCGAGTCTCGACCAGCGCCGGGCGCACCCGCGCCGTCAGCGCCGACGGGGTAGCCCTTGACGCGGCCATAGTCCCGATTGATGGATCCAACCGGGCCGTCCCGCGTCTGGTCGCGCGGACGAGTTGCCGCCGACTTTGTGATCCGAACCAAATCGCCAGCCGATGCCCGTCCCTGGCAATCGTGCCTGGTTCGCCGCTCGACAAGTCATCCGGCTAGATGGCTGCTTCCGCGATCGGCAGGCCCGGAGGAGGAGTGCGGGGACAAGGCCGGTGTAGCGGCGAAGCAGTCACCAGCCTCTGCACTTACCAGGCGGCCAACTTGTGAGCGGCACCAGTCGGCTTCGGGCGGAGCAGACGTCGACTTACGGCGGAGGCCGGCAGCACAGCCCAACTCGCCACGCTACGGCTCACGGATCACGATTAGCGCGTGATGCTGGAGCCACACGGTGAAGATGCGCGTGGTGGAGTACGAGATCGAGACGATCCGATCAGCCGGGACGTCCTCGAGGACCTTGTCCACTTGGCGCTCGAAAGATCTGTAGGTTGAACCGAGCACCCCGAACGCCCTCAGCCGCTCGCTCATCCGCGGAAGGATGCCATCCGGCGCGGGCGGGTCGACGATTGGACGCCGCGAAATCAGGTCGCTGTCGACTCACGGCTCCTCGCGGCTGCAACCCGTCCTGGGCGCCGACTGCCGCTTCGTGCCCGCCGGTCGCAGAAGCGGTCACGCGCCGTGGAGGCTCGTCGAGCGGCATTGCGGAAACGCTGGGTCGTAGCGATCCCCCGCGCAGTGCCTGGTTCTTGACGCCGCGGCTTTCGAGGCCGGTAGCGTGTGAGACTGTGTGAGACGTGGTGGAGATCGTGACGTTGGCGGAACGACCGGATCTCCTCGACGCGATGTGGGCGCTGCGTAGTACCTGGCCGGCGTTCATGCTGAACGACCCGGTAGGCAACCGCTTGTTTCCCCTGGTACCGGAGATGTTCCCCGAGTATCAGCTGTTGGCCCTCGACGAGCTCAGCCGCGTGATCGGGCGCATTGTCGCTGCGCCGTTTCATTGGGGAGGGTCTGAGGAGGAGCTTCCGATCCGCGGGTGGGACGCGATTCTGGAGCGAGTTGTGGCGGAATGCGGTCGCGGCTGCCCGGCCACCGCAGTGTCGCTCCTAGAGGCGCGCGTCGCGCCCCCATCATCAGGGACAGGGGCTGAGCGCTTGCTCTTGTCGGCCGCGCGAAAGAACGTACGACGATGTGGGATCGCTGATCTCTTCGGCCCGGTCCGTCCCTCGGCCAAGAGCTCGCAGCCACGTACGCCAATGCGCGATTACGTGGCGCAGATCCGTGAGGACGGGCTGCCCGAGGACCCGTGGTTGCGAGTTCACGCGCGGCTGGGCGGTCGCGTGATCAAGATCTGCCCTCTCTCGATGGTCGTGCCCGGTTCGCTCTCGCAGTGGCGCGAGTGGACCGGCCTCGCTTTCGACCTTCCGGGACCGACCGAAGTACCAGGAGCCCTCACCCCCGTGCACGTGTCCCTTGACGACGACTACGCGGTCTACGTCGAGCCCAACGTATGGATCCACCATCGGCTTGGCAACGGCTAGTTTCCCGACCGATGGGAGCCTCGTCCACAAGATCCGTGCGGTTTTGGCGAACCGTAGTGACACTTCACCGCCGTCGGCGGGCGTTGGGACTCCCGGCTCCGGCGACCACCGCACACTACGCAGGCGGCGGGCGTCGTCGAATCAGTTGCATCCGCTTTACCGCTGCAGGCTCGGCTCCCGCGGCTCACAGCCGCTTTCGTTCCGCCGGCCGGCGAAGCGGTCGTCTGGTGTCACAGCTCGTCGAGCGGCGAAGCAGGCACCTTGCGCAGAGGACCGCCGCCGCGCACGCGACTGCTCTCGGCGCCAACCAGCTGTCAAGTTCGTGACCGCCTCGGGCGCGTGAATGGCCTCTAACCGGAAGTGACGTTGGCCTGAGCCGCGGCCTGGTTACGAAGTCGGCGACCTCGGTCGCCGACGCGCTTGACCTGACACCCGGGTGTAAGGTTTATGTTGTTCGCGTGCACCGCACCGTGAAGCAGACCGCCTCCCGCGTTGGTCTTCCGAGTCGCACGATCCGCTACTACGACCGCATCGGCCTCGTACGCCCCGAGCGCAGCGATAGCGGCTACCGGTTCTACGGTCCCGAGGACGAGGGAAAGCTGCAATTCATCCGCCGGGCCAAGGCGCTGGGCTTCTCGCTCCAAGAGATCCGCTCGTTGATCGAGGCGGCCGAGCGCGGCTGCTGCGGCGAGGTAGCCCCCGAGGTTGAGCGCTTGCTCAATGAAAGGGTCGCCGCGATCGACGCCCGGATGGCGGATCTGGCCGCGTTTCGCGCAAAGCTGGTGGCGTACCGGGAAGGTCGCGGCGAGGGCTGTGGCTGCGACGGCCACGGCGCTTTCTGCGGTTGCCTCGACGATGTGCCCCTGATCCAAATCGAACAACGAGGTGATTCATGACCTGTCAGTGCTGCACCCCCACCGTGGAGAACGAACGCGACAGCCACGCCGAGCGCCGCCCCGAGGAGGCCGCCGAGGCGACCGCCAGCTGCGGCCCCGACTGCGGCTGCGGCGGCGGGAGCGACCCGGCTGCGGACCACACGCCGCCCTCAGCGACAGACCGCCCGCCGCTCGGCTCACCGAGCTGAACAACCAATCCTCGGGTCTGGGCACTCAAGAGCTCGACTGAACTCGAGGGAGCCACGACACGGCGGGCGGCGACCCTCGGATCCTGCGCTGTCACGAACCGGCGGACACCTCATGAGCAGCGCCCGCGAACCTCCGGACTTCCGCATCCGACGAACACGAGGTATCAAGCGATCGCGTCGTCCTGGGACCCGTCGCTTCCGCTCCGCCGCTAAAGCAGCCGTGCGCAGTCCGTGGGCTTCGTGCCTGCTTTTGTCGACCCTGCAGCCACGAGCACCGCGCTTCCGCTTCGCGCGCTGGACGACCCGGAGGGGAAGTCACGGAGCGCCGCACCTAGTCGGCCATCGTCCCTGGTCGTTCGTGTCAGCGAAAGCGAGCGACGCTGTGCAAGGCGCGCCCGTGGTCTGGGATTGGGCGCCGCGGCCGGACTGGGCCGCGGCGCCCGTGGGCGGAGGTATGGGTTCAGCGGGCAGCGAGCGTGCGCTCGTGTTTGTGTTGGGCGATCACGGCGCGTAGTTCGTCCCAGTCGACGTCTTTGAAGTTGTGCATCGGGCAGAACTTCGGGCCGCACATCGAGCAGAACTCTGCGGTCTTGAAGTAGTCATCAGCAAGCGTTTCGTCGTGCATTGCTCGTGCGGTGTCTGGGTCGATCGAGAGCTCAAACTGTCGGCGCCAGTCAAACGAGAACCGGGCTTCGGAGAGCTTTCGGTCCCAAGCGGCGGCCCGCTTAGAACCACGGGCCAGATCGGCGGCGTGCGCGGCGATGCGGTAGGCGATCAGACCCTGCTTGACATCGTCCGCGTTGGGCAACCCGAGATGCTCCTTGGGTGTGACATAGCAGAGCATCGAGGTGCCGTGCCACCCCACGATCGCCGCACCGATTGCGCTGGTGACGTGGTCATAGCCAGGGGCAACGTCGGTGACAAGCGGACCCAGGGTGTAAAACGGCGCTTGGTGGCAGACCTCCTGCTGGCGGCGCACGTTGCTCTCCAGCTGGTCCATCGGAACGTGTCCGGGACCCTCGATCATCACCTGCACATCGCGCGCCCACGCCCGCTGGGTCAACTCCCCGAGGCTGTCAAGCTCAGCGAACTGAGCGGCATCAGAGGCGTCCGCGATCGATCCCGGACGCAGCCCATCTCCCAGTGAGATCGACACGTCGTGAGCACGACAGATCTCCAGGATCTCGTCAAAGGCATCATAGAGCGGGTTCTCGCGCTTATGGTGGACCATCCACCGCGCGAGCAGACCGCCGCCGCGCGACACGATCCCGGTCACCCGGTGCTGACAGAGCGCGAGATGCTCAAGCCGCACGCCAGCATGGATCGTCATGTAATCCACGCCCTGACGTGCCTGATGCTCAATCACCTCGAGCAGCAGCTCAGCGGTCAAGTCCTCCGGGCTCTTGACCCGCTCGATCGCCTGATAGATCGGGACCGTTCCAATCGGCACGGTGGCCGCGGCAAGGATTGCCTCGCGCGTCTCGTCGATCCGCTTGCCCGTCGAGAGGTCCATGACCGTATCGGCTCCCCACCGCTCGGCTAGCCTGAGCTTTGAGACCTCCTCCTCCAGCGACGATGTCGTCGGGGAGTTGCCGATGTTGGCGTTGATCTTGACCCGGGCCTTCAGGCCGATAGCCATCGGGTCAAGCACGCGATGGTGCACGTTGGCCGGAATGATCATCCGCCCGCAGGCGACCTCCTCGCGAACGACCTCGCTGGAGAGCTCCTCCCGCTCGGCGACCCGTTGCATCTCCGGCGAGACGCTCCCCTGACGGGCGATATGCATCTGGGTCCGGCAGTTGCCATCGGACGAGAACGTGCTGCGCTGCAGCATTGTGCTTCCTCCCTTCGCTGGTGTGAGCCAGATCAGGTTCGGCGGGTCGACGCTAAGAAGCGCCCTCTCAGCCCCTAACCGATAGGGACCCCCCGGGATGTATGAACGCGTCGACCCTACCACCCCGCATACGCCAGACGCCACGCCAA
>JAABUR0100007571.1_pt1 | contig 12806 bp, 11 predicted proteins | sample 5560091 | NCBI WGS metagenome assembly JAABUR01 (sample SAMN10711879, study PRJNA513375) | rock metagenome | isolation source: Antarctica rocks | place: Antarctica: Victoria Land, University Valley sud
TGTGGATTCATAGGTTGAGGGTAATTGCACGTACTTCTAGCCCTGGTAGGCTGTTGCTTGACGACAACGCTCGTAGATTTGCTCGTTGTCACAGACCTAATAAGCGAAGCAAAGCGCGTCATTAATAGCGTGTGCAGAAAGCTCTGCAATCCTTGACATTCATTTTTGCGCTACCCCACGGTCCCTTTTGTATAAGGGATTCGGAAATTCAACCTCACCGTCCCCAAACTGCGAAAAATTGAAGTTATTCAGATCTCTTTGTTTATTAATGTTCTTAACGCATTTTCAGCTATGATCGACTCACTATCTGCAGCGATTCGCTTCAGAATCATACGACTTCTACTACTTCATTGACAATTCGTCATCATTGTTGAAGAGATTCACTGCTGTTTTAGAACAGTGTATAGCATTCTAAAGAATCTCTTCATGTATTCATCATCGTTTAAATCTCAGTTTCACTTCAAAGAGACTTCTTGCAAGATGTTTAAGACAGCTGAAAATAATCTCATAGTTTATCTTGAAGAACAGTTGTAGATTATGCAAAAAGAAATGATCTGATACATATAAAAGAAGTGAGACATTAACATGCATCAATTCATGATATCAAGAATTCTGAAGAAAAGATGTTAAAGTAATAAAAAAGAACAGCTTGTAGAAGTCAAACAAAATGATGAGCTTCATTTAAATTAAATAGCAAACATGCTTCATTTGATGATTGAACAGCTCATATTTATGAATAAATCTTTATTCAATGAGATCACAAACTGATGTCATCAAGTTTATGCTTTCATTGATCAATTAACTTACTATCAAGAAATCATTTCTGAATTACTTTATGTTGACATCTTGAAGTGAAGCAAAAGTTAAACATTATATTTCATTTGCAAATTAACAATCAAACAGAAAGACAGAATTAAATGCTTAAGCAATAGTTTAGATCTTGAATGAACATTTCAAAGCAAAAATTAACATCAATCTCTTTTGACAATAAAACATCATTAACATGATGCTTGCGCTTTATTCTGATCATCAGAAGCAAATGATGAGCATCGTTGATGTGATGTCAGCAAGTGAGTGAGAAATGAGTATTATTATCTTGCAGAAGAATTCAATTAAGACAAAGAATATACATAAGAAATTGAACAAGCTTTGAGTACTTTATAAGCTCAACAAACGTAGAAACAATGAGCTGATGCTCTGAAAAGAGATGAGAAGATTGACAGAAATGATAGAAAAGCTGATGCATTAACGCATTACTGCATCAATTGTCAATCGACATATAAAGAATCAGCTGAAAATATTGAAAAAGATAATGAGCAAACTTGAAGAAAAGTTCACAAAGAAGAAAAGACACGTTGATAACTGAATGAAGAAAGTGAATGAAAAGTTAATAATGTTGTTTGAAAATCATCTTGTTCTTAACATTAATGTTGCATCATCAGTGTGAAATCATTGCAAGAAATTTGAGATTAAAATCTTCATTAAAAAGAAAGAGAAGATCAAGAAAATTATGATGATAACAATAAAAAACATAGTGAAATGAGCGAGAGAAATTGATGTTGACGAGATGCTATCAACGCACAAGAACATAAAGACTATGAAAAGATGATTAAATTTACTAATATTTCAAATCAAGATAAAAAACAGCAAAAAAATATTGAAGAAAAACGATTTTTGAATCAAAGAGATTTTATTGAATGCAAGTCTGTGCAAAGTCAGTTTTAAAATAAAGATATATAAAATTAAAATTGAAGAAATGTCTAAAAACATAAAGAAGAAAAAGATGAAAGCACTCATCAAGATCAACAAAGATATACATTCAAAAATGATGATTGAGAAAATCAAGTGACTCACAAAGAATAGTGAATAAAAAAGATACATTTCACTGATAATATGCATAATTAGTACTGAGATGATGAACAAGCTAATTAATAAGAAGATATATCATGAGATCAACATAAAAATCACGCAGTTTTATGATTTAAATTGTAGAACACATCAGTATTTAAAGTATCAAGACTATGATCATAAGACATATGAATGTAAAAATAAGCAAAAATGCATTTACTGTACGTTAAATCATCGCTTGAAGCACTGTTTTCATAAACAGATTCAAGATATGTAAAAATGTGAAACATGTCAAAATATATACAAAGTCTTTGACTTTTAATGTTATAAACAACAGATTGAAAAAGAGAGAATAAAGAAAGTCATGAAACATAAATCTTTGTATCACGTCATACAAAAGCAAAGAGAATTTAAAGCAATGATATTAAAAATGTTTATAAAAACATTTATCAATTTGAAATTATTGATAAACAATGACTTGAAGAGAAAATAGAAATGCTCAACAAATGAAAGTTATCTGCTTAACATGATCATCATATTTGAAAACACTATATTGAATCATTTAGTCAAGAAGTCAAAAACAAATAAGTTGAAATTAACATTAATTACATTAATTTTAGTATTATCTTCTTTTAAAGATTTTACAAGAAAAGTAAGCATATTGCAAATGCTCAAGAGAACATTAAACAGCTTTGAATGTAAATTTTAATGTCTCAGCAAAAGAAGTTTCAAATACTACAGTACAACGTTCACAAGTTCGAAGAAAAGATAATAATAACATTACTACATGAGAAAAAGATAAAGAATTATGACATTTTAATTCTTCAAGAATTCTGATGATTTGATGAGAATTTCAGAGCATACTGCTCAGCAACTGTTAACTTTACACTAAAGAATAATGAAAGTAGAATTTGTTTCTACATATACAAGAAAATTGACAGCAACATCTAATACTCAACATGATACTTTAAAAATGTAAACATGATTACATTATAAACATTAATAAATGACACATAAATGATTCAGAAAGTTATACACATTCATGAAGTATACAATTTATTACTCAGAAATCATGAAGTCATTCATGAAAAAGAAAGTCTTTCAAACATTAAAAAGATATTACACATGTTGAAAGAATGCATTCTTGTAGAAGACTTCAATCTGCATCATCTCACATGATAAAGATTATTCTATTCAAGACAGCATCTATTGTCAAATGATTTAATTGAAATAATCACAAATATTAATGCATTGCTGATGCTATCTTGAGACATGATTACAAGAAATTATCAAAGATCTCAAATAACAATAAATTTAATCTTCATGACAGATGACATTATGAATCAATTAATATAATGTGAAATTGATGAAGAAATGAAAAACTTCTCAAATCATTTGTTGATAAAAACAATTATAAATCTCAGAGTCTGCAAAGAATCAGCACGAACATCGCGTTGCAACTGAAAAACAATAAATGAAGAGAAGTTCATTAATATTTTAAGAAAACAAATGTTAAAATTACTGTTGAATCATGAGACGAGACGTTCATGCATAAATGAGTACACTAAGCAACTGCTGAATGCATTGAAGAAGATCATCAAAATTTTCACTTTCTGAGCGAGATCACATGAAATGATCAAAGTAGAATGAACAAAGAAGTGTACAAAGATCATCAAAAGCATGTGATGAATGAGAAGAAGCTGTCAAATCATTAATGATTAAACAAAGTATATTCAAGCATGTGACAAGAAGAGCAAGATTATTAGAAAACAGAAACGCAGTGAATATCAAGAGATCATGCAGAATGTTGAACAATTTTCAAAAGAACTGTTTAAAACTGTGAAATAAACAAGAAATGCAGTTGCAAACACATTGATTTAAACAACAATTTATTCTTTGATCAAGTTAAAGTGCTTTAATATCACTATGACAGCGCAGAATAAGATGAAAAAGACTTCAAGTACTTGCTCTTGATTGAGAATGATGTTTTGCTGATACATTGTAAGATTAAAAGAGTCATTTACAAGATGATGTTCAACAAGACTTTGAAACACACAGAATATATAAATAGAATAATATGCAGACTCATTGATGACACGTCAGAACAAATATGCTCTTTTTTTGAAAGATGTTTGCAGAAAAGAATACAGTCAATTCAGTTCAAGAGCATGATCACAATAGTGATATGAAAGTCAGACAAGAAAAACTACTTTAATGCAAAAATATATAAATCAATTGTGTTATTCAACATGCTGAGCAAGATACTGAAATTCATCATATTCAAATGTTTGCAAAACATTATAAAAGCATGTGACTTGATATTGAACATTCAGATAAAAGTTTGTAAACACAAATCAACAAATACAATTTTGCAACTAATTATAAAAAAGATACATACTGTATGAAGTGATACAAGAAAAAGAGTAGTTTCACTGCTGAGTTTGAATGAAAAGAGTGCATTTAACAATGTAATGCATAGCAGACTTTTGCATGACATGAAAAAGAAAAGAGTTCTCAGACTGCTTCTTGAATTTGTGAAGAACTTTCTGAGAAATCAACGCATCATGATCATAATTAATAATTATATGATGATGAAATGCAGCGTGAATATTGACATATCACAAAACTCTTTGCTATTATCAATATTATATCTGTTTTACAACATGAACTTGCTAAAAGCATGTGATTAGACTGATCATTAAGTTAAGTTTCAAGTTGACATTTTGAACTTGAATCAATATCAAATCAAGTTGCTCACATTTTTAATTCAATTTAAGTTAAGTTGCTCATATTTTTAACTTGACGCGACTCAATTCAACTGAAAATTGAGTTAATTCAACTTGACTCATCAAGAACTTAAGCTTGATGTCAAGAGAATTAAATATAGAAATTTTTCCGGTTTTTTGCTTTTGCATTATCTTTTTGCATTATCTTTTTGATAGAAAGTCATGAAGAAGAACATGAAGAGAAACATAAAGATTATTTGATAGAGAATCATGATGAGAAACATAAAGAGAAACATGAAGAAAAACATGAAGAAGAACATGAAGAGAAACATAAAGAAAAACATGAAGAGAAATATGAAGATCATTTGATAGAAAGTCATGATGAGAAAACATGAAGATCGTTTGACTTTGATAGAAAGTCATGACAGAAAAATATGATAGAAAGTCATGAAGAAAAATCATGTAGACTGTTTGATCAAGCTATTTACATTTATCTAATATCTTGTTGAGTTGAATTGAATTTTCGAGTCGAGTTGTTGAATTAAGCTTCTCAACTCGACTTGAGTTGTTGAGTTCAACTTCTCAACTCGATTTGACACTTTTTCAAAAAAATTTCAACTCAACTTGATACTTTTCAAGTCAAGTACTTGATTCAAACTCAAGTACTTGACTTGACGCAATCAGTCTACATGTGATGACATTAAATTAAGAACAAGCTTCATAAATTTCATAAATAATGTTAATATCTTAATATATGAGAAGTTCATGAAATACAATTGCAGATTTTTTATTTTATTTTATTTTTTCTTCAAGTTTTACATGCTTATGCAGTCTAAAACTATGAAACATGATGCTATTTATTTAAATAGTAACATTGAAGCGCTGTGTATATATTAAATTACATGTAATCTAGTCATAATTGCTGCTGTATATTTTTTCATTAAGCAGTCAGATCATTAGTGTGTGCATACAAGTGTATGATCTGTTTATATAATCAAGTAATCATATAAATAAATTGAAATTGTGAAAGCTGATCACTTTGACGTAAGCTTTCAAATTTGCTGTTTGATCATCTAGCTGAGCGAGTTAAATGAGCGATTAATGTATTATAAAAGTTGATCACTTTAATGTGAACTTTCGTTTGCTGTTTGATCATTTAGTTAAGCAGACTAAATAAGCTTTGATTTATGTAAATGAAAGCTGATCACTTTAACGTGAACTTTCGAGTTCACTGTATGATTATTCAGCTGAACAAACTAGATAAGCTTTGATTTATGTATTTGCGACGTATGTAAATTGATCAGAAAATCGAAATTAATCAATTTACTGCGTTGCACAGATGTGTATATGTGCAAAAGTTGAGTTGTATCTTTGCAATGACTGTGTGAATGTTGTATATTAGTTGCAGCGTATGCGCAAAGATGTTGCTGTTGTTCTGTATATATGAGCAAAGACTGTGTCGTGTCTTTGCAATGTATGTGATTACGATGCATGTAAATCAATCTGATAAGGCGAAAAATCGATCGATTTACTGCATCATATAAGCGTGTAAATGTGCAAAAGCTGAGTTGTGTCTTTGCAATGTATGTGTGTGTGATGTATATGAGTCGCAACGTATGCGTAAAGACGTTGCTGTCATTCTGTGTATATTGTGATGCATGTAAATTAATCAGAAAATCGAAATTGATTAATTTACTGCGTTGCACAGATGTGTATATGTGCAAAAGCTGAGTCATGTCTTCGCAATGACTGTGTGAGTGTTGTATAGAAGAATTCATCTAGCACTGAGCTAAATCTAGCAGTGAGACAGCTCTATAAAGCTGAAAATTCACATTTCATATTTTATTGCTGTTAACGTGTAATTCTTTAACATATCAGCAAAACAATGACAGTTATCTCTCTCATTCTCTTTATATTCTTCATACCTTCTGAAGATATAGAACTTTCACAGAAAGAGTGCATAATGCTTGCTCATGTTACGAAGCGTGTCAGCATTGAATAGAGTCTAGTCAATAGACTCTAGGAATTTCGATATGTGAACAAGAAACAGCGATGTTCCGAATTGAAATATGCTGAAACATTTCATCTATTTGAGCTTTAGCAAATCAACTACTTCGTTTCTTTGTTCAATCTACTATAGATACAGCTCGAAACTGTCTTCTTTCTTCTGTATTCTTAGTTTCCTAGTTATAGCTATCTCTATTGATCAAACATTCTATTCAGCTACGCACTATCTCGCTGCAGTGTGATTAGATTCTAGGCACGATCTCAACATTAAACTAAGAATTCGTTAATTCTACGATACGAGTATCAATATTCATTCAAGACACTCGACAAACAACGAAACGAGTCTAAAGAAATTTGTTTATCTGATGATCAACGACTTCGAAAGACAGAACAACATCAGAGAGTCAATAGAATCAACGACAAGACTGTTGAATTGCTAAAGAACTTACCGCTCATTCAGTAGCATCGATTCACTCGATCAATAGAATCAACGAGAACATATGATCGTTGATTGCTAGAGAATCACAAACTTCTTTCTTCTCTCAAAAAGCTCATGAATCAGTCGAGTCAAAATAATCTGTGTCATCAAATTCAATTCGACTCGATTCGAATTCAGGTCAATTTAGTGAGTCTGCTACAAAGACAAGTCAATAGTCGATCTCTTCAATGAGCTAGTCGATTCTCTTCTAGTGAGTCTGCTACAAAGATGCTGTCAATGCGATGATCTATCTACTCACATCGCTCTATCTATTAGTGAATCGATCTACCTCGTGTTTCTGTGTCAACTAGTGAGCCTGCTTCAATAGCACGATCAGAATCGATCTCTTCGATGAGCTAGTCAATTTTCTTCTAGTGAGCCTGCTACAAAGGCGCTGTCAATGCGATGATCTATCTACTCACATCGCTCTATCTATCAGTGAATCGACCTACCTCGTGTTTCTACGTCAAATAGTGAGTCTGCTACAATAGACATTTCGATGATCTGAAAGATCAATAGAAAGATTGGTAGAAAGACGAGCGTCGAGCTCTACGTCAGTGCTATGAACTACACTACAAGTCATAAGAACATGACTTTTAAAGAGAAGAAAGTAATGTTACGAAGCGTGTCGACATTGAATAGAGTCTAGTCAATAGACTCTAGAAATTTCGATATGTGAACAAGAAACAGCGATGTTTCAAATTGAAATATGCTGAAACATTTCATCTATTCGAGCTCTAGCAAATCGACTACTTCGCCCCTTTGTTCGACCTACTATAGATACAGCTCGAAACTGTCTTCTTTCTTCTGTATTCTTAGTTTCCTAGTTATAGCTATCTCTATTAATCAAACATTCTATTCAGCTACGCACTATCTCGCTGCAGTGTGATTAGATTCTAAGCACGATCTCAACAGCTCATGCTCGTTGAAACGAGACTTCAGCAGTCAACGAAAATTCTTTTCAAGCAAAACTCGCTCGTCAATATAAAATATTAAGTAGCACTCTTTGAAATCGAATCAATGATCAAATGACTGCTGCTGCATGCAATCAGCAATTTCAAAGACTTAGTCTTGAAGAAGAAGCAGCTATATGTGACTGAATTCTACGTCTTCAAATCTGAAACTGATCTTCTTATGTGAAGCAAGTACATTCAATAACTAAAGAACTACTAATAAAAAAGAATGATGACAAGTCAGTTGAAGTTAATTGATCTCAGAAGTTTCTGAAATGTTATTCGTAAATCAAAACAGTATATATTTCTTCGCTTGACAAAGAGCGTGCTATGACTCAGAATCATGATATTTTAGCTGACTGATTCAATCTATTTCAGAGTTTGAAAGAAGAGCATGAAATAAAGATAAAAGATATCTACAACATGAACGAAAAGAGATTCATGCAGAGAGTTATTGCTAAGCTTCAAGTCATGATTTTCAAGTATGAAAAAAAGACTCATATGATTCAATGTGACAATTGAGAGTGAGTCTCATTAATTGAGTGCATATTTATAAATGAAAGAGTCTTAAAGTCGTGAATTATCTTCAAAGAAAAAGTACAGCAGAAGATCTGATACGAAGTACTTAAAGAAGATCATATTGCTGTGAGCAAGAATGACTGAATTGACAACGAATTGAATCTAGTCTGAATACAGAAATGCTTTGATTCAGAAACTAAAATCTGTCAAAAAGATGAATATTGAATGCTATTAATTGATGATCATGCTTCTCATATCACTACTCAGATGATTGACTATTGCATCAGTCAGAAAATCATTCTACTGTGTCTTTCAACTCATACTACTCATCTGCTTCAATCACTTGATGTTGAAGTCTTTGCTTCATTAGCTACTGCGTACAAGACTCATGTTCAGCGAGTTACTTGACTTAAGATCAGCTACTCAATTAATAAAACGAACTTTCTGAAGCTTTATTAACTGACTCGACATGAGACAATTACATCACTGAATATTAGAAAGTCATAAACAGCTACAGAACTTCTATCATTTAGCTCAGTCTTAGTACTTCAGCACTTTTCTTCTGTTAAGAAACTAAAGCAATTACAGCAGTACAACATTGTCATACATTCAACTACATCTTTTGAAGTAACAGTCACATACATTGATTCTGACAAAAATTTAAAAGTCGTTCTAACATCTGCAAATATTTCTCAAGTACAGTAGCTTATTAAACAAGCAATAGAAGAATCGACTTCTGATCAGATTCTTCAAAAGATGAGAGTTCTGTGTATCACGTTGCTGCTCAGAAATAGTAGAAAGAAAGCTTTGATACGTTTAAGAGATATGAAATTCAATTGTGCTTTGAAAGAATGTTTACAAATAACGTAGAAAGACGAGTCTATCAATCGCTTAAAGCTCAAAAAATGATGACGATTTTAAGAAATTAAATCGTTGAGTGATATGATCTGTAAATCAATGTATAGTAACTGATCGTAGATTGATAGTTACTATGCTTTCAACAATAAGTCGAATTTCATTCAAGAATCTCTTAAAATAGTCTTGATTTTCTGCTTGAAGAAAAGCGTCAATAAAGAAGACTGCTTTGACAATGTCAAATGATTCAAATGACATCAGCTTGACGCAAGATCTTGAGAGCGTCATTTAACAACGCACATTACGAAGTATTACTTTCACTAAAGATGAAATCTATCTTCATTTAAATGTAGTCTGCTAACAAATACAGGTAGATTTCTCATCATATATAACATTTAATCTATTACGAATGTTAATTCAATAAGTCTCTTTTGTTGAGACTTTCTTTCATTCAATATTGCTGTCATCATCAAATTAAACTTAAATCTTTTTCTCATCAACTTCAAAGTCACTATCTTCAACGTAGATTCTCAGAAACAACGTCTAGACTGAGACTTTTACTTTCATACAGTTGTTTTCTTTACTGCATAATCAGATTTGATTGTTTTAAACATCATGAATGAGACGAAAGAGAGTGAAGATTCATTGAAAGTAGTAGCAGTAGTAGTAGTAGTCAATGTGAGATTTTTACTATCTTTCGATCTACTTCGAAGCTTGAACGTCATAATGACGAAGAATGAAGCGAAGAAGTTTAATAACAGTGAGATCTCGCTGTTTTTCTTCTGTTGTTTTCTTTGCTTAGCAGTCTCACTGTTCTTTTTCTTTTGTTTATCTCTTTGCTTAGCATTCAACTCAGCTGCTTTCGCTACAGTCAAAGCTTAAGCATTAACTCTATCATGTTTCTTCTTTTGATGAAGCTCAGCTCAAGCTTCTTTTCTTGTAGAAGATGATTTTGAAAGCATCATGAGAAGTCTCTGACTCACTTTCTGCAGTCTCTCGTATGTGACAGTCACGTTAATATGAAAGATAGACAGCTGATTGACTAGAAGATTGATCTGCTGACGTGATAACTTCTCATGCAGCTTCTGCAGACTGACTGCTGCATAAAGAAATTTATTTTTACTAACATTGTGATATCTTGTTGAATTTGCGTCATTTGAATTGATGAAGTCATCGTAGTATTTAGTCTGTCAGTTGCTTGATGCTATAGAAGATTCATTCAGTCATTAGCAAGAATGAAGAAGCAATATTGAGATTGAAAATTCTTGTTTGCAAGCGCGTAAGAGATAATGTCTGCAGAGAAGTTCATATTTAATGTAAATATCACAGTCACATGAATCTGCAGTGATTAACTGAGTAGCGAACTTCTTGACTGCTATTCATTTAGAATTTATCTTTTCTAGAACTCAGATAATCACATGACTCACAAGTAATTGAAATGCTTCAAAATCAACGACTCAAGATTTATTTATATAAGAAAGATTCAGCTTGACTGAAGATGATCAACAAGCGAAAATGACTAGTCAACTTGACTCAATCAATGTTAATCGCTAGAGAACAAGAAGATTAAACAGAAAAAAGAGAATAAATAGATCGTTTTCTCTTTTGTTTTTCTCATCATCTCTTTCTGTTTCTTCATTTCTTAAAATTCAGTCAGAAACGTGCTTTTGCATTTGCTACTCACTTTGCTACTTACTTTGCTATTCACTTTGCTACTCACTTTGCTACTCACTGCGCTACTCACTGTTGCTCACTTCACTGCTACTCACTGCTGCTACTGCTATTCACTACTTTCATTGCTATCAATGATCGCTTCTACTTGTCATCAGACTTGCATCAACGTTGACGTCATCATCATTGTCGCAAGCAGAAGAAGAAGTTGTTGTCACTTTCTCTTTTCTTATGTGTTTTGCTCTTGCTCATCTGCATCATCATCATCATTCTTGTTGAGTTCATCTGTTTCTTCAAGAGTCAACTTGAAACAAATCATTTGTTACGAGCGTATCAAGACTGAACAAGGCTGAAGCTCTAATCAATTTGCAGTGAACGCTAGCGAGTTCTCTGCGTAATGATTAGGGCTAATCAGCGAGCTAGTCAGATATGACTCAGATATGACTCAGATATGACTCAGATATGACTCAACATTCTTTTTCTTTCTCAACATTCTTTTCTTTCACCAACATCTTGTTCATCTACATCACATTCTTTTCGTGTCACAAACACATTTCTTTCGAGTCTAGCGCAGTCTCTGAACATTACATAAATAGAAGCTCTTGTATCAATCTTTTTCTGTATTCTTAATATTCAGTTATAGCTACCTCTAAAGATCAAGCACTATTCAACCCTGACTTTCGCTGATTGACTCATCTAGGCACGATTCTGACATTATATTAAGAATTCATTAATCACATGATACTGATCTCATTACTCATTCAACATACTCGTACAGACAGAATGAGTCTAAAGAAATTCGTTTACCAGATGATCGACGCAATCGAAAGACTGAACAACACTAGAAAGTTTGATAGAATCAACGACAAGACTGTTTGAATCGCTAGACAACTTATCGCTCACTAAGTACGCACAGTTCAAATCGATCAAGAGAATCAACTCATTCTTGTGAAACAGACGAGTGAAAATAAGCTGTTCAACTTGATTAAGAGAATCGACGATAAAGAATCTTCGTGAATTGCTCAAGAATCAAATCAATCAACAAACAAATCTCATCTTCTTTGTTGAAGATTAAACATCACTCTATACGTCTTTCTTCTTCAATCGTCGAGCATTGTCATTCGTTCAACCTTCTTTTCAAACAAATCTCATCATGTCTAGTCGTTTGTCTACTGAAGAGCGTTTCGAAGAATTTCGAAATCGTTTCTCTCAAATCTCTGATGCTGATTCATCGAAATTCTCTAGTGCTGAATCATTTATCAGTGAAGACGACGAGTCATTCGCTGAAACAGTAATACTCTCTGTTTCTATCGAAAACTGAAAGGCTCGATGCATGATTCTCGACAGAGAAACGAATTGACTCAACAAGCTGAGTAATCAATGAGACAACGAAATCAAAGAGTTGAAGACTAGACTTCAAACTAAAGAAATCACTTCTTCTAATTTCATCTACTCTGAGCGTTCTAGATCTCAGAAAATACCTGATTCTTCCTGATTTACTGACGGAAAGAATTCTACTTGGGAAAACTGATACGACAAAATTCAGAATAAACTAGAGATCAACGTTGACCTCTTTTCAAATGAACGAGTCAAACTGAGCTATGTACATTTCAGATTATTCAATGACGTAGCTGATGTCGCTCAATCTAGACGCGAACGTGACTGTGTTAATCTTTATAAGATTGTCGATGATCTTTTGAAAGAACTAGCTGAGTTGTTCAATGATTCAGATAAGAAAGTCAACTTTCG
>JAABUR0100007573.1_pt1 | contig 12805 bp, 16 predicted proteins | sample 5560091 | NCBI WGS metagenome assembly JAABUR01 (sample SAMN10711879, study PRJNA513375) | rock metagenome | isolation source: Antarctica rocks | place: Antarctica: Victoria Land, University Valley sud
AGATGAATTAATTAAATCACTATCTTAACAGAATTTCAAGAAATTCATTAAACAACTAAAATTGAAAAGCAGTGAAAGCTGAGAAACTTGCAAGCATCAAGTGAAAGTATTAAGAAGTGCAATGACAGACTTGTTTCTAGCAGCTTATTGCAATAACTTTGAATTCAGTCTGAATTCAGTCAGACTTGTTTCTAGCAACTTTCTTTAAACTAGCATTAAAGATAAAGTTGCATGTTGCAACTTTGTTATGCATGACAGTATATAAATAAAGCAGTCTGTGACTTTTCTTTACAATTTAAATAGATTTCATCAGATGTGATACTGTTCACTTTACTCTTTCAATAAAAGCTGTCATAAAATTAGTATCATCAATTCGCTTTAACTTCTTTAAATCATTATGATGAAGAATTCTTTGTTGAATTAAATGAATTATAGAAATCATAAATTTTGATATTTCTTTGCTTATGTTCAGCTCATCTGTTGTTATCTTTTAAAATTGATATTAGTTTCTACAACTGAAAGATAATGCATATAAATAATGCTTATCTTCATTGCTTTTAAAGCAATTTTCTCTGCAATAGTATTTACATTTTGTGTTGCAGCAGTTATATTGAAAAGCTTTATTGTTTCAGCAACAATCTCAGCATTCACTTTGCATTTAATTTTCAACTTGAAGCATTCAACTATAAACAGATCAGTGCTTTATCTAGTATTGCATTACTGAGATGCATTATCATGCATGCTTTTGTTCTTGCGCTCTTGTTTTACTTAATCTTTGACATTGTCTTTCATAATTGCTTTGTCTGTTTCATTCACTTCTTTTCAAACATTGAATTGTTTTAATTTGTGTAATTATTTAAATATGATTACATGATCATTGTTCTATCACTTGTAGTATTCTTTGATCTCATTGAATCAATTTTCATCACGAATTCAACTTGTGATAGACTTTGAATTTACAAATAAAATGAACATTATTTATTAGAATCAGAATTGTTCTCTTGATAATGCATTTGAATAATGCAACAGTATTGATAGAATTTAAGTAGTTTAATAGAATATGAACTTGTAGAGAATTTAAGAAAGTAAGAAGTATAACATCAAGTGAGATGAATTAATTTTCACAAAGAATTATTTCTGAACTGTTGAACAGAGTAAAAAGTATCTGTTAAAGTCAGCATTGTTCTCTTGATGATGCATTTGAGTAATGCAATAATATTGATAGAATTTGTGTAGTTTGATAGAATATGAATAGATAGAGAATTTTGAAAAGTAAGGAAAAAACTCATCAAGTGAGATGAATTTGATTTTAAGTACAACGAGAAAAAATTAATTATTAGAACTAACACTTATTTAATATTTAGAACAATTTATTTTTCACTTTTTCATTTTTATTTTTCAAACTATTTCTTGAATAATGCTTCAAGAAATAACACATTTAAATTTCAATAAAACATTCAAAAAATTAATTCTTGAATTTTAATATCTTGATAAACATCATACATTAATACTATGACATGCAGCAAGCATAAAATCAATAATGCATACTGATAATGCAATATGACTTGTTTATTGCTGACAAGTTGATTTTTAGCATATGCATCAGCATGTAAGAAGTTGATGAATTCAACTGATAATTATGTTATCAAAGAAACTATTTCAGTCTTTGCATCTACTAAAAAGATAATGCATATGAGTAATGCATTATTGATTGACATGTTAATGCTTTGCAACAGAAAACTAAAAGACGTTACAAATCAGAAATGATTGCATTGTGCAAGATTTGAAAATATCAGAAGTCAGTTGAAAATCTCATTCTTAAAATGATCTTTAAATGACTTGTGAAAGAGATTGTGCACAACTGTGCTTACACAAATATGCTATCATACAATTATTGCATTCAGCGCTCTGTCTTAAATACTCTTCAAGAAGTCATTGAAGACTTTATGTGCTTTTTTATGAAAAATAAGTGCATTACTCTTTCACATTATCACTCTTATTGTAGAATTTTCATTGACATTTTGCTTTATGCAAACATCAACTTGACAACAATTCATGTCAAATGTATCATCATTCAAGATAGAAATATGAGATTTATTAAGAATCTCATGATAAATCTTGATGTCATATTTTTCAAGACAGACTAGAAAATGTCTGTCTTCATCAGTTAAATAAACAATGTAATTCTTGAAATCACATTTGCATTATTCTTGTACATTACTCTTGTGCATTGAATCAACTGTACTTCTAATAAGTACTTACTTTAAATGCAAGACTTTTAATAAATGAGACAATATTGCAGATTTATGAATAAATTTGCATCAGAACAGTCTTCAAAGATACTTGAAATGAATCAGCAGACTTGTTGATCTCTTAATCATCATTTTTCTCTCTGCAATAAATATCTTAAAGCTCAGTAATAATCTTGTAACTGTAACTGTAATTCATACATTCTTGTGACATCAATTTAGACTCGACTCATGAGAAACTCTATGCTACTTATATCGAGTGAACAAAACTCTCTGAGAAAGAAAATCACTTGTCGTCTACACGACTGCTTCACGCAGTCGAAACAATGAGATTGACACTGTGTTATCAAGTAATGAATCTATAGCTTCTATTCAGCGCGTGACGCTCGAGTAAACTCTTAATGAGAGTGTCTGTGCTGTTTGATTATGACGCATCGTCTTTGTTCTGCTCTTCATTGATGATATTCTATACAACGATGTTTCGATTCAATTCTCAATTCAAAGACGAAAGACGTTTTCTTTGCATTCGTGATGCTTGTAATTGTAACGTACGTAGAGCTGTGTTCTCTTACTCAATGATTGTTATTCATTGAGCAGAGAAATATGTGATGAAAGAGAGATGCACACGATGAAAAGATAAAGTGTGATTGTACTGAGTAACTCTTTTCTTCTCTTGACTTGACTTGTGTCACGTAGACGTTGAATGAACTGTTAGTATAGACGTGCGATCGCAATCGTTCGATGTTTGACTCTGATCGATGAAAGAGAATGCGTTCTGATTGTTCTCTTAAGCTCTTGATTTTTCACGTAGATAGATGTATGACTTGACATCAAGTAAAGAAGATGAGTTCAAGTCTTCTCAATATATCAGCGTGATCGACGAGTCACTACTTCTTCGAGCACTGTAGTCACGACTCTCAGACTGAGAACGACTATTCTACCTGATATCTTTTCATCAATTACTCGATGACACTGTCGATGTAATGAAGACGTTTCAGTATATTGACGCAGTCGACGAGTTGCAAATTCTTTGATCACTTGTAGTCACGACTCTCATACTGAGAACGACTATTTCACTAGATATCTTTTCATCTCTTACTGACATCGACATGTCATCAATCATCTTCGTAGATTGATTGTGACTGTTAGAAGAGATGTTGTCGCGTAGGTGAAAACTCTGCATGATCAACTTTTCTGCTCACGCAACATTCTAACATCGTTCAAACTGCGTCGAATTGAGATCTCTTGACTCTTCTGACTTCTATTCAGAACATAGAATCAAAAGATTCATAGTCAACATCACGTACAGATGAATCTCGTTGTCAATCAGTAATAATCTTGTCTGAATTTAAATTCATAGTTTGATTATAATACTTCATCAGCATTATTTGTTTCATCATTTTTGAACTTATCTGTGATTGATTTCATCAACATACTTTTCTAACAAGACTGAAAGTTCGCTCAATATTTATTGAAAATATTGAGCATGAAAGAACATCTTTAGTCATTTGCATCAATCTAGAAAAATTCGAAGCATTGTTTTTTCAAAATTATCATGTTGAACATTTCTTATTTATAACATCAGTGCAAAAATATCAATTATTTTCATCTTAAAAAGAATGAGCATGTTAAAATTGCTGAAGCAATGATCTTTTAACAGTTGCAACAGACTACAAGATCATTAGTAAATGATTAAATGTATTATCATAATGCATTATTTCATCAGCATCACTTCTTGCTCTTTGTGCTTCTGCTTTCAAATCAACAGCTGAATCTTTGTAGTAATGATGAAAATACTTTTTGAACTCTGTCTTGTACTTGATCTTGTAATAAACAGACTCTTCATCATGATCTGTATTTTCATTGTCTTTGTCATCTCAAGTCTTGTAAAGATTTAGCTTCATTGTAGAATTCAAAATATTTGCAAAATTATATATTATTTCATCACTGTCTTCAATCTTGACATAATACTTTGCAAGTTTGATTGAGACTTTTTTGCAAGTCTTTACTATAACAGCACTCAATGAGCAAGTACTTCTTCTTATATTCTTTTCAATCTGCTCAAGATGATTGAAAAGTGCATTAAATATTCAAAATCTCAAGTGAATATTTGCATTAATTGTTCATGACACTATTAAAGTGCATTCATAGAAGAGATTTAATAGATTGTCAACAAGCAAAATCATGAATCACTTACTTTTATCAAGTTTAATCTTTGTGATCTTGAAATCTTTGCAGTATTTCTCTGTTCAAAGATTAACAAATTTACGTAGTTGATATGCTTAATGAAGCATCAAGTATGTAAAGTTTCAATGAATGCAAATATCTTGTATCAGTTTTCTAGATTTTTTGTCATTCTGCTCTTGAAAAGCTCTAAAGTGAATTAATTGCTGAAAAGAGTCGTTGACAGCTATTATTAAAGCATAAATCTAATTTCATGATTAATAAATGCATTACTTTTTTGCATTATCATTCAAAGCAATATCTTTTTAATTATATCATTAATGTTTCATCTTTAAAGATATTATAATGAAAGCATAAAACTTTGAAGAATTTTGAAAAAATTGATTATTGAAATTGAATCACGAAAATGAATTACTTAAACTATCTAAAGACAGAGCACATCATTAACATAATGCTTACGCTTCATTCTGATTGTTAAGAGCAAATAAGAAGCATCATTGACATGACATCAACAAGTGAACAAGAGATGATTATCACTATCTTGTAGAAGAATTCAGTCAAGACAAAAAATATACAGAAGAAATTACACAAGCTGCAAGTACTTTATGAACTCAACAAATGTAGAAACAACAAGCTGATGCTCTGAGAAAAGATGAAAAGTTTGACAGAAATGATAGAAAAGCTGACACATCAATGTATTGCTGCATCAACTATTAATCAGCGCATGAAGAATTAGCTGAAGAGACTGAAAAAGATAATGAGTAAACTTGAAAAAGAGTTCATGAAGAAGAAAGAACATGTTGACAACTGAGTAAAGAAAGTGAGCATGAAGTTAATGACATCAGTTGAAAATTATCTTGTGTTCAACATCAACATATCATCATCAGTGCAAAATCATTGTGAGAAATTTGAAGTAAAAATCTTCATCAAAGAGAAAGAAAAAGTAAAGAGAATCATGATAACAACAACGAAGAACATAGTGAAATGAATGAGAGAGATTGATGTCGATGAGACGCTGTCGATGTGCAAAAACATAGAAATGATGAAAAGATGATTAAAACTATTAATATTTCAAGTCAAGATGAAGAGCAGCAAAAGAACATTGAAGAAAAATAATTTTTGAATCAAAGAAATATTGTTGAATGCATGTTTGCATGAAGTCAGTTTTGAAGTAGTGATACATGAAATTAAAATCAAAGAAATGTCTAAGAATATAAAGAAGAAAGAGATGAAAACACTCATTAAGATCAACAAAAACATACATTCAAAAATGATGATTAAGAAGATTGAGTGACTCACAAAAAAGAGTGAGCAAAAGAGATACATCTTGCTGATGATACATGTAATCAGCGTTGAGATGATGAACAAGCTGATCAATAAGAAAGTATGTCATGAGATCAACATAAAGATCACACAGTTTTACAACTTGAGCTGCAGAGTGCATCAATGTCTAAAGTATCAAGAATACAATCACAAGATGTACAAGTGCAAAAATAAACAAAGATGCATTTATTGCATGCTGAATCATTGCTTGAAGCATTGTTTTTACAAACAGACTCAAGACATGTGAAAATGTAAAGCATGTCAAAATACATACAAAGTCTTTAACTCTTAATGTCATAAATGACAAGCTGAAAAAGAAAGAATAAAGAGAATCACAAAGCACAGACTTTTATATCATGTCATACAAAGACAGAAAGAACTCAAAACAGTGATATCAAAGACATTTATAAAAACATTTATCAGTTTAAAATTGTTGATGAACAACAACTTGAAGAGAAAGCAAAGATGTTAAATGAATGAAAGTTATCTGCTCAGCACAATCATCATATCAGAAAACATTATAATAAATTACTTAATTAAGAAGTTAAAATCAAATGAATTAAAGTTAATGTTAATCACATCGTTGTCAATGTCATCTTTTGTTGAGAATTTTACAAGTAAAGTAAATGCTTTGCAAACATTCAAAAGAATACAAAACAGTCTGAAATGTAAATTTTAATATTTCAGCAAAAGAAGCTTTGAATATTATAATACAATGTTCACAAGTTCAGAAACAAGATGATGATAGCATTATTACATGAGAAAAAAATAAAGAATTATGACATTTTAGTTCTTCAAGAATTTTAATGATTTGATGATATTTTCAAAGCATACTGCTCAGCAACTGTCAACTTCATGCTGAAGAATAATGAAGATAAAATTTATTTCTACATAAACAAGAAAATCGACAGCAACATTTAATATTCAACATGATACTTCAAAAATGTAAATAAAATTACATTATAAACATTAATAAATGATGCACAGATGATTCAGAGAGTTATACACATTCATGAAGTATACAATTTATTATTCAAAAATCATAAAGTTATTTATGAAAAAGAAAATCTTTCAAACATTGAAAAAATGCTGCATATGTTGAGAAAAAGCATTCTTGTAGAAGACTTTAATCTGCATTACTTCACATGAGAAGAATCATTTTATTCAAAACAATATTTATTGTTGAATGAGTTAATTAAAATGATCACAAACATTGATGTATTGCTAGTATTATTTCAAAACATAATTACAAGAAATTATTAAAAATCTTAAATGATAATAAATTTGATTTTTATAACAGATGACATTATGAATTGATTAATACAATGTGAAATCAATAAAGAAATGAAAAACTTCTCAAATTATTTATCAATATAAACAATTATAAATTTTAGAGTCTGCAAAGAATCAGCGCGAAAATTGCGTTGCAACTGAAAGATAATAAATGAAGAGAAATTCATCAATACTTTGAGAGAACAAATGTTGAAATCATTGTCAAATCATGAAATGAAATGTTAATGTATAAATGAATACATCAAGTAACTGCTGAATGCATTAAAGAAGATCATCAAGATTTTCATTCTTTGAGCAAAATTATACAAAATGATCAAAGCAGAATGAACAAAGAAGTGTATAAAGATCATCAAGAGCATGCAATAAATGAGAAGAAGTTGTTAAATTATTGATGATTGAACAAAGTACATTCAAGCATGTGATAAAAAGAGTAAGATCATCAGAAAATAGAAACGCAGTAAATATCAAGAGATCATGCAGAATGTTGAACAATTCTCAAGAAAACTGTTCAAAACTGCAAAATGAGCAAGAAATGCAATCACAAATACATTAACTTAAGCGACAATTTTCTTTCTGATCAAGTCAGAATGCTTTAACATCATCACAACAATGCAAAATAAAGTGAAGATGATGTTTCAAACTCACTTTTCATCATCTTCAAAAAATTTCATGCTGAACACAATAAATTTCAAGTACTTGTTCTCAATTGAAGATGATGTCTCGCTGATGCATTGTAAAATTAAGAAAGTTGTTTACAAAGTAACATTTAACAAAATGTTGAAACACATGAAATATACAAATAAAATAATGCGCAGACTTGTCAACAATATATCAGAATAAATACATTCTTTCTTTAAAAGATGTTTACAGAAGAGAATACAGTCAACTCAATTCAAAAGCACAGTCACAATAATGATGTAAAAGTCAAATAAGAAAAATTATTTCAATGCAAATGTTAAGAAGTGCAATGACAGACTTGTTTCTAGCAGCTTATTGCAATAACTTTGAATTCAGTCTGAATTCAGTCAGACTTGTTTCTAGCAGCTCTCTTTAAACTAGCATCAAAAATAAAGTTACATGTCACAACTTTGTCATGTGTGACAGTATATAAATAGAGCAGTCTATGACTTCTTTCTACAATCTAGATAGATTTCATCAAATGTGATACTGTTCACTTTACTCATTCAATAAATTATGAGTTCAATTAGCAAGAAGCTTTCAACATAATTAAATTAAAACACTTTAAGTATTTGATGCTCAGCAACTCAATACAAAATTTATTCAAATGAGCAATCAACAATCACTTACTATGCATCTTATAAAAAGACAAATAAGTACATTGACTTAAAGAAGTTCAGTGAAATTCAACAGCTTACTATGCATCTCATGAGAAGATAAATAAGCACTCACATTAAGTCAATAGTCTACTATGAGTTTTCAAGAAAGTGAATAAATAAACACATTTAATTATGTTAAAGAATGCATAAACTTTCATCATCATTGACGAGATTAAATTCTTTTCACTTCACTCATCAATTTATTTAATATCTTTATTTTTTTTTTGATTTTAACAACAAGCTGAGTCTACATTGCACATCATGAACTTCAATGACTTCTTTGTCAAACGACAATCTGTTCTCATTTTCACTTGTAAGAATTGCAATCAATAATTTTCTTTCATGAAAAGATGACTCATTGAAAAAAACTTGTGATTTATTATTGAAGACAAGTCTGACTCAAACACACTTGATAACATCATCAGCATCATCAGCGAAATTCAATCTCTCAACTTTGAAAGTCAAAAGATTGATGCAAAAGCTCATTACTGACTGATCATTTGCATCATCATTAATGATCAAGAACACATTGCAGACAAAACATTAGCAAAAGAGATTTGAGATGCTTTGAGTTATAAATACAAAGAGAAGTTACAAATCACTGAGAAACAATATCTGATAAACTTCATTAACTACAGAATGTTGATGAATATCTTTATTGAAAAAATATGAATACATCTCATCAAATTGACTTGAAAAATCGTTGTAACACAGAAAGACATAAGTGATTTATTTAAATTAAAATGTTGCTTTCAAGTTTTACTTCAATTGTTATCAAATGAATATACAGTCATTTAAGATGTCATTGATGCGCAGAATAAGTCAAATATTAAGAAGAAACTTTAAAAGTTACAAGAAAAGAAAGCACAATTGAAAACAACAGAGACTGCGTTATGAGTTAAGCGAGAAAATAAACATAAGCACATTGATCATAAGCAGAACAAATGTAAAATCAGTCATCATTGCAAAAGTCTTTCAGACTTCAACAGCAATCAATTGCATCATCATCAGTTGCAATGATTTTTAAAATATTTTCTTTATGAAGATGAATATCATTTAGTTAATTGCTTTCATCTGTTTGCAGCTCAAAAGCTTGTGAAGAAATATAAAGACAAAGACAAAACAAAGCATAAAAGCATTGATGATTTTCAAATTCTCACTGAGCTTCTGAAGAGCAAGCACAAGAAACATAAAGTTTACAATGTGAAAAGCAACAACTTTGAAATCTTTGATAACAATGAGAAAGATGAGAATGAGAAAAGTGAGAATATTGCAACTTTGTCAAAAAACATTGTCAGTAAAATTTCTGAATTCAACTGAATTGCAGATTCTGATGTTTTCTTACATATGACTGATCAACTTCAACTTTTTAATAATTCTTTAATTTACATTAAAAGATGCATCATCAAAGTTGAAGAGAGAAAATTGTATGTCAATTATTATGACACAGCAATCATGTAAAATCATCATGAAAACTCAGTCAAGCTGTTTTCTGTTCTTCATGTTTTTAAGCTTGAAATAAATCTTCTTTTTGAAAGAAGAATGTGTAAGAAAGATCTGCAAGAAAGTTTTAATGATAAAGATTTATACATGCATAATAAGTGAAAGAAGCAAATGATTGAGATTTTAAAATGCAAAGATGTTTACATAGTAAAGAAAATTGCAAACAATCTTGATGAATTTGCATTACTATCAGTTATGCAGCATGATGTTTCATCAGCATTTTCAGCAATGCATAGTTTAACAAATCTCAACAATTCAATGAATTTAGATCACTTTGCATCTTACATTGATGTAATTTATTATGAGAACGAGATTAAAGTTGATCACGATCAACTTAGTTTTGCAAATGACAAAAGCTTCAAGTTGTACAAGCTGTGACATCATCATTTTGCTCATCTCAAATCAGCAAAGCTTCATCAACTTCATAAAATCATCACTTTGAAAAAATCTATTCTCATCAACAACAGTTACAAGAATGTGTGTAAAATATATATGTTTATCAAGTTCATTAATAAATGAGAACACAATGTCAGTGATTGAAAAACAAGTATCTTAACTTTCATTTTCATAAACATCTGTGAATCACTATCATCATTTTTCAATAATGAGTCGTACTTTCTAAAGATAGTTGACAATCACTTCAGAAAGACTTGATGCATTTCTTTGAAGTAATGATTCAATGCATCAGATGCTTTGCAAAAATGAAAACTCAGCATAAAGCTTTACAACAATGTTAAACTTCTTTTAGTACACAGTGATAACATCATGAAACTTAAAATCATCTTGAATAACTGATGTTCATCAATTGACATTGCTTCTCAATACACTGTTTTACACATGTTGATTCAAAATAAAGTAGTTGAAAAAGTTATATGCATCACAGAAAACTTGATGCAAGTCATGATCAAGAATGCTGAACTTTTCATTAAGTTCTGAGCAAAAGCTGCAAAGATAAATGTTTATTTGTGAAATTGAATCATCATAAAATTCTTGATTGATGAAGCTTTCATGATTTCAAAGAAGATATTCATTAAGATTAAGCTTTCAATTGATTATGTACAAGTATGAAAATGCAAATGTTACTCATACATTGATCTCAAGTCATTGTCAGTCAAAGACAAATAAGACAAATTCATGAACAGAGACAGATTTGATGTTTTCATGAAATATGTGAAAAATATTGACAAGCAATATTATTTCTGAGTTTCAGATTTTAATTGAGTTATCAAGAATCATGCTGTTAAGTTTGTTAAAGATGAAAAGAGTGAAAACATGAACTTATGACTTTGCAAGCAAACATTCAACATTCTTTCAGAGCAAAGATTTGTAAAAAGATTATTAAAGAATAACATTTCAACTAACATTTTAAAATTTGATACTTTCATGATTAATGTTTCATCTGAATCAATTGATGCATTGAAGATTATCATGATCAACTTAATTAATGTTTCATCTGAATCAATTAATGCATTGAAAACTATTGCAATCAACTTGAATGCACTCAATTTTAAAATCACGTCACATACATCAAATGAGTATGAAGCTCATGTAAATGTTCAGATCACTCAAAAAGTCTTCATATCAAGCATGTTTAAATTAATAATTCAAATATTTCTGCATGTAATCATTTTAAAGAGAAAAAGAGACAGTGAAAATCAACAACTGAAAGAACGTGCATTTAAAATCTTGCAAGCTATAATGATGTAATTCATCACAGAAAAAGTTAATGATGATGAGAGTGATTTTAACATAAGCATGTCATAAACATTATTCAATATTGATGAATTTGATTCTTTTAAAACAATAAGAATTTTCATGTTGAACATTTATAAAGATGCAATGCAGAACTCAGTTTGAGAAAAACTTTGAAAAGAAGTGATTAATGCAGAACTTGTAATGCTAGTCATTAATGAAATTTGACAAGAAGAAGTATTGTTTAAAAAGATCAACATCGTGACAAGCAAATGAATCTTCAAGTCAAAGATGTACATCAATGATTTTCTTAACAAACTAAAGACAAGATTGATAGTCAGAAATTTCTCTTAAATTCATGAAATTGACTATGAAAATACTTTCACGTCAATCATCAAGTTTGACACTCTACAAGTCTTTTTAATCATTGCAACAATGAAGAATCTTGAACTTCATTAAGTCAATGTAAATAATGCATTTACTGAATCATTTTTCAAAGAAATCATTTACATGTTCTCTTCATCAGAAGTGAAAGTCAGATTCAACTGTGCTTTGAAAGTTCTTTGAAGTCTTTATGATTTCAAGCAAGCTGCATAAAATTGACATGATCATTGTGTAACAGTGCTGTCTGAACTCAACTTTGCTTAATGCACTGCAGACTCATGTCTTTTGATTCATGAGTTAAAAGAAATCATGTTGCTACTATACATTGACAACATAGTCATTATTTTCAAATCATTGAGCAATGTTAAATAATTTAAGCATAAGTTTCAATGTGTTTTCAAAGTCAAGAATCTGAGAAAAATGAAGAAGATTCTTGACATTTAAATCACTTGCAACAGAAAGACATGAATCTTACAAATGAATCAAACTCACTATTTTTATAATGTTCTTAAAAGACTCAACATGAGACAAGATAAGCACAAAACAACAGATTTTTCAATGAATGAATATGATGTTCTTTGCTCAGTTGAACTCAAAGATATGAGAATTAATCAGCATGAATATTAACAAGTCATTGAAAGTCTCATGTATGCTGCAATTTACACTCATTTCAACATTGCTTTTACTTTCAATCAACTAAGTCAATATTTCAATGATTTTGCAAAACATCATGAACATGCTTTGAAAAAGTTGATGCAATATGTTCATTTTATCATTGATTTAAACATCACATACGAAGTCAGTGAAAGCATGAAGTTAGTAGAATACTCTGACTCAGAC
>JAABUR0100007578.1_pt1 | contig 12795 bp, 18 predicted proteins | sample 5560091 | NCBI WGS metagenome assembly JAABUR01 (sample SAMN10711879, study PRJNA513375) | rock metagenome | isolation source: Antarctica rocks | place: Antarctica: Victoria Land, University Valley sud
CGCACCAAAGACAAAGGCCGAGATGCGGTCCGTCAGCTGCACCAGGCTGTTCTCCGCCGAGGCCTCCCCCACGCGCGAGGCGGGGGCGGCCTTGCGTCCAGCCGGGCTCCCGGAGCCAGCGCGCTCGCCCGCCGCCAGCGGGCTCTGCAGAAACTTCCACATCGCTGTGCTTCCAAGGCCATACAGGCCCCGCCTGCCCGTGCGCTGCGCAGGAGAGTAGTACTAGGCAAGGACCTCGTTGGCGAGGTTGCCAGACCCTCTCGGGCACGGTACGAAATTTTATTTAAAGAGAGAAACAGGAGGTCAGACGACTGTACCGGCGCGGCCTCTGCATCCGGTCTGCGCTGCTAGCGTGTGTACACTGCTGACACCAGCTGGACCGTTGTGCAACCACCAGCAGGGCAAGTCGCTGCACGCGTATGTCGTGTTCTGCGGCGCTGCTGGCGCACCTACGCCAGCAACGCGCAATGCAGGCCGCCGCAAAGCCCGCGGCGCCAGTGTTTGACAAACTCATATGCATTGGCAAGAACTACCTCGAACACGCAAAGGAGCTGGGCGATGCGGTGCCAGATAAGCCAGGTGCGCATGCCGCAAGGTCGTGTTTGGCGGGCTGGCACGTGCACGCCCGCGGCACGTGCTTGTTTTGTGCTCTGTAGTGCTTGTGCCCCGCTATCGCTTAAAGGCGTGCCTGGTGTTGGAGGCGCCCACGGCTGCCTGTGTTGCAGAGGCTCAAGTATAAGGCAGTGAGCAGGGCGTGAAGGTAGGCGTGCAGCGAACTTAGCACCGTGCGAACGTGTCGGCCGCATGGCGCGGCAGTGCTCTTCCTCAAGCCGCCCAGCGCGGCGGTGATCGTGGGCGAGCGTGGCGGCCGCGGCGCCGTGCGGCTGCCGCGCGGCCGCGGCAGCGTGCACTACGAGTGCGAGATCTGCCTGCGCCTGGGGCAGCGGACGGAGGTGACCGCCGTGACGCTTGGCCTGGACATGACGCTCCGCGACGTGCAGGCGCAGCTGAAGAAGGCCGGGCACGCGTGGGAGCTGGGCAAGGCGCGCCCCGCGCAGGCCCCGCGACCCTAGCCTGGACCCTAGCCTGGACCCTAGCATGGAACATCCTGCCTGCTGAGCGCGCCTGCACGCACGGCGCAGCCGCCTGCGCCCGGCGCCCGACAGGCCGCCAGGCCGCTCGGTGCGGCGCTCTCAGACGAGCCGCTGCGGACGCGTGGTTTGCTGCATACACGGGTGTCACACGTGCCTGCTGTGGCGGCCATGCACCGCGCCCAGTGCGGTGAGCGCGGGGCGCGCAGGTCTTCCCGGACGCGGCCGTCCTGGGGCCGTGGCTGCCGCAGGACGGCTTCGACTGGATGGCCGAGGAGTTCACGTTCGAGCTGGACGGCCGCGTCGTGCAGCGCGGCCGGGCCACGCAGCAGATGACGGCGCCCGAGCCCGCGCTCGAGTACATCCGCAGCGTCTTCCCTGTGGTGCCTGGCGACGTGGTCATGACGGGTGCGGGCACTGTGAGAAGAATGTGAGGAGACTGCAAGTATTGCGTGCGCAGTAGGGCCCGCAGGCACCCATGCACACGCGCCGACGAGTCCTGCATATGTTATGTTGCCATGCCCGCATCATGTCGCCATACCCGCATCATGTTGCCATGCCCGCGTCGAGTTGCCATGCCCGCATCGTGTTGCCATGCGCGCTGAGGCCAGCCGGCTGCATTGTATGCTTGAGCCTTTTCACGCATCAGCGTGGCTGCGCGTGGCCCGTGGCGTCTGCTCACGTTTACTTGGCACGCAGGCACGCCGGCGGGCGTGGGGCCGGTGCAGCCGGGGCAGCAGGGCGTGCTGCGCTGGGGCAGCCACCTGCACTACACCGTCGACTTTGTATAGCCGGCATGCCTGCGCAAGAGCCTGGTTGGGACATCCTGCTCGCATGCCGTGGCCTGGCACCAGTCTGCGGCATGGGTGTGCCGTCAGCATTAGCCCTGCTGCGTGATCAGAGTGGTACCTGGTCGCGAGCGCCTTCCCGAGTGTCTGCTTGGCGACGAAGGTGGGCTGTCAGCAGGAGTGCTGCGGTCTGTGGCGCACTGCTGGGGGTTGGGCATGCGTGTGGTGCGAACCTCGCGCTCAGGAACACACAATCATCGCGTGTAACAGCTGCAATCCGTTTTCGATGTATTGGTACATTGAAAACCTGGGTTTACAATGTATAGCACCATGCCTGGCTTTCAGTGCAGGCTGCTGTACCCCAGTTGTCTGCGTCACATAGCACTCCTACTTTATCAGCACTCTCGCTTCTCTCACAAAATCGTCCAAAGTCTATCAAGGACTTTCAGACGGCCCAGTGGCACATGCCTCAGCACACACCGCGGTCAAACACGTGATATACATACTCGCGGACCGTACATCGTCCATACAGGGCCAAGTGCCGCCAAGCGATGACTCACACACCCATCATCAAAGGAACCTTGTCGCCTGGTCTGCGTCGGACATCCGCAGAGTGTCCGACTTGCCAAAGAGGGCGTACCGGTTGCTGGCGACCTGCGCAGCCCCGCGCCCTGGCTCAGCGCCGCGCCCCCTGTGCTTCGCAACTTGCGTGCGGAGGGAGGCTGTCAGGGGCCGGCGCGGGAGCGCGGGCCCGGCGCCCACCTGGTCGTACACGCCGTCGCGGAGGAAGCGCGGCAGCGGCAGCGCCAGGCTGCTCAGCACGTAGTACGGGATGTTGAGCATGCGCCCGATCCTGGCGTGCGCGCAGCGGCTCAGTCGTGGTCCCGCAGCGACGCGACGGCAGCCACCCGGCGGCGGCGCGCGGGCCGCACCTCAGGATCGCGTCGCTCTTTATCCACGAGCCGTCCTCCGCGACCTGTGGGCGCCGCTCGCGGCCTGGTCAGGCGTGAGCACGGCATTTGCGTGGCTGAGCGCGGGGCCCCGGGCGCGCACCAGCACGATGGAGGACAGGTCGTCCGGCGCGCGGCCGACGCGCTGCAGCAGCTCCCTGCCCGCCTCGCTCTGCAGCGCGGCCAGCCGCAGCTCGCCCTGCACGCCGCGCGCGTCACCTGCGTCTACGGGCGTGCCTACAAGGCGCCGTTCTAAGGACCACAATAGAAGCAAGCCAAGATGTACATATGTTGCACGCTCGGTCGGCGCGCCTTCTTGTCATACTTGAGCATGGTGTTGACGCCGCCGTTGCATACTGCGCGAGCGCACACGGCACGTGTCAGTCTCGAGTATATATATTCGGTGAACTATAACACTGCTGGGCAGGAGGGGGCGCACAGTTGCACACGCCGTCGAAGAGCACCACCGGGCGCTTGTCCGTCTCAAAGTAGCGCTGGCCCGGGGCGCTCACGGAGCTGGCCGCTGCCATCGCTCGCACATGCAGGCGTGCAGCGCGGCACGCCGGCACCACAGGCCGCGTGCGCAGAGCTTGCATGCGTGGTGTGCCTGAAGGGGTGCGGCTCCGTTTTCCTCACAGCCCTGGGCGAGCGAGCGGTTGCCGGGGGTGTGTTTGCCTGATGCTGTGCGCGATTACAGCGCGTCGCAACGTTCTGTCCAAAGCGCTGCACAGACCTTGGGAGTCCGCCAGCAAATGCTAGCACAGTGCTGGCACCAGGATCCAAATACTTGGATCCCGTACACATTAGTGCCATATGTGGCTACCCGCTGAATAGACAGGGGTGTACACTGTACTCTGCACTTGCTCTGCACTTGAAAGGTGCTGCCAACCGAGAGAGGAGTGTGCGCGTGGCCAGGTCACCTCTGTGCAGCCAGCCCGCCAGCGTGTTTGCGGGCAACACGTCCGCCCTACGTGCATGATGGTGCTTGTGCTGGCGATCCACTCTGTGAGCACAGTGACAGCCAAGGTGCCCTTCTCGATGGTCGCGCTGGTGGACCACATCCGCCGCAAGGACCTGCCGCCGGAGCTGAAGTGCCGCCAGGTCAGGCAGCGCTTGCAGCTTGCACCCCAGTGCCGAGCACAAGCGCGAGCGCCTGCCTTGCTCTGCGTCCTGCTCTGTGTTTGCGTTGTGTGTGGCCAATGCCGGTCTCAGGCTGAAGCGCAGCCAGGCGACGCTTCTCAAAGCAGGTGATGCGTTGCAGGTATTCCCGACTTCGGGCGGGCGCAGCTCGAGCCTGTGGGACGTGGCCAGCATCCCGCACCTGGTGGAGTGGCTTGACGAGCACATGGACGAGTCCACGACGAACGAGGTGTTTGAGGTGCGTCTCCGCGCGTGCAGCAGTGCTGTGGTGCAGGCGCCACGCGCATCTGCAAACCTGGGTGTCGCGCGCTGCAGGTGCAGGAGGCTTTTGCCTATGGGATCAGCGCCGAGCTGACGCGCCTGCGGACAGCAGAGAAGGTGTGAAGCATGCGAAGCAGGCCGCGGTGTCCCGCTCTTGCATCAGCTGATGCAGTGGCACATTGTGCCAAGAATGGCACCGTGTGCAGTGCATACCAGACCAGTGCTCGAAGGGCCTGCCGCAGGTGTCCGCAAACACGCGCGCGACTGCGGCGGCCGTTCAGGAGCGCACGAAGAGCGCAGCGGCTGTTGCAAGCGCACAGGTATGCCCCGTTTCCCTCAGTGCCGGACACTGAGGCGGTGACAGAGCTCTTGCATGCGCCCCAAGCATCAAGTTGACTCAGGGCATAGTTCCTGTGCGCCGCGTCACCCTAAGCCCTCCTGTCGGTGACAAGCGTAAGCGTGCGAACGTGCCCGCCGAGACCGAGCTGGACGCCTTGCATGCATGTCTGACGGAGCGTCTGTGGTAACATATATCCTGCGTGTGTCAGAGCGGCCCCGGTGGGGTCGGATTTGACGGCGGGGGCAGGTGTGAGCGCGCGCGCGCGCGCGCAGATGAGCGAGCTGGACGCCAAGTACCGCGTCAGCGAGCAGGCGTCTGCCGCAATGCGGGTGCGCCGGCCCGCCTCGGCGCTGGGGCTGATGTGCGACCGGGACTTGTTGGCACGCTAGAGTCCGCTGGCCTCCACTGCATGCCGGAGGCGGCCGCCGCCCCGCCTGCATGACCACAGGCGTCTACCTAAGGTGGCGCCACCAGCGGTCCTCCATCACTGTGTGCTTAGAGGGCGCAGGTCCACACGGGCTCTTCCCTGCCAGGCTGATTTAGGGTCTAGGGTAATCTATAGGGTCTACGGTAAGCTTACAGGGATGCGCCGGGTGCCTGCACAGCGTGTTGCAGGGCCTCGCTGGTGCGGTGGACGCCGGGCCAGCGCGCCACCTGCCGCGCGAGTGGCGGCATGCAGGGTTAGGGCGTCGAGTGGGGATTTTTGCAGGGATGCATCAGGTGCCGGACCAGCGCGCCGCCTGCCGCGCAGGTGGCGGGCCAGGCGGCCTCGCGCACGGCAACCGCGCTGGGCAACAGCGCGCGCCTGATCTCCTCCAGGGCGCTGGGCAACGAGCAGGTGGGCGCCCACGCGCAACAGTAAGCAGGCGTACCCCCGGGCATGGGCTGCCAGGGTAGAGCGCGTCACTGGCGTGCCTGCGCACTTGCGCGCAGGGCCGCTGTGGGCGTCGCTATGCATCTGCCTGTGAGGTTGGGTCGAGTGTGATGGTGGCGGCTTCCAGCATACGGGGCCCGCCAGTGGGCGCTGGCGCCCAAGCTGGCACCCACTCCAAGCCTGCGGTCACAGCTTTGCCAGGGTGCGCGCCCCGCGCAGGTGTCCGCCGCGGCCACCTCGCTGAACAAGCTCTGGTGGCGCGGCAAGCCGACCGGCGCCACGAGCGAGGACGGCGGCGTGGCAGCGGCGTACGCCCCGGGCCCCAGCGCCACCGCGCCCTCGCCCAGCGCAGCCGGCGCCAGGCGCAGCGAGGCGCCGCTGCCTGTGTGAGTCGCCCTTCTGCTAGTGGCAGCTCTTTATGCGCCCGCTTGTCCCAGTGCCCGAGGCCGCCCGCTCTACGCTCAGTCGGGCAAGTGAGCGCCACGAGTATGCCGCTCCATGCATACCGACGCACAAAGCTGCAGGCTGCGCTTGTGGCAGCTGTTGCCGCTTTATAAGCGAACGCCATTAGCTCTCCTGTTGCGGCTACAGAGCTGCCGGCTGCTGAGGCAGGAGACGCAGCTACTCGCACGCATCAGCTTGTCCGCAAATGCTGCAGGCTGTCCCATGCAGCGGCGCCCCCGCAGCCGGCAGCCAAGGCGCCGGTGGGCTCCCTGCCGGCGCCGGCGCCCGTGCCCGCGCCCGTGCCCGCGCCTGCGGCGCCGCTTGCAGCGCCGACGCCGCCAGCGCCGATGCCCGCCGCAGAAAAGATTTTCACCCTGGGTGCGCCGCTGATGTGAGCATGGCACAGAGATGGTCATGCATGGCACACAGATAATCACGCATGTTATTGTTATCATTACTCTCAAGGTATTGGCCTGCCCTGTGCATGCCGCGGATAGAGCAGCGCGAGTGCAATGCATGCTGATGCCCCACGTCTGCTTGGCCTGCCGCAGGCGACGAGGACGAGCACGCCAAGTGAGCGCCTCGTGCGGCGCGGGAGCGTTGTGTACCATACCTGCTTGGACGCAGAGGCAGCCTGTGTCTCTGCTGCACTGTACGAGCTGGCTTGCCAACGGCAGCCTTTGTTACTGTCCGTGTCTGAGAGCAGCAACGCCTAGTCTGAAGGCCTTTTGCCTGGTATAACGTCAGAGGTGGTGAAGGTGCTCACATAATTCTGCCTTCAACCTCATGGCAATTCTAACGCACCATGGACGGACTCAACAGATAATTCAGACAATCTGAGCTTACCCAGCTTGTCCGATGTAGCAGCACCAGTGCTGACAGCACCACGGGTGCCTCCGGACATTCATATGACGCCTCTACAAGCTCAGCAGGCCGAGGCATCATCTCACATCTGAGCACAGGCATGACGTGCTTCTATAGGCTGAGAGCTGGTGCCTCAACATCGGGGTCGGCATTGGTGTGTGTGTGGGTGTGTGTGTGTGTGCTTTTCCTCGTGCAATCGAGAGGCAAGCATAGATGAGCTGTGCACTGTATGAAAGTCACCGACTCCTCATTACAAGTGCTCTTCACATGCCTGATGTGTTCTACGACCGCAAATTTGCGTACACACCAAAGGATGACAACAAGAGCGCTATTACGCCATCACAGCCCGGAACTGCCGGTTGTCCATGGTGGCGCTGGGCGGCGCGGAGATCAGGCCATCGATCACGCCCAGCTCCGCCGCGCGCTGCGGGCTCATGAAGTTGTCGCGGTCGCACTCCTCCTCCACGCGCTCGCGCTCCAGGCCCGTGTAGCGCATGTAGAACTGGTGCATGACCTGCGCGCGGCGGCCGCGCCGCGCGGCGCTCGGCGCATGGGGCTTGTACTGGAAAACCAGTCGGAGAGCGAGTAACGGCCTCAGTGCGGTCCTCCGCGCGCACTCCTCTGCGCGCACTCGCGCTTCAGCTGCATGGTGCCGCATGTGCACCTGGTGCATAACCTATGAGACCATGGGAGAAGGGAGTGGCCTAGGGAGCTGAATGTCAAGGCACCAGGCGGCTGGCAGCTCACACTGCGCGCTGCATGCCGCGCAGCGACCCCCATAGAGCGCTCGCACATGCCTGCAGCAGCAGGCGCCGCCTCCTGCCAGCGCCCGCGCGCCTGGCCTCGCCGCCCGCGGTTGCGGCCCACCCCTACACAACCCTGCGCTGCGCGCAGCGGCCGGCGCACCTTCATCGTGCGGTTTAGCTCGGCCGCCTGGATATTAACCTCATCCGCTGAGCCCATGGCGCCGCCTGCCGCCGCGCCTGGTCAGGCCCGTGCGGTGTGCCAGCACAGCGCCCGTGCAGAGTCCCGCTGCAGCGCCGCGCCGCACGCAGAACGACACAGGCGCGCCGCTGCCCGAACCGGGGTGGCGGGCGAGCGCCGCAGGGGCCGCACCCGCCGGCTGGTGCATCATGATGCGCGCGTTGGGCATGCTGAAGCGCTTGCCCTTCTTGCCGGCCGCCTGCAGCGCGGTCCCGCCCTCTCAGGACCAAGCGTCTTGCACGGGCCGCGCATGGCCGTGCCGCCCCGCACGGAATCTATTGCATGCGCTGTGCCGGCAGGCGGCGGCAGGGGAGCGCACCAGCAGCAGCGTGGCGGTGCTGGCGCACAGCCCGATGGCTATGGTGCTCACATCGGGCTGCACGGCTTCGATGGTGTCCAGGATGGCGTTGATAGAGTACGCTTGCCCGCCTGCCGGCGCAGACAACAAGCTCCAGTGTGCCCTGACGCCAGGCACCCGGCAGGCGCAGGTGCTGGGTCCGGACCGCAGCGCGGCGGCTTCGCGCGGCGCGCCGTGGACGCAGCGCACCTTGCGAGTTGATGTACAGTTTTATATCTGCCGTGTCGTCCAAGCTCTCCAAGGCCAGCATGCTCGCCACCACCTTCGTGGCTACCTGCGCGCGCACGGGCTGGCAGGCGCCCCTTTGCGGCAAACACGCCCGGTCCTCCAGCCACGTGCAGGCACCTGGAGGCGTGCACGGCTGCGCACCTCGTCATTGATGCGGCTCCCGATGTATATGATGCGGTTCCGCAGCAGGTAGCCCATCAGGTCGGACCCCTCCATCTCGCCCTGACGCGAGCACCGAAGGCCTGTGAGCGCCGCCGTGAGACCCGCGGCAAGCACTTGCGTGCTGTGCACCACACTTTGTAGCAAGCAAAGCCAGCGCATATGATGGAAAGGAGGGTGGGTACAAGCACCTCCTCATTCACTCCTGTGACAATGAAGGGCGCGACCAGTGGGTCCCGCCGCCGGGCGCCAAGGCGAGGTAACCTGCAGGCGCTTCACTAAACTTACTGCCTGCCGCAATAAGCTCGCACTGCACGCACCATCCCCAGCCTGCCGCGCACCTCTGAGCGTGTTTCCTTATCCTGCAGCCGTGCGCGGGCCGCTGCGGCCGCGCGGTGTGCACGCATGTGCAAGTCGGGGGCGGCTGCCGCCATGGCACCGGCTGCGCTCTGCAGGCGGATGTTGACGCAGCATCTGGTGCCACCAGGCTTGTGGGTGCAAACATGGTAGCACTGCCTATCTGCTGACGCTCTGTCTCATCAGCCAGTTGCTGAAGTCTCCCAACTCTGTAGGATTGCATAATCTCTGCATCTCTGCTGCATGGCCTACTTACAGTGGGCTCCTTTGGCTTGCTCCTGCCCGGCTTCCTTGTGTGCACTCTTACACAGCGCGCCTGCTCCTTTGTTCCCCTGTTTGGCGTTTGTTATCACATATGTTTTACGCATTCTATGGCATGTGTTGCTCAGCTGCGGGACGCTCAAGTCTGCACAGCTTCTTGAAATAATGCTGATGCTCAATCAGACGCTCGCATGCGTTACATGCACCTGTATGGCACAGTCCGCTCTGCCACCCGCTTGCACACGTCGCAACACCCAGTGCATCTGGGCCAGCAGGCGTTGCCAGAGAGACAAGACGGCAACCCTTCTCCAACGCCTCACTTTGACCGCTCCTTCTCCTTCACCTGCACACCAGGCCACTCGTGATGCGTGCACAGAGCGGTAGACAGCGCTATTAGCACGTGACGTGGCGGGGGCGCGCGTTACCTTGATGACCAAGTGAGAAATTGGCTTCAGAATCCGGTTCCCCCTGCACGCACAACCAACGTATGTCAAGCTGAGCCCAGCGGAGTCGCCGCCATGAAAGACTCACACATCGTGGGGCAGCTGCAACACGCTGAGCAGGCCGTGCCTGCCCTTTGCCCGCGTCTTCATGCGCTTCAGGTTGCCAGCGCCGTTCGCGTAGCACTCGCTCACGTACAGCTTAACCTTGCTCATGCCCTGGTTCTCCTTTGCGTTGGACGCGGCCTGCGCCGCAGCCCAGGCCGCTCAAGGGCATAGCAGGAAGGCTGCACGGAATGCAGTGGCGGAGCTGCACGTGAGGCCACGCTTCGGGGCTGCTCGCAAAGCGCAGCAAAGTTGCTGTAGGACTTTGCGCAGCACAGTTACTGTTGGAAAATCTCAGTAGGACTTTGCGCAGCAAAGTTGCTGTCGAGAGTCAGCACGTGCGAGCACAGCCCGGACAAACGGGCACAGAGGCGCACTGTACCGGCTTCGCACTGATGTGCAAAGCACAGCTTACGAGGCAGGCTGGCGGCTGCTTGAGGCGACGCGCGGCAGCGCAGGCAGCGCACCGATATCAGCGTCTTGAGAATTGGCTCGCACGCGCGGTACGGCATGTACTCCAGCATCATGAGCGCATCTTCATACGTCCGGCCGCGGATGACGTCCAGCACCCGGCGCAGCTGCGACAGCCCCGCGTCCCTTGATAAGCCGCTTGCACGTGCAGCTCTGCAAGCTTTGGGGCCGAGTGAAGCCTCTGAACACTGCCATGTTCGACTCTCGAGAGACGACGCACGGCGCACACCTTGTGCACTGAGCCGCGCTGGAAATTCAGGCGCGCCGCGGCCTCCGGGCTCTCCGCGTCCAGGCTCTCGGCCTCCTCCACAGCAGCCGCCCTCGCCGAGGGCACAGCCGCAGCGCTCACCCGCTGCACGAGCGCCCGCGCCTGCACCGCACCCACCAGAGCTTGCAGCCGAGCTTGTGCAAGTAACACAGTGTGCACGCAGTATTGGTCCACATACAGCAACTGGCAGCCAGTGCTGCAGCGCAGTGCGCGCATGACCACGCACGCCCTGCGACGGAGGACAGCCGCGTCCCAGGCCTACTTGCAAACCCACCTGCGGCCTGCCGCGCGCGGCAGCCAGCCCCAGCGGCGCTGGCCTGCTCGGGAGCAGCTGCGCCGCCGGCTGGTGCAAGGAGCAGCGCGCAAACAGCGCGCAAGGCGGCGCAGCGGCGGCCACTGGTGCCACCATTGCCCGGCCTCTGTTGGGCCCTGGGAGCGGTCGAGGTAGCGGTATGCTCCCGCTGGCCACCCAGCCACCCTCCAGCTCGCAGGGGGTGGCTCAGGCAACCTGACCCCTGCCCGCTTACACCCTGATTGCAGACGGCCGAAGGAGACTGCCTGTTCAAAGCGCAGGCCCAAGCTGATACACAGGGGATCAGTGCTTGGCAGAGATGGATTCGCGTAAGATCTATGTTGGTGGGTGCCTGTTTGCGCCGCGGTGTCTACCATTGTCACACCTTTGTGCGTCATGTGTGCGACTGACCCGCTTTGCGGCGCAGGGAACCTGCCGCCAGGGATCAGCGAGCGCGACTTGGAGGTGCCGGGCCTCCGTGCGGCCTCCTGTTGTGCCCGTGCGCCTGCCTCGTCGGAAAGCAGCTGAGGCTCAGCGAGGAAGGGGGCTGCGCGCAGGATGAGTTCATAAGGTTTGGTACGATCAGAAGTGTGTGGGTGGCGCGCAAGCCGCCGGGCTTCGGTGAGCGTCCGCCCGCTCGCGCGCCGCGCACGTCAGCGCCTGTGCCCCGGCGCTGTCGCCCGCGCGCCTACACCATCATCCCCGTCTCGTCTTGACGCACCTGCTGCTGCTTCACCCATCTGCTGCTCCCAGCATCATCATCAGCTGCACATCAGCTGCACATCGCAGCCCCTCGGTGTGTGGTGCCTGCCTGGCTGTTCTATTTTGGCATATCGCTATGACAAGGAGAGCTCTTTCTGCTCCTGCACTGTGCCTGCTGTCCTGGCTTCGTGCCTGACCTCTGCTGCTTTCTGCACAAAAGTCTTCCAACAATTTCCACTGCAAGCGCACTGACGCGCTTGCCTCGGGGCGGCCCGTCGCAGCTTTCGTCGAGATGGAGGTGCGCTCCGTGCCGCTTTTGCTGCGCTGTCGTGCTGCGCGCCACTGCAGGCTGACCAGCATCGCTTGAGCAGGACCCCAGGGACGCCGACGACGCGACCCGCAAGCTCGACGGCCTCAACGGCTGGGTGCGTCGACCCAGCCGCCTCCCGCTGCTTGCTGCTGCGAGTCGTCCGCTGCACTGAGCAGGCCGCAGACGGTGACAGCCGGCTCGTGCAGCGTGTGGAGCTGTCGCGCACGGCCCGGCCCGGGAACATGCGTGGCGGGCTCGCCGGCGGCGGCGGCGGGCGTGATTCGTACGGCGGCGGCGGGTATGACAGGGCGGCGTCCCGCGACGCCCCGCGCGCCGGCGGGTATGACAGCGCTCCGCGCCGCGAACGCAGGCGCGCCCACGTCCAACCCCTTACCCTACTCCCATGCATGGTGGGGGCTCCTGGCGCGGCAGCCTCGTTAGACCAGTCGTCGGCTCTGGATGCCAGCGTGCGCGCTTCAAAGCGTGCTAGGCTGCTCCTAGGGATTGCCGTCGTCTCTGCTTGCTGCACGGGAGTGGCCGGGGGGAGATTTGCTTTCAGAGCTGAGGTCTCACGCTCCCACCCTGGCCTTGACGCTCGCCTGCACTGGGCGCTGCTTCCGGCCGCACCATTGCTGCATACAGCCGGCCAACAGCCGTGAGCAGCGCTGACCTGACCCGACCTGCACGGCGCAGCCCCCCGCCTGTGCGCCGCCGCTCACCCAGCTATGACGGGTACCGCCGCGGTTCGCCCTCGCCGCCGCCGCCGCGCAGACGCTCCCCAAGCTACTCGCCGCGCCGGTGTGCGGCACTGGCCCTGAGCGTGGCCGGCACCGTCGTGCAAGGCGTCTTGTGCGCGTCGTGCTGCCTGGCTGCGTCCCGTCACGCAAACAAGCGCTGCAGCATCAAAGCTGTGCAAACCTGTCCTGCGGGGTCAGGTTTCTGCAGGTCAGACTTCGCTGGAAGCCAGACTGTGCATGCCCGTCTCTGCACCGTGTTCAACTAACGCGTACCCGGCTGTGGGGTTCCAGGTCGCCTGGGCGGGTGCGCGAGCGCTCGTACAGCCGCTAAGGCCGCTGGCGGCATGCAGCTAGTGGCACGTGCCTTGGTA
>JAABUR0100007580.1_pt1 | contig 12792 bp, 15 predicted proteins | sample 5560091 | NCBI WGS metagenome assembly JAABUR01 (sample SAMN10711879, study PRJNA513375) | rock metagenome | isolation source: Antarctica rocks | place: Antarctica: Victoria Land, University Valley sud
CAGGAAGTACTCGAGTCAGCCCTGCCTGACGTCCAACGGCACGCTACGGACACCAGATCCGATCACGCCACCGCTGACCTCATACAAGTCGGAAGTACTGGCGCAGCAGGCCGTTGAAGTTCTCGTTCGTGCCGCGCTGCCAGGGCGAGTGTGGGTCGCAGAAGTAGATGTCGATGTCGGCGTCGACGGAGACCTTTTTCCAGTCGCGCATCTCCGGGCCTTGGTCCCAGGTCAGCGACAGGCGCAGCGACTCGGGCAATGTCTTGATCTTCGCCGCGAGGGCGTCGCGGACCTGTTCAGGCTTGTAACCATCCGGTAGGTGCAGCAGCATCGCGTAACCGGTCTGCCGCTCGACGAGGGTGCCGATCGCGGTCTGGTTCTGCTTGCCGATGATCAGATCGCCTTCCCAATTGCCAGGCACTGCCCGGTCTTCGACCTCGGCCGGCCGCTCACTGAGGTTGATCATGTTTGGGATGCGGTTCTTGCGTTGCCCGACCTTGCGGCTCGGGCGCCGCAACGCCCGCCCGGTGCGCAGACACACCGCCAAATCGCGGCGCAACGCGCCGCGGGACTGCACGTAGATCGACTGGTAGATGGTCTCTGGTGACACCCGCATCTCCGGGTCGTCGGGGAACTCCACGCGCAGCCGGCCGGTGATCTGCTCCGGGGAGTACTTCTTCTCCAGATCCTGCTCGACCTTCGCTCGCAGCGCCAGGTTCACCGCTAGCTTCGACGGCTTGGGTCGCGAGGCCCGGTGGTAGGCCATCGCGTGCGCCGAGCTGGCCCGGTAGCCGCCACCGACGTGCACATTGCGTCGCAGCTCCCGGCTGATCGTGGACGGGCTCCGACCTAGCCGGGTCGCGATCGCCCGCACCGACTCGCCCGCCGCGCGCGCCATCGCGGTCTGTTCCCGCTCAGCGAAGGACAGACACCGGCCTTTCAGATCGCGTCCTCGTCGTGGCCGAACACCGCCGTTGGCGATCACCCATCGAGTGCCCTGCTTGCGGTACGTGCCCGCCGCCACCGCCGCGTCGCTGATGAACTCACCACGCGCCAGCTCGGCCCAGAACACCTGCACGTTCTTCGTGATCATGTGATTAGCGAACCGGATGATCAACACCCCAAATCAGTCAGGTGTTGCGATCACCGCGAGAACCCAAGCAACGTCCTGCGGGACAGCGCGGCGTCAGGCGCACGGCGCGAGGGATCGTCGTCCCGGACGGCCCCGATTCCCAGAAGACCCGCCCGCGATAAAGCCCGGTGAAGGTGGCCTAACCGCTTACAGTCGTTCGGCGGCCAGGATGCTCGTCGGGTACGCCCGCTGCTCGACCGATCAGCAGGACCTCACCGCCCAACGCGACGCGCTCACCGCGCTCGGGGTGAAGCCGAACCGGATCTACGTCGACCACGGCCTGACCGGCACCAACCGGGCACGACCCGGCCTGCGAGAAGCGCTGGCCGCCTGCCGTCCGGCGACACCCTGGTCGTCAAGCTCGACCGGCTCGCCCGCTCGCTCACCGATGCCCGCAACATCGTCGAGGAACTCACCGAGGCCGGCGTGAAGCTCAACATCGGCGGATCGGTGCATGACCCGTCCGACCCGGTCGGTCGGCTGCTGTTCAACGTCCTCGGGATGATCGCAGAACTTGAGTCGGACTTGCTCGCCGAACTGTTCTCCGTGGCCCGCTCCACCGTCTACCGCGCTGTGCAACGCGCAGGAGAGCCGGAAACGGCTCGGACTCGGCGCGCGTGAACGGGCACGTGTTCGTCGACGAGACTAAGGACCGCGACTACCTGCTCGTCGCCGGCGTCGTCATGCCACCCGATCTCGACCCGGTACGCCGCACACTTGGGACGCTCGTATGCCTGGGCAGCGGCGCCTGCATATGGCCAAAGCGCGCGACCAACGGCGACACCAAGCGTCGATGCCATCGTGGCCTCCGGCGTTACCGCCACCGTCTACGACGCCGGGCGCGGCCGCCGCTCCGAACTCGACGCACGCGAAGCCTGCTTGCGGGCAGTCGTGATCGACGCCGCCGAAAACTCCGCGCGCATGCTCGTACTCGAACAGGACGACTCACTGCTGTGGTGGGACCAGCAACGACTCATCGAAATCACCCGCGAGGTCGGCTGCCCGGACACGCTGCGCTACAAGCACCGCCAACCGGACAGCGCGAAGCCCGGCTCACCAACCGTCCGGATGGCTACCGGGCTCACTTCCTGAAGCTCAACGCAACCGGCTGCCTCCACGCATAGGCGACTCGGCCGCCGCTGCCTCCGCAACCAAGCCGGCAGGCGGCCGACGAATCGCCGAGCAAGATCATTCTCACCGCTAACCACGGTTCCACTGTTCCTCAACCCCGTGGACGGCTGCGCCTTGCTCATTCTTACCCCAGCCAGGTGCGCTCCGGCTGCGCCCGGTCGCCCTACTGCGCGAGGGTGTCGGGGACGAGCACGAGCGGAGAGGGCTGATCCAGCCGGACGCGTCCACCGACACCGACGGTGAGTTGCTCGACGTAGGCGCCCCCTGACAGCCGACGTCCCACAACAAACGGCCTCGAAGCCGAGTCGATCTCTATCCGCCAGAAGTTGGGGATCCCCACATTGCGGTAGAGGCTCGGCTTGGTCACCCGGTCCATGGTCTCCGAGGATGGCAAGACGATCTCCACGACGAGGATGACTTCGGCTGGAGCCAGAATTGATTGGCCTTTCCAGATCGCGTCGCTGGTGGCCACCAGCACATCCGGGACCAGGAGCCCAGGTCCAAAAATTGAGTCCCGTTGCCTCGACCACCTCCAGGCCGGGGCTGGCGGCTTCCCGCAGCAAACGCAGTAACCCGCCCGGCGATGCCATGGTGGCGGGCCGACGGCGGGGGGACAGCAACAGGCTCCGTCGATGATTTCGTAACGCTGTCCGCCGTCGGGAAGGCCATCCAGGTCATCGATCGACCAAGGGCCCCGAAGGCGCGAGGGCGGTGACCTGGCTCATCTGGACTCTCTCCCTGACCGCCTCCGCCTAAACGATCATCATCTTTAAGGACGGTGATCGGGATCGCTGAACGGACTTGAAGGGTGCGCCGCATTCAGGCTGGGTTCAGCGGCTATCCGCTACCTCTGCGTCATCACCGCCATGCGGGCGGCGCGTCTCAAGGAGCTTCGATGAAGCACCGTTTCCTCGTTCTCGTTCTCATTCCGATGCTCGGGAGCCTAGCCTTCCTGCCCAGCGCGAGCGCTCAGGCCACCGGCGTCACCCGACCGTTCAAGGCAGCCGACCTCAAGGTGGAGATCAACGCCACCGACGGCGACGCCGGACTGCAGATCTTCCTCGACGACGACGCGTGGAAGCACATCACGATCATCAACCCGGCCGGCCAGGTGATGATCGACATGTCGGCCACCGGACCGCTCAAGGACTATGGCCTGACCGAGCTATTCTCGGAGAGCAGCGAACCACCCTTCGACGAATTTCCGCTTGCCGACTTCAAGAGGTTGTTCCCCGAAGGGAACTACCTCTTCTTGGGCCAGTTGATCGACGGAACCCTGCTGCGTAGCGAGGTCCCGCTCACGCACGACTTCCCCAGTGGACCGATCATCGTCGCGCCTCGGGCGACGGTGCAGTCCAACGAACCGGTAGTCGTTCGCTGGTTGCCCGTTGTGACCCCCCCAACGGTGAACATCGTCGGCTATCAGGTCCTGGTGGTCGACGAGGGTACGACGACCAGGACGTTGAGCGTCGACCTGCCGGCCACCGCCCGGAAACTGACCGTGCCACCGGAATTCCTCCAGTCAGGCACCGAGTACAAGGTCGAGGTGTTGGCCATCGAGACCAGCGGCAATCAGACCCTCAGCGAGAGGTCGTTCACGGTCGGCTGACAGGGTCGAGCCGGAACCGGGGTGATGAGGTTCGCCACCCATTAAGATCCACCTACCTGTACCTTTGTACGCGTACCCGTACTTTTGTACGGCACGCTGAGGAGCGTAGCCGGTGGACCTGAGTCGACCCCTGTCGACGGTGACTCCCACCCTTGACGGAGACGTCCTCGCCGTACTTGCCAGGCGTGATGTTGCCTTCACGACGGGCCAGCTGCACCGGATCCTGGCGCGGCACTCGGAGGAGGGGATCCGCAAGGTCTTGCTGCGCCTCAGCAGGCAGGGCATCGTTGCCTCCAACCGGATCGGGAACGCGTTCAGCTATCGGCTCAACCGGTACCACCTGGCAGCCGAGCACATCATCGGGCTTGCCGGACTCCAGGAAACGTTCCTGAACAGACTCCAGGAGCGACTGGCCTCGTGGGAGGTGCCGCCGACGTACGCTGCGGTCTTCGGCTCGGCCGCACGCGGCTCGATGACAGTGGACAGCGATCTGGATCTGTTGCTGGTTCGCCCGGACGACGCCCCAGACGAGATATGGGACGCGCAGGTCGAAGACGTGACGTTCGAGGTGACCCGGTGGCTCGGTAATGATGCCCGGACCCTCGAATTCAGCGTGAGCCAGATCGTTGCAGGCTCGGGCGCAGAGCCGGTTCTGCGCGAGGTGTTGAACGAGGGCTTCACCGTGGCCGGGACCCGCTCCTGGCTAGATGAGCAGCTGCGTCAAGCGAAGGTCTGACGTGCGAGTCCAACCGTGTGATGGCGCGACCCGACGAGGTCGGCTGCGCAAGGCGGAGCAATTCATCGGGGCAGCCGCCATGATCCGCGACCTTGCCGACGATCAATCCGAACTCGCGGACGCCTATGTGACACTCTGCGTACACGCCGGAATCGCGGCCTCAGACGTCATCTGTTGCTCACGCCTGGGCGAGTACGCACAGGGGGACAAGCACAACGACGCAGTCGGGCTACTGAGGAAGGCGGACCCGGCGGGGCTACGCACCTGAGCACGCTGCTCAATCTGAAGACGAAATCCGGCTGCAGTCACGCGGCCGTGACTGCCGATGACGTCAAGCGGGCCACCCGGACCGCTGAGGCGCTGATCGAGGCGGCCCGGCGAGCCGGCGCGGCGGCCGGCGCATGACCGACCGCTATGTCGAACTCAGCCACGTCATCACTGCTGGAATGACGACCTATCCTGGATTGCCCGGGCCCGAGGTCGTCGCGCACCTGACCCGCGAGGCCTCCCGCAATATCTATGCGGCAGGCACCGAGTTCAGCATCGACCGGGTCTCCATGGTCGGCAACACCGGCACCTACCTGGACAGCCGGTTTCACCGGTACGCCGACGGCACCGACCTCGCTGGCCTTCCGCTCAGCTCGCTGGTCGACCTTCCCGCCGTCGTCGTGCGCACCTCGGGGACCGGCACCATGACCGGCAGCGCGGCCCGGGCCGTAGACGTCGAAGCGCTCGCCGGACTCGGGGTCACCGGCTGCGCGGTTCTGCTGCACACCGGCGGCGACCGGCACTGGGGAACACCGGCCTACGCCCAGGATGCGCCGTACCTCACCGAAGCCGCCCGCTGGCTCGCTGAGCACCGCGCCGCGCTCGTCGGAATCGACTCGGTGAATATCGACGACATCGGCAGTGACAGCGGCGGCCGGCGGCCGGCACATTCGGTCCTGCTCGGCGCCGGCATACCGGTCGTCGAGCACCTCACCGGGCTCGACCAACTTCCGTACAGCGGAGCTCGATTCAGCGCAGCTCCACCTCGCTTCGCCGGCTTCGGCACGTTCCCGGTACGCGCGTACGCTGCGATTCCCGAATCTCGCACCAGCGCGGGCAGCTGATCGCGATCGACCGCGAGGTGGCTGGGCCGGGAGTGTCGTACAGCCAGATCGGGGTTGCCGGGGTCATCCCGTTGCTGATCACCCCGATACCCCCGATGTCGTCGTGGGCGCGTCAGTTGGGGCGGTGGCCGGCGCCGCCAACATCCCGAACGGCCGGCATCAGTGCCTCCATGGTTTCCCCGCGATGCCCCTGAGCTGCGGCGACACCTTCTGCGCGAAGCAGGTCGTGGGCCGCCCGTACCTGTAGTCCCAACGCGCTGGCGAACTCACGCCGGCTCACCCGGGTCAGTGGACTGGCACTTGGATCATCCCTAGCCTCTGTGCCATGGCGCGGGTCGAACCGGTGACAAGCGATCGGGGCCAGCTTGCGCGCACGGCTGCGGTCGTGGCCAGCGTCCTGCTCGGCGCGATCGGGATCCTGCACGCCCTATGGGCTGCCGGGGGTGTCTGGCCGTTTAGCAACAAGGATCGTCTGGCCGAGGTGATCTGGGGCGGAGCGGCTTCGACGTTCCCCTCGGCCGCGGCGACGTGGGCGGTGGTGCTCATGCTCGGTGCGGCGATAGCCCTGGTGACCGGCCGAGCTGGCCTCTGGGGCGCCCCCCGGGTACCGGGCTGGATCTTCCTGATCGGAACGTGGGGAGTCGCGGCCGTGCTGATCCTGCGGGCTCTGCTATTCGGGTTCGCCGCGATCGGGTCGGATGCGGTCAACCGAACGTGGGAACTCGCCCTCTTCACGCCGCTGTGCTTGGTGATCGGCGCGCTGTGCGTGGTCGTGGCCATCAACGGTCGGCGGTCCCGGCCTGCGCAGACGGTGGCCTGAGGCCGTCTCCTACGTCAGCTGCTGGGCTCGGGCCAGCACGTCGGCAGGAGGTTGCTGCTCGACTGAGTCGGCGGCGATGACGAGTCCGCTGGTGACGAGTCGCAGCGACAGCACGCCTGCCCAACCGCCGTTCTCGATATCGACATCGTCGTCGATCGGACCCCCCGAGCGGGCTTTGACCGACGCCTCGGCCAGCGCGAGCGCGATCACCGACGTGGCCGCAAGTTCCTTACGGGTGTGCGTGCGCAGGGTGCTCGACCGGCCGGGCACGGCATGGTCCACGACCAGGTCCAGCGCGTGCCGCTTCTCCTCCGGATCGTCCACCAGCCGGGGTTCACCGATCACCACAGCGCTGCGGTAGTTCATCGAGTGATGGAAGGCCGACCGGGCCAGCACCAGTCCGTCCAGCAAGGTGAAGGTGACGCACAGGGCGCCTAGCGGTGCGGCTCGAAGGCTGGCTGAGGCGACCGAACCATGCAGATAGAGCGTTCCGCCCTCGTCCGGGCCGTCGAGGTCCACCCCGAACGCGGTCGGCAGGACCATCGGCGCCCCGTCGATCAACACACCCAGGTGGCAGATCATCGCGGCGTCGAGGACCTCGTACAGAGCCCGGCGGTCGGTGCCGGCCCGGTCGGAATGGCGCTTCAGCGTCGTGCGGGGAGTCGGGGACAGCGGGAGCTGGCGTACGGACGGCGTGGTGATGACGGACATGTCATCATCCTGAGGCAAGGAACTGACCGTCGTCATGGGTCAATTCTGCCCAATCTAGGGGGACACTTTGCGCATTCGTGAGGACATCTTGTGACGGTTCAGCCGCTGCTGCCGCTCTCGCTCGTCCGGCACTCGGGCACGCCGCTCGTCGCCCAGGTGGCCAATCGGGTCCGCGAGCTGGTCAGCACCGGCGTCCTCCGACCTGGCGTTCGGGTGCCGAGCATCCGGGCGCTGGCAGCCGACGTCGGCCTCGCCCGAGGCGTGGTCGAAAGCGCGTACGACCAGCTGATCGCCGAAGGCTGGCTGACTGCCAGGCGGGGATCCGGTACCTACGTCGCCGAGGTGGGTCACCTCCCGGCCGCCGCCGCCGCCGTCGCCATCGCCACTGCCACCTCCGCCACTGCCGCAGCCAGCGGAGCAGAGAACCGCCCACCTGCGCCCTCCGGCTCGGCCCGGCCCAGTTTGGTCCAGTTCGACACCGGCACGCCATGGACGGATCCTCGCCACGACGCTGGGTGGCGTCGCGCCTGGCGCGAGGTCTCAGCCGCGCAGATTCCGCCCGGCTATCCCGACCCGGCCGGAATTCCGAAACTGCGCGCCGAGCTGGCCGGCTACGTGGCACGTACGCGCGGATTGTCCTGCAGCGCTTCCGAAGTTCTCGTCACCGGCGGCACCACCCACAGCTTCGCGCTGGTCCTCGACGTGCTCGGCAGCGGCACCGTCGCGATCGAGGATCCCGGCTACCGGGCCGCGGTAGCAGTGGCCGAGCAGACCGGCCGGACGGTCGTCGACGTGCCGATCGATGACGAGGGGATTGACGTACGGGAGTTGCGTTCGAGTCCGGCCGGCGTACGGGCGGTGTATGTGACTCCGGCCCACCAGCACCCGCTTGGCATCACCATGTCCGCCGGGCGCCGGATCGCCTTGCTCGCCGAAGCCAAGCGTCTCGATGCGCTGATCGTGGAGGACGACTACGACTCGGAGTTCCGGTACGACGTCGCCCCGCTGCCGGCGCTGGCCGCCCTCGATCGGGACCGGGTCATCTACCTCGGCAGTGCCTCGAAGGCGGTCCACCCCGGGTTGCGGATCGGCTGGCTCGTCGCGCCACCTGACTTGGTCAGCGCCATCGTCGAGCGGCGGGCCGCCCGTCACGACCATCCGCCGTGGCCGGTGCAGCGGGCGTTTCTCACGATGTTGCGGGAGGGTCACGTGGACCGGCTGGTCCGTTCGGCGCGCCGGGTCTATGCCCAACGCAGCGAGATCATGGTCCGGGCGCTCTCGCCGTACGGCTCGATCGGCGCGCCGGCCGCAGGGATGTACGTCACCCTGCAGTTGCCCGGCCCGACCGCCGAGGCGGTCCGCGACGAGTGCCGGCGGGCTGGTTTCGACCTGCCGTTGCTGGCCTCCTACAGCCGTTCCAGCGGGTTGACCGGGCTGGTGATCGGCTTCGGCGGGGTCACCGACGACCAGCTGTCGGCGATGATGGACGTGCTGACCGCCGCCCTGTCCCGAGTTGATCATCGGAACTAGGCCGGCTTTTTGGTCAATCTGACCGCAGAAACCCCGCACAGTTCCGATGATCAACTCGGTGGGGCGCTCGAGCCCGAAACAAGGGTGCGCGACCATTGAGCCGTGACGACGACGACGCTCCCGGCTCACGCGGTCGTGGACGAGGCGCTGCGCGCCGACATCCGGTTGCTGACGACCCTGCTGGGCCAGACGCTCGTACGCAGTGAAGGCCAAGCCCTGCTGGATCTCGTCGAGATGGTCCGCGGCCAGGCGAAAGTCGGGGGCCTGCGCGACTTGCCGGCCGAGGTCGACGCGCGGCTGCGGGCAATGGACCTGCACACCACGATTCGCGTGGTTCGGGCATTCACCTCCTATTTCCACCTCGCCAACGTGACCGAGCAGGTGCACCGCGGCCGGACCCTGTCGGGTCAGCGCGCAGACGGAGGTGGCTGGCTCGAGCGTGCGGTCGCTCGGTTCACGGCGGCAGGGATCAGCTCCCAGCTCGTCAGCGAAGCGGTTCAACGGCTCGCCGTACGCCCGGTGCTTACCGCGCATCCGACCGAGGCGGCGCGCCGGTCGATCCTGGACAAGCTGCGCCGGATAGCCGATCTGCTCGAACTTCCCGACACCGCACCCCGCCGACGCCGGCTCGCCGAGGCGGTCGAATTGCTGTGGCACACAGACGAACTCCGGATCGGCCGGCCAGATCCGCTCGACGAGGCGCGTAACGGGATCTATTACCTGGAGGGTCTCGGCAACGCCGCTGTTGCTGATGTCCTCGACGAGTTGCGTGAGCAGCTGGCCAGCATCGGCGTACGGCTGCCTCCGGAAGCCCGGCCGCTGACATTCGGGACCTGGATCGGCGGGGACCGGGACGGCAACCCGAGCGTGACGCCAGAGACCACGCTGCAGGTGCTCGAACTTCAGGCGACACACGGAATTTCGCTGTTGCTGGGTCTGGTGGACAACCTGCGCCGTGAGCTGTCGGTCTCCCAACGGGTCTCCGGTGCCTCACCTCAACTGCTGGCCCGGTTGACCGAATCACTGGACCAGTTGCCCGAGGTCGAAGCGCGTTATCGACGGCTGAATGCCGAGGAGTCCTACCGCCTGTTCCTCACCTGCGTCGGCACCCGGCTGCAACTGACCCTGCGCCGGCTGCAGCATGGTGTCGAACACGTAGCCGGGCGGGACTACCGGGATGGCACGCAGCTGCAGGAGGATCTACTGCTGCTGCACGAGTCGGTTCGCGAACATCAGGGCAAGTTGCTGGCCACCGGGTCAGTGGACCGGCTGCTGCGCACGGTGGCGAGCACCGGCCTCCTGCTGGCGACGATGGACGTCCGGGAGCACGCAGCAAAGCACCACCACGCGGTCGGCCAGCTACTGGACGCCGCCGGCGACCAAGCAGGGCGGTACGCAGACCTCACCCGGCCCGGCCGCCTTGCGACACTGTCGGCGGAACTAGCCAAAGAGGCCGCGACCCCGGCCGAGGACCGCCGCTCATTGCTCGATGCAGAAGGCGCGCGGACGGCCGCGGTCTTCGACACCATCGCCCAGGCGCTGGACACTCTCGGACCGCAGTCGGTCGAGAGCTACATCGTGTCCATGACGCAGGGCGCTGACGACGTCCTCGCCGCGGTCGTCCTCGCCCGCGCGGCCGGGCTGGTCGACCTCCCAACGGGAGTGGCGCGGATCGGGTTCGTACCACTGTTGGAGACCTCCGACGAACTCGAGAGCGCTGACGCGATCCTCGAGACGCTGCTCACCGATCCCGCCTATCGCCGGCTGGTGTGCATGCGTGGGGATGTGCAGGAGGTGATGCTCGGCTACTCCGACTCCAACAAAGCCGCCGGGATCACCACGTCGCAGTGGCAGATCCACCGCGCCCAGCGACGGGCAGGCGAGCTGGCGGCGCGGTACGGCGTACGGCTGCGCTTCTTCCACGGTCGCGGCGGATCGGTCGGGCGCGGCGGCGGCCCGACGTACGAGGCAGTCATGGCACTGCCCCGCGGCTCGGTCGACGGACAGCTGAAGCTGACCGAGCAGGGCGAGGTGATCAGCGACAAGTACGCGCTACCGGTACTCGCCCGGGACAATCTGGAATTGCTGCTGGCCGCCGCCCTCGAAGCGACCGTGCTGCGCCAGCGCACCGGTCCGCTGGACGAGCAGGGCCGGCACTGGGCTGCGGTGCTGGACACGATGTCCGAGGCCGCGAAGGTCGGCTATCGCACCTTCGTCGAAGATCCGGATCTGCCGGCCTACTTCGTCGCCTCGACACCGGTCGAGATGCTCGCGGACCTGCACATCGGCTCGCGGCCGTCCCGGCGCCCGGACAGCAGCGCCAGCCTCGACGGGCTGCGCGCGATCCCCTGGGTGTTCGGTTGGACCCAGTCCCGGCAGATCATTCCCGGCTGGTTCGGTGTGGGCACCGGGCTGGCTGCCGTCGGGTCGCATCGGGACACGATGCGTCAGATGTATGCCGACTGGCCGTTCTTCCGGGCTTTTCTCAGCAACGTCTCGATGACCCTGGTCAAGACCGACCTGCTGATCGCTGCGCGTTACGTCGAGCGACTGGTGGACCCCTCGCTGCACCGGCTCTTCGACATCATCCGCGCCGAACACGAGCTGACGGTCTCGGAGGTGCTCGACGTGACGGGCGAGTCCGAACTCCTGGGCAGCAACCCCGTCCTGGCCCAGACCCTGCAGATCCGCGAGACCTATCTCGAGCCGCTGCACCACCTGCAGATCGAGCTGCTGGACCGGCAACGCGCTGCCGAGCAGGACCCGCTGCTGGCCAGGGCGCTGCTGCTGACCGTGAACGGCATCGCTGCCGGTCTGCGCAACACCGGCTGAGCGTGGTAGGAGCCGAAGGCGGCCGACCCGCATGATCATGAGCGCCCTGGGTGCAGCCGCACTTCACCTCTGGCGCTCATGATCTTATGTTCGGACCCGAAGGTCGGTGAAATCGCGGAGCCACTGCGTGATCTGCGCCATGGTTGGCGCTCCGGCCGTCCCGGCGTGACCGGTGATCCGCGACCGGGCGACCGTGCGCGGTTGCTCGGTCATGGCGAAACTCGGCCGATCCAGATCGACATCAGAGCCGACGACGGGAACGTGGTACTCGTCCGGGCCATCGGAGGACGTCTGATCCCAGGCCGGGATCTCCTCGACGTAGCCGACGTCGCGGGCTCCGAGGTAGACCCTCCCGACTGCAGCCAGGCGCTGCTCGCGCTCATAGTTATCCAAGAGCTCGCTGACGAGCACAGCCGCAGTCACGGACCGGGTCGCTGTGATGTACCTCGGCAGGATCGCGGAGACCGGCACCGAGGCAGACGTCTTCACCCGGCCGGCGCACCCGTACATCCAGGCATTGTTGGGCGCAGTGCCCGTACCCGCCGAGCAGGAGCCCGCCCTGGCCGAACGCGGTCAAGGACACCCGGCCGCCTGCTACTTCGCCCAGGTCGATCCGGCACCGTGATTCCGCGCGCAAGAGTCCGGCCGATAAGGGAAGATCCAACCGGGACTACGCGGTCCGCACTTACCCACCGAAAGGGATCAGCTGCCGCGTCCGTCGAGCACTGCCGGTGGGAGGGCTTCGGCGAGTTTGTCGCGCAGCGTCCGCGTCTGTTCCTCGGTCAGATGGGCCAGCGGCCCTGGATCGCTGTTCAGGGCCGTCCAGAACGCCTGCTGGATCTTGGCTCCAGCCGCGGTCAGGAGCAGCATCTTCACCCGCCGGTCGCGGTCATCGGGCCGTCGATCGAGCGCTCCGAGCGCTTCGAGCTTGTCGATCAGGCCAGTTAGGTTCGAGGGGTCGTAGTCCAGTTGATCGGCCACCGTCCGCTGCGAGACCGGCTCTCCACGCCGTAGCACGAGCAGGACCTTTGCCTGGGCGGCGGTCAATCCAAGCGCTGCCGCGTGGCCGGCGTAGTTGTCCTGCAGGCGTTCGGCGAGAGCAAGCGTCAATAGCGCCGTCTCGCGAGCAAGTGCGAGCGCATCGCCGGTCGGCACCTTCTGCAGTGCACGGGGAGCCAT
>JAABUR0100007581.1_pt1 | contig 12784 bp, 19 predicted proteins | sample 5560091 | NCBI WGS metagenome assembly JAABUR01 (sample SAMN10711879, study PRJNA513375) | rock metagenome | isolation source: Antarctica rocks | place: Antarctica: Victoria Land, University Valley sud
TGATCAGCCGCTGCGCCCATTGCTTTATTGGCGGTATTCTTCGAAAATACCTGGTGGCTTCTACGTCGATTCAACAAAAGACATTTATCGCCATGGAACTCACTTCTCTCAGGTCCAGCAACTCCAACTTCCTCCGCCCGAAGGAGGAGCGCTTTACGATCCAAAACAACCTGCCCCCGCTTTCGCATTCGATACGCAGCAGGAGTTGCTATGGGTCGGTAACGAAAGCGTAAGTGATTATATGTGGAATCAGTGGGACTTTCAGTTGAATTCGCGGATAGGGCCGGATAACTTCGTATTACGGCGCAGGTCTACAAAGATATACCTCGCTTCGGGCACATCCATCCCATGAAGGGCGTATCGCCAGTTTGTTATTCCATGAGCGAGGTGTTGTATCACTAGCATCGAGAAGCGTGCACTTGACATCGAGGAGAGGTCTGACTCAATGGCACATCTCGTAAGCCTCCGAACCATGATTTACCTGCGATGCTGATGCTACGCAATAAGGGACGAGTCCATGAAAGACTTGCGGTGCATGAGCTTTTTGAGTAAAGATGCGTCAGATATTCTTGTGGCAGGATGCCAGAAAACCATGTTCAAGATCGATGTGGAGAGAGGTTGCGTTGTTCAGGAGGTACTAGAGCAAGTTTTCTCCTACTGGTCCCGCACTGACCCTTGCTTTCCTAGATTGCTACAGGAAACGAGTATACCATCATGAAGTTCTGCCGCTACGTCTGTGCAGCAACTAGTATAGGTGCTGTACACTTCCTCAATCCAGAGACATTCGAGGTGATCAAGATCTGGCAGGCGCATCCTACCGAAGTCCATGATATGGATGCACACAATAACTACCTTGTGACCTGTGGCAAAGCGCCTCGTCTATACGGTCCGCAAATGTTGGAACATTTCGCAAAGGTGTATGATCTTCAAAAGCTACAGCAGCTATCGCCAATTAATTTTCCAGGGGGTGCAGCTTTTGTAAGGATTGTTCCGAAGCTTTCAACTACTGCCATAATAGCAACACAGACTGGGCGATTACAGGTTGTTGATCTGATGAATCCAGACACCGTCAACCTTCATCAAGCAGATGTAGCTTGCATAAGAACTTTGACGTTGGCACCTTCGGGATCCGCATGGGCTATGCTAGACCAAGACAATACGATACGTTTATGGGGTGGCTCACGTGAAAAACTGAGATTTGCTGAGCATCCGAATCCAACCGAATTCGCCGATGAGATCTCTCCTATGCCCCCAATGGGTCTTGATTCGGATCTGTAGGTCATTGTACTATATCTTTGGTAGGATTAGGCTAATTTGAGGTTAAAATCCAGTCCTTTCAGTACAATTGGGATGCCCTATTACCCTGAAAAACTATTATCAGCGTGGCCTAGCGACCACGTCTTTGAAGTGGGTCACATGACTTCCAAGCTCGATCCAGATATCCTGAAAAGCATGGCTCCGGCCAGCATTGGCTATCGTGCACCCAATCCGCGAAAAGCCTTAAGAAATCAAGTTGATAGAACCAAAGTCTTGGAGGCTAACATAAAAGCGGTTGTAGCACCAAAATTCTTGAGTGAGAGAAGCCGTGAAAAAGGGAGTGATCAGACCAACGGAAAGAGCACTGGACGACGAATCAGTGATGCTGTAGAAGCTTTTGCCAATGCTACTTTGGCTGGTAGTACGAACGCAGACGTGCCAATTGAATACAGAAATGTTGAAATTAAGTACAGCAAATTTGGAGTGCAAGACTTCGACTTTCAGTAAGCTCCGATGACTTCCTCTCCCTCCGATCATGTAACTAATACATTCGAGCTAGCTATTACAACAAGACGCAGTATTCCGGATTGGAGACGCACATCACTAATTCCTACCTAAATCCTTTACTTCAAGTGCTCAAATTCACACCGCTGATTCGTAACCTATCCATGCATCATGTTGCAAGCGGATGTCTGTCTGATATGTGCCTTCTTTGCGAAATGGGTTTTCTATTTGACATGCTGGAGAAGGCTGCTGGCCAAAGCTGCCAAGCAACCAACCTTTACAAGACTCTTGGCAGTCTCCCAGATGGTGCGTATGTTTAGGATATCAAAAGACCTCTTTTCCATTAACAGAATATTAGCGGCAGGTTTACAGATTCTTGAGGAAAGAATGCCACAAAACAATCTGGATTACAGAGTGCAAGCCGCCAATCGCTTCGTACTTAAACAAATGTCATCCGACTCAACGAGAATATACCCAGATGATACCAGACTAGATCAGGTAACTTCATCTTCTCCACTCTTCTCGCTGTTGTCTAAGAAGTTACATCAGGTTTTGGTGACCAACGCCATGTCCACTCTCCGATGTTTGCATTGCTACAGCGAGACCATGCGCACAAGTCCAACATATCTCACTGACCTAAATTATCCCAACTTTGTAGGCCTCCCCTTCTCCGATCTGAACGGGGATTAACAAAATAGAAGAGCCAAAACTCGAGAATCCGTAACGCGATACCTACCTTTTCCGAGGTCCTCAAGAGAAGTCTCGAACACGCAACACAGATCCGTGCCTGGTGCAACAAATGCCGGCGCTATCAGGAACTGGCTACTCGAACGACAGTGCATAATATTGCGCCTGTTTTGATGCTCAACGCTTGTTTGGATAAAAGCCCAGATAGTAAGCAACTCTGGGCTATTCCCGGCTGGCTTCCAGAGCGGATAGGAATCATCATTGAAGGCGGGAAGGTGAGCTGCTTCGAAGGTGAAAACCTCCGCAATCTACAAAGGACCCGGCATAATTATGCCATTACCATCTACGAGCTTGTAGGGGTAGTGGCAGAAATTAACAGCAAAGAGAACCAGAAGTCACACCTTGTCTCCCTTGTGAATGGTCGGTACTCGCTCTATGACCCGTGGTTTTACTGTTATTGATATGTTTTCGCAGTTACCATATCCGAACAGGACCCTCAAGAGCAGAGTCAGTGGCATCTAATGAATGATTTCCTAGTCAGAAAGATTAACGATGCTGATCGTCCACTTTACTTCTTTCCTACTTGGAAAAACCCGGTCATCCTCACCTATCAGATCAAGGCTGCAAGACATGCGGTGGATGAAAGCTGGAAAGAGCTTCTCGATACTTCCTGTCTCTATGACACCTGGTCTATGAAGTATGTATGGCGCTATTATTATCTCCGTTTACCCCTGTGCTAATTCTGCGGCAGCTCTGTCTATGACCCGCGTAACGTGGTACTGAACCCGGAGATCGAAGAGCCACAAGCTGGCTCATGCGTTGCTATAGACGGAGAGTTCGTTAACCTCAAACAAGAGGAGATTGAGATCAAAGCCGATGGCGATCGCGAGGTCATCCGGCCGACCCGGATGGGCCTGGCTCGAATATCTGTACTGAGAGGAAACAATGGTCCCAACGAAGGCATTCCGTTCATCAACGACTATATACCGATCTATGAGCCGATTGTGGATTACAACACCCAGTACTCCGGCTTAAGAGAAGGTGATCTCGACCCTAGGACTTCCCGCCACCCGCTGGTCCCTTTGAAGGTTGCCTACAAAAAGCTCTGGCTCCTTCTCAACCTCGGTTGCGTATTTGTTGGCCATGGATTACCCAAGGATCTGCGCGTTGCCAACATCCACATCCCCAAATCCCAGATCATCGACACCGCAGACTTGTTCTTTATCGCCTCTCGGAAACGCAGATTCTCGCTCGCCTTCCTCGCATGGTATCTCCTCAAAGAAGAAATCCAGCAGCAGCCCGAAGGCCACGATAGCATCGAAGACGCGTGCACCGCACTCAGGCTATGGAGGAAGTATGAGGAGTTCAAGGATGCAGGCGTAGTGGAGCAGATTCTGGAAGATATCTACAAGGAGGGAAGGAGGTTGAATTTCAGGCCGCCGGGGGAAGTGGCAGGTGGGAGGGGGAGGGAGGGGAGGGGCACGGATGTTAGTGGTGGGGGGAGGGATACGCCGCCGCCGATGCGGGGGGCTGATAGTGGGGCGGGGACCCCGGTGGGGAGGAGGGTGGGGGTGGGGAGGGAGAGAGAGAGTGAGGGTTTTGAGAGTCCGTTGAGGTGAGGGGTGAGGCGTGAGGGTTAGAAGGGAGCTCTGTGGGTGAAGGAAGGACTGGTTGGTAGAATGTAATGGTCTTTTCAATAAAGGATGCGTTCTGTGAAGTTTATGAGTCGTCCAGTTGCATGGGTCCATGAACCTCCAGATACCGGAGGGATTTGTCGCAGCATCATAAAACCTCATGTAAAGTAGAGCCACAATTGCAACAACACAACGAAATCCAGCCGCAATTTCAATCATCCTCAACAATCGCCTCCGCTTTCTTCGCCTTCTCCTTCCCTTTCCTCTTGACCTTCTTCTCCCTATTCCGCCTCGTCCGCTTCTCCCTCGCCGCAGCCTCCTTCTCCGCCCGGCTCTGCCTCTTCGCCGACTCTTTCGCTAATCTCGCCACAACCCTTTTCCGCATCGCTATCCTCCGCTTCTTCCCGCTTTTCTTCCGCTTCCCAGCGACAGTGTCCGCGGGCGGTGTCGCTTCCGAGGGTTTTCGCTGAGGTGGGGATGTGAGGATTGTAACCCGCCATGGTAGCTCCGAACCGCGCTGTTTTCGAGGGTAAGTTGGTGGGGGGTAATTGTGAGGGGGGTTTTTGTTCAGGGGCCGTACCCAGGGAATGTTCAGCCCCGCGAGGATTTCTTCCCCGGTGATGGCTGCGAGGCGGTATTGCGCTAGTTTTGGGGGGGGAGGGGCGCCGGTGAAGTAGTACTGCGATGGCCTGCGCGGGGTTAGGAAGCCGGGATCGCTGGTTGGTGGGGTGGGGGATCGGAGGATGATTCTTTGGGGGAGGTTTGGAGGGGGCTGCGGAGCTGAGGGTTTGGCGGATGGGGCTGAGAAGAGGCGGAATTCGTAGGCGTCGTCTGATGCATCTGGGGCGTTGTTGATGGGGGTGACAGCGTCGTCTGCGTGGGGTTCGGCGGTCGAAAGCTCCGCTTCGGTCTCGGTTCTGTAGAGGTTGCTAAGTTGGTCGTGGAAGCGTGCTTTGAGGTCGGCGTCTGGGTCGGAGGGTTCGGTGGATGGGGAACGTGGGTTGATCTCGGTGCGCCGGACACTGGGGGGTGGATAAGCTTCTAGTTGGAGGGGCAGTGGAGAAAGTCGTACCGCTTTGCGCTTGGAAGATCGAACATCTTGTGCTGGAGCTATGGAAAGCTGGCAGGTGGACTTTGCGGCTAGCTGTTGGGGATGACAGTTGTGGTCACCAATTCAATGGTTTATGGTTCACGAAAAATAAATCGTGCGGAGCTGAGGCACGTTCGCGCGATTTTTCAGACACACTCACAAGGGGATTTTCCAACGAATCTTCTGTAAATTGATACCATGCATAGAATACTCTGTCCACAGAGTTACTCCCACGCATATTTGCGGACCTCTGCCGATCGGACCTGAAGAGCGTACGCTCTGTTTGCAGATGGTTTTCTCTCGTTGCAGAAAAACCTCTATTCAGCACCCTGTTCCTTACGCCTAATTCCGACACTTTCAGAAAGCTCAAGTGTGTTTCTCGTCACCAGCGATTGAGTCAATATCCTCGAGCGCTGTTGTATAGTGGCAGGTGGCTGCCCGAAAGATACGACAAGTATGAGACGTGGTCAAACAAAATGGGAGGCTGCCCTTACTTTGCATACCAGCCTCCAGATCGGTTCGCAAAAGAATTCACTTCCGGCGAGTTGAGCGACTACTATCGAAGGTATCGTCATTATGTTATAGGTCAGAAACATGTCCGTACGCACGGAGTGGATCGAAAAGTGCTCTTCAAGGCTTTCAAACTGTTTTCAAAATTGAGATCAGTTGAGTTTGCGTCTGGGTTACTTCCTAACCAAGAGTGGCCTCCTCGGGATACATACCAGCCGATTGCTCGTCAGATATGGCAGTCTTTCGAATTCATTACTCGAGAAACTTTGATAGAGCCTGAGGATTATGGCACTGAGGAATTTCACAGCATGCAATCCAGTGTGCTCCTCGAAGCGGCGCAAGCAGCAAAAGTTCGTTGAACGCAAGTTAGAGGGGCTGCAATACAGTGGAAATCCTTGGAATTGGTCTCCCGAGCACCAGGCATGACCAATGTCTTTAATTCTATTCGCCACCTAACTTTACACATGGCTTTCATCGACACAGATGTACAGCGAAGCCATCATACAGATTTAGCCAGAATTGTTGACGCGGCACCAAATCTTCACACTCTTGACGTGCGTCTCTGGAACACTTCCCTCGATCCCGTTATCCATACTGGCTTCGTTCCCGAATGTTGCAGATTTTGGCCTGCACTTCACACTTTGAAGATCAGTAACTTTTACACTCCTGAAAGTGCTTTGAGAAAATTTCTTGACTTACATGCGGATTGTATTCGGTCTTTGGAGCTGCGGTCCACCCATATCACAAGGAGCGAAGATCAAAAAAACCCAACCTCGTGGATTTCAATTCTTACAATCTTCTTTAACCCTCGACCACGTACGCCTAGAGAGAGCGCTGAGGAGTGGAATGGTACTCCCTCTCCAAAATGAATAACGCTCTAGGGATACGTCTGAAGGAGCCTAAGCCTTTTGATCCTAATTGTTTAAGATATCGAGTTGAGCAGTATGTCATAGGTGGCGGACCTTGCCCCCTAAGTGATTCGAAGAAAACGAGTCCACGCACGCCGCATGATCAACCATTCTATTACACTGATCCACGCATTATATACTATTAAGTCCAGATCCCTTCTTTGATCAGATAGATGTTCAAGCGATAATGTTGTGTAAACATCTCTTGCTCTCATTTCTTGGAGGCTTCTTCGATGCAGATTCACCTCCAAGCTATCAGAAACGGTTGAACATCTGGATACTAGGGGTTGACACTACATAGGTAGGTCTTCCATAGATGTGCAGTAGACGCTAGAAGTATAGAAGGCTTAGAGGACACATCGAGAGTGCTGAAAAAGCGACAACCAAACGGAAGAGCAGATACAAAAAGGTGCATAGGTACAAGACCATGGCCAGTAATGGCAAGTCAGCACCTGGGAAGCGCAAGTGACAGGGTATGGCGAAAGGCACGATTAACAGAGTTGCCAGGACAAGCTATGAGCTTTGGACAAAGAGGTAGGTAGTATTAACCGTCACCTGCTTGCTCTTTCCTTGCTTCAAAAAAGGTTCTCAGCTTTATTAATGCTGAACCATGAGAGTAAGATAATCATTTCGTACCCAGTAACTGGTCGACAAGGGGAGCGTAATGATATATTTATGCTCGACTGATTTGTTTACCAAGCCCTGTTCCCATCCTTACAACTTAATCACACAGTCCACCTCAGCAATCTTTCGTATCTGAAAACGACACCATATTAACTGATCAGGTCTCGCGCGGTTGAGCTGCCTTTGATAGGTCATAACTAATTCTACTTAATAGAGCCGCCGTGTCCGCTGTGAATGACATGACGGTAGCATAGCCCAATTTCAATCACTAGTCGGTTAAAGTCTGCTAAAGGCATGGACCATAGACTTCAGAACAGAAACGCTGATGCAAGCAACTACAACCTGAATGCCATAAAGGAGCAGACTCGAATAGCAGCTCACCAACGAAACTTTCGACACCACTTTTCTCATCGTCCTCTTGTGACGTCTTGCCATTTCTATAACACCGAGCAATGTCAATAGCAATTGTTCGCGGGTGAATGCACGACCTGTCATAGTTACCTTCCCTCCAGGCATCGGTAGGTTTTGGCTTCGGTCTCCTCGTCCAAAACCATTTCGCATCCACGTTCACTCTTACGCGCAGTATTGAGCCCGCATGCTCACGACGAGCCCCGTGTAAACATCTTCGCATCATATATGCGATGGCCGTTACCGACCTAGGATTTGCCCATAGAGTATTCACCCTGGTCTTCGCATATTTACTTCTTTCACCGACCTTAGTAGCCTCTCAACGTTGCTACGACCCAAGCGGTGGCCTTCTCATCGGTTTCGGAATATGCAACAATGCGTCAAGCATCAGCCTTTGTTGCCCAGTCTATAACCAATGCATGTCCAATGGCCTCTGCCTCAATGCACTCAGCGGCAATTTCAACCGTGGCGGATGTACTGACAAGAGCTTCAACGATCTTGTTTGCCCGAGTTTCTGTATCACAGGTAGCTTGTTTTGCTCAGACTGTTGGAGTCCTTGTAGCACTGACTAAACATTGCTCTAGAGGCCTTTCCGGAAGTACTACCTTGTAATTCAACGACGACCCAGTTCTGTTGCGACAGCCAAAACTCAGGGAAGTGCTGCCAAGACCCGAAGACTTTCTTGACCATTGACCCTGCAGTCTCTTCTGCCGATGCGGTGTCCGCTACGACTGCAAGCACCTCGGCGCCTTCGGCGGCTTCGTCGACCTCATCCTTTACGACTACGTCCGGAACCAGTCCAAGCCCATCAGCAACTCCAGCAGTCGCAAGTCCGGGCCGTTCATACAAAGGAGGACGGGTTGGCTTCGCAGTAGGACTTACCGTGGGTATTGGTGCAATTCTCGCTTTTGCTTTCTACTTGTGTCGCCGACGAAGAAGAGCGCGCAGTGCTACAGAAAAGGAGGATGATATACCCGAGCTACCGTCACAGCTACCAGACAATGCTTTGAACTCGAAACTATTCCCAGCAGAGCTAGATCCTGAGGGCGAGGGTTTGAAGGGGCCAGCAGAGCTGGATCCTAAACCATTGTTGCCTTCGAGAGGCCCGGCAGAACTGGCTGTAATCCCAGCTGAATTACCGGCCGAGCCGGTAGACCCTGAATACGGTGCTGAGGAATACGCCAGAGAAGGATCTACAGAGACGACCGCCGTAGGCTCGCGGGTACCATCATTCAAGAAGGACAATCACCTTTTCCCTACTACAAGCTCAAACGAGCCGAGTGCGCTGGTGTCTTCTATATCGCCGCCCGCACAAGGGCAGCTAGGCCCAGCGGAGAATACCCAGCCTATTTCACAGCTCCAAACTCCTACTCTGCGTCGCAGCCCCTCATCGCTGGATCAAGCAAGCTCACCACAATCCGACCAAGAACCACATATACCGCCTCCCCCACCTCCCCCACCTCCGTCACTGGCGACCAGGCCATCAACAGCCAGTACAACCCCTCAATCATCGCCTACTCGTGGACATGCTGGAAGGCTAGGCAAGGGAGTGGTGGTTGTACACCCGAACAACCAAAATTGGTCGTTGGAGCAAGAGCAGACTAAAGCTCTTTCGCCGAAGAAGGAACCGGAAGGTCTCCGGAGGCCACAGACGATCGCAGAAAGGAGGAATGTGGGATCTCCCGATTTGAATTCGTCGAGTGGACCGTGGTTTGATGCATATGATGCGAAAACGGCGGAAGCTCGACCTTAGGAAGCTGGATTTGTGATTTAGAGGTAAGATAGGTGGAATCTGGTCCAGCTTAAGTGGATCAGCTACGGGTAGACACTAATGTATAGGGCCCATAATTGTCTTCATCTCAATCGTTGTGCTTACGCTTCGGACAGAATGCTGTCGTCTTCACGGAACTGATGGAGAAATCATTCTTTTGACCAAAAACAAATTGAGATCAACATTCTGCTCGATTCCTTTAGTATTTACCTATTCTTTACTACCCGAATCTGACATTCATGATATCTAATGCCATTTGGTTCGGCTAGTGTTACCTCCCATTGCCATGTAGGCTAATGTTACCTCCCATTGCCATGTATGCTCTTAGAGGTTGTCAAGCATGACGTAGCTGCCTATCATTTTACCACGAAGGAATATATCAACAGGTACGGAAGCAATGGATCAGATGGATCTCACGAGTCGAGTCAACGTCATACGCTTGAATGGCCCGGTCTAGAGGTGGATCGAAGTTATAAAACAATCTCTGTAAGCGAAAGGAATGAAGGTCTTGGAACAAGCCTCTACCCAATTGCTTGAATATGTTTGACTTTCCGCCATTTTTGGTCATTGCTTAAGCCAAATCAGACTTGAGGGCTCTCAATATCCCAACAAAACAGCATGTAAAGTGAACAAACAACATTGTCCGATGTGGACAATGGATCAATGAGATTGTGAGAAAGCCATGGCGAGTTCACTGTTTGCAATGTACTTTTCAATGTTCCTTTGTCCAAGTCTTGCAGAAGTCTGACAACAATGCTATCTTGGTACGAAAGCTCACTCTACCACTGACCTTCAGAGCGACATTCTATTTCTACCACCTTCCCCCACCCCTTCCCTCCCTCTAGTTCCCCACTCTAGCACCCCCCATCAATTTCCTAAATCAGCTAAGTAACCTGCCAAACCCCAATCTACTCACACAACTCCTCTAGCCACTCACACAAACCCCAAACCCCCCCCCAGTTCTAGCAACCATGGGCTGCGGCATGTCCGTCCCCCGCGAGCGCCTCCACTACTCCACCCACCCCGGCGACAGCTGGGACGCGCAATACGCCGCTAACCGCCACGGCGTCCGCAGCGCGACGGCTGATCCCGTATATGAGGTTGAACGGCGGTGCGCAAGACGGGAGGATGAGGGTGTTGTTAGGAATGAGCGGAGGTTTGAGGGGCCGCGCGAGGATGGGCCGTTTTTGAGTGAGGGGTGGGGTACAAGATAGAGGGGGAAGTGAGGGAGAGGGGGGTTGATGGGTTGGTGTTGGTGTTGGTGTTTTGTTCGCTGGCTGGATCTTGATGCCGAATGGCTTTGACTGTTGGGGAAAAGAACTCTGTTTTCTCTTACTTTGCTTTTGTTTCAATTCCGGTGTTTTCTAGGCGGAGCAATGGTTGATACGGTGCTATAGTAGGGGAAAGCAAGGTCGAAGCTAGAGGGGATATGTACTGAGGCAATACTTTTCACATATATAACTGTTTCCCGTTCAAAGAATTGAGAGAATCAACAAGGCTATTTTTGAAGGATAAGTATAGTGCTAATCTACAAGTAGAATTTTTTGTATAGTGACTAGATTACTAATATTGTTGTGACGTCGGATATGGATGGGCAGGCACTGAAAAGTGGTTGCCACACAAATAACGAGCTCTCCTCCCTCGAACAATCCGTGTCAAGATAAGTTTCGGGTTCTCTTACTGTAGCATACCTTACTTAGGTTGAGGCTCAGGAAAGTCAACCTACCTCGGTAGCCGCGGAAATCCAACTGAACTTCTACAAATGTCGGAATAAAACCCCCAATTCACTCCTTTTTTTTTTCTTTTTCCATCAAGTGCATGCAACCTACCTTAGGGCTATGCCACTGTCTAGGCGCTTTGTGTATGCTAACTTACATGCAATCGATGCTTTATATCTTTCCCATTGAGCAGTCACACCGATAAAAATGCGCATACGAGCGCGGCCCATTTCACTCTTCATTAGATAATACATACCAGCATCAAACAACATTGTTTTGCAGCTCATGCCAACAAAAGCTCAAGAAGTGAGTCCCCGCTACGGTGTGATTAAAACCCGATACAGTTTGAAAGCACTTATCATTAAAGACATATCTACTGTAGCACCCTTTCTCACAGCTTGAGAATTTATCGACTGAGCATGGAAAAAGACATGTCTTAAATGACTGGTATTGAATTGAAAACTAGCAAGCTCTCAAATCCACCCCGCACAAAAATAGAACCCGACCACACAAACCTGAATCATCAAACTCACCACATTCGCCGCCACAATTACTCCCGGAAGCCCATTCAAGACCCGCCCTTCATCTTGTCTCTCCAACCGCACATCCCTCAAATGCCGCTGCGCCTTCTCCTGCCTCTGCGCATGCTCCTCCGGCGTCTGCAGTCCGGCCACCCTCGGCGCCGCTGGCTGCTGGAATGCGCTCAGGCCAGAGACTTCGTCGACGAGGTGCTGCGTCCCGGCCTCTAGACGCTGGAATTGCTGCGCGGTGTTTTGGCGCATGGGCTTGGCGTTGCGGGCGTTGATGAGGGGGTGGCGGCGGCGGGTAGATGCCTGAGGATCTTCCATTTCGTGTTGTTCGAGCTGGTTCTGGCGAAATGCTTCGCGGTTGAGCTGCATGGCTGGGGCTACTCGTCGTAGCCGTCGCGAGCTCTGCTCGACCTCGGCCAGGCGCTGCATTTGAACATCTAGCTGCTGGATTTGCTGCGCTGTGGCCTGGCGCAAAGGTCCAGCGGCCCCATTGTTGACAACGGCTGAGAGTCGGCGTAGGGTAGGGTCCCGAAGCTCCTCAGTTTCGTACGATTCCGGTCGGTTCGCGCGAAGCTCTGGGCTCATGCCCGACGCTTCTTGTTTCCGTGGTGCGTTCTGCTCGGTCTGTGGTTGCGAGTTCGAAGGGATGGTTGCCTGAGGGGAGCTTGTTGTAGGCACCCGAGGCTCCTCTTGTTGCCCTGATTCCTGTCCGATGAGAAGAGATTGAAAGGTGTTGAACGACATATCCCGGATCTGCGGTTGCGAAAAGAAGTGTCTGCTCTCCATAGTCGGGATTGAGGTAGGCTCCCTTGATTCCTGCCGGATCTGGGGCTGTAGATCGTCATCGGCCCGCATATCTTGCTTATGCAGCTGCGTGAAGAAATGTCTGCTCTCCTCAGTCGAGATAAGCCCCCCACGAGATTCCGTGACAAGCTTCTGAAGAGATTCCATGGTAGGCTCTTCAAACTCTGAGGTAGGCTGTTGTGAAGATCCCATGGTCGGCTCCCGAAGGGAGATTGGGGCAGGCCCTTGAGAACTCATGATACGTTCACGAGAACGAGTTGGAGCAGGCGTCTGGTTCGTAGGTAGGAGCCTACAATTAGCTCCCCGGACGAGTCCACTCTGATGAAACTGTATGGTAGG
>JAABUR0100007583.1_pt1 | contig 12784 bp, 16 predicted proteins | sample 5560091 | NCBI WGS metagenome assembly JAABUR01 (sample SAMN10711879, study PRJNA513375) | rock metagenome | isolation source: Antarctica rocks | place: Antarctica: Victoria Land, University Valley sud
GCTAACAACATCCTGAATTTGCCGGATGAGTTCATCCCGGTCTAACTGAGGCGAGTCGCCTTCCCCACCCGGAGAGGCGACACTGGAGCCTGTTCCCGCAATCAAAAGCGCCAGCGCGGTCACACTCACCGCCATGAAGCGCCGCCTGCGCGAACCTACCGCATGCCGGTCGCTCATAGCTCTCCTCGATTCCCGTCTCCCTTGGAGAAAGGTTACGCCGGGTTACTCGGAGAGCACAACGTGTAAACCGATACTCGCTCCCTCTACTAACCCCGGTTATTCAGGTCGGCGACGAGGTTGATCTTCGTTCTGAGAAATGATCTTCGTGGTGGGTCGGCCGGTTGAGGCGTGGCTTGTCACCCGGGTTCGGTTCCCGGGCTGTCCACCTCGTGATAAGCGACCCACAGCTGCCCGTCAGTCAGGATCCGACGTATCGCTGACCCATCTCTGCTGAGCGGGTCGCGACGTAGTCCCCCAGCTGCGCCTCCGCCCCGGCAACTACAAGCGGGCTTTGCAGTGATTTCTTCACCTTGATCACCGTGCAGCCGACCTCGACGTCGATCCGACGCTGCTGGCCTACCTGAGCCTCCAGCTGGACGTCCAGGTTCTCCTCCGCCAAACCCAGATCCGGATCGGTCTGCGGGACTGCCCGGGTGCCGGTCAGACGCTGACCGGTCGTGCCTGCTCGGTTGGGGTGCCGATCTCGCTGATGTCATGGCCGGTGCAGGGGTGACGGGTGGCTGTGGCGTTCTGGATCCGGGACAAGGTGAACCACCGGATGTCGCCTCGGAGGCGGCACCATGCGACGAGCAGCCACCGGCCCCCTGTGAAGGCAAAGATCATCGGCTCGATCTCACGCCGCGTCCGCTGACCTGTGGCGTCGGTGTAGGTGAGATTGACGGTGACCTGGTCGACGAGGGCTTGCTCAAGGACCGACACGATTCGGCGAGGCGCGCTCGGTCCGACGTCGACCCAGATCCGCTGGGACAGGTCGGTGGCTCGGCGACGGGTGGCCGGGTCGAGGACGTCGAGCACTTTGCGAGTGGCCGCGCGCGCCGAGTCGGAGAACGGCGCCTGGGTCGCGACCGTCACCGCGGCGGCGAGGGCAAGGGCCTGCGCGGCGGTGAAGTTCACCGGCGGCAGCGACGAGCTCTGCGCCAGCCCGTAGCCACCGCCGGGACCGGTCCGCCCCCAGATCGGTAGCCCGCTGGCGTCCAGGGCGGCGAGGTCTCGCTTGATGGTGCGGCTGGTGACCTCGAAGTCCTCGGCAAGCTGGTCCGCGGTGCGACCCCGTGCGCCGGCCCGGCGCAGCGACTCCGAGAGGGCGTGTAGACGTTCGGTGCGATTCACCCCTACACACTCACAAATGGTGACTGAAATAGTGACATGCTGTGGTCCCGCCGACGAGGGAGCTTGGGGTCATGGACTCCAATACACCCACCTCGCCCTCGATCGTTCTCGTCCCCGGCTACTGGCTCGGCGCTTGGGCCTGGGATGCCGTCGCAGCCGAGCTCCGCGACCGCGGCCACCACGTCACCGCCATCACGCTGCCGGGGCTCGACTCCGACGACGCACACCGTGCGTCGACGACACTGGCGCAGCAGGCCGACGCCCTGAGCTCGGCGGTTGACGCCGCGGCCGCCGATGGCTCCTCCGTCGTCCTCGTCGCCCATAGCGGCGCTGGACACCCCGCCTCCGTGCTCCTCGACCGGGCTCCCACCACGGTCGCCCGCATCGTCTACGTCGACAGCGGGCCGTCCGCTGACGGGTCGGCCGGCGACGCGTCCGTGCCACCGGAGCAGCAGGAGGTGCCACTGCCACCGTTCGAGCAGCTGGAAGCGAGCATCGACGGCCTCAGCGAGGAGGACCTCATGCGGTTCCGCGAGCGGGCGGTGCCAGAACCCGGATCCATCATGCGCGAGCCGGTGCGCCTGAAGAACGATGCCCGTCGCGACGTCCCGGCCACGATCATCGCCTGCTCCTATCCCTCCGAGGTGATGATGCAGATGGCCCACGAAGGCCACCCGATGATGGCCGAGGTCGCCACCCTGCGCGACCTCGAACTCATCGATCTCCCGACCGGACACTGGCCGATGTGGAGCCGTCCCGCGGACCTCGCCGCGGCAATCGCGACCGCGGCTGGCCACTGACCGAACAGCCCTCACCCAGTGTCGACCCCTCGTTTGGACGTCTCCGGCGAGCACCCGCGCGAGTAACCGGTGAGCCATCCGCTATCGGGCGCGCGTCCGCTGACCGTTCACATGTGAGACAGCACGGGCGGCGTCCGTCGGCGCCCTTGTACATGGTCGACTGCCTGGCAGCTACGAGGGCTTGGTAGCAGCGAGGTAGGCCGCGTTCAGGCGCTCGCGAACACTCGGTGATCGCGGTGGGGATTCGGAGCCGAGATGCGAATGCCGTAGCTCGTCCATGAACTCCTGCCAGAGCGCGGGTCCGGCTTGTTCGAGCAGCTCGGCCCGAACGCGCTGCGCTGAGCTCGTGGGCCGGTGGCGAAGTCCCCAGCTGCCGATCTGCACCAACACGGGAACGAGTTGGATCGCGGGTTCGGTCAGGCTGTAGCGCGCTCGCTGGCCAGGTCGCGTGTCCTCACGAGTGAGCAATCCCGACTTGACGAGTCGCTTGAGCCGGTCGGCGAGGATATTCGAGGCGATCCCCTCGATTGAGTTGGCCTGCAGCTCTCGGAAATAGCGGCGGTCTCCGAAGACGATGTCGCGCACAACGAGCAGGGTCCAGCGATCGCCGAACACCTCGACGGCGGCGTTGATCGGGCAGTCCGACCGCGGCTCATTCGCATCGCCCATAGTGCTTGCACTCTACTACCGCCGAGTACTACGGTCTCGGCAAGCAGTTGCAAACCACAAGCGGAAGGGGTCACGGTGCTGAGGCAGGTTGCGCAGGGTGTGCTGGTCCACGAGAGCGAGTTCATGCAGAGCAACGCCGTTGTCGTGCAAGGCGCCGATGGCGTGCTGCTCGTCGACCCCGGGGTGCAGGGCCACGAAATGGCCTGCCTCGCGAACGACCTTCACGAGTTGGGCGAGACCGTTGTGGCAGGGTTCTCGACGCATCCGCATTGGGATCACCTGCTCTGGCACGCCGAGCTCGGCACGGCGCCCCGTTACGGCACGGCCCGCTGCGCGGCCACTGTCCGAGATGTGCTGTTGGACGCGGACTGGAAGGCCCGCGTCGCCGAGGGGTTATCCCCGGACATCGCCGAGGAGATACCGCTGGACCTGTTCGGCCTCATTACCGGTCTGCCGGCCGAAACTGCGCGGATTCCTTGGGATGGCCCTCGAGTCCGGATTATCGAGCATCGGGCGCATGCCCCGGGCCATGCTGCGCTGTTGATCGAGGAACGCGGGGTTCTCGTCGCCGGCGACATGCTTTCTGATGTCCTGATTCCGATGCTCGACTTGAGCGAGACCGCTGACCCCGTCGAGGACTACCTCGCCGCACTGCGGCTGCTCGAGGGCGTGGCGGGCGGCGACGTCGATGTCCTCGTCCCCGGTCACGGGTCCACCGGCGGAGCTGATCAGGTACACGCACGGATCGACCAGGATCGGGCGTACGTGCACGCCTTGCGTGACGCCGGTGTTCCCAGCGACCCGCGGGTCGGCCCATCGGCCACGTACGGCAAGGATTGGCTGCCTGGCGTGCACGCACGGCAACTCCAGCACCTCGCCCGAAGAAGAGAGCGCGACGGGACGCCCGGATAGAGACCCCGCATCGACCGGCGCAGCACCACCTCGCAAGGACTGTTCGAACCGGTTGCCGACCCGCAAGCGCGCGACGATCAGCGATCGCGGAAGCAGGTGAACGGATGGCCAGGTTGATCTACTCGGCGATCGCTTCGCTGGACGGCTACGTCGAAGACACGGCAGGCGCCTTCGACTGGTCGGCGCCCGACGACGAGGTGCTCGCCTTCGTCAACGACCTCGAGCGGGCGATCGGGACGTACCTCTACGGGCGACGCATGTACGAGACGATGACGTACTGGGAGACCGCGAGCATCGACGCCGGCCAGACCGAGCCGGAGCGCGACTTCGCGCGGATCTGGCGAGCGGCCGAGAAGATCGTCTACTCGCGCACCCTGCCGGCGCCGACGACCGCCCGTACGCGCCTCGAGCGCAGCTTCGACCAGGCCGACGTGCGGCGGCTCAAGCAGTCGTCGACGAGCGCCCTCTCGATCGGCGGCGCCGACCTCGCCGGCCAGGCGCTGGCCGCCGGGCTCGTCGACGAGTGTCAGGTCTTCCTCGGCCCGATCGCGGTCGGCGGTGGCAAGCCGGTCTTCCCGCTCGGTGTCCGCCTACGGCTCGAGCTGCTCGACGAGCACCGCTTCAGCGGCGGCACGGTCTGCCTTCGTTACGCGGTGCTCCCGGCCGAGAAATCAACGATCTGATGTCTGTCGCCGGGCGTCAGACGTTCCGGGTGCTCGACGGTTGCTACCGACGGAAGTGCCTTCATCTACTTCTGCGATCCCGACGGCAACGCCTGGGGTGTGCAGGAGATCCGGGCCCGCGCCTAGTCTGCGGCGCTCAGGCGTCCGGCTGCGACGCGGGCTGGTCGAGCGGGCTACGCCGCTGGAACCAGCCTCGACCGCTCATCTGCAGGACCAGTCGGCCCCCGCGATGCATCTGCCACCGCAGGAACGTCGTACCCAGGGCGGCTGAGCGGTTGGAGGGGCGCCGTCGGTGATCGTCAGTTCCGCGGTCAGCACGTCTCCGGCATAAACCGGCGCGAACTACCGCAGGCGGACACCCCCGGGGATGTGTCAGCCGCGGCCCGGGACAGCACGGGATCCACGTACATCCGCATGAGCGCACTCACGGTGAAGAAGCCGGTCGCGATGAGTCGGCCCCAGGACGAGGCCTGCGCTCTGTCGCGATCGACGTGATACCACTGCGGGCCGAAACGCTGGGCGAAGGCGACCATCTCATCCTCGTCGACGACAAGGGTGCCGAGGTCGAAGGTCCGACCAGGACCCGCACGCGATGCGCATCGAACGCGACCGTCATGCCATTGCGTCCGGGCGTGCTGCTGATCAACCCGGAACGAGCCTCCGATCGGGTGCTCGACCTGTCGCCGTTCGCCCGGTGGGTTCCGCATCCCGGTATCGCCGCGGCGCGGCGCCGGCTGCCGATGACCTTGATGCCGCCCGTCACGGTCACCGGCGCCGCGGACCCCGACGAGTTGCCGATTCCTGCGACATGGCCAAACGTCCCGCGCCGGCCATGGGCCCAACAAGGATCTCTTTGACTGTTCTGTGGCGACGCGGCACCGCTCACTGCTGGCGTGCCTCACCTGACAGCCACGGTGTGCGGAGTTTGTTCACCACCGCGAGGACTCCTGGTCAGGCGCCTAGACCATGCACCTCCCCTGGGCGGAGTCGGTAGCGACTAGAGCACGCCAGTCGGAGCTGAATCCGACGGCCCCGTCTTGGGGCCGCAAGTCGACTGCACGCTGACCGGTTTCCCGACTAGACCCGGCGCGAACCGCTGGTGGAGATCTCGACGTACCGATGTCGAGTTTCTTCCGTCGGGTCCGACTAGTCGATGCAGGCACGTTCACCTCGGGGACGCGGCCGCTCAAAGTCGGAGGAGTCAGCATGTTGCTCGACGGGAAACAGACGATCATCTATGGCGCAGCCGGTGGAATCGGTGCTGGCGTGGCGCATGCATACGCCCGAGAAGGAGCGACGGTCCACCTGGTCGGTCGCACTCAGAGCACTCTGGAGCAGCTCGCGAAAGAGATCCGCGCCGGCGGGGGTGACGCCACCGTTGCGGTCCTGGACGTTCTCGACCGGGCAGCTGTGGACCAGCAACTCGAGCGCGTGGCATCGACCGCGGGGCACGTGGATGTCTCGTTCAATCTCGCCAGCCGGGGCGACGTCCAAGGAACGCCATTCGTAGACCTGTCGGTTGATGACTTTCTGCGACCGACGATCAACGGTCTCACGGGCGCGTTCAACACCGCGAGCGCGGCGGCGCGCGTCATGACGCAGCAAGGCAGCGGCGTCATCATCTCGCTCACCAGCGCATCCTCCAAGCATGCGACGCCGATGATGGGCGGGACGGGCGCCGCTGATGGCGCCGTCGAGGCTTTCATGCGACACCTCGCAGCCGAGGTGAGTCCCGTCGGCGTTCGGGTTGTAGGCATTCATACGGCCGGGGTTGCGGAGACTCTCTCAAATCGCTCGATCGCCGAGGTCACGGCAGGTGGCGGCCCCACCGGGGACCAGCTACGGGAGATCATCTCGAACCTCGCCCTTCTGCCGAAGGGGCCACAACTCGCCGATGTTGCGAACACAGCCGTGTTCCTGGCATCGGATCACGCAGCCGGCATCACAGCATCCATCGTCAACGTTACGTGCGGAATATCTATCGGATGAATCGGACATGTCCCTTAGTGACATAAGGACTTGATTGAAATTGCCGGGCCACACAAAGTTGCGCAATCCGCGAACGGCGCATTCTCGCGAAGGCAACTACGGGACGTTGAAACTGGAGGAGAATAGAAATGAGACGCACTAATCGCCTACTGTTCGCTGGGACGCTTGTGGCGCCCATCTTTATGGGGTTGACCTTAGTAGGGGCAATCGCAAGCCCGGGGTTCAGCCTCGAACGGCACCAGGTGAGCCTATTGCTTACCGGGCCAGTGGGTTGGCTGCAGGTAACGAACTTCATTGTTACAGGATTGCTTGGCATGGCGCTCGCCCTTGGCCTGCGCAGGTCACTTAGCCCAGGCAGGGGAGCCGTCTGGGCACCGATATCAGTCGGCGCCTACGGTGTCTTCCTGATCATCGCAGGCCTCTTCCACCCAGACCCCCAGCTCGGGTTTCCCGCCGGCGCCCCTAGTGGTGTCCCCACGCCGCCGTCGGCAGCCTCCAATCTTCATGCCATGGCCTTCTCGCTCTTGGCCTTATCAATCGTTGTAGGCGGCTTCGTGATGGCCCGACGATTCGCCGCCCGCAACGAACGCGGCTGGATGACGTATTCGATAGCCAACTCTATGCTCATCGTGGTGCTAGTTGTTGCCGGAAGTGTGCTTGTCACGAGCGGTTACGCCGGACTGCCGCTCTTCGCTGTCGCCCTCTGCATCTCGTCGTGGGTTTCGGTCATTTCGTTGCATTCTGCTCGCGCGCGCCCCGTGGACGAGGCGGAATCGTCGGACCGACCGGACGCAGCGCATGTGAACCGTACATTCAATCAGCGCGCTCAGCGCTGACGACGAGGAGGCTCAAGTGGACATGAAGCTCGAACTAGTGCCGATCCCGGTCACCGACGTTGACCGCGCCAAAGCCTTTTACCCTTGAAAGTTGGCGAAACATCTCATCTGTTCGCCGTCCAGTTCGATCACAGCGGCGAAGGTCATGGTGATGGGTTGACCCCCGCCCGCGGGCGTGCCAGTCCAGCGGCATTCCGCGAACTCTGCCGCGTCGGCGCGCCACGACCTCATGATCTCAATCCTGCGATCCGGGAAGCGCTCAAGGACTTGGCGCATCAGCGCGACATGGCCGGCCGAGCCCTCGAGGCGACCCGACGTCGGGTCGGAATAGCAGTAGTCCTTGGTGACCGAACCGACCACGTCCTCGACTCGTCCTTCGTTGAACGCCACCACGATGCTGTCAAACCGGCTCTTCTCAATGAAGCGTGGTAGCTGGGGGTTGATGGTCGGCCGCGCCTGAGCCGGAAAGGGGCCTGGGGCCTCACGACGCTCCTATGTTTGTCAAGCGGCAAGTCCGGGAGTCGATGCCGGCTCGGCAGGCTGGGCGGCCGCGGCGGCTTCAAGGTGGCGGTAGATGTGTCGTGCGAGGTAGCGCTTGACCATCCGGCGGGCTTCGCGGCGGGTGCTTCCTTGGTCGAGTCGGCGGGCTATGTAGTCCTTGGTCGCCGGATGGCAGCGTTCTCTGGTGACTGCAATGGTGTGGAGGGGCCTGGTTGAGTGCGCGGTCGCCGTTGCGGTTGAGGCGGTGGCGCTGTTGTCGGCCGCTGCTGGCGTCGATCGGGCTGACGCCGGCCAGTGCGGCGAATGCCGCCTCGTTGCGGAACCGCTTCGGGTGAGACCAGCTGACCAGGATCTGGGCTGTGGTGATGGGCTCGATGCCGGTTGACGCCGACCACGTCCGTCTCGTACCCGGACGTGTCGTCGCCGCGCCTGGCCTTGGGGGTGCACCGCGGTCGAGGTGTAGAACGGGCGTGCTGTCGATGCGCGCCAGTCGACCACCAGCGGCTCGTCGCCGGTCTCGGCGGAGATGCCGATCGGGCCGATGCGTCGAGCGGTGCCGCCCACGTCGTCGAGACGCCCGAACACCAGCCCCTCTCCGGGGGTCTCCCATTCGATCTGTCGATGGCGCAGGAGCGACGATCTAGCCCGAGCGACGCTATCCAGCGTGTGGCCGGCCAGCTCGCGCTCGGTGGCAGCCTGCGCGACTAGTACGAAACCGCCCACTACGCCGCGACCCCTGCCCTCCAGCCGGAGCCGCAGCCACATAAGAGCGGCAGAAAACCCGTGACGGTTTAGACTCGCGGTCCTCGCCAAGTCCGGACTCGCCCTGATCAACGCCGCCCACACATCAACGAGAAGGAGGACCTGCCACCCGCAACACTCACCGCCTATAGTGCAGCCACCAGATCACGCGGTGGCTCCACCACGACCGTGAACTCAACTCGGCATACGAGCTCGGGCAGCAGGGATTGTGGCTATTGCGCCGGCCGTTCGGGCGAACATGGGGGCAGTTTGCGGTGTCCTGGGTCAGCCGGTACCTGGGCGGCCGCCCATTCAGGCGCCAAAATCGCCCACATCTGCTTGTCGTGACGGATACCGCCGTTGGGCCATGCCTCACGGGCCACACCCTCAAGCGTCATACCGAGGCGTTTGGCCATCGCGACGCTGCGTTCGTTGTCGGTCCTGCAACGCCACTCGACACGGTGCAGACCCCGTTTCGCGAAGGCCCACTCCAGCAGCCGGTGGCACGCGGTTGTTACCAGGCCCTGACCCTCGGCGGAGGGCTCGAGCCAGCATCCCATCTCGCACGTCCCGCTTGCCGTGCTGAAGGTGACAAACATGACGCCGCCGACCAGCTGCTCGTTCATCCATATGCCGAAGAGTCGGGCCCCATCCGCGGCAGCCGCTTTCGCGTAGCGCTCGATGACGGCGCGCGCGTCGTCGACGGTGTCTGTCACGAAAGCGGGCCCAACCCACGGTCGTATGTGTGTTCTCGCGCGTTCCATGTGCTCGGCGAACTCGGCGGCGTGCCAGACCTCTAGTCGACGCAGCTCTGCGTCCGGGCTCAGTGGGAGCGCGAACACTAGGCACCTTCCATTTATTCGCATAACAGTTGTTGTGTGAACCGTTACTCTAACAACATGGGTCGACGTAGCGGTGACCATGACGAACGCCGGAGTGATGTCTCAGAGGCTGTCTGGCGGACGCTTGCGAAGTGCGGGTTCGGCGGACTGACGATGCGGTCTGTTGCGGCCGAATTGGGAGCCACTACGGGGGTCCTCACGCACTACTTTTCGAGCAAACGAGAACTGACTGCGTACGCGCTCAACCTGTTGGAGACCCGATCGGCGACCAGATCAATAGCCAGAGCCGCCCCAGGAGCCAATGCCCTGCTTGGTGCACTCCTCAACATGCTTTCCCTCACGCACGGGGCGGCCGAAGCAAACCGCATCTGGGTCTCATCTTGGGGTGAGGCCCTGGTTGACCCAGAGTTCGTCACTGACTACGCGGCCAAGTACTCACAGAGTCGCTCGAAAGTTCAGGCCCTCATCGTCCAAGCGCAAGGGCTGGGTGAGTTTCCGTCCGGGGATGCCGAGACGATCGCTGCCCAGCTGCACTCCCTCGTTCTGGGGCTCGTCGTCCAGGCCTTCTTCGACCCCGAGGCCTTCCCCCCGCAGCGTCAGGTCGCCCTTCTCAATGGATGGCTGACCAGCGCTACGAGTCACCAGGGGAACGCGGTGGAGCCTGAAGGTGTGGGAGGCGACGCCGCGGATATCAAGCGGTCCCGCCCACCTCTGCGTAGTGACGGGTGGCGCCTTCGTCGCGACAAGGGATCGAATGGTGTGATGCCGTTCCACAGGCTGTAGAGGATGAGTCTCGCGCTGTCAATGTCCGAGGCGACCGAACACGGACTGCCGCATCACACCTCCGGGGCGAATGTCGGGGTCACCATGGGCGTCGCAAGGCCTGCGAGTCCACGCGGGCCGCGACCACGAAGTCGCAAAGGAGCGCTTCTCCGGTGGCTTTGACAAGTCGTTGCGGGCTTGATGTCGCGTCCAACAGTCGACGTTGGTGTACGTGGCTGACCGCGTCGTGGGTGCCGTCGACGCTTCGCCTCAAACGCGAGAAGTAACTCTTGGCGGCATTCGTGGAGACGATCCCCGATACGTATTCCCCACCAAAGTGGTTGACCGTCTCGGTCCACCAGCTTGTAGTAAGAAAGTACGACTGAACGGGCGGTTTTATTCATCCGCGCTCGTTCGCGGGGCGCAACTTATTTTGGGCGGCCAATGGTATCCCACCGTCCTGCTGGCTTCGCTTCTCGTAGCGAGGCGATTTCGGCTTGTCGGGCGGGTCCCATTGGGTCGGCTCTCCCGAGCAGCCTCGGTTGAGGCGTGTGGAGCCGCGCCGGCGGTCGTGCTCCGATTTCTGTCGGCATCGCGCGTAGGTGTCTCGGAGGCATCGATGCTGCATTCGACCCATGCGGTCAACGCTCGCAGGTAACAGGACCCCGGCGAGTTGGATCCTCGAACCGCCAACCGGTGATCCCGACCGGCGAAGACGCGGATCTGCTGCGCACGCCCGGCTGAGCGTGCCGTGGATTGATATTCGCGCACGCTTGCTTCGACCGGTACTAGTGGGTCGCGTTGTCCAAACGTAGCGAGAACAGGTGTGGTGCATCGCGACAAGTCTGGCTTGGGGTCGTAGGTGCACCAGACGCCCGCTTGACTCCACATGTCGTGGTTGAGCTCGAAACCCGCCGTTTCGAGGGCTCGGAACCACCGCTGTTGGCGCGCCTCGGCGACAGCACGCTCACCGATTTGGATCGGCGCGCCTCCGGCGGCGAATTCTCCCAGCGTTCTGAGGAACTCGACTGCCTCAGCGGCTTCTTGGCTGTCGGCGCCCGCTATTACAAGGGCGTGCATCTCCGCGTCAAGGAAGGGAGTTGCCGGGCACGAATTGAGAATGAGGCCTGCTACTGGCGCACCTGCCACCGTGGCACGCAGAGCAACCCATCCACCTTCGCTGTGGCCGAATAACACCGTCCTACTGTGCGCGACCGCGGGCTCGCGTTGTAGCGCGCCTAGAGCGGCGGCCGCGTCACTGGCCAGTTCTTCCAGGGTTGCTGTGGCCCAGACACCACCAGAGGCTCCGACGCCGCGCTTGTCGTATGTGAGCACGGCGACCCCCGCTGCGACGAAGTGAGCACGGATCGGCCTGAAGAATCCATCGTTGTCGCGGTCAGAGGACCCCGAGCCGCCGACGAACACAATGCCTGGCGTGAACATGAACGCAGCAGTCTCGTCGTACTGCTTGGCCGTCTCGGCATCCCAGAGATCGCTGCTCGTCATGGCGACAGCTTTGCGTCCGGTAACCCATGGTCGCCACTCGATTTCGGCCCGGCGCGACGCCCCAACGCGCCCTGACAAGTCGGGCACCAGGCCGACGCCAGTCTCGCCGAACGGTGCACCGCAAGCGGATCCTCTACCGAATCAATCGGACGCGGATGGGTAGGTCAAGATCGGTCCACGCATGATCCGCGGTCAGAACCTCGGCGGGCGTGCTGCGCAGTGTCAGCGCGAGGCAACAGCGATCGCCGAGCGACAAGGTGCGTCCACCGGCCAAGGACCGCATGGCACCGGCCAACTCGGCATCGACTTCGAGCACAGGCTCGATCGTGACGCCGGCGGCAGCGAGCAACTCACGGACCCGGCTGGCGTCGAGGTCCGCGTCGACGAGTTTCCCGATCACTTCCGCGAGATTTGCCGCGCCCAGGGTCCCTGAGTTCAGTTCGCCCGCGACGATCTCGGCGCCCGGCTCGTCGTGAACGAGAGCCAGGATCGCCGACGCGTCCAACACCGTCACTCTGCTGCAGCGGCGATACGCCGTTCGGCCAGCAACTCGTCGACGAGCGATCGATCTTTCGGAAGTTTTGCGCTAAGGCCGCGCAGCTCAGCGACAGCGTCCTGCTGACGTTCGAGCACGATCCTCGGCCCGGACAGGTGCAGATGGAGACGATCGCCGGGCGTGAGCCCCAGCGCGGCTCGGACGTCGGCCGGGATCACCAGTCGGCCCTGCTGGCCCATTATCAATGTGGCATCCATATGCCGAGCGTGCCACATATCGTCTCATGTGCCACATCGGCCGCTAACATGGATCTCTTCTCGACATCGAACGGAACCGTTGACGGTCAAGGATCGGCGCGACGAGCACGTTGACGGCCGGGCCGCGGCGCACGCCGATCCACCCGCCCTTGCACCCATCGACACCAGCACAGTCGGCGGCCCTGCCGCACCCATCTGTCGGTGATCCCTGCGAGGGTGGACCCATGACCAAAGAAGTGCAGATCACGTTCGACTGCGCCGATCCCGCTGGGCTGGCGGCCTTCTGGGCCGAGGTACTCGGCTATCAGGTGCAACCGCCACCCGACGGATTCGACTCGTGGGACGCGGCCCTCGAAGCGTTCGGCGTGCCGCGCGACCAGTGGAACTCACGCTCGGCGATCCTCCCCATCGAGGGCCCACATCCCCGCGTCTTCTTCCAA
>JAABUR0100007587.1_pt1 | contig 12779 bp, 11 predicted proteins | sample 5560091 | NCBI WGS metagenome assembly JAABUR01 (sample SAMN10711879, study PRJNA513375) | rock metagenome | isolation source: Antarctica rocks | place: Antarctica: Victoria Land, University Valley sud
AAGCGAGCCGAAGGCGAGCGCCTCACGACTCACGAACGGAACAGGACGCGAGATCATTGCCCAGATTTTCCCCTCACTGGCGTCGGGCGAGGTACACGCCAACGAGGATGACCGCGCCCCCGATCACCTTGTGAAAACCCAGACTCTCTCCGAAGAATACGATGCCGGATGCGACGCCTGTGATGGTTATGAGGTACTGGTAGACGAGCACCCTGTTGGCCCCGGCGCGCCGGATACCCCTCTGCCACGCCGCGAAGGTGAAGGCCGTGGCGAAGATTGCCGAGTAGGCGACAGCCGCCCACGCCCCGGCATCCACGGTGCTCCATTCCAGGCCAACGAAGAAGGGTGAAGCGAACAGCACGACTGCCGGGATGGCGAAGAGCACGGGGTAGGTCGCCACCGCCAGCGGGGAGTAGCGTTCGAGCACGGGCATAGAAAGCACGGTGTATCCACCGACGCAGACGGCGGCGATCAGGATCAGGAGGTCACCGAGCAGGCTGCCGCCCTGCTCCCCGAGTCCATCGTAGAAGACGGCCCCGATGCCCGCTATGGAGAGCATCACCCCGACGATGCCCTTTATGGTGGGACGCTCCAGCCCCTGCAGGAAACCAAGGAGCAGTCCCCAGATAGGGGCCGAAGCGAAGATCAAACCAGTGTTCGCGGCCGTGGTCAGGCTCACGCCGAAGGTGAAACAGGTCTGGGCGGCCCCCACCCCGAAACATCCCAACGCCGCCATGCGCGCCACGTCGCCACGCTTCAAGCGGGTCTCCGGCTCCAACGCTCGGAGGACCGTGAAGAGGATGAGTCCGCCACCGGAGAACCGAAGGGCGACTATCGCCATCGGGGGCAGAAACCCTGCGGCGTACTTGGTGGTGGCGTAGTTGAGGCCCCAGAAAATGGCGGCCAGGACCAGGGAAACCTCGGTCAGTACGGCGGCCCTGTTGTTCTGAATATCCTTCTGAATAGACACGAAGACGCATTCTATGCCAGGCCCGCATGGTTCGCACGACCTCGCGGGCATTATCTCTACAATTGGATAAATCCATGCTTCACGGGGGCTGGTATTTGTGCCGGAGGTGGGACTCGAACCCACACGAATTACATTGTGGGCGAGGCTTTCACGAGGCTAGTAGTGGTGCTCTATTAGCCTCGTTCCGTTGTCGAAGCTGTCAGATCCTCGTGGATCTCCGCGAACTGCTCGAGCGCCGCCTCAAGGTTCTCAGCGATCTCCGCCGCTATCACATCAGGCGGCTGGAGGTCTTCCGAGCCTTCGAGGCTGTTGTCCCGCAGCCAGAAGATGTCGAGGTTTGCCTTGTCGCGGCTTACCAGCTCCTCGTAATCGAAGGCCCTGAACTGCTCGGTCTCTTCGCGCTTGCTCCGGTCGTCGGCGTTGTACCGGGTCACGAAGTCCTGCAGAGATTGTGCGCTCAGGGTGTTCTGCTTGAGCGTGAAGTGCTGGTTGGTGCGGAGGTCGTAGATCCAGAGTTTCGTGGTCCAAGGCGTCTCGCTCGCCGGCTTGCGCTCGAAGAAGAGCACGTTGGCCTTGACGCCCTGCGCGTAAAAGATGCCGGTCGGTAGCCTGAGCAGGGTGTGAACGTCGTATTCACGCAGGAGCCTGCGCCGCACGGTCTCCCCGGCGCCGCCCTCGAAGAGCACGTTGTCGGGCACGACGACCGCCGCCGTGCCCCCGATCTTCAGGAGGCTCTTCACGTGTTGAAGAAAGTTGAGCTGTTTGTTGGAGGTGGTGGCCCAGAAGTCGTCTCGCTCGTAGGTCTGGCTCTCGCTCGTGGCCCTGCCGTCAGACCCCAGCACGGTGTATGAGCTCTTCTTGCCGAAAGGCGGGTTGGTGAGCACCATATCGTAGCGCTTGCCGCCGAGCGAGCGGAGGCTGTCGTCCGCGACGACGGGACTCTCCCCGCCACCGATGCCGCGCAGGTACAGGTTCATGGCGCACAGCCTGACCACGCCGTCCACGATGTCCACGCCGCGCAGGGCGCTGCTGCGCTGGAAGCGTTTCTGGTCGCGGTCTAGCTGGTAGTGGTCCTGGACGTACTCATGGGCGGCCAGGAGGAACCCTCCTGTGCCGCAGGCCGGGTCGCAGATGGTCGTATTGGGGCCTGGGCGCATCGCCTCTACTATGGCCTCGATGAGAGGGCGCGGCGTGAAGTACTGGCCCGCGCCGCTCTTCACGTCGGCGGCGTTTCGTTCCAGGAGGCCCTCGTAGATGTCGCCCTTCACGTCAGCGTCTATCTCCAGCCACGTCTCGCCGTCCATCAGTGAGATCAGACGCCTAAGTTTCGCCGGGTCCTGTACCTTGTTCTGCGCCTTGCGGAAGATGGTCCCCAGCATCCCCTGCTGCCGTCCCAACTCCTCCAGCACGTGGCGATACTGGACCTCAAGCTCGTCGCCGTCCTTGCCCGCGAGGCTTGCCCAGCCGAAGCCTTCGGGGATGGGGCTGTCCTCGTGCAGCAGCGTCGCGCCCTCGTGGGCCATCTTGAGGAACAGGAGGTAGGTGATCTGCTCTACGTAATCCCCGTAGCTCACGCCATCGTCGCGCAATACGTGGGCGTAGTTCCAGACCTTGTTGACTATGGACGGGGCGGTGGTCGTCACTAGAATAGTCCTCCCTGATCGGTGTGGCCGCTCTTTGTGGGCCTTGCGTTGCTCTTGCGTCCCTTGCGGGGCTTCGGCTTCGCGGCCTCGCGCTCCAACCTGATCCGCTCTAGCAACATGCTCGCTGATTCATCGTCCGGGTCTTGCGGTACAAGCTTGCCGGAGAAGGCCCGCTTGAGGATGGACTGGCGCAGGCCGTCAGCACGCCTAAGGCTGGCTTCAACGGCATCGTCCAATTCATCAATGATAGAAATCCGACGCTGGTATTCGCTAGTGATAATCTCCTGCTCAGCAAGAGATGGTAATGGCAGTATAAGCTGTTGCACATTTGTCAAGTTCAATACAGGTCTCCCCATACCGTAGGCAAGCTTGTCGAGCTGGCTCCTGCCAAATCCTTCTGCAATCATTGCCAGATGCAAAAACTCTGCTACCTCCCCTACAACGGGCCGCGTCAAAGCCACAGATTGGCTGACATAAGCCTCTGGCAAGGGTCTGTCCACTAACGCTACTTTGCCTACGTTAGCTCCCGTAATGATTATGAGGATGTCATTTTCAAGAACGCGACTTCGTTTTCCTTCTGCTCTGGGAGGTAGATCAACGTAGCTAACGTCTTCCAAAAGGATTCGGTCTTTATTAATATCCTGAGTGCGGATGAAGATGGCTCCTTTGTTACTGTAGTATTTTTTCCAATCGCGAGAGCCACTGGTGACGAACCCGAAAAGCTGATTTGTTGTTGCCCACTCCCATCCGTTTGGGAGCGTCGGCAGCTTCAAGGTGTCAGGCGCATCAGGCTCCTTGTACTTCTTGCCCGCGAACTTCTCCCGGCGCTCTTGCAGAATCCGCTCCAGCAGCTCCGAAGTAGGCTCTAGCGTATCCCTGTGAGCCTCCCTCCACTCGCGACTGAGTTCCCCTTCGACCGCCGCCTTTAGCACCGACCGGCGGTAGCTCTTGAGCAGAGCCCGCGCCTGCTCCAGCGACCGGACGCCCGCGTCCAGCTTCGTGAACAGCTCCTCGATCTTCTCCACGATGCGGCGCTGTTCGTTGCGGGGCGGTAATGGAACATTGAGCGGCTGGATATCATCATTGTTGATCTGGGGTACATTCGAGCCGTCGCTTAAATTGCCTAGATCAATCGTCATAAACCAATGCCAAAAGTAAGAATGGTCGAGCCCGATGGCGTAAATGCCCATGGTGTTTAGATCATAAGCGCTACGCTGGGCGAGTATGCGCTTCTTGTTGGTGGCGATAGCGCCTCCTCGCTTGGGGAAAACAATTGTGCCAGGAGGCCGGAGGCGAATGCGCAAGGCTTCTACATCTTGTTTAGAGAGATTTACTTTAGCTGCCTTTAAATATGTTTCATTTCCATGCGAGTTCATATCTCCCACTCGAAACCAAGGGAATTCACCCTGTGAAACGACTTCCGTAACGCCTTTAGGTGTTTGTCCGCTGGTGATTATCGCAATAGATTCAACTGTCGCGGATATCCAGCTATCAGGAAGTGCCGTCCCACTAGTCGCGTCCAAGGAAGTATCGTCCTTCAAGCGGCAAGCTCCTCGTTAAGTTCGTCGAGCAGCTTTGGGAGGTCAGGCCCGAAGAGCCGCGCCGCCCGCAGCCTGCCGCCCCTGTCGGAGAACGGGGCATAGCCGAAGTCCTCCGGCTCTATGGTCAGCGAGGTGGCGATGTGGTCCTTTATCATCCCCAGCCACTCTACCTGCTCCGGGGTGAAGCCGCCGTCGCGCTGGGCCAGCCACTCCTCGAAGCGTTTCTCGACCAGCGCCGGGTAGGGTTCGAGCGTCTCGCTCTTCCCGATGGCGAAGCGCACCAGCGAGACCATGTCTGTCAGGAGGCGTTGCGGGGATGCTCCCTGGACCCTGGAGCTCTCCAGCCGCTCGTATGCCCGCCACAGGGCTGCCGCGTCGAGCAGGTATGGCGGATCGTCGAGGGCTTCGGCCAGTTGCCGGATCGCCTCTAGCGTCAGGTGACGCTCGCGGTAGGGACGGTTGTAGATGATCTGGAGCGCCGTCAGTTCGTCCTTGTTCTTCTCTATGAACTCCTCGAAGTTCGTGACCATCTGCCGCGCCCTATCGTAGTCGTATCCGGCGTAGATCACCCGGTCTGCGCTCACCCGGTCTATGACCTGCTCGCTGCGCCGCTTGAGGTCCGTGAGCGTGTCCCGCAGGTCCGGCGCGTCGAAGGGCGCGCACGCCTTCTCAGCGAGGTCCGAGGCGGCCTCGGCTAACTGCTCGGCTGTGGGTGAGTCCGTGCCGCTCGTCTGCGTCGCGTGCTCGCGCTGCTTGTCCGGGTCTACGGCGTCGAGCAGGGCGTTTGCGAGGGCTGGAGGGTCGTTGCCGCCGGAGGCGTCCCGGATGGCTTGCCTCGCCTGTTCGTCTATCTGGCGGTCCAGGCGGGCGAGCCTTGAGGCGAGGGTGGTGAGGGTGTCGGGGTCGTGGTTCCCGTAGGCTACCTGAGCGAGTAGGTCCCCGAAGGAGACGGTTGGCATTCGCTCCAGCGGCCTGACGATGGTTCCCTTCGCGCTCTCCGTCACCCCGACGGCGTCTATGAGGACGAAGTGCGTCTTTCGGTCAGCGTCGCCGGTAACGGCCTTCAGGTCCGTCTCCGAGATGGTGCGTGTTCCGCGCCCGACCATCTGCTCGTAGTAAGTCTGGCTCTTCACGTCGCGCATGAAGATCAGGGCCTCCAGCGGCTTGATGTCCGTGCCGGTCGAGATCATGTCAACCGTCACGGCTATTCTGAGTACGGGAGAGGTGCGGAACTCGGAGATAAGCGACTCGGACTTCCCCTCCGCCCTGTATGTGATCTTCTTGCAGAACTCGTTGCCCTTGCCGAACACGTCTTTGACGATGTCCACGATGTCTTCCGCATGGGAGTCGTCCTTGGCGAAGATGAGGGTCTTGGGAACGACCTCGCGCCCCGGAAACAGGTCGGTGGAGAGCCTGTCTTTATAGGCGCGGATGACGGTGCGGATCTGATCCCGCACCACCACGCTCCGGTCGAGTTCCTGCGCGGTGTATTCGAGCATCTCGTCGAGCTGTCCCCAGCGCACCTCGCGGGTAGCCTTGTCGCGGTAGTCCACGTAGAAGCCAGCGTCCACCTTCCCGCCCTGCTCCCCGATCTCGGTTTTGATCCTGTATACGTCATAGCCCACGTTCACCCCGTCGGCCACCGCCCGCTCGTGGTCGTACTCCATGACGAGGTTCTGGTCGAAGAACCCGAAGGTCTGCTTGGAGGGCGTTGCCGTCAGCCCGATCAGGAAGGCGTCGAAGTATTCGAGCACCTGCCGCCAGACGTTGTAGATAGAGCGGTGGCACTCATCTACTACGACGAAGTCGAAGGTCTCTATGGGCGCTTGCGCGTTGTATGCGACTTCTTTCGGCCGCTCGTGGATGGGGGAGATCTCGTTTAGCGAAGCCTCGTCCAGCGACTCGTCCAGTTCGTCGCCCCGCAGCATGGAGTACAGGCGTTGGATGGTCGAGATGCACACCCTGTTCACGGGGTCGATCCCACCGCCAGCCAGAAGCTGCGCGTTGTACAGCTCCGTGAACTTGCGCCCGTCGTCTGGCGTCGCGTACTGCTGGAACTCCTTGAGCGTCTGCCTTCCCAGGTTGGCCCGATCCACCAGGAAAAGGACGCGCCGCGCCCCGGCGTGCTTTATGAGCCGGTAGGTGGAGCTGACCGCCGTGAACGTCTTGCCGCTCCCGGTAGCCATCTGGATCAGGGATCTCGGCCTGTTCTCCGCCAGCGAGCGTTCGAGCCCCCCGATAGCCTCGACCTGGCATTCCCGCAGTCCGGTCGTTTCGAGCGGCGGCATCTCCTTCAGCCGCGCCCGCAGTGTGTCCGGCTCCCTGGCCCACTGCATGAGCGTCTCGGGGCGGTGGAAAGAGAAAACGCGCCGCGAGCGGTAGGCCGGGTCGCGCATGTCCCTGAACATCGTCTCCACGCCCGTGCTCTCGTAGGCAAATGGCAGCGGCGTACCGACGCGCTTGACGTGGTTCGGAAGACCATCCAGATACTTGCTCGACTGTGTCTCCACGCCGCTCAGAGTGGTGCCCTTCTTCTTGGCCTCGACCACGCCTACGGCCTGCCGGTTCACGAAGAGCATGTAGTCCGCAAAGCCCGCATCTAGTGGGAACTCGCGCAGGGCGATGCCCCTGGAAGCGCCGAAATTTACAGCCTTCGCATCCTGAACACTCCAGCCGGCGCGTTCGAGCATCCCGTCAATGCTGTGTCTGGCAAGTTGTTCGGGTGTAACCATGAGCTCCTCCACAACCCACGTTAACATTTCCCCCTATGTCGAACCGCGACCAGATGGGATCCCGGTCCACTAACTTTACACGATAGAACGCACAGAAGGCCATCCCGGTATGATCCAGAGGCATGGGAGGACTCGTGGGAGCGCGTAGCCGAGTGCGAAGTGGAGATCGCCGTGGAAGAGGCCAGAGCACCACGCCACTACAAAGTGATAATCGAGCCGTACGAAGATGGCGTCTTCATAGCCACCGTACCCTCGGTTCCCGGCGTCGCGGAGCAGGGTGAGAGCGTGGAAGAGGCGCTTGGGAACCTCAAGGAAGCCCTGACGTTTCATATGGAGTCTATGGAGATGGAGGGTGAAGAGATACCGCCCTCCGATGCGCCCGGACGCGAGGTCCGCAACGTAGGACACTCCATGCAGTAGACTGGCGAGGTTTACCGGGCGCAGTTACCGTAAGGCTGCTCCACATCCCCGTGTCGAATATTTGACAGTTTGAGGGGCTATTATGGGCGAGGACTGGAGCGAATGCGGTGGCAGCGGTCAGCCTGGACGACTTGCTGCATGTCGAGCCAACTGAGGCACCTTATCTCACCGCCTTCGCGGAACTCGAGGCCAGACCAGGTGAGCTTCATAGCTTTGCCATAGGCGCGCCCGCGCCAGCCTGTCGCGGTCAGGTCCATACCGAGTACTCGAAACCGGACGGTGCGCCAGCCGGGATCACGACGAAGCAAGGCTTCGAGGTTGCGGTCCCTGAACAGATAAGAGGCTTCAGAAACAGCGTGCCGCAGCCTGTATTTTCGATCTATACCTGGCGGCTGGCATAGCGGGAAGTATAAGCAGGGTCCAGATACTCCCGCAACGGGATCAATAGTAAAAACCGGAGCCCCGAAGGACTCCGGCCCAGTAGTACCTCTTCTACTTCAGGCGATTCTTGATGGCCCTCATGGCCTTGTCCATGCCGCTTTCCGAGCCTCCGGCGTGCTTGCCCTTCTTGTTACCCGATTCCTTGCCCTTGGCGGCGTTCATTGCCGCCTCTTTGATCTGCTTACCTATGCTAGCCATGTTGGCCCTCCTTCTTCTCCGAGGTGTGTTTTCGTGGTTTCCAGGCGTTACACGGCCAGTTAGACCGTGGAGACGTTATCCGCCTGCATGCCCTTCTGGCCCTGGCTTGCCTCGTAAGAGACCTTGCTCCCCTCTTCGAGGGACTTAAAGCCGCCGCCAGCTATGCCGCTGTGGTGAACGAAGAGATCCTCGCCACCCTCATCCGGGGTGATGAAGCCGTATCCTTTATCATCGCTGAACCACTTAACCGTTCCCTGGGCCATATTGGAGCCCACCTTTCTTTCGAGGGGCTCCACCGCAATAAAAAAGCCGCTCCTCTTGTTGAGGGCGGCGCTCCGGTCACCATAAAACCCGCAATTTCTAACTACGTTCTTACTGTATCACAATAAGGGCCGAAGCCCCGAAGGGTTCCAGCCCAGGATCTCTCACCAGGCCAGTGGCTGTTCGGAGAAAGATGGTTCACGGTGCGGTCTCGCGCTCGATGCGCTCTACCTCCTCACGGGGGATGTGGACCGCGTCGTGAACCTGGCGGCCTTGAGCACCCCGCTGTCCACCATCTCCTGGACTATCGTACGACTGAGGCCGAGATACTCGACCGTTTCCGTCACGGCGGCGATGGAAGGTGCCCTGTCTCAGATCATGACGGAGCGTGAATATGCCCAACGCGCGATGAAAAGCTGAGTTTGCAGGGAGTTTGCTCTGTGCCGGAGGTGGGACTCGAACCCACACGAGGTTGCCCTCACCGGATTTTGAGTCCGAGCCGGGCGCTGCGCTTGGTCCCCCACGGGTTACCAAAGTACCCCGTTAGCAGGGATTTTACGATCGGTCAGTGGCCGCCAACCCCTCTCGACCCTCCTCGACCCCCATGGGGTTGGCGTCAAAAGTGTCACCATCCACGACGGGGCGTAGGCTGCCTCTCGGACCGCATGATTGCGGGTGTTGGTATAGGGGAGGGTGCCAGCACAGGTGAGGACGAGACAAGTGCCTAAGCTGTTCTCCGTCTCCCCTCATTGGGACAGTCTAGCAAGGAGTACGCCTGACTCTGGATCAGTTAGTCCTGGTTCGAATCCAGGTCCGGCAGCCTCGCATTTTACCTGCAAATTGGCAAGAAAAATAGACTTCCTATGAGGCCAGTTAGTCAAACTCGACCAAGAAGAACAGAGAAGCTAGGACGTTGACCTGAGATCCTTCACTGGCGAAGGCTGTGGTGGTCGATCGTCGTGCCCGGAAAATCGGCACCCGCAGAGGCGCCTCTGCGGGTGCCGATGAGTTTGTCCTCCCGTTTTTCCTGCTACGAACCCTCGCCCAGCCGCGCTCTGTACTCTTTGAGGTAGCTCTTGGCATTCTTTGCGGTTACCAGGGTTACCCCGGTGTTGATCGTCTTCTTTACCGACTGGCCTTTCGCGGCGGCCACCGCCTCTTCTACGCCGACCTTGCCCATCTCGTAGGGGTCCTGCGCCACCGTGGCATCTATTCCTTGATCCTTGAGGACCACTTGCGTGGCCTCCTCGGTCCCGTCATATCCCACGAGCAGGACGTCTTCCGTCTTTCCGCGGGCCTTGAGAGCCTCCAGTGCTCCTAGCGCCATCTCATCGTTGGCCGCGAAGACAGCGTTCACGTCGGGATTGTTCTGGAGTATGTCTTCCATCGCCGATACGCCCTCGGCGCGGGCGAAGTCCGCGGCCACCTCAGCGACGACCTCGATGTCGGTGCCCTTCACGGCATCTTTCACGCCGGCGATTCGATCTTCGCCCGAGGTCGCTCCCGGAATGCCGTTTATGAGCGCCAGCGTCCCCGAACCATTCATCTGGTCGATGATGTACTCTCCGGCGACCCGCCCGCCCTCGACGTTGTCCGTTCCGATGTAGGTGGTCTTCCCGTCCCAAGAGGGGATGTCCGAATCGATGATGAGAACGGGGACCTGCTTGCTGGCCCGCTCGAGGACCGGCTGCAACTGGTCGGGCGCCGTTGGCGCCACGGCCAGCGCGTCCACCTGCTTGGTCAGCATGTCTTCGACTACGGCTATCTGCTCGTCTATGGCGAGCTCCGAGGACCCGGCGTCGACGAGGACCCCAACGTCGGACATCTGCTTGCCCGCGTCCGTAGCTCCGGCCTTGGACGTTATCCAGAACTCCTGGTTGAGGGCTTTCGGCACGAAGCCGATCGTCATACCTTTGGCCTTGTTCTGCTGGGACTCGGGCGCAAGCGCGCCCCTGCAAGCCGTAAAGAGAAGCAAAACCCCAAGGAGGATGACCGCCAACGTTACCACTTGAAGAGCTCGTGCCTTGTTCATCTTTCTCCCGTCGTTGTGGACGAAATCCGTCAAGCCTGTTTTTCACCTTTGTCTTCTTCCGCCGCGCCGCCCACGATCATCGAGACAAGACGCTCGTGGTTCTCCTCCGTGGGTTCAGCTTCGCCCACCCGAACCCCCTGCCTGAGCACGACAGCGCGGTGGCACACCTGGATGACGTGTTCCAGGTTGTGGGAGATGACGATGACGGAGACCCCGTGCTCCGGCGCTTCCTTTATGAGGCGCAGGACATTGCTGGACTCCCGCGCCCCGAGGGCTGAGGTCGGCTCGTCGAGGATCACGATCTTCCTGCCGAACGACATGGCCCGTGCGCTGGCGACGGCCTGGCGCTGTCCTCCGGACATCAGGCCGATCTCCACCTCCGCGCTGGGAAGGTTCACCTGCAGGCTTTCCAGGCTCTCCTTCGCCTTGCTGGACATGAAACCGTCCCTGACCCATCCCCAGCCCCCAAGCCACCGGGGCGTGACGGGCTCTCTCCCGGCGTAGAAGTTTCCCACGACGTTCATGTTGTCGAACAGCGAGAGGTCCTGATAGACGGTCTCCATGCCGAGGTCCCGAGCCTCCATGGGCGAGTTGAGCGTCACCTCCTCCCCTTCCAGAAAGATCCGGCCCTCGTCGGGCTGGTGGACGCCGCTGAGGCACTTGATGAGCGTGGACTTGCCGGCGCCGTTGTCGCCCAGCAGCGCCAGGACCTCGCCGCGCTGCAACTCGAGGCTGACGTTGTCCAGGGCGAGCGTGGCCCCGAACCGTTTCGTCATGTTCCGTACCTCGAGGATCGGGGTTTCTTTCTCGTCCTGGCTCGTCTGTTCGCGTTCGGCTTCCACGTCAGTCTCCCCGAGCCTGGAGGGTTCGGAACCGTCCTTCGAGGTACCTGCGAAACACGTCGAGCTCCACGGCGAAGACGATGATGCCGCCGGCGACTATCAGTTGCCAGTACTCGTCGACACTCAGCAGGTTGAGGCCGTTCGCGATGACTCCGAGGATGAGGGCGCCCACCAGGACTCCGGCGACGGAACCTCTGCCGCCGAAGAAGCTGCCTCCACCGATGATCACGGCGGCGATGGCCTGCAGCTCCGCCAGCTCGCCCGCGGTCGGATAGCCTGAGGCTGTCCTTCCGGCAGTGATCACACCGGCGAAACCGGCCATGAGGCCGCTGATCAAGAACACCGACAGGATAACCCTGTCTACAGGGATGCCAACCCTGCGGGCCGCCTCCTTGTCTCCCCCGACCAAGTAGATCCAACGCCCCCACTTGAGGCGCTTGGTCAGGACGACCGCGACGAGCGCGAGCCCGGCGACCAGCAACACCGGAACCGGAAGGGGCCCTATGTACCCGCTTCCGAGCGTAATTACGATGCCAGGCACGTGGGGTATGGCGCGGCCGTTCGAGAGCACGAGCGCCAGGCCGCTCGCGGCGTAGAACATTGCGAGGGTCGGGATAAAGGCGTGCGGCAGCCTTCCTTTTGTGAGCATGAACCCGTTGAGAAAACCTGTTACCAGGCCCGTGAGGAGGAAGGCGGCGACGCTGAGCGAACCACCGAGACCCTGGTTCCACGTAAAGACGAGCGCCCCGATCACCGTCGAGAGCGCAAGCACGGAGCCGACCGAGAGGTCGATGCCGGCGACGAGAATAACGAACAACTGGCCTATCGCCAGGACGGCTAGCGCCGAGGTCTGGACGACGATGTTGGAAACGTTCTGCACCGTCAGGAATACGGGACTGAGCACGTTGAACGCCATGATGAGCAGCAACAGGATGATAGCGGGACCCAGCCTTATTAGCGCGAGAGACCACCGCAGCGACCTCTCCGAACTCAAGGGCGACTGCGAACCGGTGATTCGCTCCATAAAAGCGCTCATGTCACCCTCTTGTGGTGTCGCCCGGTGCAGCCGGACTGTGCCTCCGGCAGGTTAGTAGCTTCCCTCATGGCGCCCAACACCTCCCGTAACCCTGCGAATCCCCTCTCGAAACAATGGTACCTATTTGCGTTACTCGCGTCAAACGCAGTCTTCGGATCGCATGAAGTTCTGCGCCGAGCTTGACGGGGCATTCGCGCGTTCTGTACGCTGGAGCTTGATCGGAGGGGTCCGAAGCGGGAAGCGTGGGTGATGGGGTCATGATGGCGGGGTGTTCCCTTTGAGGGTGGGGTTGTTAGGCGCGGGCAGGATAGGCGTGTTCCACGCCACGGTACTCGCCGAGGATCACCGCGTCGAGGAGGTGGTCGTCGGTGACGTCGATGCGAAACGGGCTGCGGCGCTTGCGGAGAGGATCGGGGGGGAGTCCGGGAGCATCGAGGAGGTCATCGGGTCTGGGCTGGATGCCGCGACGATCGCCGCAACGACGTCTGCCCATGCGGGCTTGATCAACGCCTGCCTCGACGCCGGGTTGCCTGCCGTCTGCGAGAAACCGGTCGCGCTCGGCTACGAGGAGACGGTAGAGATCGTAGACCGCGTCGAGTCCTCCGGGGCGATCCTACAGGTCGGCTTTATGAGACGGTTCGACGCCGGGTACAGGGAGGCGAG
>JAABUR0100007589.1_pt1 | contig 12776 bp, 17 predicted proteins | sample 5560091 | NCBI WGS metagenome assembly JAABUR01 (sample SAMN10711879, study PRJNA513375) | rock metagenome | isolation source: Antarctica rocks | place: Antarctica: Victoria Land, University Valley sud
TTTGATTCTTGAATCAAGTTGTAGTATTTTCTATGAAAGTTGACTTTCTTATCTGAATCATTGAACAACTCAGCTAGTTCTTTCAAAAGATCATCGATGATCTTATAAAGATTGACACAGTCATATTCATGTCTAGATTGAACGACATCAGCTACGTCATCAAATAATCTGAAATGTACATAGCTCAGTTTGACTCGTTCATTTGAAAAGAGATCGACGTTGATCTCTAGTTTATTCTGAATTTTGTCATATCAGTTTTTTCAAGTAGAATTCTTTTTGTCAGTAAATCAGAAAGAATCAGGTATTTTCTGAAATCTAGAACGCTCAAAGTAGATGAAATCAGAAGAAGTGATTTCTTTAGTTTGAAGTCTAGCCTTCAACTCTTTGATTTTGTTATCTCGTTGTTTACTCAGCTCGTTGAGTCGATCTGTTTCTCTGTCAAGAGTCATGCATTGAGCCTTTCAGTTTTCGATAGAAACAGAAAATATTACTGTTTCAGCGAATGACTCGTCATCTTCATTGATGAATGATTCAGCACTAGAGAATTTCGATGAATCAGTCTCAGAGGTTTGAGAGAAATGATTTTGAAATTCTTCGAAACACTCTTCAGTAGGCGAACGACTAGACATGATGAGGTTTGTTTGAAAAGAGGGTTGAACGAATGACGATGCTCGACGATTGAAGAAGAAAGACGTATAGAGTGATGTTTAATCTTCAACAAAGAAGATGAGATTTGTTTGTTGATTGGTTTGATTCTTGAGCAATTCACGAAGATTCTTTATCGTCGATTCTCTTAATCGGGTTGAACAGCTTATTTTCACTCGTCTGTTTCATGAGAATGAGTTGATTCTCTTGATCGAGTGAACTTTGCGTACTTAGTGAGCGATAAGTTGTCTAGCGATTCAAACAGTCTCGTCGTTGATTCTATCAAACTTTCTAGTGTTGTTCAGTCTTTCAGTTGCGTCGATCATCAGATAAACGGATTTCTTTAGACTCGTTCTGTCTGTATGAGTATGTTGAATGAGTAATGAGATCAGTATCGTGTGGTTAACGAATTCTTAATATAATGTCAGGACCGTGCCTAGGTGAGTCAACCAGCGAAAGTCAGGGTTGAATAGTGCTTGATCTTTAGAGATAGCTATAACTGAATATTAAGAATACAGAAGAAGATGAGTACAAGAGCTTCTATTTAAGTAATATTCAGAGGCTGCGCTAAGCTTGAAGAGAATGTGTTTGTGACACGGGTAGAATGTGATGTAGGAAGGAAGGTGATGTTGAACAAAGAGGTGTTGGGGAAAGGAAATAGGGGCTAAGCCAGATCTGGGCTAGAGGCACTGACTAGCCCTAATCAATACGCAGGGTACTCGCTAGCGTACTCTGCGAATTGATTAGAGCTTCAGCCTTTTTCAGCCTTGGTACGCTCGTAACAGTTTCTTGTTCATCATGCTCATCGATTTCTGTCTGTCATAAAGTCTCTTCACAAGTTTTATTGTCTCTCAATCTTTGAGCAGCATCTGCTCAATTCTGTTGTTCTTTTTGATGCTTTGCACATGCAGCAATTTCTGCAGCTGAAAAAGCTATTGATCTTTCAGCTTTATCTTTAGAAATGTCGAGTTTATTCTCTCAATATTTAGAACATGACAATGATGAGAGTGAATCAGATCGTGAACGTCTTAGTGAAGAAGATTCAGATCGTCAAGAAAGTGAAGACAACTGAGATGAAGACAGCTCAGAAGACGAAGATTGTTGAGAAGTTGAAGACAATCGAAGTTTATCTACATTCAATGAAATGAGAGCTCGTCTACGACGATGATCGAAGAGAGCAGCTCGATCGAAGAAAGCAGCTCGATCAGTGATCTTTGACGACTGTTCAGCTTGAGTCGTCGGTTTTCTACGCCTTCCGAATGCTCTAGAGAAGGTGAAAAGATCATCTAGAGATAGATTTTGACTTCGACGTTGAGGCATTTCGAAAACGGTTACAAGAACGTCAGGAACGTCAACAAACAAAGATATCTGAATAGCTTCAATTTTGAGCGATTTTGGGCAATTGGGGGGGGCGGTGGGATTGATTTTCGAATTCCTCATACAAACGGATCACCGTGGGGCAGAGCGAAAATGAATGCCAAGGAATGCAGAGCTTTCTGCATACGCTAATTATGCAGGGCGTCAATGTATTCTTACCAATTTCCCCCTTCCCCGCTCACTACAAGATAGTCAGTTGTAATGACATGCTGAGAATACTTCGGTAAGCCAACACCACCTATTTGAGGATGAAGAGGAATTCCCACCTTTTACGCCAAGGCATTATGGCGAGAACCTCGTTCAGGCCACCAAGCCGGCAAGCGTCGACTTGGCAATAGTCTAAAGCCCCGGCCTGCAGAAACCGCTTGAACATGGTCCTATTGGCGCACATCTCAGCTGAGCCAACAACGACATTCTATGGGTGCAAGGCATCGCATGCTCCAGGATGTCATGGGGTGACGTCGGTTACTCATGAACAATGCCTTGTAGGGTGCGAGGTGAGAGAGGTATTCCGGAACAGACCATTTTCTATTGTTACTTCTCTCAGACTTCGAACGCATACTTGTATGCGCGGAAGAAAGTTACCAATCTGCGTCAAGCATGAGGACATCGTCATGACCAATAATCTCTTTTGCTATCTCTAACCGTCTTTTGTCGCGCTCTAAGTCTCCACCTAACCTGAATTTCAAATGGTGGAACCCGTTACTCTTTGCCTCTTTGATTAGCGCGCTCGGATTCTCGTCCGAATACCCTAGCCAGCTGGCGCTTGTTGTGTAAATCGATACCGCACGATTTTGCTCAACTTCCTCCTATCCTGCCTTCTCCTTCCAGAGCACCTCAACTGCTTCTTGTGGCGTCACCGCATCCATTATGTACCTGAAATCGATGCACCGCACGAGCTTTTCAGGTGACTTGTCGGCTACGATTCTCTATACCGGCTTGTGCTGCGTCTTGGCCCAGAGATTCCACAGAGCGTTGATAACCGCGGAAAGCGCAGAATGTTTGGCGCATCTTTCCGGGCCCATCCATCGAACCTGTTCATCCGAGACCAGGTAACGCCATGTGTTGCCCCAGTTGGAGGTCAGTGACTCAATAGACCGGTCAACGATAAGTGGGGCAGTCACCTCAGTACTTGCATACGTGGTGATATGATGAGGATAAGAGGATACTGAATGTGCTATGGATAAAAGAGGCAAATTTGATCCCATATTGCTCGGGAACCCCTAAAGTCAGGTGAACAATGTGAGGCCCAGCAATCGGTCCCCAAAGATCGAAAAATAGGAGCTCACTTTATTCGTGAAACTACATCTTGCCCACTAGTGCTTGTAGCCGAGCTCCGTCGTATCTTGAGCATGTCGCAATGCCATCCTCAAAAGACTATATAATATAATCTGAAACTTCAGTCCAAGAAGCTAGTATGTGGATATATCCCGCAACATAGCGCTTCTCACTTGAGGAAACATGAGCAATCTTTACCAGCGTCATAGCTTTGCCTTTGCTTCGCTGGCCCAGTCTTTTCTGGTGGAAAACGTCGATGGCTGCAGATAGACTTTGGTATGGTCACACAAAGGCAGCCGAGTGAGGGCCCTACGCGATACTCACGAATACATCAGGAGAGCGTCCATTGAGCTTGGTTGATGAGAAGGGTTCGAGAGATGGAGGAGATATAGTCTTACTGTCGACCTTCTGTCAAACCATTACTGCTTCTCTACCAGCCAAGGTCATTCCGATATCTCCAACCCTCCAAGCTTCGATGTGGATTCTTCAGTCATCCGGCTCTATACATTTACAGTTCTCCAACATCCTGTCACTCTTCTGGCCAATCGAATTGTTTCCATCTAAATTTCGGAGTTGCTCTCCATGGTCGCCGCCGGAAGTGTAAGGATTCTCAAGCAACTGCGGACTCTATCTTCTAACTTCAAGTCGCAGTCGCTTTCTGCGATCTTCCACCACTTTGATTCAATTTCCATCAAGACTAATTACTATCTGCTTTTCAATTGCCGATTCTCCTGAACTACGCTTCATGGTTTCTACAAAATTCCAGAGGAGCATGGAAAGTTATGGGAAATTTGTTGAAATTATGGCTTTTTGCAACATATCCTTCTTCCCCTCTTTATCTTTTGATACTCGAGATTCGACGAGACTCAAAGATACCGCAAAGCCCTGACGGGATTCAGAATCCCCATTTTCAGCCTTTCATCTTCTAATCAGTGACGATTGCTAGTTAAAACAGATATTTCAGGGCATCAAAGCCTTCCAACGCAACCTGCCACTATTTCATTTACGCGCTTTTTCTCCTCGTCATTTCAAAGATCTAGGCTATGCTTTCCCCCAAAATACGACACCCCTTGCTATGCTTGCTTCCACCCACCTCGAAATTTACGAGACTATCTTCTTCCAATTCTATTCTGAATTCTTTTTACTTTGGCGCCGTTCTAGGTACCGAGAAGACTTATCCGTCACGTCCTTCAAGAGCTCTAGAGACCTTCACTGCCATTTTCTAAGCTCCAGGAGTTGGGCGCCTCTGCGCATATTATTGACCGGATTGAAATGCATCAGACGATTTGATCTGCTACCGCACGAGATGGAAAGGGCGCTGAGCTATTCTCCATCCTGGCTGCTTCAGCAGATCAGCAATTTCCACATCTCTTCATGGTTGATCCTCACGTCGTCTTGAAACGTCCCTCACCAGCACGGATACAGTATCACAGCACATCCATTTTGAGATTTGACCAACTTCCATACTACCTACAAATTCTATCCGATCCAAGTGCGAACCCTCACCCTCCCAATTCCCCTTCACTCTCTTGCTAATCTTCCCCCCGAATCCAACCCACCGTAAACCCCCACAGCCAACCCCCATTCTTCACGCTCAATAACACACGCATCGCTCCGGCCCAAAACGGCAACATGTCACACACGTCCCTGCGGCACTCACGACTCTGCTTGACCCGAACTCCAAGATTTCCCATTCTGGTTTGGGCACAAAAGATTTCGCGCAGCACGAGCCGCTTTTCGAGCTTTCCCAATACGCTCTTGGCCTTCTCGTTGGAATTGTGAGATTCCAGGTTCGCGGACCGGTATTGCATTCTCTACTGGTTAGGCAGAAACGCAGATCACCGTACCTCTGCTCCACGTCCTATACAGACCTAGCCCCATGCAACCTTCAACGAAATCTCCACACGTGCATGTTGTAATACTCAACACACACACGGCTTATTATCTCTCCACGATGTTTTTGTGAAGCGAAACGTCTCGGATTTCGTAACAGGGCTATGTACTACCAAGCTGCCGCGAAACGCCCTCGTAGGTCAGATCTCTCGATCGATGGATCCCCTTTGGTGAAGGAGAGAAGGCGAAAATGAAAAGCTGCAGTGGTGATTTGAGGCAAAAATCTTGATATCAAACTTCCTCCGGGACGTGCAAGTCTTTCCCTACACCTTCCCTTCCCATCCCTTCCCTTCCCTTCCCTTCCCTTCCCCACCACCACCTCATCAACACCTCTCCACCGTCTTTAAAAGTCCCCCAACAGCCTGCACCTCCCAAACAACCCCCCACACTTCTTTCGTTTCTCCATCGAAGAGAACGAGCGAGATTGCACTCGCCTCGTTTCTCCGCCAATGTGGATAGGGACAGCCTTGGCGTGTGTACGTGACTTCGTTCTGCGGGCAGTCCGGCATAGAGCGGATCTCTTGTTCTTCTGCGTTAGGAAGAGAAATAGGTCTAACGAGGAGAGGGAAGGATATGAGAGGTTAGCTTTGTTAGAATGGGGCGAGCAAGCTAGCGGCGGACAAATAGATACTCGCGAGATGGAAAAAGTAGCGTAGACGAGGCGAGGGTATAGTACAATAGTATATGAGAGATTTGAAACCATGACGAAAGCAATCCGAAAGGTACAATTGTGGGATTAGCCTCACAGGTCTCGAGTCTTTGATGCCTAAACTCTACCGAAAAACTACCAAAAGACTACCGATGCAATGAATTAGCAACCATCCCATATGCCAGCTGAGCCATCATCCTATTCCCATGATGCTTCCCAGACGATGCCAAACATAGCCGTGGTATGCTTCGTGAAACGCCCTTGGCCCAATGAGATAGACTCAAAACCACCACCAGCCCTTGCCGTAAGGCGCCGTTGCCGTCCTTATTAATGAACATAGCCTTTCTTATCGTACGCCTAGTTATATACTCTCCATTATGCAGCGCCATACATCTTCCCTCGCATCTCGCTCTCCGCCAACAGCCTCTCCTCTTCTGACCTCCTAGTCGGGCTAGAACTAGGACTTGGCATCCACCCCCTCATCCAGCCACTAACCTTCTTCCAATGACTCCTGCCTCTTTCATCTTGAACAATAGCAACCTTCTCCTCCCCTCCTTCTCCAAACATCCAAAATTGCAGCCCAATCGTCGCATCCAACGCCAATACTCCGGCAGCCCCAAGCCAAAATGGCACCGCAAGCGCCACCCACGTTGCCCGGTCGCTCCCTTCTTTACCCACCCAGCCATGAAGCCCATATGGTGGGTACGACGACCATGTCAAAGGGTTTGTGAGAAGTGAAGTACTGTAGAAGAGATTTCCGAAGAATGCTGCAATGAAGAGAGTGGGGGACAAGCCCGTGGTGGAGCGACGGGTGTGGTTCTTGTAAATTTGGGGGGGGCGGGAACCAAGGTAGAGGACAGTGGAAAACCAGGAGATGATGCGGCCGGCGAATTCGAAGGGGTCGGAAGTGGCCATATTGACGTGTTCGGTGCTTGGGTGTAGAGGGGAGGCTTGAGTTAGGACGGTCAAGAGTAGGGATATGAAGAGGATGGTTTTGGGTGAGGGCATAGGGGATTGAGGAGAATGCTGGCAGCGAGTTATCGTGCGGTTAGAGGGAGACTTTGCTCTTAGGAAGGAAAAGGTCGAGGACCAGACGGAGTTGTTGCGAATATCCCGAGGTTGACTGGGTGAATCTGATGTGCCTTTTGTATCTTTCCCATCCGGTTCTGAGGTCTTCTTTCTTTCTTCGCTCAGAGCGTTGGAGATACCGCTCGAAATCCGAACAGGTGATATGCCCACGGAAACACCATTCGAATCCCCGTTTCCTCCGCCGAGGTTTCCTGCATTATAGTCCTCCTGCATCTCCTTTCGTAACCGCTTGACATGCGTATACCACATGTACTGCCATACCAGGGCTATATCAACTGACACATAGTATGACGCCACCACAACCTGCCATGATGCTTGATGCGTCAAAATCGCTCCGCATAGATTGGTCAAGTCCCCTAAGAGCCACTCAATCAAAAAATATATAGACAGTCCTGCTGCCGAACCGAGTCTGTAGTTCTTGATGATTTGCGGTAGTTGTGCAAACAGCCAAGACACGATGCTCAGGACACCGAGTAACGTGGAAAAGAAGGCCAAAGGTGTTGGCACGCAGGTATGGAAAAGGGTGGAGAAGTTCGTCAGGAAAATGTTGGTGGGCGTACAGTGGTCGGGGATACTGGACGACAACATAGCGAAGAAAGCCGGAGTGCGATTGCTTGCGGTAGGATTGTCTTGGCCGCTTCATACACATCCCCACCTGCTATCGGCCGCCATGTACATTCTTGTCGAAGCTCGGTATGGTGTGTTGTATGATCGAGCGCTGGGAATCGCAGTCAAGGTAGGATAAGTGAGGCTCGGTGGGTAGACGTTATGGAGATAGCAGAGCCCCGCTAGCGAGCGTTCTGAGAGGCTATCGGATACGGCGTAGTTTGGCTGGTCCTGCTGAACCTGAATCGTATGGTAGGCAACAAGACTTGGAGAGGTACCAGTGTTGTTGCAGACGGACCTAGCAAAAGTAGCTGAGTCTCAACCAGAGTCAACGGTAGAAATGAATCGACGATAAGCAAAGATATCAATAAATGAAAGACCGGCACGAGAGGCCACTCAAGCAGCGATTGTAGAGTGTTGGAAATGTTGGAAACAGCAAGAGAGATATCTGCGTGAGAAGGCACGGTAGTCACTACCGCTCTAGGAAGTCATACAACAAGGTGAAGGTCAGCAGCTACGAAGGCGCTGTGTACAGCCGCCTCACGGGGAAGGCAGCACACCAGACCTTCCCCCAGAACGGATCAACCCGGGGGTCACCGTGTCATACATACTTGGGACACTGATAAGCATGAGAATCAAGCCATGGGATATAGTAAGAAGCTGGATGACCGAGTCAAGGCGTGGACGTGTGCGTCTTCGCGATAAGAATACGACGAATTGAGTGGTGGGTTGACTCGGAGAAGCACACGTGACATGCTCCCTTAGCTCTCCTCGACTCGGTATAGCGTCCTCTAGAGAAGCATCAGCAGAGGCACGACGAGGTTGTACCTATACTTTAAATCATTACATTCCGATTCTGCAAGATAACCATGGCGTGCATGGGTGGCCTTCATCAAATGTCAATTATGTTATTTCATATATCGTAAAGCTTGATGAGTTCATGGTTTTTCGACTACTCTAGAAAACTTGAGAAATCAAACCTCTTTACTTTAAGAACATCAATAATTAGATATTGTGCAGAGTTTACACACCTCACCAAAAACATAGAGTGCTCTCACTCTAAACAATCATTTTCATTTTCATTTTCAATATCATGGCTTGTGTCAGTGACCTCCTTTTCAGCCTCAGTGCGTTCATCATATAGCCAATGCGGCTCTTCAGGGCCCTCAGGCTCATCATATCCAATATCGTACGGTGTCATGTTTTGTCTTTCCAAACGCTTTAAGGCCTTGTGTTGCCTCCATATCATCAGGCAATCCAACGGTCTCACTCCCTCATTATCTTCTTGTTCCGCACCAGCTTCCTTCAGGAATTTCAGATGTTGGGAAACCGCATTCGATTCGGTATATGTCAGGAACTGCTGATACCCATGTCGCCAAGGAAAAACTCGAGCTCCGTTTTTGATGAGCTGCTGCATTGTCGATGGGGGTAGCCATTCGTTGGAAAAACGCCCATAAGGAAAGGCAGAAGCAGCTGCATGGAGCGCACTACCTTTGCTGCCAGAATCAAGATTGACATCCACGCCGTGCAGAATGAGCATATCGATAAGCCTGGTATAGTCTCCGGCAGTGGCATGTACCAACACGGCTTCAGACGGTACGGATGAACGCCATCGAAGCCCTCGTGCTTTGTTAGGATCAGCTCCTCTCTTCAAAAGAAGCTCTATAACTTCGTAACGAGGAGGATTTGAACGTGCGGCTTCACAGAGGGCAGCGTTGGATTTATTAGGACCGTCAACATGGACCCCTAGCTGGAGTAATAAATCAACTAGCCTGACATTACCCTGAGCAGCGCTGGAAACCAGCGCTAGTGATCCGGGGTCTTCGAAGCCAAGTCCGAGTGCATAATTGAGAAATCTCCTCAACTCTGTTTCTTCGGATCCGATGTATCGCGAGCGCGACATTTCTGTCATTCCTTCATAAATGAGTCTCAAGATAGACCCTTCTTCTGCGCTGACTAGCTCTGAAAGCCTAGGCTTAGTAGATAGTATCCCAGGCCTTGTTTGGGCAACAAGTCTCAGATGATCGAAGATCGGCTCCCAGTCGCACATTGCTGAGCTTAGGCAGGCAGCTGGGAGTTCATATAGGGGTTGCTTCAGTGAACTATCAGCAAACATCACTACATCATCCAAATCTTCCGGTAAGGCTTGAAAACTTGGCGACTTATCTTTGAGGACGCTTTGCTCAAGTGCAGTTGATGACCACTTCAAGCAGGTCTTTGCCTCACTGTTGAATAATTGAAGTGCGAGAGAGTTCAAAACTTCGACGTGGTACTCTTTGGATTGGTTCGAATCTATCGCAATGCTGATATCACCACTAGTCAGGGTATCAAGTCCGATCCCATGCTTCAGCCATGTTTTGGAAGCATAAGGCAACAAAGGCCCCCCAACTGCTGCTTCGGGTTGAGCCTTCCAAAGCCCGTGCCCACCTATGGGATCGTTTTGGGCTTCAGAGTTGTATGGATTGAAAGCTATAAGATAAAGCAAGCATAGCTTAGCGGCAAGGAAGCTGGCGCTTTCAATGTTGAAGCCGAATAAAGCGACGTCTGTTTTCCGGATCTGTGAGGACATAAGGAAATCGAGGACAGATGAGTGTGTTAATTTCACATGTTGGGGTTGTGCAGCATGTGCTATGTTTTGACTGGATGATTCTGTCCATTCAGATTCTGTGTCACTGTCGGGATTGTTCGTGTTGCGCCTATATTCGGCGCCTGCGGTTTTTTCGATTAGGCCGGGACAGATGTCCAGAATTTCACTTGGCTCCATGAACCGGGCATCAAGGTCTACACTATCGCGATCGGTATCCACGATGAAAAGCTCTGCAACTTCATCCACGGTCAGAAGCATGCTTGAAATGCTTAAGAGGTGAAGCATATTCCGGCAGCCCTGCTGATCTTTAGAATCCACACAGGCAAGGATGCGATGGTAAGTCTCTTCTAATGTCTTAGGAAGGCTCTTCAAGGCTATTTTTACATCGCGGATGGAATGACATTTGCGCAAATTGTCGATCTGAAGCGCAACCCAGCGGAATCTGTAAAAGTTAGTGACGTCCACATAATGCGCGTTATGTTGAAGCTAACATACGTTCCATCAGCCTTCTCAACAAGCGTGCTCTTAATCAGACTTTTGAGATCGTCTGGCCATGGCTTTATTTTGCGATCTGTTTCCAGAACTTGAGACGTGTAATATTGAATATCAGCGTCAACAGAAGCTGTCTGGAGTGACACTTTGTCTGTACATCTGTCGAGTGAGGCCTCGATGTCGTTCTCAAGACGACTCGTGAGTATTATGTGAACCGAAAGTCCATTCTTTTCAGTAGGGATGATCTTTTGAATCTCAGTCAACAAGGCGTCTCGCTCAAAACACTCATCAAGTGCGTCGAGCACCAGATACGTTCTGGTTGAGCTTTTGATTAGCTCCGACAAAGCTCTACTTAGATCCTTTCTAGTCGGCTGCCTCGATTCTCTACATAGAGCTATTAGATTCTCTGGTACTCTGACTGATTTGTTCCGGATCAGTTGTTTGATAGTAGCAGTCAAGCAGCCGTTGACTGATTGGTTCTCACGGTGAAGAATGTTGGAGAAATAATAGTATGCATATCCCCAGTCCTTGTGAGAACTGCAAAGATCACCCAGATGTTCAACTACCAGTGAACTCAATACACTTTTCCCTGAGCCTGGCTTTCCGTGGAGCCACAAGGCCAAGGGCAATCGCTCCCATTTCTGAAACTGCTCGCTTTTAATAAGCCAAATACCGGTTCCGTCAAGGCGCGCTCCTGACAAACTCTCAAGATCCCGAGATGGATCTGGAGCTTGAAGCCAACTGAGAACGGACGCTCGTACATCATCTGTAATACATGTCAGCCACGGAGAAAAGAACCCTACGGTAGTGGGTATATCTGTAGGATTGGGCGAGCACCAAGGTACTTTGTGTTTGAGTTTTCCTAACGGTAAACGTAAGACACACCATACCTTTGGTTAGGGACCGAATAAGATCTAGTCCATGGCACTAGAAGTCAGAAATATTGAATACAGAGACTATTCGAAGATTTCTCATACCGTCGTAATTCCGTTGGACAATTGATGAGGCCTCCTTGGCCACCTTTTCAACTTTTGCACAGACGCTTCGGAAATTGGGATCTTCATCTCCAGAGAACTTGTTTAGTCCCGAGTGATCGGTAAGCAGATAGATCATATTGTTTCCCTCCCGTACTGCTGATCGCTGCTCAACCATCTGTTTTCCCATATAAGCGAGATTGGCAGTTAGGTAACGTACTTACTTTGATTTTCGCAAGTCCACCGACGTATGCATTGTCCAGCTTCTCGTAAAAACACGAGATATTTAAATGCATACAGATCCTCATCTGTTGGCTTCAGTGACTGTATTAGAGAAGGATCATTCCTCTTGAGCTTGGCGATGAAAGACCCATAGCCTGCAACATCAGTCCCCTCATGTGGGGTTCCAAGAAAGAGAACACCGGCGGTTGATCGTTTAATATCCTCACAATCAGGTCGGTTGCTCGCTAGTACCAACGCCTAATTTTATAATCAACTCAACCATATATAATATGTCAGTCACTCAAATACAAACCTGCTTGATCACCAACCCACCCATGCTGTGGCCAATAAAAATGATCGGTCGGCGAGCAGCCTATCGGCAGTGAGCTGGATTGAAATCACACACGAATACGTTTAATGAGGCGAACACTAATTCTTTGCTGATCATGCTGCAGGGCGTTGAGCAGTTGTTCTCCCAGCTCTCGAAGGCTTGTCGTCACCCCCTTTTTGTATGTGTACCAGTCTGATAGGTAGCTGAATGTAGCAATCCGTGCATTTTGCACATGATTTGGTAGCAGATCTCTTAGCCACATCACTTCCTTAATCTCCTGGTTTCCCATCGGAACCTTTGTGACCCATGTGAAGTACGGACTTGCGCCGAGCCCTTGGACAGCAATAATACTGGTCAACGTCAGCATAGATATTGAAGTCAGAAGGTTCTTGGAGGTTCACTCAATATCTTTTTCAACTGCAACTTCGCTATCCTGCTGCGTCTTAAAGTCTGGTATCCATGTGTAGAGGCCCATGATTGCATTATCTGGCGGTGGGGCGGCCATCTTTGTGGCGTGCTAACACACTTGAAGTTCAATTATAAGCTATGTAAAGATTGACTGAAGACGAATAAGAGTTATGAGGAGAGTAATCAGGACAGTAGATGTCTTGCGTCCTTAGATCACTAAAGTTA
>JAABUR0100007591.1_pt1 | contig 12774 bp, 10 predicted proteins | sample 5560091 | NCBI WGS metagenome assembly JAABUR01 (sample SAMN10711879, study PRJNA513375) | rock metagenome | isolation source: Antarctica rocks | place: Antarctica: Victoria Land, University Valley sud
CCAGGTCGTCGTCGGCGAAGACGCGCAGCTCCTCGTCGTTCGCCAGGTGAATCGGGCGCATCGGCACTCCAGCCCGCTCTGCTGCCGACATAAGCCCTCGAGCCCACGCCCGGTCGGACTCGGTCATGGGCGCTCTGCCTGGTCGAGACAACAACAGTGCCACCGAACCGCCCTCAGCGTGGGTGTGAAGGACCTCGCTGAACGCCCCCATGAGTCTTGCCAGCATCTCGTCGTCGGGGTGAGCCGGAAGGTCAGCGATCTGCGTGAGCACCGGCGTCTGGAATCCACCGTCGTCGAGCAGACTGACCCACACCAGCCGTTCACTGAAGCCGAGCGGACCCATCAGTGCCCGCCAATGCAGGTACAGGTGGTGCTGCGTGCGAACCGGCGGCATCTCGTGGACCGGCAGGAGGGGTGGGATGTCGTCGTCCATGGTGAAGACCCTGCCGCATCACCGGCGGCCGTGGACGTTTTCCACAAGGCAATCTCCACGACCGCGTGCCGAAGCCGGGTTGTCGGTGGCCCGCCGTACCTTGAACATCGGGTCGAACCGCGATGAGGCAGGGAGTGCATGGAGATCGAGGGAGCTCGCACGCTCGCTGAACGTCTGCTTCGCGAGCATGGCTTGAGCGGTTGGCGGTTGGTATTTGACCGGGCGAAGACCCGGGCGGGTGTCTGCCGCTTCCACCAGCGCGAGATCGGGCTCAGCGGGCCGCTGACACAACTTCACTCGGCCGATGCGGTCCGCGACACGATCCTGCACGAGATCGCCCATGCTCTGGTCGGCCCGACGCATCAGCATGACGCGGTCTGGCGCGCAAAGGCAGCCGAGCTCGGCGGCAGCACCATGGCCTGCCTGCCACCCGACGCACCTCGAGTTGCGGCCCCGTGGGTCGGCACCTGTCCGGCTGGTCACCGCGTTGGACGGCATCGTCGCCCCGAACGGCTGGCTTCGTGCCGGCGCTGCTGCCGCGGGTTCGACCCCGACTACCTGTTCCGTTGGCTCCACCACGGACGTGAGGTGGCCATGCACCCGACGTACGTCGCGCAGGTGCGGTCTCTCGACGACCCTGCGGGGTCGACCCCAGACACGACCAGCGGTGCCGTCGTCGTCGCCGGCACGAGAGTGCGCATCACAGCCGCAGGGAACTACTCAGGAACGGTGGGCGTCGTCGAAAAGCGCGGCCGCACCCGTTATCACGTCCGACTGCCAGCCGGAGTGGTCACTGTCCCGTTCCACCTCGCCGAGCGCGAAGCCCTCGAACCGCCCACTCCTGTCGGCTTAGTCCGCGCCGCCTGTCGGTGCAGACCGGTAATATTCGAGGAGCAGCACGACCAGCAAAAGCCGAGGTCAGAGTCAGCAGAGGGGGCCCCGCCGAGTGGAGTTCGCCGAATTCGACCTGGACCGAAGCACGGCCCGCGCGTGGAGCCAGTTCCAGGCGCGGCTCGCTGACCACGTGGCCGCTATGACAGCCGACGACGTGTTGATCGTCGAGGCGAACTCTGGGGGGGATGAGCACGAGACGGGCGCCTCGCCGTACGTCCAGTTCCTGGCTGCGGGAGAGGGTCTCATCCACTGCGAGGTGTCGAGCAACGCATACCTTGCACCGCGCTACGCCCTCGACCCGCAGGCATCGGCGACGCTCCAGTCGCTGGGCTGGTCAGCCCCGGACCCCGACGAGGAGGAAACGACCCGCAGTGGTTCGGCGAACTTCTACGTCGACTCTGCCCGCAGCTCCGCCGACAAGCTGGCAGTGATGGCAGTGCAGGCACTGCGCGGCGTCTTCGGGGTCGCGCACCCAGCCTTTCTGTCGGCTCGGAACCCCGGCGTCGGTGCGCCCACGCCCGAGCTCGGCATCCCGTCCCCGATGGTCGAGTCGGCCATCGAGATGCACGAGCCGCTGGCCGTGGTGCCTGACGACGTCGACCACTTGCGCACGCTCGTCGACGAGGCGCTCGAGCCGATGTTCGGGCACGGGCCCAACCACGACTCCGACGGAGACATCCCTGTCGTCGCCGGCAGCGCACTGGTGTTCGTGCGGGTGCTCGAAGATGCACCAGCCGTCGAGATGTTCAGCACGATCGTGCGCGGCGTCTCCGACCTCGACGAGGCGGCCGGGGCTGTGGCTGAGCTCAACAACGGCATCCGGCTGATCAAGTTCCTGCTGGTCCACGACGTCATCGTCGCCGTTGCTCACGTCGCTGCCATGCCGTTCGCGCCGCAGCAGCTGCGAAGCGTGCTCGACTACATGTCTCGGGTCGCCGACGGGCTCGACGAAGGGCTCGCGGCCCGAGTCGGCGGATGGCGCGCGCTCGAGGACCAGCCGGCCGAGCAGCCTGATTCCGCAGCTGCCGACCAACTACCTGCCGAGCTTGAGACTCTGCTGCACCTCGATGTCGACGGCGAGACGCCGATCGACCCTGACCTCGCCGCGAGCGTCTGCAACTACGACCGTGACCTGGTCCTCAAGCTCCTCAAGATCTCCAGTCAGGAGGAGATCACCTGGCGGGCGTCGCACGACGAGGCCGCCATTCAGGGCGACCGCGACGAGGCGGCGGTTCGCGGCGGTGAGGCGGTGGGCTGGGCCAAGACCGTCGAGACGCTCCGGGGCGCGCTACGGGTGATCGTCGAGCGCAACCGAGGCAGATCCGCGTAACCCGCGACGCGATCAGGGAGGCGCTCGCCAAGTCCTCCGTCACCGTTGAGGTAGCGATTCGGTTACGACTCGGCCACAACCCCGGTGGACGTCGGCGCGGAGGTGACAATGAGGGATGCCCTCGCCCGGGGAACGATGCCCGCCGGATGACCCAACCGGCTGGATGTCGACGGTCTGGACGCTGATCGTGATTTTCGGAGCGGTGGTCGCGGCCGCGCTGGCTCTGCCCTCGCTGCCAGAGTTCGCCCGCGAGCCGGTGACCGCCCGGGCGCTGTTCCATCCCGAGTGGTTGCTCGCGGCCAGCTTTTTGGTGCTGCCCCTCTATCGCGCCACCCGGATGAGTTGGCGGGCAGCCCTGCTGCTCGTGCCGGTCGTATGTGTGCACGTGCTGTTCATCGTCGACTCAGCCGTCGAGGCGTCACAGCGAGCCGGGCTCTCCGATGGCATATCGAGTGGCTGGTACGCCGTCGCCTTCGCCCAGGTGGTGCTTTTCGCGACCGTGGGCGCCGTCGGAGCAAGCCGCAATCTGGGCGACAGCCGGTGGGTGCGGCACATGCGCGCCATGACAGACTCGGCCGGCTCGTCGGTTGCCGACTCGCTGGCACCTGCGCCGCCCTCCGACGCCCGGGTCACCAGACGGCCTCCACCGCGGACCGGCCTAGCCAACCCCTGACTGGGACGCTCGCCTCTCGCCCGGTCAGCCTGCGCCCGACTTCGGTTGGAACGCTCTTGCGGCAGTCACCCCGAAATGGCTACAACACCGTTCCAAGCAGTGGAACAAGACGGCGTCCCGCGCTATCATGTACTTGAAGCGTCAACTAAGTCAGACCAGGAGCACTGATGGCCATCCACCGCCTCAACCACGCCGTGTTGTTCGTTCGGGACGTCGACCGGTCGGTCGCCTTCTACCGCGACGTCTTGGGGTTCCGTGTCGTGATGACGATGGGAGAGCAAGCTGCGTTCCTGCAGGCGGCGGGGTCGACCAACGACCACGACTTGGCGGTGATGGCCGTCGGCGAGCGGGCTGCCGACAGCTCGGCCGGGCGCACCAGCGTCGGGCTCTACCACTTGGCCTGGGAGGTCGAGACCCTCAGCGACCTCGAGGGCCTGGTCGCCAAGCTGTCTGAAGCCGGCGGGTTCGTGGGGGCAACAGATCACGGCTCTACCAAGAGCCTCTATGGCAAGGACCCCGACGGCCTGGAGTTCGAGGTCGTCTGGCTGATCCCGGCGCACCTGCTCGACGACGCCGACGACGCCGCCAAGAGCTCGATCCGGCCTCTCGATCTGCGCAAGGAGATCGACAGGTTCGGCGCCTCAACCCGCGGCGGGCTCGGCATCAGCGTTCACCTCGGCGTCGAGGCACCGGCCGTGAGCGCCGGCCAGCGCAGCTAGCGAGCCAAGCAGACGAGTCCTTGCTGGCGCCGATCGGGATGGGAACTACCGTCTGGTCGCCTGACACCCCGCAATCCGGCTACCTTGCTCACATGTTGCTCGACGACTCGCAGTGTCTACCGGTTGGCCGATGGAGCTGATTGAGCGGTGGCGCTCGGGCGTTCGCGCCGAGCTGCCGGCGGCGATAGACCTGCGCCACGACCTGCACGCCGACCCACGGGTGACAGGCGACGAGGAAGACACCGCCAAGGCGCTCTCCAGCGCGATCGGGCTCGGCGACGGCGTGCGGGTCGCCGGGACAGGCAGGCTCATCTGGGTCACCGAGCCTGGCGACGGGCGGCCGGCGATCGCGCTGCGCACTGAGCTTGACGCGCTGCCGCTCGTGGAGACGACGACAGTCCCGTGGCGCTCGAACCGAGAGGCAATGCACTGTTGCGGCCACGACGTGCACATGGCTGCCTTGACAGCTGTGGTGCGGGCGGCGCGGCACGTCGAGCTGCCGGTGCCGCTCGTCGCCGTACTGCAACCGCGCGAGGAGGGGTCGAACTCCGGTGCGCGAGACGTCGTGGCCGAAGGGGCGCTGGAAGGCGTCGACGCGATCATCGCCGCCCACGTCCAGCCGCAGCTCGGTCCGCGAATAGTCGCCGCGACTCCCGGCGCGGTCAACGCGGGCACCGACGAGTTCGAGATAGTCGTCCGTGGGCGTGGTGGCCACTCGGGTTATCCGCACACCGTGGACGACTCCGTGCTGGCCCTGTCGTCAATCGTGGTCGCGCTGCAGCAGGTCAGCTCCCGCAGGATTGACCCGGTCGTCGGCGCGGTGTGCATGGTGAACCAGATACGGGCGGGCAGCGCGGACAACGTCGTACCAGAGCGGGCGAGCGCAAGTGGCACCTGCCGGACGCGAACTCCCGCCGACCGTGAGACCGCTCTGACGGCGATCCGCGAGATCGCCGGGCACGTGGCCGCTGCCCACGGCTGCTCGGCCGAGGTGACCTCCGAAGAGTGCGAGCCGCCGCTGCACAACGACGCCGACCTGGCGGTGACCGCCTTCCCGCTGCTCGCCGAGATGGGGCACCGGGTGTCGTCGGAGTTCCGGTCGTTCGGGGGCGACGACTTCTCGCACTACTGCGCAGCCATGCGCGGACTGATGCTGTTCGTCGGCACCGGCACCGCAACGGGGGGGCTGCACGACTCCAGCTATCTCCCGGGCGATGAGTACGTCGGTCTGGTGGCCGACGCGTTGATTGCCGGCTACTGCGCCGCTGCTCTAACCGAGCCGACCAGCCGACCAGCCGAGCCTCGCGAGCCCTCGTAGAGATCCGACCTGCTGAACGCTCCAGCGTGTTGACCGTCGGATCTTGATTGTTGTACCGGTACCCCTGGGGGGTATACTGTGAGGACATAGGCAACTAGTGCCGATCGCACTGTTGGATCGGGTGCTGGGAAGGAAGAGGTGTCATGGAGCAGATGCCGGGCTACACGGCAAACAAGGCGGCGCACAGCAAGCGCCTGCGCCGCGTCGAGGGACAGATCCGCGGCCTGCAACGCATGGTCGAGTCCGACGAGTACTGCATCGACGTGCTGACCCAGGTGTCCGCCGCCACCCGCGCGTTGGAGTCCTTCGCGTTGTCGCTGCTCGAAGAGCACCTGCAGCACTGCGTCGTCGCTGCGGTGGAGCAAGGCGGCGACGAGGCGCAGATAAAACTCGGGGAAGCTTCGGAGGCGATTGCCCGCCTCGTCCGCTCATGACGGGCTCCACCGCGACGTACCACGTCACCGGCATGACCTGCCAGCACTGCGTCAGCGCCGTACAGGAAGAAGTGGGTGCGCTTGCCGGCGTCGTCAGGGTCGACGTGCAGCTCGTCGAACGCGGCACCTCGACAGTCACCGTCGATTCAGCGACACCGCTTGACACGCAGGCGGTCCGCGACGCCGTCGAAGAGGCCGGTTACGACCTCCTCACACCATGACCGTGACGTCGACGACCGGGGCAGCCGACCCCGTCGAGCAGACCGTCGAGCTCGCGATCGGCGGTATGACCTGCGCCTCCTGCGCCGCCCGGGTCGAGAAGAAGCTCAACCGGGTGCCTGGGGTGACAGCGACAGTCAACTACGCCACCGAGAAGGCAGAGGTGACGTACGCCGGTGACGTGACGCCTGATGCCCTGGTCGCGGTCGTGGCGGCGACGGGCTACTCGGCCGCGCTGCCTCGCGCGTCCGCGAAGGCGAGCAGCGGGGTCGGTGCGACAGAGGGCGGTGCGACCGACGAGTCAGACGAGCAGACGATGCAGCTCCGGCAGCGGCTGGTGGTGAGCCTGTTGTTGAGCGGGCCGGTCATCGTGCTCGCGATGGTGCCCGCGGTGCAGTTCGCTTACTGGCAGTGGGTGAGTCTGGTGCTCGCGCTGCCTGTCGTGACCTGGGCGGCCTGGCCGCTCCACTCCGCCGCCTGGACTCATCTGCGACATGGCGCGGCCACCATGGACACGCTGATCAGCATGGGCGTGCTGGCTGCCCTCGGCTGGTCCGTCTACGCGTTGGTGTTCGGGGAGGCCGGCGCGCCGGGCATGCACATGTCCTTCACCCTGCTGCCGTCGCACGGGTCCGGGGCGAGCGAGATCTACCTCGAGGTGGCCACCGGCGTCACCACGTTCATCCTCGCCGGGAGGTACCTCGAGGCGAAGGCCAAGCGGCGATCGGGCGCAGCCCTGACAGCGTTGCTGTCCATGGGCGCCAAGGACGTCGCCGTACTCCGAGCCTCTTCAGGCGGCCTGGTGGAGGCGCGGGTCCCCCTCGAGCAGTTGGCGGTCGGCGACAGGTTCGTCGTCCGGCCGGGTGAGAAGATCGCCGCCGACGGACGCGTTCTCGAGGGCACCAGCGCTGTCGACGCGTCAATGCTCACCGGCGAGCCGGTGCCGGTTGACGTTGGCCCGGGAGACAAGGTGGTCGGCGCGACAGTCAACGCGGGAGGCCGACTGGTCGTCCGGGCCACCAACATCGGCTCAGACACCCAGCTCGCCCGCATCGCGCGGCTCGTCGAGCAGGCCCAGAACGGCAAGGCGCCCGTGCAGCGGCTCGCTGACCGGGTCTCGGCTGTCTTCGTGCCTGTCGTTATCGCCCTCGCGGTCGCGACGCTGCTGGCGTGGCTGGCGACAGGAGCCGATGCTGGGGTTGCCTTCAGTGCCGCTGTGGCGGTCCTGATCATCGCCTGCCCCTGCGCGTTGGGCCTCGCCACTCCGACAGCGCTGTTGGTTGGAACCGGTCGAGGCGCCCAGCTCGGCATCGTGATCAAGGGACCCGAAGTGCTCGAGTCGACCCGGCGAGTCGACACGATCGTGCTCGATAAGACGGGCACCGTCACCTTGGGCCGGATGAGCGTGGTGTCGGTGGCAGCCCGCGCCGGTGAGTCCGCCGCGCGGGTACTTCGGCTGGCAGGCGCGCTCGAGGACGGGTCCGAGCATCCCATCGGCCGGGCCATCGCCGACGCAGCCCGCACGGCCGGCGCATTGCCGTCGGCTCGAGACTTCACCAACACGGCCGGTCTGGGCGTCTCTGGCGTCGTGGAGGGGTACGCCGTGGCGGTCGGACGCCGTACCTGGCTCGACGAGGTGTCGCCAGCCGAGACGTCGCCGGCTGACTTGGTCGAAGCGGCCGCAGACATCGAGGCGAAGGGGCAGACGGCCGTCTGGGTGAGCTGGGACAGCGCCGCCCGTGGGGTGATAGCCGTAGCCGACACAGTGAAGCCGACCTCGGCCGAGGCGGTCTCGTGCTTGCGCGAGCTCGGTCTGCGCCCGTTCCTCCTCACCGGCGACAACTCACGAGCGGCGCAGGCGGTTGCCACGCAGGTGGGAATCGCCGCGGACGATGTCGTCGCCGACGTGCTTCCCGCCGACAAGGTCGACGTCGTCAAACGGCTGCAGAGCTCCGGTTCAGTGGTGGCCATGGTCGGCGACGGGGTCAACGATGCCGCGGCGCTCGCCCAGGCGGACCTCGGGCTGGCGATGGGCACCGGCACCGACGTCGCGATCGAGGCGAGCGACCTGACGCTGGTCCGCGGAGACCTGCGCGCTGCCGCCGACGCGATCGCGCTATCCCGGGCGACGCTGCGCACGATCAAGGGCAACCTGTTCTGGGCCTTCGCCTACAACGTGGCGGCGGTCCCCCTGGCAGCCGCCGGGCTGATGAACCCGCTGCTCGCTGGAGCAGCGATGGCGTTCAGCTCGCTGTTCGTTGTCACCAACAGCCTCCGGCTGCGCGGCTTCCACGGCGGAGCCAAGCGGGCCGCTCCATGACGGCTCACGACCACGAGCATGCCGCAGGTCGACCGCACTCCGCCGACGGCCGAGCACTCACCGCGCTAGCTGTCAGCGCCACTGCACACTGCCTTACCGGTTGCGCGATCGGAGAGGTGCTCGGCATGGTGATCGGCACGGCGCTGGAGTGGAGCAATGGCGCCACTATCGTCTTGGCGGTCGCGCTCGCGTTCTTCTTTGGTTACTTGCTCACGATCACACCGGTGCTGAAGGCCGGGGTGTCGCTGCGACAGGCTGTCGGCATCGCGCTGGCCGCCGACACCGTATCGATCGCCGTCATGGAGGTGACTGACAACGGCATCATGCTCCTGGTTCCCGGAGCCATGCAGGCCGGCCTGGCAAACCTGTTGTTCTGGGCCAGCCTCGCCGCGTCACTGGCCCTGGCCTTTGTCGTCACCGTTCCGGTCAACCGATGGCTGATCAGCAGAGGCCGCGGGCACGCCGTCGTCCACAGTTATCACTGACGCCCTCGACGGCGTCGCACTGATGCGGGGACGGCACCGCAGTGCGTTTCGCGCTGACAGACATCGCTCAGCGAGCCGTCACAGCGCCATCGAGCGGCGAAGCAGATTGGCCAGGTGAAGCGGTCTGCGCGGTCCGAGCGCCTCGCCGCCCAGCTCCTGGATCTGCAGCCGGCAGGAGAATCCGTCGGCCACGACGGTCGCCTCGGCGTCGCGGGCCAGGTACGGCAGGAACGACTGCTCGGCGCAGGTCCTGGAAACGCCGAAGTGGCCGTTCTCGAAGCCGAAGTTGCCGGCCAGGCCGCAACACCCCTCGTCGACGCTCGTCACCTCGACGCCAAGTCGACCCAACAGGTCACGGTCGGCAGAGGTGCCGGTAGTCGCGCGTTGATGGCAGTGGAACGCAGCTATCACCCGTCCGCCCGACGGTGCGGGCGATTCCAGACCGGGTAGCCGCCGGTCGCTCAGCAGCTCGGCCAGGCTCACGATGCGGCCCGCCACCCGGTGAGCAGCTTCACTGTCGAGCAGCTTGACCGCGTCGTCTCGCAGCGCCGCCGCACAGCTGGGCTCCAGGACGACGACGGGACCTGCGTACGCCGCGGAGTCAAGCGCCGCGATCGTCTTCGTCATCACCGTCCGGGCCAGGCTGAGCTGGCCAGTGGAGAGCCAGGTCAGTCCACAGCACAGGCCAGCACCCGCGACGTCGACCGTGAAGCCGGCTGCTCGGAGCACCGCGGCTGCGTCGTCGACCACGTCTGGGGCGAAGCTGCGCGTGAACGTGTCCAACCAGAGCAGCACCGGCTCCGGTCCGGGCGTCGATTGGCGGCTCGATCCCTCAGGTGTCGACGGTCTCGACGGTCTCGACCACAAGCTCGACCAGCGACGGCGGAGCCTCGACCAGCGAAACGTCGGCGCTGTCGCGAGCTGTGGCAGCTGACGCTGCTGGTCAATGCCCCCCAGCCGCTTGACCGCCGAGGACAGCCGTGGTGACCTCAGCGCTGCGTTCGCCAGTCGCGGGGCGAGGCGAGCAAGGGCGAGCCAGAGCGGCAGCCAGCCAAGGCTGAGGTGCGACCTCGGCCTGAGCCGGTGCCGGTAATGGTGGTGCAGGAACTCCGCCTTGTACGTCGCCATGTCGACCGAGGCCGGGCACTCGCTGCTGCACGCCTTGCACATCAAGCACAGGTCCAGCGCTCCCAGCACGTCAGCGGACCGCCACCCGTCAGCAGCGAGCCGCCCGTCGAGCATCTCGAACAGCACCCGGGCCCGCCCGCGCGTGCTGTGCCGTTCGTCGGCGGTGGCCTGGTACGACGGGCACATCCCGCCACCCGAGGCGCGGCAGGCGCCAACACCCACACATCGCCGGGCGACTCTGCCGAAGTCACCGTCATCACCTGGGTAGGCAAAAGCGAGGCCGGTCCGGTGCGGCCGAGCGATCTCGAGCCGCAGGTCACGGTTCAGCGGCACCGGGTCCACGATCAGCCCGGGGTTGAACACGTTGTCGGCGTCGAAGGCTGCCTTGAATGCGGCGAAAGCGTCGAGGATCGATGGTGAGTACATCCGCCGCAGCAGCTCCGAGCGCTGCCGGCCATCGCCGTGTTCGCCGGACAAGGAGCCGCGATGAGCCACCACGAGATCGGTGGCCGCCGACTGGAAGCGCGCGTAGGCAGCCCGGCCCTGGACGGTCAGCAGGTCATGGTCGATGCGCACGTGCACGCAGCCCTCACCGAAGTGTCCGTACATGCTGCCGCTGCGGCCGTGCTCGCGCAGCAGCGCCGTGAAGTCCGTGAGGTAGGAAGCCAACCGTTCCGGCGGTACGGCGGCGTCCTCCCAGCCCGGCCACCGCTCGACTCCACCGGCGCGTGCGGCCAGACCTGTTCCCTGCTCGCGCAGGCTCCAGAGCGCCTGCTGCTCGTCGGCGGCGGTGACGATGCAGGTCTGGAGAGCGCCTGCCTCAGCGGCCAGCCTCACGGCCTGGTGAGCAAGTTCGGCGCAGTGCCCGACAGTGCCACCCCCCACCTCGATGAGCAGCCAAGCTTGGCCTGACGGCAGCATCGGCCGGCGGCGACGCGGACCTGGCGTGGTGTCGTACGCCTCTACCAGGTCGGCACCCATTCCTTCCACGGTCAGGGGACCGATGCCGGCCAGTAGGGGAGCGGCGGCCGCGGCGGCGACGATGTCGACGAAGCCGGCGACGACGAGTGACCGCGCCGCCGGCAGCTGGACGAGGTGCAGGGTCGCTTCGACGACCTGGCCGCAGGTGCCCTCAGAGCCCACGAACGCCCTCGCCGGGTCGAAGCCGTCACCAGCCAGCAGGTGCTGGAGCCCGTAGCCCGAGACCTGGCGGCTGAACCTGCCGAGCTCGGCGGCGATGTCATCCGACCAGCGGTTGCCGACGGCGGCCAGCGCCGAGTCCAGCGATGAGGACCGACCCGCGCCAAGTGTCGCCATACGCCCATCGCCGAGCACCACGTCGAGGGCGGCCACGTTGGCCGACGTCGTACCCCAGGCGATCGCCCGCGCGCCGCACGCGTTCGTCCCGATCATGCCGCCGACCGTGCACTGCGAGTGCGTCGCTGGGTCCGGTCCGAAGCGCAGCCCGTACGGCGCGGTGCGCTCCTGTAGCCGGTCGAGCACGACACCCGGTTCGACGACAGCTGTGCAGGCGTCGCCGTCGACGGACAGGATGCGGTTGAGGTGGCGGCTGTAGTCGACAACGACGCCGCTGCCGATGGCGTTGCCCGCCAGGTTCGTCCCGGCGCCGCGGGAGGTGATCGGCACACCCTCGTCGCGGCACGTCGCCACCAGCGCGGCGACGTCGGCGGCCGACCGCGGGAATGCCACACAGGTCGGCACGAGCCGATGGTTGGAGGCGTCCGTCGAGTAGGCGGCCAGCGTCGCGCCGTCTGCGGCGACGCCGCCATCGACCCGCGCCGACAGCGCCCGTACGAAGGCCGCGTTCGCCGTCACGGGTGTCCCAGCTCCGCGGTCACGGCCCGACTGTAGTGCCGTGCGTCTGGGAGACTGGCAGCGTGCACACAGCGCTCTGGATCGTCGCCATTGTCGGGGTCGTCACCGCTGTCACCGGGGTGTCTCGACGGTTCTCCGTGCCTGCTCCGTTGGTCCTCACCGTCGTCGGGGTCGCGGCCTCCTTCGTCCCGTCGGTGCCGGCTGTCGAGCTCAGCCCAGAGCTCGTACTGGTCGGGTTCTTGCCGCCCCTGCTGTACGCCGCCGCGTTGAACACCTCTCTGCTCGACTTCCACCAGAACGCCCGGCCGATCGCGTTGCTGTCGGTCGGCCTTGTCGTAGTCACCACTGTCGCCGTGGCGCTGGTGGTGCACTGGCTGCTCCCGGTGCCGTGGGGGGCGGCCTTCGCCCTCGGCGCCGTGGTCTCACCACCAGATGCGGTCGCCGCCACCGCGATCGCTCGACGGGTCGGCATGCCCCGGCGGATGGTGACGATCCTGCAAGGCGAGAGCCTGGTCAACGACGCCACCGCTCTGGTGGCGTTGCGTACGGCGATCGCCGCCGGGGCGGGAACCGTCACCCTCGTCGACGCCGGCGTCGACTTCGTCGTCACGGCCCTCGGGGGCATCGCAGTGGGAGCGGCGGTGGCCCTCGTCACCGGGAAGCTGCGCACGCACATCTCCGACGAGATCACCGACACCGCCGTGTCGATGATCACTCCGTTCCTCGCCTACCTCGCAGCAGAGCAGTTCCACTTCTCCGGTGTCCTGGCAGTCGTCCTCACCGGACTGCTGCTCGGACACCGGTCGCACCTCATGCAGTCGGCCTCCTCACGGGTGTTCGAGCGCACCAACTGGACAACGGTGGAGTTCCTGCTCGAGAACACCGTCTTCCTGCTGATCGGGCTCCAGGTGCGCGCGATCCTCGAGGCGGCGGCGGGCAGCGACCTCCCCGTCAGCCAGATCGTCACCGCCTGTGTCGCGGTGAC
>JAABUR0100007592.1_pt1 | contig 12772 bp, 11 predicted proteins | sample 5560091 | NCBI WGS metagenome assembly JAABUR01 (sample SAMN10711879, study PRJNA513375) | rock metagenome | isolation source: Antarctica rocks | place: Antarctica: Victoria Land, University Valley sud
TGCATTATCTGATCAACATCACTAGTTACTTACGCTCTGACTTCTGCAATTGTAATTCTCTCTTCATAATAATGATGAAAATAGTTCTTGAACTTTTTTCTATACTTGTTGTAATAAAAATGAGAATCATTCTCATTTGCATCACAATCTTGATACAAATTCAGCTTTTAAGTAGAATCTAAAATCATAGCGAGATTGTATATCAGTTTATCTTTGTTCTTTATCTTGAAATAGTACTTTGCAAGCTTGTTAGAAGTTAGTTCGCAAGCTCAAAGAACAAGTGCTTGTGAAGTACATGCATTATCACATACTATCGTCTCAATAACATTGAGATGATTGAAAAGAGCATTAAACATTTGAAATTTTAAATGTATATTAACATTGATGATTCTAGATATGATCAAAGTTAACTCATAGAAAGAATTTAACATGTTGTCAATAAGTAATACTAGTGATCATTCATTCTTCTTTAATCAAATAGCTTAAATCTTTGCATCTGTCAAGAATTTCTTAATTCATGTATCAATCATGTTACGCAGTTGATATGCACGTTGAAGCATCAAATAAATAAAGTTTCAATGAATGCAAATGTCTTATATCAATTTTCAAGATCTTGTTGCTTGCAGCTTTAAAAAGCGAAGCTTTTGTTGAGAAGAACTGTTGATAGCAATAGTAATAATGTGAATCTGTTTCATTGATTAGTAAATGCATTATCTTTTTGCATTATCATCTTGATAAATATCTTCTTGACAACAGTGCAAAGATCATTGCTTGTGATTACATTCTCAACTTGATCATCATTTAATAACACAACAAGATTGTCATTTAAAGTTTCTGATTCAATAGCTTTGATAAACTCTTGAGTCACTAGATTAATGATATGAGTCATACAAGAAATGAAGTTTTGTGCTCTATTTCATGAAATGTCGCGTCGATTGAGCACTCTTTCAAGCTTCTTCTTTAGAGTGTTATTGTTGCTTGCATTATTAGTAACAACATCAAAAAGCTTGTTCTTAATGTTGTATGTATTCAGAATCTTGAACAGCTTTTGCATCAAATGATAATCAGTATGCTTAACTTTAAGAGATGTAAATTCAATAAAATGTTCATGATATTAAAATGCAGCATTCATTTAATATATCAAGACTTTCAAATAAGCGACTTTTTAAGAACTAGATCATGCATTTAATGCAATAAAAACACGTTGTGACTCTTTTAAATCTTGCTTTATCTTTGCATGAATCTTATCATATTTCAAGAAAATTATGTTTGACAATTTAGTGCAATGCATGAAAGTAATCTCTGAACGAAGCATTTGTAGTAACTGTCAAAAATGCTCATTTTCGATGATTCAAAAAAACAAATTCAGTGCAACGAAGATCTGACATAATATCTTTTCTTAATTTTGTTGATTGAATTGAAATGATAAGTTGATATGACTTTTCTTTTATAAATATGTTAACTTTGCATTATTTATTTGCATTATCATATTAAACTTACACGACTGAAATCTATCTCAAGCTGTAAAAGAGAGTTGAGTCGTTTTCATTTCATGCAAGCATTTGTCTTAAGATGCTTGATCATATTGATTGTACTAGATTCATTAATAGCTGTAGAATGATTTAGAATTTTAAAACAATTCTTGCATGAAATCTTAAAATATTCTTTCAATGTTGAGATTATTTGAATAAACTGATTTCAGATGTTGAATTATCTATTTACTTTGATCTTCTTAGTTCAAAGTGAATTATCTATCTTTCTTTAAGTCTTGTTGATGACACTTTCGTTAACAGATGTCTGTAGTCATCATTGTTGAAATTGAGCATTGATATCAGAACTTCACTCAACATACTAATTATTCTCTTGTAATATTAGAAAAGAAGTATCGCGATGAATTTTATTCATCGCTTCTTGAAAAGTTCATTTCTTTTCAACGAAAATCTGATTAATGTTTCGTGAATCTTGACTTGCAAAGTCATTAGAATGAAGATTACTGAAAGTAAATGAATGAATGATCAAGAAATTAAATTCTTTCTTGATCGAAAATCTTGATAATTCATATGTCTTATCAGAATCAAATATCTTGCAATGTATTTTATTGATAATGCAACAAGATAATACAAACAACAAGAAGATGATAATGAAGAAATAAGAAATAGTTTTCTTTGTTGCATGTAGATCTTTCAAATATAATGACGTAATAGATTCAAAAATAGTAAATCTTGATATTTAACATCATTTTCAATTACTTGATGAGTTGAGTCAAGAACTTGAATTCTGACTTGACTTGAGATTGATATTGAGTCAAGTTATGAGATTAATATCAAGTATTCAAGTCGAGTCACGACATTGATATTGAGTACTTAAGCGAGTCAGAAAGTAGATATGAAAACTCAACTTAATGATCAGTTTAGTATTAAGAAATACAAGTTTTTCTGAGATTCATAAATTTCTATTAACGTTTTATACATCACTACTCTCAGATAGTAAAGTCTTTAACAAAATTGCTGAGAGATAGTGTAAAAAATGTAAAAATGAGTTCATTCATATGATTGAACGAAGCAAAACAAGCTTTTAATCAGCTTCATGACATCTTTATAAAGATGTTTATTTTAAGACACTTTGACTTAGAGCGACATATATACATCGAGATCAACATGTTTGATTATGCAGTCACAAGTATTTTGTCTCAGTTAAATGATAAAGATCAGTGACATTCAATTGCATTTTAATTCACAATGATGATAAACGTTAAAAGAAACTATGAGATACATAATCAGAAGCTTTAGTCATAGTAATCATGTTTAAACATTGATGACATTATGTGAAAAACAATTATCATATTGTTGAAGTTCTAACTGATCATAATAATTTGAAGAATTTTATGAATGTTCAAAAACTAAACGAAAGATAAGTCAAATGAGTCATGAGATTATCAATTTGCAACTTTGAAATAGTATATAAATCAGAAAAGACAAACTCAATTAATGTATCATTGAGATTATCTGATTATAAAAGTGAAAACATCTTTGCAAATCATTTGCTGCTCACTCTGCAGCGAAAGCTGACTAGAATAGAAAGTTTAAATAGTTTTATATTCATAGCAATCAGAGAACTATACTGTATACAAGTGATTAATGATGTTGAGAAGATGTTTGTTCACAGTATAAGTATAAACAGATATTCAGCAGAACATGTTGAGAGCAGACTGCAAGATGAAACTCATTGATGAACATGAATGATTAATGATGTCAAGAAAACATTCATTTGCAGTGTCAGTGAACAAAGATATTCAGCGAAACATGTTGAAAGCAAATCGCAAGATGAAATCTACTGTACATGAGTGATTAACGAAGTCGAGAAGATGTTTGTTCACAATGTCAGTGAAAACATGAATACATGTTCAGTAATGCATATCAAAAGTATGCTGCTGAAGATCATGATTTTAACAATGCAAAAAACGCATCTAAATGAAGTACATTTCTTGAAAGATAAAATTTCTCAACTTGAATCAACAACTTTAAGAAGCACAAATGTTGAAACATTAATTTATAAAGATTGCAATGTAACTAAGAAATAACTTAATTCTGTTGCTGAAACTGTTGATTGCAAACAACTCATTTCACGTGCAATTGTCAAAGTATTAACAATTCATGAAACAATATATAACTTTAATAGTAAATTCATAGTTGAACTCATCAAAATCTTACAGCAAGAAAATGAATTTGTTGTAAAGCTAGAAGCAGATAAGATGATGAATATATGAAAGAGTGATGTCAAAATTTGAACATTGAATAGTCAAGAAATGATAAAGTACAATAAATCATTGTATGTTTCAGAAGATCTTTCTGTCAGAGAAGAATTATTGAAATGTCATTATGATGATTTGTTAGCAAGACATTTTGATGCTGACAAGATCAGCGAGCTATTAGATTGCAAATATTACTGAAAAAGTATAATCAAGAATGTCAAAGAGTATATAAATACTTGTAACATTTGTCAGAGAGTAAAGATGAAACGTCATCTATTATATGACAAGTTGAAATCATTATCTTGATTCACAGATCTCTGAAAAGAAATTACTATGAATTTCATAACAGATTTGTCGTCTAATAAATAAAAAGAAGTTGTATATGACTTGATTCTTGTGATAGTCAATCATTACATGAAGATGACGCGTTATCTGTCTATGAAGAAAACTCTGACTGTTGTAAAGTTAGCAAAGTTGTTCTTTAAGAAGATTGCTTTAAGATATGAGATTTCAAATGATATAATTATCAATAAAGATAGTTTATTTATCAATGCATTCTGATCAAAGATTTGCTATCATGCGAAGATGAAATGATGACTAAGCATCGTTTTTTATTCACAAACAGATGATCAGACAGAATGACAGAATCAAACGTTGAAACATTATCTACAAATATATTGTTCAGAAAAGCAAGATAACTGAGCTACACTTTTACTCATAGTTGAGTTCATGTATTATCATACGAAGCACTCTTTGTTGAACTGTAGTTTCTTTAAAGTCATGTATAACTATGAGTCAATCTTTAATATATACATTGAGAACGATGCTATGAAAGAAGAAGTGTCAACAGCAAAAAAACACGTTGAAATGCTGCAAGATGTGCAAAACACGTTGACACAATAATGATAAAATGCAATCAATGCTCAAACAAAGTACTATAATCAAAAACATAAGTTTAAGTTTTTTAATGTTGATGATTTAATCATGCTATCAGCAAAAAATCTGAAGCAGAAGAAGTTAAGCAAAAAACTATTAAATAAGATGATAGAGTTCTTTCATATACAAGAACTTATAAACAAGCAGATGTATCATTTTAATCTTTTAATCATTTATAGAGTTCATTTTGTCTTTCATGTATTTCTTTTAAAGTTATATAATTGTAGATTAAATGATGACTTCATACTCAATTATCTTGTATTCAAGCTTATTAATGATGAGTAAGAATGAAAGATAGAAAAGATTCTACAAAAGTGAAAAAGAAAGAGAATCTTATATTATAAGATACAATGAAAAGAATTTCATGAAATATAATTAATGAATATTAAGCGAAGATATGAAAGAAGTCTTGAAGTTTAAAGAAGCTTTCAAAATGAGACTGAAACGTGAGCGAAAAGTATAGTCACTCACTTTCAAGCATAAATTCATGATTAGAAAGAAAGAAAATCACTGTATTATGATGATTCTCACTCTTTAATGAGATGATCATGTAGAAGTATTAACACTCAAACAAAAGAAAAAAACACAGACAGAAGAAAAAAGCGCAGAGATGCAAAACGCGTTTGACACAAAAGCATAATCTCAACATAATCACATCAACTTCATCAGTTATCTTTCGCAAAAGATGCAATCACAATCTTCTTCTTCTTCTCACTTATCTCAAGATTTACGTTGAGACGTGAAGTGAGCAAATCAGAAGTGAGCAAATTTATTTATAAATATATCATGTCAGTTACAAAACTGTGATCAAATGATGTTGAAACACAGTAGAACATACAGAATAGCAAAACGTGTCAAGTGCATTGTAAGCAATGTCATTAACTGATATTACTTCTTTCAACTGCAGCTTCTGTAAATCAAATGATTCAGACTTGCATGTATCATTTAAATGATCTTTCACATGCGTTGTGATCATGAGCTTCTTTTTCAGTTTTATCTGATTGATTGTAAAGATCATAATAAAGATCACATCATCATTTTCTGATACAGTCTTGAATATTGTCTCAAGTCAAAAAGACTCATTTAATGTTCAAATGCATACATTCGAAATATATGAATTCAAACATAAGCATTTAGCAAGCGCATTGAATAAGTTTACTCATTGCAATGCATGAAACATCTTTCTTTGCACATCAGATGCAGCGTTGATACATCACTTTTTCATGAAACTTGATGTTACAGCTTTGCATTGTCTTTTCATCATGAAATCTACATGCACATTTAATGCACATTACTTTGTTTAATATCTCAGAAGCATTAGCACTTCTTTTGTTAATTCTCACGACTGAGAGCTGAAAAGAATCAGTAATAATATTTAAACATCAAGTACGTGACTTATCATTCTTCTATTGCTAGAAGTTCAAGACAAGTTAAGCAAGAACTTTGATGCTGAGAAAGCATCAGAACTCATTTCATCGCTCATTTCTTCATCGAAGACATTCAGATCATCGTCAAAATCAACAGATGTAATGAGTTTTAAAACAGAAAATGACGTTGCATAATTGCAAGAACATCAAGAATTCAACTTTTTTGCAATGATTTATGATTGTTAGATTGCAGTCTCGATCAAAAAAACTCAGAATAAACATTGCATATTTTGCTTACATCATCAGCTTTGTCATCAGCTTTGTTGATCTTTTGCATCTTTGAAGCTGTTGAAAATTGAGCGCACGTCATTTCAATACTTGAAACAGAGTTTTTCAAGTAAAATATTAATGTAATTATCTGTACAAGCAATTCTTTATCAAGTTGTGAAAAAAAACTCTGATACAGAACGAAGATGAGATGAAAAAAAGATAAAGATTGAGAAAAACTGAAAGAATGATAAACAAAGCAATGATCATTATTCACTCTTGTTTACACTTTATCATCTCAACAACACAATTTAATTGAAAAACAAGCAATATTTATACATCATTTACATATAATTGATGCTGTCATCTACGTCAACTACACATTATATATAATGTCATCTACACGCATTATAATCGAAGATGAATTATTATTCAATCGAAAGTTTCTCTTTTTCTTGTTTTCTCATGAAGATTTGAAGATTTTTATTGAGAGCTTCTAGAGCGAAATCACGAGTATGCATCATTGTTTATCAAGATAAATCAAGACATTAATTATTGAGATCAAGAATGAACTCACTTAGAAGAGAAGACAATTGTCATGATGAATTGACACATAGAAGTTAGATCAGATCTGAGTTAGCTCTAGAACTCTGTAACTCTGTCAAGACATCGTTTAAATCGCATCATATCTTCAACTTAATATATCATGAATTATGTCGTGTTTAACTTGACAATGCTTGACAAACTTTCTATAGTTGATTGATTTTCTTAAGTTATCAAGAACTTCTTAATAATTAGCTTTAATCATGATCATCACTATGCAACGCGAGACTCTTTAGTGATCATTGACTCAACGATAATCTCAACTCAATGTCGTTTTTTTTCAAAATCAACTAAATTAAATCATCTATCTTCATTAATTTACAACTCAATCACAATATGATTGAATCATATAAAACGATGAAGCAACGCATTTTAAATGCTATCAATGTTATACATAATGATTGATATTTCAATTGCATTGAAGCGACTGAAGCTTTTAAGATTTCACTTTGTACGCTTCAAAGACAATTCAATGAAGTCATTTTTAAATCAACACGATCTTTTATCAACAAAGCACTTACTGATGTGCAAGAACAAGTTATATTTGATTATATCAAACATCTGAATCAGATCAACATGTCAGCTCTCTCATGTATGATCGTGAGAGCTGCAAATTGATTGATTCGCTCAGAACAACACGTCATAGAATCACTGTGAGTTGAAAGATTTTTGAAGCGAAATTCACAGTATTATCAATGAAAACAAAAGTCTTTGACATACAATAGAAAAAACAGTCAGAACGTGACTACATTTAATAATCATTTCTACAAATATAAAAGAGCAATGAAAGATTGTGATATACTGAATATGAATGTTTAAAACATGAACGAAACAGACTTTTGAATTAACTGTGAACGTGCTCAATTAATAGTCACATTGAATTCAAACAAGTCACTTTGCATGATGAATTTGAATAATTGTATCTATCTTACTTTGATGAAGTGTGTAAGTTCTGAGAATTGATTTATATCTCTTATGTTGATTTTGATTGAAGTGCACATTTTATACAAATGAGACTTCAACAATCTGAACAACGACACTCTCATTGATGTCAGCGAAATCGAATACAGTAATAATGATCTGACAATAAATTAACTGAAGCATTTTATTGAACATATCAAAAACAAGAGAGTTGAGGCATGAATAATGCTCATAGTCAATGAATTTGATTCTCACATGACTATACTCTTTTTAAAACTTTGCAAAGAAGCAAAAATCGTGCTTTACAAGCTTTCATCTCACTTCACTCATCTGATTCAATCTTTCGACGTCGATGTGTTTCAACTCTTCAAGCACTATCATATGAAGACGATTGATTATGCTGTTCGACTGAGTGATTACAACTTCAATAAGCTGAAATTTCTAGCTGCGTTTCAGAGCTTTCGCAACAAAACGTTCAAAACGTCGATGCATTCAAACAAATTAAGCTAGTTTCATATAATTCTGAAATTGTTCTGAAGAAAGTGAGAGCAAATCAGCTGACTCAAGCTCTCAGAATCTTTAGTTCTTTCTCACTATCTCTGCTTCACACTTCGAAGAGATCAGATTCAATCATTAGACATGATTGAATGCTTCAAAAGAAGCTAGCGAAGGTTGATCATTACGATGAAATTGATTTCATACATATGAATCGATTTATTCGAGATTCAATGACTGCGACTCACACTCTTGATATTACAGTCAAAGATCTTCAGATCATACAGAAAGCAGCTGCTTCAAGAAATAAACGCGATAGTCAATTTGAAACAGTAGCAGCAAAATTCAAAGTTGTAAAAGTGAGTGATTGCAGGAAATTGACTTCAGTTAGGGTCAAAAAAGAGAAGAAGAAGACGAAGAGAATCGAAAAACGAAAGAAGAAGACTAAGTTGAAGAAGCGATCACTCGACGTCACGACGACTGAGTTTCTACTTTCTTAGAGAAATATTTAGAACATTCAAATCGTAGGATTAATTTCGAATTTGAAGCTATTCGAAGTTCAATTGAATTAATGATTGATTTTTATGTTGATGAATTGCAAAATATGCAACATTGAGTCGAGATCGTCATTGAGTCGATGATCACTAGAAGGTCTCGCGTCGTATAGTGATGATCATGATTATCATAATATATACTCATTCTGTGCCTGCTTAGAATATCACATTGTCATATCACTCTTATAGATCTCGTCTATTCATCTAGTAGACTCGATCATCACATAGATCATAAAGCGAATGACGTGTGTTTGAACACGTTGCATGAAGCATGTTTTGAAGCGAGCAAGCTGATGAGTAGATTAACAAGTAGGCTAACAAGTATCTGAGTAGAATGATAAGTAGAATGGTGAGCATGTAGAGTGACGAGTAAGATGATGAGCATGTAGGGTGATGAGTAGGGTGATGAGCATGTAGAATGCAAAGAACGAAGATGTTGTCAAACTGTCTACTGATGCTGTTAGCCATCTAATTATCTATGCGCAACGGTAAATAGTTTAATTTACCAGCTGTTAGATTTAAGTACAAGGTTAATGACGTAATTAAGTGATGTTTGATTGAATCTTTGATCTAATCACCTACCAACGATGTCAACGATGCTAACGTGATGATTAACTGCGTGTGGTTGACTAATTAGCACTCGGGGATTTGCCAATATGTGAGCAACTCAACTTCGAATCGAGTCAAATTCAAAATGTCAACTCGAAACTCAACTCAACGGTCAGTCTATTGTTGAACAATTCTCATGTTCAAATAATCATTTCAGGTCAAAAGTTTCTTCATTCTTCATCATTGAGCGCAGTGACAGCGAGATCAAGCATTATCAGTTGTTAAAGGCGTGTCTAAGTATAGTACTGTAAAGGTTGTCAACAAGGTAAGAAGTAGAATATGGTGGAAAGTAGCGATGTTGATAGAGAAAGAAGGTCGTTTGAGAGGTTTTTTGGTAAATTCAGGCCTTTCAGCTAATCTGCACCAAACCTTAGTTATTGCCTAATATGAAAGCTGATTCAGCCTCACTAGCGGCCTTATGATTGGTGGAAATTGGCACTGAGGGGTTCAATTAAAGGTGGCTTGGCTAATGCAATGTTCCCTGTACATCGGAGCTTTGACCAGCCTACCTAATCGGATCAGGGCATCAAAAAGTCATCCTAAGCCTTTCTAGAAGATAGAGCATTATCTTCGACACGTCCGCGAGCAATGAAATAACATCATTGGTGGTCAAAATGATCTATGGTAGTCAACAGATTCCCGTACCGTGCAATTATTGCAGACACGAAGTCCGTCCGTATCGGAAGTAGACCGCTTCTTCGTTCAAGAACTAGTGCACCGAAATGAGTTATTCCCTTTGATTACAGAATTTCTACACGGTCGCAATTGCTACAGAATCTACAAAGCGTCAAGTGCATGATCTTCTCAATTCATACCTTTATTGAAGATATTAAGTGGCTTAAACCACCCGCAAAGATCATTCGACTTCTTCCCCCGAATAGCAGCAGCAAGAAATCATCTCATCAAGCGATCTCTATGATATTCGTTGGCCTGAAACAAGAAGAGGGAAAGTTGTTGATTCAACATAAGATCTCTCAATCCTCTACTCGACCTGGTGCTGAAATGGAGGCCGTTGAGTGTGGTTACCGTCAGTTGTGAATGTTTGCCTGGCGTCATTTTCCAGACTTGAATGCAATAGCACCCCGCAGGGATATCGGAAAGCGGAAACCACAGGTCAAGCTTATTAACGAACAATGCTGGCAGAGACTGGCAGACTTGGCTATAACGCTTGGTTTCGAGTCGGAGAAAGCTATCAGACTTCGAATTCAAGACTCTGATACAAAGATGACTCGGATATTCCAGTCGAGCAGCGATGTGGACGACCTCATGAAGAATCACATGAAAACTCAAGAAGATTAGTTTTTGCAGATGAGATCTATGAGCCACAGAGGCAAGGGCTATCTCATTTTGCCATCAACCGTGATATCTTCCTTGCACTCTTCGGTCGACAATCCCATTTGGACTTCCCGCGAGGATGCGTCTGGAATGAACTTCAGCTACGTCACAGGCAATGTTACTATTCGAAGACCTCTTCAAGGGCACCGAGGCCGCTGGCCCAATCAACCCGACACACAACGAACGGAAAACCGTGAGCAAGGGGAAACAAATGGGCACTCCAACATACCAGCAAATAAGCCGTTACGCGGTGGCTTATATGCCTTTGGGTTTACGACCGAAAAGAGATGGCCAAAGGGGTGTTTCAAATTTGATATGTAGTTGCAAATGTAAATCAGCTTCGAAAAACATGTCGATCCCAAAGATACTTAATTTTTGGTGAGCCAGCTTCGAAAAACATGTCGATCCCAAAGATACTTAATTTTTGGTGAGCCGCTCATACAAAATCAAGTATCTGTATGATGCTCGTCTGTTTCAAAGATGAACCCTAGTTGGGTAACCGCTAAACCTATTTGAGGGGGCGGTATATGTAGGTAGTAAACAGGGGGCGTCAATGTAGTAAAAAGGGGTGTACGATTAGTCAGAACATTTAATAATAAGTCGACTGATTTCTTAAGCTAATCTCGTGACTGAGGATGCAGTCTACATTGTAGAGACGTAGTCGATGATTCAGGCTAAACTCGTAACACAAACGCGCTGATGTACAAAGTTAAACAATTCCACCTAAAACAAAACAAGGTTTTTCACCCTAGCCTGCATCTCCTAAATCATCAGTATCAAACTGAACGCGATGCACGCAGCATTTATCCAGGCGCTCGGCTTCTCTGAGAACTTTATCTTGTTCTACATTCGCGGCCAAGGTATAGGATCTGAGCCTTGATTTGGTAATGGATTGTGGTTTACTGGCTGGCAGCCACCGTCGCAATCAATCGTATTTGAAGATGCTACCTTGAGCTCAAAGTCCTGCATACCGCGAGTATATTTACCATCAAAGCCCCGCTGGGCCATATTGGGCATATTAGCGGCAAGGTCGGAGGTGGGTGATTCGCACGTGCGACGCTTGAAGCCACGCACAGTGATGATGACTTGCGAGGCCCAGCTTTGATGGCAGCCGGTGCCGCCATGCCACTGGCATGTTTCAGTCGTGACGTTGGTGTTGCAGGTTGTCGCCGTCGCGCCACCACCAGCATTGACTTCGGGGGCGACTGTAATGCCAAACACGTCCGAGATCTTGCCCTGAAATTCTACGCCTACTTTCCCACCGGCGGTCCATGAGGTGGTTTTGCATGTATCCGCATCTTGCTTCATCTGGCCGATCTGTTGATTGCACATGCTTGCTGGAGTGGCTGAGTCACTCGGGCAGTTGATTTGACCAAAAGGACTATACCACGGGCCAGCTGAGTTGATGTAGTCGACGAGGACGTAGTCCGTCCTTGAAGCAGGGTCAGTACGATGAAGTTTTGAGTATGTATTTGTAGTACTTTATTTGAGCGGAGAGGGGAAGAAAGGGGAAAGGCTGGTATGGCGGATCTGAAGGGAGCTTACCAGCAGTGGTCACTGCCGCCCAGTCCGTTGTCGCAGTCATCGCTAATCTTTACCCCATCCCCTTCCTTGAAATTGCTCTGGCCTTGGGCCCATGTTGGATCGGTGTCCTTAGTGTCGCAATTAGGAAGTCCTAAGCCTGCTACCTGAAGATCTCGTATTGTGAGGGTGGTTACAAGAGATGATTTAATCGGGGTGGCGCTGCTTAAAGGAATGATGAGTATTGCGATCAGCGCAGCAGTCGCGCTCGAAGTGAGAGGCATTTTGCGGTCGAACGTAGGCCGAGCTGAGAACTGTCGGACTTGACTGAGTGGATAGAGGTTGAAGCTGAAAATGAATAAAGAGATATTAAATTCTTTATAAGATAAGAAGAAGCCTGTATGCCGCTGAAA
>JAABUR0100007594.1_pt1 | contig 12771 bp, 9 predicted proteins | sample 5560091 | NCBI WGS metagenome assembly JAABUR01 (sample SAMN10711879, study PRJNA513375) | rock metagenome | isolation source: Antarctica rocks | place: Antarctica: Victoria Land, University Valley sud
CTCTCCACGCAGCTCGAGGACGGGACCACGATCGAGGTCGGCGGGGACATCATCCAGCGCGTCGCCGGTGAGGAGATCCGGACCTCCGACGATCTCGCCGCGATCGTCGCGGCCCGGAAGCCCGGGAGCACCGTCGGCGTCGAGCTCCTGCGCGGCAAGAAGCGCCGGACCGTCAAGGTCGAGCTCACACCGCGGCCCAACGTCTCCGCGGGCGGCTGAGCCCGGATCCGGGCTCAGCGCGCTCTACGATGCGGGGGTGTCCCGTGCGCCCCGCGTCAAGATCTGTGGCCTCACGAGCCCCGCGGAGGCCGAGCACGCCGTCGACGCCGGCGCCTGGGCGATCGGGATGGTCTTCTGGCCCGACTCCCCGCGGGCCGTCGCGCTCGGCACCGCCGCGCAGATCGCCGCACCGCTGCGCCGCCGCGCCGAGCTCGTGGGCATCTTCGTCAACCAGACCCTCGACGAGGTCGTCGGCACCGCGGAGGCCGTGGGGCTGACCTGGGTGCAGCTGCACGGGGAGGAGGGCCCGTCGTTCTGCGAGGCCGTCGCGCGCCGCGCCGGGGTGAAGGTCGTAAAGGCCGCGCGCGTGCGCGCCAAGGCCGACGTCCAGGCCATCGACGCGTTCCGCAACGTCGACGCGCACCTGCTCGACGCGTTTCGCCTGGGTGAGCCCGGCGGCACGGGCGCCATCTTCGACTGGGGGCTCGCGCGCGAGCGGATCTCGAGCGTGCCGCTGGTGCTCGCGGGCGGGCTGACCCCGGAGAACGTCGCGGCCGGCATCGCCCAGACCCGGCCGTGGGCCGTCGACGTCTCCTCGGGGGTCGAAGCCGCGCCCGGGATCAAGGACCCCGAGAAGGTCGAGGCGTTCGTCGCGGCGGTGCGCGCCACCGCCGACGAGGAGGTCGAGGTGGCCCGATGAGTGCCGAGGAGCATCGCTTCGGCCCCTACGGCGGCCAGTACGTCCCCGAGACGCTGATGCCCGCCCTGGCCGAGCTTGAGGTCGCCTGGGCCGGCGCGCTCGCCGACGAGGCGTGGACCGCGGAGCTCGCCGAGCTCCTGCGCGATTTCGCGGGGCGCCCGTCGCCGCTCTACCGCGCGCGCCGGCTCTCCGAGCATGCGGGACGGCCGATCTACCTGAAGCGTGAGGACCTCAACCACACGGGCTCGCACAAGATCAACAACGCGCTGGGGCAGGCCCTGCTGGCCAGGCGGATGGGCAAGACGCGCATCATCGCCGAGACCGGCGCGGGCCAGCACGGCGTCGCGACGGCCACCGCGTGCGCGCTGCTCGGCCTGGAGTGCATCGTCTACATGGGCGTGGAGGACACGCGCCGCCAGCTGCCCAACGTGCAGCGCATGGAGCTGCTCGGCGCGCGCGTGTCGCCCGTCGAGGCCGGCTCGGGCACGCTGAAGGACGCGACGTCGGAGGCCATCCGCGACTGGGTGACCAACGTGGGGGACACCCACTACATCATCGGCTCGGTCGTCGGCCCGGCTCCGTACCCGGCGCTCGTGCGCGACCTGCAGCGCGTCATCGGCGACGAGGCCCGGGCGCAGGTGCTCGAACGGGAGGGGCGCCTGCCCGAGCGGGTCGTGGCCTGCGTCGGCGGCGGCTCGAACGCGATGGGGATCTTCGCCGCGTTCCTCGATGATGCCGACGTGCAGCTCGTCGGCGTCGAGGCCGCGGGGGAGGGGCTCGCGACGGGCCGTCACGGCGCGCCGCTGACGGCGGGAAACCGCGCGGGGATCCTTCACGGCTCGATGTCGGCGATCATGCAGGACGCCGACGGCCAGATCCTCGAGGCGCACTCGATCTCCGCCGGCCTGGACTACCCCGGCGCAGGACCGGAGCACGCGTGGCTGCGCGACTCGGGGCGCGCGACGTACGTCGCGGTCTCCGACGCCGACGCGCTCCGGGCGTTCTCCGTGGTCACGCAGCTGGAGGGCCTGATCCCGGCGCTGGAGACCGCGCACGCCTTCCATCACGCCCTCGAGGAGCCGTCGGAGAGCACGCTCGACCTGCTGTGCCTCTCCGGCCGCGGCGACAAGGACCTCGCCCAGGCGCTCGACAAGCTCGGCGCGGAGGAGCTGTGAGCGCCCGGGATCGCGCTCAGTGCCCATGAGCCCCCACCCCCTGGGGGCTCATGGGCACTCAGCGGTGACCGGGGCGCAGCGCATCGCCGCCGCGTTCGGCAGGCCCGGGCGCCGCGCCGCGCTCATGCCCTACCTCATGGGGGGCTTCCCGGATAGCGATCGCTCGAGGGCGATCGGCGAGGCCTACGCCGACGGCGGCGCCGACCTCGTCGAGCTCGGCGTGCCGTACTCCGACCCGCTCGCCGACGGGCCGGTCATCCAGGCCGCGGGCACCCGCGCGCTCCGGGCGGGCGCCACGCTCGACGGCGTGCTCCGCGTCTGCGAGGCGCTCGCGCCGCGGCTGCCGGTGGTGCTCATGGTCTACGCGAACGTCGTCTACGCGCGCGGGGTGGAGGCGTTCTGCGCCGCGCTGCGCGACGCGGGGGCGAGCGGGCTCATCGTCCCGGACCTGCCGCTGGAGGAGGCGCCGCTCGTGCTCCAGGCCGCAGACGCCGCGGGCCTGGCGCTCGTGCCGCTCGTCGCGCCGACCTCCCCCGACGAGCGCATGCGCCGCATCGGCGCCCGCGCGCGAGGCTTCCTCTACACGGTCTCGGTGACCGGGACCACGGGCGAGCGCGCCGCGCTCGAGGACGCGTTCTCAGCCGTCGTCGCGCGGGCCAAGGCGCACACCGACGTCCCCGTCGCGCTCGGCTTCGGCATCGCCACGCCGGAGCAGGCGCGCGCCGCCGCCGACGCGGGCGCCGACGGCGTGATCGTCGGCTCGCGCCTCGTGCGCGCCGCGGCCGAGCACGCCGACGACCCGGCGGCCGCGGTGCGCGCGCTCGTCGCCGGACTGGCCGCCGGCCTGGACGCCTGAGCCACGCCCTCGACAGCAGGACGGCGGCCCGGCGCCGGCGGGCCGCGCTGTAGACTCCGCCGCCTCATGGGTCTCGTCGCAGCCGCCACCGCCGGCCTCATCATCTGGATCGTGCTCTGGGCCCTCGGGACCAAGGCCATCGACTCCTTCTTGATCACGGTCGTGATCGTGACGGTCGGCGTGGGGGTTCGCATGATCGCTCCGACGCTCCCGGGCAACCGGAAGGCCTAGCCCGCACAGCGCGCGGCGGCCGTCCCGTGATGCGCCCGCGCGTGGCCGCGACGCTGGCTGCGGTGCTGGGGCTCGGCCTCACGGCGTGCAAGCGCGCCGACGAGGAGGCGGGCGACACGCGCTCGACGACCCTGACCGTCTACGTGAGCCTGCCCCTCCAGGGCCCGGCGGGGCCGGGCTCCGTGGCGGTGGCCGACGGCGCGCGCCTCGCGCTGCGAGAGGCCGGCGGCCAGGTCGGCGGCCTCGTCGTCAAGCTGTCGGTGCTCGACGACTCGACGCTGGCCGCCGGCCGGTGGGACCGCGAGCAGACGGCCGACAACGCGCGCATCGCCGTGCGCGACCGCACGGCGATCGCCTACCTCGGCGACGGCCCGTCGGGCGCCACGGCGATCTCGCTGCCGATCCTCAACGCGGCCGGGGTGCTCCAGGTCAGCCCCACGAGCGCCTACCAGGGCCTGACGGGTGCGCAGGACGCCGACGAGAGCGAGCCCGCGAAGTACTACCCCTCGGGTCTGCGGACCTTCGCGCGTCCCGTTCCCGGGGACGACATCCAGGCACGGGCGGTCCTCGCGGGCCTGCGCGACGAGAAGTGCCGGCGCCTGCGGGTGCTCGACGACCGCGAGGTCGCCGGGCGCGGCCTGGCGACGGCGGTCAGGCGAGCGGCGATCACGGCCGGCATCGGGGTCGTCGGTCACGACGGGCTGCGCGCGGACGGCGACGTCACCGGGGAGGCCGCGGCGATCACCAGGGGCGGCGCGGACTGCGTGCTGTTCGCCGGCGCGCTCGGTCGCTGGGTGCCGGAGCTCTTCGACGCGCTTCACGCCGCGGACCCGCAGCTCGAGCTCTTCGGCGGCGACGGCCTGGCCTCCGACGCGTTCGCCGCCGCGCTCGGCGCCGGCACGCAGGCACGGACCCATCTCACGGCCCCGGTGGGGGTCCTCGAGCCGCTGCCCGGCGTCCGCGCGTTCCTTCGCCGCTACCGGAAGACGCTCGGGGTGGAGGCACGCAGCGGGGCGCTCTACGGCTACGAGGCGATGCGGCTCGTCCTCGCGGCCATCGAGCGCGCCGGCCCGCTCGGGAACGACCGCACGGCGGTGACCCGCGCCCTCTTCGCCCTCGGGGAGCGCAAGAGCCCGCTCGGCCCGTACCGCATCGACCGCGACGGCAACACGACGAGCACCGCCTACTCCCAGCTGGCCGTTCGCGGCGGCGCTCTCGTGCGGCGACGAACAGCATCCTTCCCGGCGGGCTGAGCGGCTCCGCGGGCGCACGCGTCACGTTGACTCGCGATTCAGGTGCCCGGGTACCCTGTGGTGATGGCAGAAGACCCTCGTCGGCCCTCCGACGACCAGCGCCACCTCGCCGACGAGCAGCGGCTTGCCGCGGACGACGGCCGCAGCAAGTCCCCCGATCGCAAGAAGGAGCCGGCGCGCACCCCATGGCGCGTGGATCCCGCCGCCGACGGCCGCGGCAAGCCCGACGCGCCCAAGGGCCCGATGGGCGGGATGCGCTGGCGGCCCATCCTGATCGCCGTCGTGGTCGTCGTGGTGCTGAACTTCTGGCTCTCGACGCTGCTGCCGGGCGGCGATCGCCCCACCCGCATCTCGTACAACCCGACGTTCGTCGAGCAGGTCCAGAGGGGCAACGTCAAGCAGATCTCCTCGCGCGGCGAGACCATCTCCGGCAAGTTCAAGCGGGAGTTCGACCCGCCGGGCAAGGCCAAGCCGAACACGAAGTTCACCACCGAGGTCCCGACGTTCGCCAACTCAGATCAGCTCTCGCGGATCCTGCAGGACAACAAGGTGGAGATCAATGCCGAGCCGCCGACCGCTGGCCGCTCGGTGCTGGCGAGCTTCCTGATCACGCTGTTCCCGACGCTGCTGATCATCGGCGTCTTCGTCTTCTTCATCCGCAAGGCCGCATCCTCGGCCGGTGCCGGCGGCATGGGCGGCTTCGGCCGCTCGAAGGCCAAGCGCGTCGACCAGGACGCCAACCAGCTGCGGACGACGTTCGACGACGTCGCGGGCATCGACGAGGCCGAGGACGAGCTCAAGGAGATCGTCGACTTCCTGAAGAGCCCGGACAAGTACAAGGCGCTCGGGGCGCGGATCCCGAAGGGCGTCCTGCTCTCGGGCCCGCCCGGGACGGGCAAGACGCTGCTGGCGCGCGCGATGGCCGGCGAGGCCGACGCGGCGTTCTTCACGGCGAGCGCGGCGGAGTTCATCGAGATGATCGTCGGCGTCGGCGCGTCTCGGGTGCGCGACCTCTTCGAGCAGGCCAAGAAGGCCGCGCCCGCGATCATCTTCATCGACGAGCTCGACGCCATCGGCCGCACGCGGGGCGGGGGCAACGCGATGGGCGGCCACGACGAGCGCGAGCAGACGCTCAACCAGATCCTCACCGAGATGGACGGCTTCGACCCGTCGATCGGGGTCATCGTCCTCGCGGCGACCAACCGCCCCGAGGTCCTGGACTCCGCGCTGCTGCGCCCCGGGCGCTTCGACCGCCGGGTCACGGTGCAGCCGCCCGACAAGGTCGGGCGCGAAGCGATCCTCAAGGTCCACACCCGCTCGGTGCCGCTCGACGGCGAGGTCGATCTGTCGGGCATCGCCTCCTCGACGCCCGGCATGGTCGGCGCGGACCTCGCGAACCTCATCAACGAGTCCGCGCTCCTGGCGGCGCGCCGCGGGCACAAGCGCGTCAACCGCGCCGATCTCGGGGATGCGCTGGAGCGTGTCGTGCTCGGCGCGGAGCGCAAGGTCGTCATGAGCGAGGACGAGCGCGAGCGGACCGCCTACCACGAGGCGGGCCACGCGCTGGTCGGCATGCTCACCGCGGGTGCTGACCCAGTGCGCAAGGTGTCGATCATCCCGCGCGGCATGGCGCTCGGCGTGACGATGAGCGCGCCGGAGGCTGATCGCTTCAACTACGACCAGGCCTATCTGCGCTCGAAGATCCTCGTCGCGCTGGGTGGTCGGGTGGCCGAGGAGGTCGTCTACGGCAACATCACGACGGGCGCCGAGTCGGACATCCAGCAGCTCACGGGCATCGCGCGCGGCATGGTCACGCGCTGGGGGATGAGCGATGCGATCGGCCCGATCGCCGTCGACGGGCAGAGCCCCAACGGCATGCTGCTGCCGGGGGCGGCGGAGACGTCGCAGGCGACGCAGGAGCTCATCGACCACGAGGTGCGCCGCATCGTCGACGAGGCCCACCACGACGTGATGATGCTCTTGACCAACGAGCGCGACAAGCTCGAGTCGCTCACCCGGACCCTGCTGCAGGACGAGACGCTCGACGAGGACCAGTCCTACGCCGCGGCGCGCGTCCCGCACCCCACCCCGGAGGAGCGAGCGGCGATCCGCGAGGAGCGCGACTCGGCGCGGGCCGCGCTCGGCGCGGGCAACGGCGACGCGCCGGAGGGCGACCACCCCGACGGGAACGGCACGGTGCCGGAGGACGAGCGTCCCGGCCTGGAGATCGCGCCGCGACCGGGCATCGGCGACGACACGCGGGCGGTCCCCGAGCCGACGCGCTTCGACGGCCCGGCGGGGCTCGAGCGTCCGGAGAAGCCGCTCCTGAGCTGAAGCAGCGCGCTATCCGGGCGTCAACGCCGGCTCGGGAACCGCGCCGTTCGTCTGTCGCTCCGCCTGGTCGCTCTGCGCCGGCGGCGCGCCGGCCAGCCGCTCGAACGCGGCGACGACCGCCGGATCGAACTGCGCCCCGGAACAGCGGCGAAGCTCGGCCATCGCCTCCTCCGGCGTGCGGGCCAGGCGGTAGGGTCGGTCGCTGGTCATGGCGTCATAGGCGTCGCAGAGGCAGATGATCCGGGCGCCCAACGGCACCTCTTCGCCGCCAAGGCCGTCGGGGTACCCGGTGCCGTCCCAGGACTCGTGCGAGGAGCGGATCAGCTCTCCCACGAAGCTGAGCACCGGTGCCGCGCCCACGATGCTCTGCCCGATGACGGTATGGCGGCGCATGAACTCCCATTCGGGCGCGTCGAGGGGGCCGGGCTTGTTGAGGATCGCGTCGGGGATCGCCACCTTGCCGATGTCGTGCAGCTCGGCGGCGTGCCGGATGGGCTGGACCTGCTCCTCGAGAAGCCCGAGCTCGCGAGCCAGCGCCTCTGCCAGCTCGCACACCTGGACGCTGTGCCCATTGACCTCGGGGTGGCGCTCTTCCAGGGTCTTGAGCAGGACGTCCTTGCTCTGACTGAGGGCGGAGGGGCGCGAGGACTGCTTGCGCGCGTACATGCGCTGGTCTGCGAGCTGCATCGCGTGCTCGGCAGAGCGCCCCTCGGCCGGAATGAGCGTCGACCCGTAGGACGCCGTGACGGAGAAGGCTTCTCCGTGCTCGCACAGGGCAGCGGCCGCGGTCGCCTCCAGGCACGCCCGTTCGGCGCTCGAACCGGGCCCGATGACGCAGAACTCGTCGCCACCCAGGCGGTAGGCCGTGGCCTGATCGCCCACCGCCGACGCCAGGCGTTGGCCGAGGCGGCGCAGGAGCGCGTCCCCCGCGGGATGGCCGAAGGTGTCGTTGTAGCTCTTGAAGCCGTCCAGGTCGAGGATGACGAGCACGCTCTCGTTAACCTCGGCCTCGAAGACGGCCGCGAGGTCAGTCGTCGCCTTCCGCCGATTCGGCAGCTGGGTGAGGCTGTCGGTCTCGGAGATCTCGGCGAGCTGGAGCTGCGTCGCCCGCATCCGGTTTCGCACGTCCTCGTTGAGACGCCACGCGATCACCCCGGCCACGCCGGCCAGGGCGACGAAGAACGCGTGGATCCCCGCCCACAGCCAGGGGTGCGCCCACGCCTCGGGGCGGTTGTACACCTCGTGGGGCTCGAGCATCCCCATCACGCCGTGGTGCACCAGCACGTAGCCGATCGCCGTCAGAAATGGGGCCCAGTCCTCGTAGAGCGTGAGGGCGACGACCAGGACGAAGAAGTAGAAGTGGGCCTCGATGAGGCCGCCGGTCAGGTGCACGAGCAAGGCGGCTGCGCTCAGGAGGCCAAGCGACACGAACACCGAGCGCAGCTTGATGCCGAAGCGGTCGCTGCTTGCCAGCAGCGCGAACGGGAGCAGGCCGGCGGCGTGCGCGAGGTCGTGCCAGCCGCCTCGGTAGTTGCTCACGACGCCGTAGATCGGGAGCACCGGCACGTTGAGCCACAGGAACGCCACCAGTGCACGGTGGCGTCGATGCCATTCCTCCGACGGGAGCCCGCCGCCGTGTGGCAGCAGCCGGTGCGCCATTGCGCCGGGGCGGATGGAGGACGCACGGGGAACTGCGTCGAGAGAGCCGTGCATGCCTCGGGTATCGGTTCGCGCGCACCGCTTCTTGAGCTTCCGCGCGCCAAGTCGATGGATGGGGATGCCGGGCGCCTCAGGCCGCCGGCCACGCCTCCGCCGGCAGGGCCGACGGCAGCGGCACGGGCGCGGCGGCGAGTGCGGCCAGCGCCGCGCGGGCCGGGCGGCGCTCGCCCGTGCGCAGTTCGCTCATCGCCCAGGCCGCGCCCTCGACCGCGCGCGCGAGGAACGGTGCGAGCTCCGGCGCCAGGCCGTCGGCGGCCAGGTCACGGCGCAGCCCTGCCTCGATGCGATCGGGGATGCGGCGCAGCGCCGCGGCGACCGCCCCGGCGATCTCGGAAGTCTCGTGGCGCGCGGTCCGGGCGAGCAGCCGAGCGCCTTCCGGTCGGTGCGCGGCGTGCTCGAGCAGCGCCAGGGCCGCGGCCGTCGTCCGGTCGCGTGCCGTGCGCCCGGCGGTCGCCGCCTCCGCGGCGTGCAGGCGATCCAGGACGCGCTCGACCTCCGCCTCGACGGCGCGGAGGAAGAGCGCCTCCTTCGACGTGCCGTGAACGTAGAGCGTCGGCTTGGCGAGGCCGAGGGCTCGCGCGAGCGCGCTCGACGACGTCCCGTGCAGGCCATCGGCGGCGAACGCGTCGGCGAGCGCGGCGGCGTCGAGATGGGCGCGGGGGCGCGGCATCGGCGCACTGTAGTTCTCGAACCGAATGGTTCACGTTCGACCGACCGTCGCCAAGTGGCGAGCAGCTATGGACCAGATGTCGTAGAGCGGGTTGCGCAGGGCCCCTTAGCGTCGTCGGCATGAGCACGATCTACGCACCGCCACAGGCCGATCCGCCTCCCGCGCCCGCCTCTCGCGGCCGCTGGATCGACCATTGGGAGCCCGAGGACGAGGCGTTCTGGGAGGCGACGGGCAAGCGCGTCGCCCGCAAGAACCTCGCGTTCTCGATCTTCGCAGAGAACATCGGCTTCTCGGTCTGGGTGCTGTGGACGATCATCGTCCTGAACCTCGTGAACGTCGGCATCACGATGAGCCTCTCGGAGCTCTTCGTGCTCACGGCGGTCCCGAACCTCGTCGGCGCGTTCCTGCGTATCCCCTACACGTTCGCGGTGCCGCGCTTCGGCGGGCGGGCGTGGACGACGATCTCCGCCTCGCTGCTGCTGATCCCGTGCGTGCTGCTCGCCGTCGTGGTCCCGAGTGGCTGGCTCGCCGGCCTGTCGCACGGCGCCCAGTTCTGGGTCCTGCTCGCGTGCGCGGCGACCGCCGGCTTCGGCGGCGGGAACTTCTCCTCCTCGATGGCGAACATCTCGTTCTTCTACCCCGAGGGCAAGAAGGGCCTGGCGCTCGGCCTGAACGCGGCGGGCGGCAACCTGGGCGTCGCGATCGCCCAGCTCGGCGTCCCGCTCGTGCTGATCGTCGGCGTGCCGGCCGCGGCGGTCAAGCTGCCCGTCCACGACGTGAACCTCGCCTACGCAGGAATCGTGTGGATGCCGTTCATCGTGGCCGCGGCGCTCGGCGCCTGGCTGCGGATGGACTCCCTGACGCAGGCCAGGGCGGACACGAGCTCGTACACGAAGGCGCTCGGCCACGGCCAGACCTGGATCATGTCCGTCCTCTACATCGGGACGTTCGGCTCGTTCATCGGCTACTCCTTCGCGCTGCCGCTCGTCATCAAGAACACGTTCCCGGAGTTCCTCGCCGGCCACCCGTTCATCGCGACCTACCTCGCCGGCCTCGGCTTCATCGGCGCGCTGCTCGGCTCGGTCGCGCGGCCGTTCGGCGGCTGGCTGTCGGACCGGGTCGGCGGCGCGCGCGTGACGCTCGCCTGCTTCGTCGGGATGGGCGCCTTCACCGGCCTGGCGATCGCCGGGGTCCAGAACCGCTCGTTCGCGGTCTTCTTCGGCGCCTACATGGTCATCTTCGTCCTGGCGGGCATGGGCAACGGCTCGACCTACCGGATGATCCCGGCGATCTTCGCCGAGATCGGCCGGCGCGAGGGCGGCGACCCGATCGACTTCAAGCGGCGCGCCGCCGCGGTGATCGGCATCGCCGGCGCGATCGGCGCCTTCGGCGGCTTCCTGATCCAGGTCGCCTTCCGCCAGGCGTCGCTCGACGTCGCCGCCGCGGTCAAGGCGGCCGCGACGCCGGCGGAGAAGGTCGCCGTCGCCTCGGCGCAGGCCGACTGGTCGGTCCCGGCGCTGTGGCTGTTCCTCGCCTCCTACGGCGGCATGGCCGTCATCACCTGGGCCTTCTACCTGCGACGGGTTCCGGCGACCGCGCGGATTCCGTCGCTGGCGCACGCGGGGGTGTAGACGATGTTCTCGACCCACGGCATCCTCGTCGTCGGCGGCGGCATCGCGGGCCAGGCGGTCTGCGAGGCCGTTCGCGCCCGCGACCCTCACGTCGCGGTGACCCTCGTCTGCGCGGAGGACCACAAGCCCTACGACCGGGTCCGGCTCGGCACGCTGCTCGCCGACGGCACCACGGTCGACGACCTGCGGCTGCGGCCCGACTCGTGGTACGAGGACGCGGAGATCGCCGTGGTCACCGGCCGCCGGGTCGCAGCGCTGGATCCGGAGGCGGGAACGGCGACGCTCGACGACGGGGCGGTCCGCCACTTCGACCGCGCGGTGCTCTGCACGGGCTCCGACGCCTGGGTGCCCCCGCTGCCCGGGGCCGACGCGGCGGGCGTCCACGTCTTCCGCGATCCGGCCGACTGCGCCGCGATCGTCGCCGCGGCCGAGGGCGTCTCGCGCGCCGCCGTCGTCGGCGGCGGGCTATTGGGGCTGGAGGCCGCCTACGCGCTCGCCCAGCGGGGCTGCGCGACCTCCGTCGTCCACCTCGTCGACCGCCTGATGGAGCGCCAGCTCGACGCCCCGGCCGCCGCGCTGCTGGCGCCCGCGATCGAGGGCCTCGGCGTCGAGGTCCTGCTCGAGCACGCCACCGACCACGTCGTCGCGGGGCCCGACGGTCGCGTCGCCGGCCTCGCGTTCGCCAACGGCTCCCGGCTGGACTGCGAGCTCGTCGTCGTGGCCGTCGGCATCCGCCCGCAGGTGGGCCTCGCGCGTGAGGTCGGCCTGGAGGTCGACCGCGGGATTGTCGTCGACGACCGCCTGGTGACGTCGCACCCGCACGTCCTCGCGGTCGGGGAGTGCGCCCAGCACCGGGGCGTCGTCCACGGCATCGTCGCGCCGATCCACGACCAGGCCGCGGTCGCCGCCGCCACCCTCACGGGCGCCGAGGGCGCCTACGCGGGCTCGATCGCCACCGCGAAGCTCAAGGTCATGGGCGTCGACCTCGTCACCGCCGGCCAGGCGGAGGGCGAGCGCGAGGTCGTCGTCGCCGACGCGGCCGCCGGCACCTACCGCAAGCTCGTGCTCGACGCGGAGGGCACCGTCGCCGGCGCCGTCCTACTCGGCGACGTCCGCGGCGCGGACCTCCTCATCGACGCCGTGCGCACCGGCCGCAGCACGGACGATCCGCTCGGCCTGCTCGCCGAGGCGTCGCAGGCGACGGCCGCCGAGCTGCCCGACACCGCGCAGGTCTGCGACTGCAACGGCGTTTGCAAGGGCACGATCGTGGGCGCGATCCGCGAGCAGGGCCTCGGCTCGACGCAGGAGGTCGTCAGCGTCACCCGCGCCGGGTCGGGCTGCGGCTCGTGCAAGCCGGTCGTCTCCGAGCTGCTGTCGATCGAGCGCGCGGGCGCCGCGGAGGCGCCGGCGTACCTGTGTCCGTGCGCGCGCCAGACGCGCGAGGAGCTCGCGGGGATCGTCCGTGAGCAGGACGTCACGTCGGTCTCCGAGCTCGGCGAGGCGTGCGGCGCCGGGCGGGCGTGCGGCGCCTGCAAGCCGGGGCTCTCCTACCTCATCGAGGAGCGCCAGGCCGACCGCTTCCGCCAGGAGCGCCACGCGAAGTTCATCAACGACCGCGTCCACGCGAACATCCAGCACGACGGCACGTTCTCCGTCGTCCCGCGGATCCGCGGCGGCGTGGTGACCGCCGACGACGCCGACAAGTACGAGCTGCCGATGATCAAGATCACCGGCGGCCAGCGGATCGACCTGCTCGGCGTCAAGAAGGAGCAGCTGCCGGCCGTCTGGGAGGACCTCGGCATGCCGTCGGGCTACGCCTACGCCAAGGCGGTCCGGACGGTGAAGACGTGCGTCGGGACGCAGTTCTGCCGCTTCGGCCTCGGCGACGCGGTGACCGTCGGCATCGACCTCGAGGAGGCGATGGAGGGCCTGCACACGCCGCACAAGGTCAAGTCCGCGGTCGCCGGCTGCCCGCGCAACTGC
>JAABUR0100007595.1_pt1 | contig 12769 bp, 9 predicted proteins | sample 5560091 | NCBI WGS metagenome assembly JAABUR01 (sample SAMN10711879, study PRJNA513375) | rock metagenome | isolation source: Antarctica rocks | place: Antarctica: Victoria Land, University Valley sud
ACAATACGCATGTCTACACTGGCTATTACATCGATGGCTGGTTCGTGCCGCGGGGCGTACCGAATCCCGAGCTATCGTGGGAGTTAATCTCCTCGTTCCTTAGTCCTCAGACTGAGGATTACCTGGTACGCCAGGCAGACCTGGGCATCCCCTTGCTCAAAGAGGTGGCGCAGAAGGACGCGAGCGTCCTGTTCAATCCGCTACCGGCAGCGGAACAGCGAGTCTGGTTAGACTCCATCAACCATGGACATGCGTTCCCGTATAGCCCCATCTACAACCAGCTTGATCCGATTCTCACGCGCAATATGGATCTACTCTCGCTGAATCAGATCACGCCGAAACAGTTCGCCCAGAATATCAGCACGGCCATTGATCCGTTGCTCGCGAAGCTCACACCGGCGCAGCGCTCCGCCTAGCCATCAACAGCAGCGCTCCGCCTAGCCATCAACAAAGGGAGGTCCTACATATGCCTATTGCCAAGCCCAGAGGTGAGAGTCCCGTACCGGAGTGGAGCGACATCATCCATTACGGCGTCAATACGTTGAAGCCGGGTGATACCGTCGAACTTCACTACCATGACGCCAACGAGTACTGGGTGATCATCAGCGGCCGTGGGACCTGCACGACCGAGGGCGATACCTACGAGATCGGTCCGGGCGACATGGTTTTGACCAAGATGGGTGACGAACATTCGCTCGTGGTCAACGAGCACATGGTCTCCGTCTATCTCTACGGCCCGCTCAAGCCCGGCGGCGTTTTCGGCCATCTGCACCGCTAATCGCTGACGCCCTAATGCTGTCTTAAAGCGGTTGCTTTGTAGCGGCGTACCCCCTGAGACCGCCGGCGTCCCGCCGGCCCACGGTTGCGTCAGCGGCGCTCGTCAGCGACGAACCGTGGGCCTGCGACGGCGGGCCGGCGAGACGCCGGCGGTCCCAGGGGGCGCGGAGCGGGGAGAGCAGTCGCAGGCCAACGGCGCCTACCATCGCTTTGGAGGGATACACCCACGTAGCATTAATGAGGAGGGGGAAGGTATCATGCGCGTTGCCGTTACCGGGGCTAGCGGGGGACTTGGACGCTATGTCGTCGCTGATATGCTGGCGGCCGGTCATGAGGCGCGGGCCATCGACCGCGTCCTACCGGACGAACAGCGCTGCCCGTTCGTCACGGCCGATATCCGTGACCTCGGTCAGATGTGCGGCGCGCTCTCCGGCTGCGACGCGATCGCGCATTTGGCCGCGATCCCCAGCCCCGGCGGCCACACGCCGGAGGAGTTATTTAGCGTCAACGTCCTGGGGACCTTCAACGTCCTGGAGGCCGCGCGCCTGCTCGGCATCAGGCGCGTCGTGACCACCTCGTCGGCCGCCGTGCTCGGCCACGCCTTCGCGCAACGCCAGCCGGTCCCCCTCCACTATTTCCCCATCGACGAAAAACACGCCCTTGCTCCCGAGGACGTGTACGGACTCTCCAAGCTGGTTGGCGAGGAGATGTGCCGGACGTTTCACCGCCATACCGGCGGCGCCGCCGTCAGCCTGCGCTTCCCTATCCTCTGGAACAGCCGTACACAACCTGATCGGTTAGAGAAGCTTGCCGCCGAGGAACAGCGGGGGCTGTTCACGCTCTGGGGCTATATCGAGATCAAAGACGCGGCTCGCGCGTGCCGCCTGGCCCTTGAAGCGCCAAACCTCGGCGCCGAGGCGTTGTACGTGAGCGCGCCGGACACGTTCTCGCCCGTGCCGAGCGCGGCCCTGGTACGACGGTATTTCCCCGCCGCGTCCATACACAACGGCGACGAGCACGGGCATTGGTCGCTCCTTGACTGTAGCCGCGCCGAGCGTCTGATAGGTTTTACCGCTCGGGACGCCATACGCCCGTCGCGGACGGCAGGTGACGCGTCATAGCAACCACGAAACACAGGATGAGCGTCTCATTGGGACGATTCCGCGCACAGGGCAATCTACGGGCGCATGGCAGCGCGTTGCTGGTGATCGCCCTGTGGTCGGCTACCTATGTCCTCACGAAGATCGCGTTGGCAGAGATGGGACCGATATCCCTGGCCTTTTTCCGCAACGGCGTCGCCACGATCGTCCTGGTGGTCTGGTTTCTCGCCACGAAGCCGGCGAAGCTGCTGCCCCGCAAGGCTGACTATCCTATCCTCTTCGGCCTCGGCGTGTGTGGCGTGGGATTCTTTTACATGCTGCAGAACATCGGGCTGCGCTACACGACGGCAACGGATACGGCGCTGTTGGTTACCGCGTCTCCGGCGATCGTCGCGGCGCTGGCCGTGTTCGTGCTCGGCGAGCCCTGCGGCTGGCGCCGCGCCCTTGGTATTGGACTGGCCTCACTCGGCGTGGTGACACTCGCGCTCGGCGGATCTACCGCGGCTCATACAGCGTCGAACGGAGGTGGGCGCGCGTTCGGCGACGCGGTGATCGCGCTCACGGCGCTGGGCTGGGCGCTGTACACCGTGTACGGCAAGAGCTTGCTCGCGCGCTATTCGACGCTGGCGCTCACTACCTACACGACCGCGTTGGGCACCGTGGTGTTGATACCGCTTGCCGCTATCGAAACCATCAATCACCCCAGCCGCCCCATCAGCCTACTGCTTGTCGCCTGCGGCCTCTATCTCGGCGTGCTTGGTTCGGCGGTCGGCTACGTGCTCTGGAACCACGCCTTGCGCCTCTTGCCGGCGGGCACGGTGAGCGCCTACCTGTACATCCGCCCGCTGTTTACCGCCATATTGGCCGCGGCTCTGCTCAATGAGCGTCCAACGGTTACCACCGGCGCCGGCGCCGCGCTCATCATCGTGGGCGCCACGCTATCCTTCACCCGTTGATCCCGTAGGGATGCGACCGCACCCACCCTTGACAACGCGGCCACCGCGTAGTACGATAGATCCATCGACAACCGATTACGTAACCGATTTCCCGAGGTAGTAATGGTGACGGCGGCGATGGCGACGATGAAGGACGTGGCGGAGCGCGCCATGGTATCCAAGGCGACGGTGTCTCATGTGCTCAACGGCACGCGCTTTGTACAGCCCGACACGAGTGAGCGCGTGCGCACGGCCATCCAGGAGCTTGGGTACGAGATGAATGATACGGCGCGCAACCTGCGCGTCCGCACAACCTGTACGCTTGCCTTTATCGTGCCCGACCTCGGCAACCCGTTTTTCCCCGAGATGGCCACGGTCATTCAACAGGAAGCGGCCCGCGCCGGCTATGATGTCGTGATCTATAGCACCGATGTGCCGCATGGCAGCGGCACGGAGCTGTTGCAGCACTACCTGCGCGCGATCCGCCGCAAACGCTACGACGCCGTGATCTACGCCGAAACCCTGCCCGTGGCGGCGACATCCCGCCAACGGTTGATCGATACGGGCACACCGGTGGTCTTGATCGGCGGGACAGCCCATCCCCAGGCCGACCGCGTCTACATCGACGATTACGCCGCCGCGCGCGACGTTATGGCCTATCTCACCGGCAAAGGCCATCGCATTATTGCCCACATCACCGGCGCGCCCGACATGGCCTCGTCCGACGGCCGCCTGCGCGGCTATCGCGATGGCTTGACCGCCGTGGGGATCACCCCGTCCCCGGACCTGGAGATCCCCGGCACGTTCCTGCGCGACGGCGGCTATACGGCCATGGGGCGCCTGCTTACCCAGCCCCGACGGCCAAGCGCGGTCTTCGCGGCCAACGACTTAACCGCGCTCGGCGCTATGCTAGCCTGCCTTGACGCGGGCGTGCGCGTTCCCGACGATATCGCCATCGTCGGTTTTGATGACATCACCTTTGCCGCCGATACGCGGCCGGCCCTGACCACGGTCTACCATGGTCAACGGGAGATTGGGCACGAGGCCGTCCGCCTGGCCCTGGCGCGTACGCGTCCGTTGACGCGCGGCGAGTTTCCGGAGGAAAAACAAACCGTCATTGTCCCGCATCGCTTGGTCGTGCGGGACTCGGCGTGACCCGCGGTCACGCAAGTGACCGCCTCCAAGATTGTCGCATACGATAGATAGAGATGAGGAGGTGAAGAGAGCGCTCACACGCGTAGACGTCCTATCGCCGGCCACCGGTCACCATTGTGGACTCTTTGACGCTTTAGATTCTTTGGTCCGACGACATGGATGAGCCGCATAAGTAGGTTCTTCACAACAGAGGAGTATAAGGAGTACATCTCATGGCTATACCGAACGACCCAACCGTGGGCACGCCGCACGAGACGCCCGCCGCCACGCCGTTAACGGAGACACACCCGTCGCGCAAACAATTCTTGGGGACAGCCGCGAAGACCGTCGCCGGCGCCGCCGCCCTTGGCGCGGGCGTACAAAGCGCTGCGGCCCTGGCCGCCGGTTCGCGCCGCCTGCCCGAGATCATGCGCAAGGGCAGCCCGGTCACGCTGACCTACTACTTCGGCGCCAATGCCGCCGAGGCGCAGACGCGCCAGAAAATCATCAACCAGTTCATGGCCGCCAACCCCGATATCAAGATCGTCAACCAGCTTGACCCCAACACTCCTGGCGCACATCTGCAAAAGTTCAACAGCGAGATAGCCGGCGGCAAACCGCCAGATATCACGATGTCGTGGGAACTCGACTACAGCCCCTATGCCAATCGTGGCGTCTTGCTTGACCTCCACCAATTCATCAAGAGCGACAGCCAATTCCAGGATCAGGTGCTATCCCAGGAGTATCCGGCCGTGCTCGACATGTTCTCATCGAACGGGCACCTCTACGTGCTGCCGGAGCAGGTGACGGACACGGTGCTCTACTACAACAAAGACCACATGGCGGCGGCCGGTCTAAAGATGCCAACATCCTGGAATGACAAGACCTGGACCTGGGACAAGTTCCTCAGCTACGCCCAGAAGCTGACGCAGAAGCGCGGCAGCCGCGTCACCCGCTACGGCTACGCCGAGATGTGGGGCTGGGGCCTGACTGCCTGCAACGTCGTCGCCGCCGCGAATGGAGGCAACTGGTTTCAGCAGCCGGTCCATCCCAGCGCCGGCGCCAGCAACCTGTCGGACCCCAAGATCTCCCAGGCGGTGCAGTGGTACGCCGACCTGTCCAATAAGTCCAATGTGGCCGCCTCTTTCCAGGCGCTAACGTCGGAGATGGGCTTCCAGCTCTTCATGACCGGCCGCGCCTCCATGGGCATCGTGGGGCACTGGTTCTACAACGCCTTCTCGGGGACCAAAGGCCTGAACTTCGATATCGCGCCCGTCCCGATCGGTCCCGGCGGTGACGCCTACTCGCGCACGAATATCGGCGGGACAGGCATCTCCATCCTCGCCAAGACGAAGTATCCCGAGCAGTGCTGGCGCTTCGTCAAGTATTGGGCCGGTCTGCAGGGCCAGCAGGTGATCGCGAAAGAAGGTTTGTGGGTGCCGGCGCTCAAGAACCTTGGTCAATCGTCGGCGTACAAGCAGTCCAATGGGGCCATGCAGCACGCGACGATCTTCACCGAGGTCCTGAAAGAGGGCTACGTCCATTCCCTGCCGATCAGTCAGGCGTGGCCCGAGTTCGCCATTCCGTGGACCAATGAGCTGAACAATATCTGGGAGGGCAAGAAGACCGCCCAGGGTACGCTGCCGGCCCTCGACAAGACCATCAACGCCGACATCAAGAAATACGCCTAAACGTACACCCGCTACACGGCTCTCATGAGCCGGGTGTACCCCATGATTGTGAGACGCGACCTGCGACTTCAGTCGCAGGCCCACGGCGCTCACCATCACAATCGCGGCGCACCCCTACCCCTCTTCCCGATGCGGGAGATGGGTAGGGGTGAGGGCAAGCCCCCACGACTAGAAAAGGATCATTCGTGGCTGTTGCAACGTCCCGACCACGCGCGTCCGTGCGGCAAGGAGGCGGCTGGCGGCGCGCCGTCCGTAAATACGGGCCGGCGTATCTGTTCCTCGCGCCGAACTTCCTGGGCGTGCTGGTCTTTATCGTCTTCCCCGTTTTCTTCGCGCTCTACATGAGCTTCCAGGACTGGAACGGGATTACCCCGCCGCGCTTCGTGGGTTGGGGCAACTTCCACGATATCTTTACCGACCCCATCTTCTGGATCGCCCTGAGAAACACGGTCGTCTATACCCTGCTCACGGTGCCCACGGGGATCGTCTTTAGCCTGGGCGTGGCCGCCTTGCTGCACCAGCGCGTGCGCGGGCTGTCTCTCTTTCGCACCGCTATGTTCATCCCCGTTGTTACCTCGGCGCTGGCCGTGGCCGTGATCTGGAAGTGGATTTACGACTACAACAATGGGCTCATCAACGACATCTTAAGTTTGCTCAACCTGAACCAGGTTCCCTGGCTTGGCGACCCGACGTGGGCCATGATCGCGGTGGCCATCCTGGGCGTGTGGCAGGGCTTCGGCCTGACGTCCATCATCCTGCTGGCTGCGCTACAGGGCGTGCCGGTATCACTGCTGGAAGCCGCCTCGATCGACGGGGCCAACGCCTGGCGCCGCTTCTGGAGCATCACGGTGCCCCTGATCGCGCCGGCGCTGCTGTTCGTGGCCATCACTTCGTTCATCGCGTCGTTCCAACTCTTCGCGCAGGTCTACTATATGACGCAAGGCGGTCCTAACTACGGCACGACCGTGCTGAACTTTCTAGTCTTCCAGCGGGCTTTCCAGCAAAATCGCTTCGGAGCGGCCTCGGCCCTGGCCTACATCCTCTTCGCCATCATCTTCGTCGTCACGATGATACAGCTACGTATTAGCCGCGGCGTGACCAACGCGGCCTCGGAGTTCGAGGTCTAGATCTAAAGGTAATACCACATAACGTCCTGACCCTAAAGGGTCATGGCAGGGGGCGGACCCTAAAGGGTTTTGCGTACGGGATGTCCTGTGCCGCGGGCCGGACCAGCCAGCTACGTCAACGCCTTTAGGCGCCGTGTCCCTGCCATGCGCCTTCAGGCGCAGGCCAAAGGAGAGAGCGGAGAGGGCTATGGAAGGAAACATCGCGGGCACGCGCGCGCGGGCGTCGCAACGAATAGGGGTGAGGGTGAGCGCGCGCCGGAGGCGCCTTGCGGTCATGCTCGTGACGTACTTGCTGCTCGCGGCGGTGGCGCTCATCGCCATCGTGCCCTTCTTTTGGATGGTCAGCACGGCGCTGAAGACCGCGGCTGAGGCAAGCACCTATCCGCCCTCGCTGTTTCCCGCTGTGCCGCAGTGGCACGATTTCACCGATGTGTTCAGCGCCGTGCCTTTCCTCACCTTCTTCCGCAACACTGTGCTCTACTCGGCCGCGGTCACCCTGGGCCAGCTGCTGTTCTGCTCGACAGCGGCGTTCGCCTTCGCGCGCCTAAGGTTTCCAGGGCGCAATGTCCTGTTCATACTCTATCTCGCCACGCTGATGATCCCTCTGTCCGTCACCCTCGTGCCCAGCTTCATTCTCATGAAGTGGTTCGGCTGGATCGATACGGTGTGGGTCATGACCATCCCCGGCATGCTCGGCAGCGCCTTCGGCACGTTCTTGCTGCGCCAGTTCATGCTGACCATCCCGCGCGACCTGGACGAGGCCGCGACGATCGACGGCGCCAGCCTTTTTCGCATCTACTGGCAGATCATCCTGCCCCTGACCCGCTCGGCGCTCATCGTGCTGACCGTGTTGACGGTCATGACCGTCTGGAACGACTTTATCTGGCCTCTAGTGATGCTGAGCAGTAACGACGTCACGACGCTGACGCTGGGTCTCGCCACCATCACCACGGGTGGAACCCAGGAGTACGTCAACGTCCCGCTGGCCATGGCCGCCGCGACCATGACGGTCGCGCCCCTCATCCTCATCTTCTTCGTCGCCCAGCGCTACTTTATTCAGGGCTTTGCCCTGACCGGCTTCGGTGGCCGATGAGGTAGTGATCAGTAGTCAGTAGTCAGTCAAAAGGTGGAAGGGCCAAATCGGGGCGTAGGGGCGCATTGCATGCGCCCGCGGCTGCTGCGGTGCCAGGGCAATTATTGTAGGGGGTATTGCATACGCCCGCGTTCCGACGCCTCGGGCGTATGCAATACGCCCCTACACCCGACCGCAGTCGGCGTTGGTTTGCCATGCGACCGCAGTCGCAGGTCAGGTCCTTTAGTAGGAAGGGGATGATGAAGCGGTGACAGATGTAACACTCGCGTGCGAGCGGCTGCGCGTCGTCGTCGACGCGACGACCGGCGCCCTGCGCGAGGTCGTCCATGCGCCGGCGGGGCTCTCTCTGATCGCCCAGCCGGACGTGGCAGCTCGGCGCCCCTTCATGATCGTCTTCGCCGATGGCACGACGCTGCGCACCTGGCAAGGCTGCACGGTACGTCCGCAACAGGACGCGGCGGAGGCGCTGGTCCGGTGGACTCTGGATCACGGCCTCGCGCTCACCGTGCGGCTGCGCCTGGATGCCGCGTCGAGCGAGTTGCGTTGCACCATGACCCTGGAGAATCCGCAGGGGCTGCTCGTGGCTGCCGTGGCCTACCCCTACATCGCGGGCATCGGACGACTCGGCGACGCGCCGGAGGCGGACGAACTCACACATCCCTACGCCACCGGCTTCCTGGTACGCGATCCCCTTGACCATCTGCCCCCCGTCGTTTCGGAGACGGAGGGCCAGCAACCCGTCGTGCTTGGCCTCTACCCCGAAGGGTTCAGCGGCAGCACGATGCAGTTCATGGCTTATAGCGCCGTCGGGCGCGGCGGCTTCTACGCCGCCACGGAGGATAGCGCGGGCCGCGAAAAGTGGCTGAACTTCTACCGCCATCCCGATGGAGACCTGCGTCTGGCTATGTGGCATAGCCCGACCGATTATGCGGAGCGCCGCGAGGTCACGCCAGAGTACCAGACGGTGCTCGCGCCTCTCGATGGCGGGACCTGGTACGATGCGGCCGAGCGCTACAAAGCCTGGGCGCTGACGCAGCCCTGGACGGCGCGGGGACCGCTGTGGTCGCGTGACGAGCACTGCCGCTGGCTGTTGGACGACGTGGGCCTCTGCACGTTTGGCATCAACCCGCGTTACAACCGCGCCCTGTGGCTGGCCGAGATCGACCGCATCGCCGGGACGCCCGCGCTGCACCTGCTCGGCCCGAATTGGCCCAAGGTGGGCTCCGACTACATGAATAATCATCCCGGCGGATTAGAAGACTGGTTCCCCGCGCGCTTCCAGCAGGAGAACCTAGCGGTCATACGGCGTAACCACGATTACCTCGTTCCGTTCGAGTTCGATCTGTTGTTCGGGCACGGAGAGGGGCGCGCCGGCGAGGCTGCGGGGGACGCTGCTCTGCAGGTCGTGCCCCAGCCCACGTTCAGCCGCGACGCCTATGACTTTCGGTTTCTCTGCCCGACGACCCCCTTCATGCGCCACCTCCATGGGGCGCGCGACCGCACGCTCGTGGAGGACTACCACGTCGATGGGGTCTACTACGACATCTCCGTCAACAATGTGCGCCACAACTGCCTCTCGCCCGCGCATGGGCACGCGCCCGGCGACACGGTCGCTCTCACCACGGCCTATCGCGAGGTACTAGCCGCGACGGCGGAGGCGATGCGCGCGGCGGCCGGCGGAGACGTGATCCCGCAGGGCACGGAGATGATCAACGAGCAGATGCTGCCGGTCGTCGCGTTCTACCAGGCGCGCGCGGAAGCCAGCCCCGCCGCGCCGTTCGAGGCGGGACCCTTTCGTGAACTGATCAAGGCCGGACATGCTGAAAAGATCCCTCTCTTTGCCTATGTCTACCACGAGTATGGCCCCGTCCGGCTCGATGGCTGGGCCAAACTGAGCCGTGAGCAGGGCGATTTCGTTTATTTCGTGCTCGGCCGGGTGTTCGTCCAGGGGGGATTGATCGAGCTGAACTATGAATTCAGCGCGCTCGAAGACCTCGGCGAGGAGCGCGACACGGTGGCGGAGCACTACTATCTATTTGATGACCGGCGCTACACGATCGACCCCAAGCTGGCGGAGTTTGTGGGACGGCTGGCCCGTGCGCGCGCCGGCCGGGCCAACCGCTACCTGGCCTACGGCGTCATGCTGCGGCCGGCCCCACTCGTGGTCCACGGGACGCAAGAGGTGGAACTCGACTATTTTCTCTACAACTGCGGCACAACACAATCCGAGTACGAGGATCGCGGTACGATGCGCGTGCCCGCCGTGCTACAGGCGGTCTGGCGCTACCGTGAGGAGAGCGTGGCGTGGCTGCTGCTGAACATCGCGCCCGACGAGCGCGCGGTGCGCCTGACGCTCGACCTTCCGTCGAGGGGTTCCAGTCAGCCATCGACGTGGCGGCTGACGGCTTACCAGGAGGGCGAGACCTTGCGCGAGTTGGAGCGCTTATCTGACCGGCGTACGATCGACCTGACCTTGCCGCCCCGGTGCCCCATGCTAATCGAGGCCATGCCCGTATGAACTCAGCGAGTCGACACGGTCTGTGCATTCCAAGCCTGCGACTAAAGTCGTATGGCAAACGACGGACACTGAAGTGTCTCTACGTGTGGCGCCCCAAGCGACTTTAGTCGCCGTGGTGTGCCATGCGACTTTAGTTGTAGGCTCCCGCCGTATGATATAAACGATTGGCGCATAGCTGTATAAGGAAAGGATAAAACCATGTCGACGGAACGCTATACAGGTCCTGGAACGTCACTACGCGAGTTGGCGCGTGCACGGCCGGGGCGGCGGCGGCGGACCTCGAGTTGGGACCGCAGCGGTGGCAACGACGACCGGCTGCACCTGCGGCCGGGGGACACAGCTTCGTTGCTCGATGCGTCGGGGGCCGGCATCGTCACGCATATCTGGGTCACCACCATGTGCGACGAGCCCGATCATCTGCGCAAGGTGGTCCTGCGTATGTGGTGGGACGGCGAGGCTACACCCTCGGTCGAGGTCCCCCTGGGCGACTTCTTCGGCGTGGGCCATGCGCAGACGCGCCCGTTCAGTTCGGCGGCCCTCGCTATGAGCGCGGAGGATGGCAAGGCGCTCAACTGCTTCTTCGCCATGCCCTTCGCGCGCGGGGCGCGCGTCGAGGTGACCAGCGAGTGTACGGAGCGCGAGGTCCTATTTTACTATTACATCGACTACGAAGAGCACGACCGGCTCGATGACGATCTGCTGCGCTTTCACACGCAGTGGCGGCACCAAAATCCGTGCGACGGCCTGCCACCGGATGAGGCGGCGGCGCTCTCCAACGAAGAGTTGCAGCTACAGGGGCAAAACATCGGTGGAGCGGGCAACTACGTGATCCTGGAGGCGCGCGGGCGCGGCCATTACGTGGGCTGTAACCTGAGCATCACCAACCTGCGCCAGACCGAGCAGTGGAACTGGTACGGCGAGGGCGACGACATGATCTGGATCGACCAGGACCCAAGCGAGTGGCCGCCGCGCCTGCATGGGACGGGGACGGAAGACTATTTCAACACGGCGTGGTGCCCCACACAAGCCGTCAGCGCCCCCTACCATGGCATCCCGCTGCCCGGCGGCCCCAACTGGTCAGGTCAGATTAGCCTCTACCGGCTGCATATCGAGGACCCGGTCCTGTTCGAGCGTAGCATCCGCGTCACGATCGAGCACGGCCACGCCAACAAACGCGCGGACGACTACGCCAGTACGGCCTACTGGTACCAGACGGAGCCGCACGCGTCGTTCCCGGAGTTGCCGCCGGTGGCCGAGCGCTTGCCGATTGACCCCTCCGGCGCGCTGGAGGACCGCCCATGACGCGTCACTCGTTGTCGTTGGCCCTTCTGTGCGCGGTCGGCAGCCTCGCGCTCGTCTCTGGCCCCGCTCAGGCGTCACAGGCGGCCCGCACGGCAGCGTCGGCCTTTCCCTTCACCGTGAGCAAGGTGACGCAGGTCGCCCAGCTCAACGGGCCGAGTCCGTCGAGCCCGGCCGCCCCGTACGCGCCCGCCGCCCACTCCATCAACGACACGACGCGCTGGGGCATCTGCGGCGGCGACCTGGGGAGCCTGATCTATGCGCAGGGCACGGCCTACATCACCCTGGGTGACAACTATACCAGCTGTCCGCCGGGGACAGGGGGCCCTGGCGGGGGCTTGACGCCGCCGGATTGGCGCTCCAACGCCGTCGGCATTATCCCCGATCCCAGCAATTTCACTCACGGGTTGCACATCACGCGCTGGATCAGCAAGGACGGCCGGCATGCCGCGGAGGTCATCCCCTCGCAACACAACGCCGGCGATTGCCAGGGTACCAGTACGCCGGGCTGTGAGGTAACCACGATCCCGACCTATGGCTTCGCCACGCAGGGCCGCCTCTTCCTCGCCTTCATGAGCGTGCATCACTGGGGCGCGCCGGGCGCGTGGGACGTGAACTACTCGAGTTTCGCCATATCGGCGGATAAGGGGAAGACCTGGACGGTCGAAACGTCCAAGGTCAAGTGGGACGCGCACAGCAACTTCGCCCAGGTGGCTGTTACGCCCGACCCCACCGACGCCTACCTGCTGTTCTACGGCATCCCCGGCGGCCGCTTCGGCGCGGTCAAGCTCATGAGAACGCCCAATACGTGGCAGGGTGTCCTGACCGTGCATGACTACCAGTACTATACGGGTACGAACGCCAGGGGGCAGCCACAGTGGAGTGGGAGCGCCACCCGCGCGGCCATCGTCGCCGATGCCCCGGTCGGCGAGCTCTCCGTCATCTACGATCCCGGAGTGAAGCAGTGGTTGATGACCTACTTACAAGGAGGCAGCGCTAGCGGGAGTGGCAACCTGGTCATCCGCGGCGCCGCGCACTACTGGGGTCCGTGGTCAAGGCCGGCCACGCTCGTGGACCAGCAACAGTTTCCAGGGC
>JAABUR0100007597.1_pt1 | contig 12766 bp, 21 predicted proteins | sample 5560091 | NCBI WGS metagenome assembly JAABUR01 (sample SAMN10711879, study PRJNA513375) | rock metagenome | isolation source: Antarctica rocks | place: Antarctica: Victoria Land, University Valley sud
ACCGGAGTCGTCAACACCGGTGACGCGGGCGGGGCCTTGACCGCCGCCTATGACGACTCGCTGGCCTAGCTCGCGGCGGTGTCCAAAAGTCCCGCAGTCCGATCGCTGACCGGGACAGGATCGAACTTTGTAGCGCAATGCGCTACAGTTGGTAGGTGGCGAACGCGCTCTGGTGGGACGAGGAGGACGCCGCACACATCCGCAGCCGATCGACTCGCTATCCAGGCGCGACGGACATCGAGCCGGAATGGACCCTGGAAGCGGCCGCCGATCCGGCCCGCGTGATCCGCGACCCGGACCCGAAGAGCAGGGCCGCCTACACGCGGTTGATCGGCTATTCACCCGGCGCCGAGTTCGTCTTGACCGTGATCATCGACCCGGAGGATTTCTCCGGCGTGACCGCATGGAAGACGCGCGGCGTTGACCTTCGGCACTATCTCGAAGGAAGGGGAGCCGCTGATGACTGACACCACCGACACTGCCCGCGCGGATCGTCACGCGCGGCACGAGGCGATCCGCGCTGAGGTCGCCGTGGAAGAAGCCGAGGCCGCCGAAGCCGAGGCCGGCGAGAAGATGAACACGCTGGACGTACCAATGCACCTGCGCATCGACAGGGACCTCGACGAGCGGTTGCGTCAGCGAGCCAATGGCGAAGGCATCCCGACCTCCGCTTTGGTCCGGCGCCTGCTGCGCCAAGCCATGCAACAAGGCTCGGCCGTCCTGTCCCAGGCCGACGTCGAGGACATCGCGCGTCGCGTCGCTCGAGAAGAGCTCCAGAGTCACTGAGCGACCGTCACGCCGGACCCGACTTCGCTCGGCGCCGTTTGTCCATCGGCCATCGGGATTCACTCTCGTAGGCGATGTGCGGCCGCTCGACTGGACGTCTGAGGTCTGCAACAGTGAGTCCATGTCCATGGAGTTTTGGTGGTCCACGCTGCGGCCCGAGACCCGAGACTGGCTCATTGCGCACAACGGCGAAGCCGTGCCCGCAGCGGTCATCGAGGAGATAGCGCTAGCTGGCGGCTCGGTCACTTCCGACGCCTGGTGGGTTGGCCGGAACGGGCCGACAGGCTTCTACTTTTCCGATGCGGCGATCGACTGGGTCGAAGAGGTGGCGAATGGAGAGTTGCCCGCTGCCCCGTAACGACGACTGTGACCGGCAGCGAGGACTCCTATTGCGATCCGCTCATGGCGGGAGCGCGCGCGTTGACGTCCGGTCATCGATCGGTCTATGGCACGGTCAGAACTGCGTCTCGGAGCTGCCGAAGGTGTTGGGCCGATAATCGGAGTAGCGCAGCCACAGCGGGATCAAGCCGATGTGGGCGATCTCGGGTGATGCGGCCCGGTCCTGTCCATCGGGATACTGCTCGAAGTAGGCCGCCTTGCACCGTTCGAGGTCCGCGCCGCTCAGGATCTGCGCGCTGCCTTCGACCTGAACGGTGACCTCGTCGTCCCAGCCGACTACGAGTGCGACCGCTGGGTCGTGCTCGATATTGGCGAACTTGCGGGAACCTCGCGAACAGTCGAAGACAATCTCGCCTTCATCGGTGGCGGCGATGCCGACCAGAGCCGCCTGTGGGGTGCCGTCGGGTCCGCGTGAGGCGATCACGCCAAGCCCGCGAGCTCGGACGAAATCGATCAGTTCACGTCGGTCCATGTACCCACCCTTCGATCTGCGACCATCTTGATGGTCGCATCCTCACTGTCGAGTTGCCGCACGGCATCGGGCAGCGCCTCGGTCTGCCACGTCCGCTCTCGCTCGACTGCCTCGTTGTCGCCGGACGGTGCGAGGCGGACGGCCGTCAGTGCATAGTCCGCGGCGTGACGGGCGTGTCCGGCCATGTGAGCGGTGGCGACCGCTTGCCCGGCAGAGCGGGCGGCGGCGCGTGCTGCTGGGTCCGCCGCTGCGCGGGCGGCGCGGTGCGCCGCGAACGCGGCTTCGCGGGCTTGGCCCACGCTCACCTCACCGCGTACCCAGGCACGCGCCGTCTCCAGGGCCTCCCGAGGCCTTGCATCGGTCGGGTGCTGCACCTCAAACATCGGCAGCACGCGCTGAGCGCAGCTGCTGGCCCACTGGGCCAGCAGCCGACGGTCCTGCTCGCTCCCGGCCTTCCTCACCCGCCACAGCATGCCGCCGATGCATAACGCCGAGAGCGCCACCGCCCACTACGCCGATCGACCGCCCCACCGGGCCAACCGTTCCCAGTGGACGATCCCAGCCGGGACGTTCATACCGCACACTCTACTGCGATGACACAGATTTGTGTGATCACAGGCGTAACGCTATCTTGTGGTGCATGCCGAACGATGCCGAGCTGACTTTCGCCGACCATGCGGGCCGGTTCTACGCCCGCCGCTATGGGATGGCGCCCATGGTGGGGCGGCTGATCGGCTACCTCGCGGTGTGCGAGCCGCGGGAGCAGAGCATCGCCGAGCTGGCCGAGGCGCTGCTGGCGAGCCGGAGCGCGATCGCCGGGGCGGTGAACACGCTGGAGACAACGCTGGGGCTCGTGCGACGCTCCCGCGCCGCTGGGGAGCGGATGGACCGGGTCCGCATCGATATGTCCTCGCCACGGGCGACGGGCTTCGACGTTTCGGAGTACCAGGAGCAGGCCGACCTGGCCCGGGAGGGCCTGGCCGCGTTGGCCGACGCACCGCCGGCGCGCCGAGCGGTGCTGCTGGAGATGGCCGCGTTCGCCGAGTTCTTGGTCGAGCGGCTCCCCGTCATGGAGAAGGAGTGGAGACAGCACCGCGAGGCGCTGCGCGCCTCCGGCCGGCTCCCCGACGACGCACCTCGCCCCTAGAAAAGGACACACAGCCCCATGACAATCTCTCCGGTTCAGCCGATGATCACCGCCCGCGGCGTTGGCAAGTCTTACGGTGAGCATCTCGTGCTCGACAGGCGTCGATCTCGATGTCGCCGTCGGCACGGTCACCGCGTTGTTGGGACCCAACGGGTCAGGCAAGACCACGCTGGTCCGGGCGCTGTCCACCCTGCTGGCGGTGGACGCCGGGCAGCTGGCGGTCGACGGCCACGACGTCGCCACCGACCCGGACGGGGTGCGCGCCGTGATCGGGGTGACTGGCCAGTTCTCCGCAGTGGACAACCTGCTTACCGGCCGGGAGAACCTGCAGCTCATGGCAGATTTGCGCCACCTGGGCCGCGAGCCCGGCCGCCGGCGGGTCACCGAGCTGCTCGAGCGCTTCGACCTGACCGACGCCGCGGGGCGGTCGCTGTCGACCTACTCCGGGGGATGCGGCGACGCCTGGACCTGGCCATGACGTTGGTCGGCACACCCCGGGTGATCTTCCTCGACGAGCCCACCACCGGCCTCGACCCCCGCAGCCGCCGCACCATGTGGCAGATCATCCGCGAGCTCGTCGCCGACGGGGTGACCATCTTTCTCACCACCCAGCACCTCGAGGAAGCCGACGCGCTCGCCGACCGCATCGCCGTCCTCGACCACGGCCGCATCGCCGCCGACGGCACCCCCGCCGACCTCAAGGCCCAGCTGCCCGACGCCGGCCACATCCAGCTCCACTTCACCGAGCCGGCCGCGCTGCACTCCGCCGCGGCGCTGATGCCCACGGCCGAGTCCGATCCCCACCAGCTCACCTTGCAGGTCAGCGCCGACGGCACCGTCGAGACCCTGCGTGGCCTGCTCAACCAGCTCCACCAGGCCCGCATCCCCGTCGGGCACCTGTCCCTGCACACCCCGGACCTCGACGACGTGTTCTTCGCCGTCACCGGCCACGCCACCGTCGAGCCCACCCCCACCGCCCAGGAGACGCCGCAGCCATGACCACCACCGTCGCCGCCACCCTGACCGACTCCGCGACCATGCTGCGCCGCAGCCTCAAACACCAACTGCGCTATCCCTCGATGACGCTGATCCTGATCGGGCTCCCCGTAGTGTTCCTGCTGCTGTTCGTCTACGTCTTCGGCAGCCAGCTCGGCGCCGGGCTGGCCGTGGGGGGCGGCCGCGGCGACTACCTGAACTACCTCGTGCCTGGTCTGCTACTGCTGACCATCGCCGCCGGCGTGCAGGGCACCGCGATCCTGGTCGCGATGGACATGACCGGTGGCATCATCGACCGCTTCCGCACCATGGCCATCGCCCGTGCCTCGGTCCTGACCGGGCACGTCCTGAGCAGTTTCATCCAGACCACGGCCGCCCTTGCCGTCGTCACCGGCATCGCGCTCGCCCTCGGATTCCGGCCCAGCGCCGGGCCGGCGCAGTGGCTGGCCGTCGCCGGGGTGCTCGCCTTGTTCGCCGTCGCACTGATCTGGCTGGCGGTCGCACTAGGGCTGGCCGCCAAGAGTGTCGAGACCGCCAGTAACACCCCCATGCTCCTGACGTTGCTGCCCTTCCTCGGCAGCGGGTTCGTACCCACCACCACCATGCCCACCGGGCTACGCCAATTCGCCCAGTACCAACCCTTCACCCCCGTCACCGAGACCGTCCGCGGCCTCCTCACCGGCACCCCTATCGGCCACCAAGCCCTCGCCGCGATCGCCTGGAGCATCGGCATCGCCACCGCCAGCTACCTGTGGTCCCTCCACCTCTACAACCAACGACGCGCCACCACACCCAGCTGAACCGCCATCCCCTGACCGCAGCACAAGGGCGAGCCGTGGCACCCGGGGTACCACGGTGTCACGTGGGGATGGTCAACCGGTACGGCCTCGACGACACCGACATGGGGGCCAGGACCCACTCGGTATTGCGGCGGAACGCAGCGAGTCCTTGATCAGTTGCGGCACGGGCCCTCCTGCCTCACCAGTGTCTACCGCTTCGAACGATCCCACTGCTGCCGGGCGCCTGCCACCGTGAGTGTCGTGGCGAACAACAGGCCGAGACTCACTCCCAGCGTCAGCGCCAGGAGCCCCATGCGGGCATCCGCCAGGACCAGAATCAGTGACAACACCGCGAGCACTCCACCAGCGGCCAGCAGGTAGAACGCGACTGGCGGGGTCGACGGGTGCGTGCGCATTCCCCATCGTAACGACGACTGTTGGCGGAGCGCACTGTCAGGACACGACGAAGAGTCGCGTCCCGCCGAACCCTCACTCGCGTCGTTGAAGGCTCTCCGCCAAAGCGTCGTAGGCCATCCCACCACGGCCGGGCAGTCAGAGCGCGCGCTCAGTCGGCGATCCCCGTCCCGGTCGCCGATCCTCTATCGGAAGAGCCCGACCAGCACTTTCGGGACCGGTCGTTCCCGGTCGACGATCGACAAGTGACACAAGATCACCTCGGTCGAGGAGTCGGAATCGTCGCCGCAAGCCGTTCGTCATACGGACAAGATCGTCGCCGGCACCTGCACAGTGTCGCGGGAATCCAGCTGGACCAGTCGCGGGAGCGTTCCGCGTCACGTGGTCGTTGTACCCCGAGCTCCAGTCACGTCTCGCGAGCCGCAGCCGACTGGAGTTTCGGTAGTGCAGCCAGCGGTAGCGCAACTGGCTCGGTCTGCCAGGACGGTAGTTCCGGGCAGTGTCAGGGCGGTTCAGGGCAGGGTCTGCTCGCGGTCGGCGCCGCGCTGATGACCGTCTAGGGCCTCCGCTGCGATGCGAAGCGCTGCCCGTAACGGTTCGACGGCGTCACCGAGGGCTTGGTCGAGCGCGGCCTCGACCTGCAGGGCGGCTCGGTCGGCGCGTCGCAGCAGAACTGTGCCGGCGGCGGTGAGCTGGGTCTCGACGACGTGGCCGTGGACGGGGTGCGGTCCGCGCTCGACGAGCCCCTTGCGCCGCAGGTTGCTGAGGACCGTACTCATGGTCTGCGGGGTGACTAGAGCGCGGCGTGCCAGCTCTGCTCCGGAAAGGCCTGGTTGTTCGTCGAGCAGCAGCAGCGCCGCGTATTGCGGGACGGTCAGGGCGAGCGGGCGCAGCGCGGCGTCCTTGGCGGCGATCAGTGCCTGTTCCGCGCGCTTGATGGCGTGCCCTGTCCGCTCACCCGCATCGGTCACGGCTTCAGTGTCCCCGTACCGGCCGTCGACGTGGGACGGCGGCCCTTGTTGTTACCCGGAGCTGCTTGCGCCGGCCCGCAGCAGCCGGCCCACCTCGCGGGCGAGGTCCTGGTTGGCCGTCGCTGCCGCGGGCGAGACGTGGTCGAAGTACCAGCTGGCATGCGGCATGCCCTCCCACAGCCGCAGCTGCGCGTCGACGCCAGCATCGCGCAGCCGGGAGGCGAACTGCTCGCCCTCGGTGCGCAGCGGGTCGTGCTCCGCGACAGCGATCAAGGTGGGCGGCATCCCGGACAGGTCGGGCTCGCGGCCGGGCATTGCTCCCGCCGGCGGGTTCTCCAGGGAGCCGCTCGCCAGGTAGTCGACCAGGAAGCGCCTCATCGCGGCCCTGGTCAGCACTGGTCCGTCGGCCTGGCGGACGTAGGACGCGGTGTCCAGCTCGGTGTCCAGGACCGGGTAGATGAGTACCTGGGCAGCCAGCGGCGGGTGCAGGTCGCCCCGCAGGCGCAACGCGGCGCCGGCGGCCAGGGCGCCGCCGGAGCTCTCGCCGAGTACGCCGAGGCGCGTCGCGTCGCCGCCGAGCTCTGCGGCATGCGCACTGGCCCAGCGCACAGCCGCGACCACGTCGTCGAGTCCTGCCGGGAACGGATGCTCCGGCGCCAGGCGGTACACCACGGACAGCACCGCGACTTCGCCGAGCACGGCCAGCTGACGGGCCGGGGTGTCGACGACATCGATGCTGCCGGCGACGAAGCCGCCGCCGAAGGCGAGTACCACCAGCGGCAGCGTCCGCCCAGGCACCGGGTGGTACAGCCGTGCGGGGAGCCGGTCGGTGCCCGGCCCGGGCAGCGTGAGTTCGCGAACCAGGGCGACCGGCAGGCCCGGGCCGCACACCTGTTGCATCCCCGCGACCGCGTCCCGCAGCTTCTCCAGCGGCATGACCTCGAAGCCGGGGGCCGCCGGGTCCGCGCTGTCGAGCATCCGCTGCACGTCGTGATCGAGTTCCATCCGGCTCCTATCAGAGAATTGACATTCATCAGAACTCTGACACAGAATGGTGGTCATGACCAGCGGCCGCGGAACACCGAGGACAAGACGCTGCTTGGGCAGGACCCGCACCGACGGTGATCAGCGCAGGCCTCCGTCGTGAGCCGATTGGCGGTGCTGCCGGACGGCTGCCGACTGGTGTACGACGACCACGGGACTGGTCCCGCCGTCCTGCTGGTGCACGGCTGGGGGACCAGCCGGCTGGTCTGGCAGGGCCAGACCCGGGAGCTGGCCGCAGGCCACCGCGTGGTCGCGGTCGACTGGCGCGGCTGCGGTGACAGCGACCACCCGGCGACCGGCAATTGCGTGCGGCAGGTCGCCGAGGACTTGGCCCGCCTCGTTGAGCTGCTGGACCTTGCGCCGGTGATCGCGGTCGGCTCCTCGCTCGGCGGCAACGCCGTGCTGGACCTCGCGGTGCACCACCCGCAGCTCCTGCGGGCCGCGGTCCTGGTGGACGCGCCGCAGCACCACTTCGCCGACGGCTTGCCCGAGGGTGCCTTCGACGCCTGGCTGGCCACCCTGTCCGAGCGGCGCCCCGAGGTTCTGGACCGGATGGTTGCCGGCTGGTTTGGACCGGGCGGCGGGGCGGCGCTGCGCGCCTGGACGCTGCAGCTGCTGCTGCGCTCGGGCTGGTGGATCGATGACACCCTGCGCTCGGCCCAGCAGCACGACCTGCGGTCGCTGCTGCCGTCCTGCACGGTCCCGGTGGCCCTGGTGCACGGCCTGCTCGCTCCGCCGGCGCCGTGCGGACCCAGCGGCATCGTGTCAGGCCGCAGACCCCTGCCGACGCCTGGTCAGCGCTGCGAGCACGGCCGGGTCGGCGCGGAAGTCGATCCTCCGTACGACGCCGTCCTCGACGGTAAAGTCGAAGGCGACCCGGGCATGCCCTCGGTGGAACCAGGCGGCACCGGGCCGGTCGCCGAGGAACACCGGCATGGCGGCCTTCGCGGCGCCGTTAAACATCGTGGCCACCTGCTGACGTCCTTCGAGACGGGCCGGGGTGCCGGCCAGGACGGAGGCCTCGTCCCCGGAGATGACGACGTCCGGTGCCAGCAGCTGCAGCAGCCGCTCGAAGTCACCCTCGCGGGCCGCGGCCAGAAAGGCGTCGACGACCTGCCAGTCGGCCCGTGAGCCCTCGGCGCCGGACAGGACTACCTTGCTACGGGCCCGCGACGCGAGCTTGCGAGCGGCCACGGGCGTGCTGCTCAGGATCTCGGCGATGGTCGGGAAGTCGACGCCGAAGCTGTCGTGAAGCACGAACGCCACGCGCTCGGTGGGGCTCAGGCGGTCCAGCACCGCCTGGAGCGCGACACCGACCGTGTCGGCCAGGGCCATCTGGTCCGCGGGGTCCTGGGCGGCCCCGACAGGGACGACGACCTGTTTCGGGACAGGCGTCGTCGCCCGCAACCGGTCCAAGCAGAGCCGGGTCGTGACGGTGGTAAGCCAGCCAGGCAGGTTCTCGATGGTGGCCGTCGTCCCGTGCAGCCGCATCCAGGCTTGCTGCACGACGTCCTGCGCCTCGAAAGAGTCGCGCAGCACGTGGGTGGCGATGCGCAGCAGCCGCGGCCGCTCCGCCTCGAAAGCATCCAGCTCTTCCATTTGTCCCATACTGGTCACACTCCTTGTCTCGGTCCCGTCATCGGGGTGACGTGCACAGGGCGCGTCGTGTGACGAAAGGCCTGAACCATGCCGAGCTTCGCGACAGTTCTTCTCCCGGCCACCGACATCACCGCCTCGCGCGAGCTCTACCGGGAGCTGCTCGGCACGGAGCCGACGGCGGACACCCCCTACTACGTCGGGTTCGACGTCGACGGCCAGCAGATCGGCCTGGTGCCGGGAGCCACCGCCGTGCGCCCCCACCTGCACGTCCCGGACATGGACGCCGCCGTGCAGCGCATCACCACGACCGGCGGGTCAGTGCTCGACGAGCCGCGCGAGGTCGGCGGCGGTCGGCTCGTCGCGGTGGTCAGGGACATGGCGGGCGCGGAGATCGGGCTGATCGCCGATCCGGTGACCCGGTGACCCGGTGAGCAAGGCGAAGGAGTCGACCAGCGGGCCGGCGACCGCGAAGAAGATCGACGAGCTCGTCGAGGGCCTGGGTGACTGGCGGGCAGACACGCTCGCCCAGGTCCGCCGACTGATCCACGAGGCGGTGCCCGACGTCGTCGAGACGTGGAAGTGGATGGGCAGCCCGGTCTGGGAGAAGGACGGCATCATCGCGGTCGGCAACGCCCACAAGCAGAAGGTGAAGCTCACCTTCCCGCAGGGGGCACAACTGCCCGACCCGGAGCGAGTCTTCAACAACGGGCTCGGCGGCAAGGCCTGGCGCGCGATCGACCTGCACGAGGGCGCCACGCTCGACGCCGCTGCGTTTCAGGCCCTGATCAGGGCCGCTGCGTCGCACAACGCGGCTAAGGCGCGCGGCGGCTGGGCACACTCCCAGGGCAAGGACCGTCAGACAGAGGAAGGCTCACACACCCGAAACACAGCAAGGGAGTGAGGGCATGAAGACGATGACCTGCCGTCAACTCGGCGGAGTCTGCGACCTGGAGCACCAGGGCCAGGCGCCGGATGACGTCATCAAAGCTCAGGACCGTCACCTCAAGGAGGCCGAGAAGGCCGGCGATGCCAGTCATCAGGAAGCGCGCGACGCGATGAAGAGCCGCTGGCGCCACCCGAAGAAGTCGATGGACTGGTACCGCGACATGAAGACAAAGTTCGCGGACCTTCCTGAGTCCTGATACCGGACGTCGGCGTCGGTGGCTCACGCCGCCGACGCCCACAGCACATACGCCGGGATCGCCGCCGCAACTGTCACGCAGAAGAACTCGCAGTAGCAGACCGCCCCGGTCCAGGCGGTTTGCCTCCGCGGGGGGAAAGTGGCCAGATTTACGGCCTCATTGAGGTGCTGGGAGCCCCGCGAGCAGAAGTCTCCTGTCGCGTTGACTCGTGCATTGCCGGGTCGTGCGGACGTGCCGGTAGCCGAACGGTCAGCGGACGTCAAGCAGTCGCTTCGCTACCGCGGCCGGGCGTGTGTCACAGGGGATCCGCACCCGGAACAGGTTCGGTGTGTGGGGTCTCGTGGCGGCAGCACTGCTGCAGACGTTCGGCGTTCTCGCGGTTCAGGTGGTGAGGGGCACGGTCAGGCGAATCGCACCGGCTGACCCTGCCGGCTGGGGTTGCGGGCATGGCTAGGTGAGGACGGCTTGGGTTTGGGTGACTTGCGCGATGGGCCGGCCCGCTGCGTCGAGCAGGTCGGTTTGGATCACGATCAGGGTGCGGCCGTGGTGGAGTGGTCGGGCGGTGGCGGTGACCCGGCCGTCGCGGACCGCGCGGAATAGGTGGGTGGTGGAGCTGGTCGTGGCGGTGCTGGCGCCGACCGGTAGCCCGAGGTAGGCGCACACCGCACCGATGGTGTCGGCCAGTGCGATCAGCGCGCCTCCGTGCAGGATTCCGCCGGCGGTGCAGCGGTGCGGTGCCCACGGCAGGTGCCCGATGGCCTGCTGGGCACTGGCGGACTCCAGCACGACGCCGAGCGCGACGGCGTAGGGCATCAGGGCCAACAGGTCCCGGCTGGCTGCTTGGCCCTTCGGTTCCGATGCTGGGTGCGCTGGCGAGGGGTTGACGGTCATTGGCACTCCTTCGGGGATGCGACGGTCTGTGTGGGTTGCGGGGGCGGCCGCAGCACTGAAGCGGCCGGCCCCGCACCGGAAATCACGATGGACGGTCAGGCGGTGGCGGGGACCTTGTCGAGGAACCCGAGCACGGTCTGCAGTCGGCCGGCGCCGTCGGTGAGGGCGACGTCGAACCCGACGATCGATGCTTCCTGACCGGCTGGGCCGAGTTCCCAGGTAAACCGGGCCTGCTCGTGGTGCGCGTCGACCGGACCGGCCAGGCGGAACACGAACCCGGGGAACTGGCCTTGCACCGCCCCGATCGTCGCGGCGATCGCCTCCCGGCCCTGGGCGAGCGCCATCGGGTCGACGTAGCGGGCGTCCTCGCTGAACAAGGCGTCCACCGCGGAGCGACGGGCAATCGGGTCGGTCTCGTTCCAGGCGTCGATGTAGCGCTGGGCCAAGTCCTCGAACATGGTCATGGTCGTGCCCCTTTTCCGGGTTGGCGGGCCGGGTGATCCGGCCGCGGTCTCCCCAGGGTTGCCAGCGATGCTCGGCCCGTCCATGACCTGTCAGGTAGTGCCGCCGAGGGCCCGGCTCCGGGAACGCATGACCTGGCAGGTCATCGCCACGGGGTGCGTCTGGGCCCTACCGTGGTGCCCGTGACCACCATGACCGAGCCTGCCGGGGTGCTGATCCGCCGATGGCGCCAGCGCCGCCGGCTGTCCCAGCTGGAGCTGTCCGAGCGGGCCGGTACCTCGACGCGGCACCTGTCGTTCGTGGAGACCGGTCGGGCCACCCCGAGCCGGGAGATGGTGCTGCGTCTGGCCGGTGCGCTGGAGGTTCCGTTGCGCGAGAGGAACCAGATGCTGCTCGGCGCCGGCCTCGCGCCGGCCTATCCCGACGCCCGGGTCGATCACGTGGCGCGGGCCGCGCTGTTGGACCTGCTCGACGGGGTCCTCGCCGGGCATTTGCCCAACCCGGCGTTGGTGCTGGACGCCGAGTTCGACGTGGTGGCCACCAACGCGGCCGTGGACCGCATGCTCGCCACGCTGGTCGATCCCGAGCTGCTGGACCCGCCGGTGAACGTGGTCCGGGTGACGCTGCACCCGCGGGGCCTGGCCCGTCACCTCGGAAATCTGGGGCCGTGGCGGGCGCACCTGCTGCGCCAGGTCCGCCAGCACGCGGCCGCCGCGCCGAGTGAGTCGCTGGACGCGCTGCTCGCCGAGGCTGAGACCTTCCCGCATCCCGAGCACGCCGAGCCCGAGGGCGGCACGTTCGCGCTGCCGATGCAGCTGCGTGTCGGGGACACCACGCTGAGCCTGTTCAGCACCGTGGCCACCTTCGGCACCCCGCTGGACGTGGCGGCCAGCGAGCTCGCGATCGAGACGTTCCTGCCCGCCGACACCACCACCCGGGCCTGGTTGGCCGCGGCCAGCACCTGAGCCGGTCCCATGACCTGTGCGGTCATCGACTCCCCCCGCGGCTCGCGGCACGGTAAAGGAGTCCACGACACCACACCGCGAAGGAGCCACACCATGCAGAGCATGACCCGTCCGGCGAGCTACGCCCTCGGCCTGCTGCACGACATCCAACCTGGCCAGGGACTGCAGACCTACCTCAGCGGCATCGATGCCACCCTGGCGCCCTACGGCGGCAGCTTCCTCATCCACGGCGGCTCACCACAGGTCGTGGAGGGGTCGCTGACCTGCAACCTGATCGTCATCGGCTTCCCCGACGCCGACGGCGCCAACACTGGTACCAATCCCCGGCCTACCAGCAGCTGGCGGTACTGCGGCGGACCTTCGCCCAAGGGGCGGTGGTGCTCTGCCGCGGCGAAGACGCCGACCACCGTGGCCTGGACATTCTTTCTCGTGCGGAGGTGGCGAGCTGATGGCCCACCACGTGACCGCCGACGGCGGTTACTCCACCGACGTGCGCCTGCGGGCGTTGCTGGCGGTGGTGGGTGCACCCGACCCGCTCGTCGTGTCGACCACCTACCGCTACCCGGCGGTGCCCGATGGGGGATCGTCTAGCCGGACAGCAACCTCGCCTCCCTGGCTACCGACGTCCGCGGCGCGGGCGGCTCTTCGTGACTGGTGTCGAGGTGACCATTGAGGACCAGTGCCGGGGGCGCGCGAGCG
>JAABUR0100007601.1_pt1 | contig 12760 bp, 11 predicted proteins | sample 5560091 | NCBI WGS metagenome assembly JAABUR01 (sample SAMN10711879, study PRJNA513375) | rock metagenome | isolation source: Antarctica rocks | place: Antarctica: Victoria Land, University Valley sud
TCGAGCCATGAAGGGTGCGTTCTATTGAGCTAATTAGCATGTGCTATGAAGCATGTATGAAGCATGTATGGAGCATACTATGAAGTAGGCTATGGAGTAGGCCATGAAGCGAATGACGCGTGTTTGAACACGTCGCATGAAGCATGTTTTGAGGCGAGCAAGCTGATGAGTAGGCTAACGAGTAGGTAGGGTGGTGAGTAGAATGGTGAGCATGTAGAATGGTGAGTAGGGTGGTGAGCATGTAGGGTGGCGAGTAGGGTGGTGAGCATGTAGGATGGTGAGTAGGGTGGTGAGCATGTAGGGTGGCGAGTAGGATGGTGAGCATGTAGGGTGACGAGTAGGGTGGTGAGCATGTAGGGTGGTGAGTAGGGTGGTGAGCATGTCGTAGATAGGATGGTGAATAGAATGACGAGTAGTATGTATAGTAAAGTCAACTTTAAACCAGCTTGTAGCTGATCTATGTTGCTAAACCAGCTAACAGCTGGCTTGTAGCTGATCTACGTTGCAAAACCAGCTGACAGCTAGCTTGTAGCACATGCACGACATGTCTCTTCTAGTAGCTAGCTGATGCGCCTCAAGCGCATTATCTTAGCGGAGTTCTATGATTCTCTTTAACCGTACTAGAACCGTATTAGTTTAGAAGACTGTCAGTAGGCAATTCCGTAGTGCTTACGATACCTTAGATAAACTCAGTTACCGCAATTCTTTAGTCACCTTTCTACATTAGACTGATTTATAATATTTTACGATTATAATTCGATTTTGTAACATCTACGTCTTCGAGTCTAGAAGGAGACTGATATGCAAACAGTCATGTTACGGTAGATGATAATTGAAACCGTAAATTTACGGCTACAGACATGAAACAGAAGATGAACAGTATCACAATCTTCATAGACTAGCATAAGGCTGAATCTAAGCCTTAGCGAGCTACTTACAGAGATTTTCTGAGCAGAGTTTTCTTCTTTATCTTTTATCTTCTTTCTACACAGACATCTAGACACGACACACGCAGTCAGACATTGATCTTACATCTATTTATCTATCTATCTATCTATCTATCTATCTGTATCTAGCTTATCTTCTTAGATCTACAGGTTCTTTCTGCAGCGGGCTGAACATTGCTTAAGCGTTGCCGAGCTTGTTCAGATATAGCTGACTTACGCTCTCATACAAATAATTCTTGTCAAGAGACTTTTTGCTAATGCAATGTTCAGTTCGCTGCAGGAAGAACCTGTATTTCACGACAACGTGCGACAGCGCTACTCTTGATCGATGGTGGATGATGAAGCAATTTGCGGATCGCAAGTCGAAGTGAGATTTGATTTATGATAGTCTTTGATAGATTACAGGTTATTTACAGGTTTTCGGCTGCTTTGCGGTAGCAGGATGGTTAACATTGCTGTAACGTCATAAATTTATCATTATCGTAATTCGTGTTAACTATCAAAACGTTAAATCAAGTTGACGTTTAAAAGAATCTAAACGATTTGAACTATATGACGTACTATGGTAATTAACCGTATGACGCTTACTACGTGTTCTAAATTTCTTCGCCTAAAGGCGAGAGGGTTGAATAACATCGTTACAAAACCTTTACCGTAACCCAACCGTAGATTCACCGTAAAAAGAATCCTGCATGAGTCGCTAAGGTATGCTTCGACTGACTTTGCTCACTAGCTTACAAGCTACTCAAGCTCTTCGTCGAATTGCCGATGCAAAGTGCAGACATCTGAAATTCAACCGATCTTCTTAGAATACAGATAGAATGCAAAATGTATTAAACATGTTTTTGAAGCATGTTTTAAACACAGAACTGTGCAGCTGACAATGGTCTGTTGATGTAAATAGTACATTGATTCAGATGAGTCTGCTGACGAGTAGTTTTGAACGTCATTTGACGGTGACAGTATAAGCACTTCACTGCAGGAATGATTCGGTTTGGTAGAATTATGCTCTGAAAGGCATCAGTAACAGCCTGATTGCGAGGTTTGCCATCGCGTTGAGGAGGCATGGCTGGTGGTATGAAGATAGATCTACTCCATACTCGTATGAAGCAATGGTGACAGCGAGGTCAAACCCCCCGAGCTAAATCAGCTGGGTTTAGCTTGCTTATATAATATAAAACCAATAAACATACATGAATAAACCGCTAGTGAGTTTTAAACACGTTTATTGTAGAAGAAACGGTTTTATTCGCTCCCTACTTACAGACAACTCCACTTCCACAATGGTTATATCCGCAATCACCGGTGCCTCGGCGGTCGGCCAAGCTACCCCCCCCGCCCCCTCGGCTGTTTCAAGCTCCATATCTGCATCGCCATTGCAAAGCTCTCGCTGTGACTGAATACAGTGCTGCCATATATCCACGTCAAGTCTTCAAAGTTTGAGATAAGATGAGCGGACCAGGGGCTGGCTTCGAGTATCCGCCGCAGGAAGTCTCATGGCTGAAGAGAGATGTCCTTCTGTTTGCGAACAGTATCGGAGCTACAGCTGATGAACTCCACCTTCTCTTTGTAAACCTACGACTTTCGTTTGTAAATGTGGAGCACTGATGGGTGTAGGAACTTCACCCTAATTTCCAGGTCTTTCCCACATACCCAATTATCCTTCCTTTCAAGCACACGGATCAAGAAGTCATCGATTTCTACGCTCGATCAAGCGAAACGCCCGTCCCCAATGTTCCAAAGTTTGATAGTCGTCGTGTGGTCGATGGACAGCGCTCAATGACCTTCTTGAAACCTCTGCCACCAAGTAGTGCAGGCAAAAAGTTCGAGCTTCGATCCAAGGTACTTGGCGTATACGACAAGGGGAAGGCAGGGAGTGTGCTTGATACAGAGCTCGTGCTGGCGGAGAAAGGTGGGGACATATATACTAAAGCTGTCGGCAGTGCATTTTTTGTGGGGCAGGGAAATTGGGGTGGGCCCAAAGGTAGAACTTATGGACGCTTTCGTTATATATGAGAGCTGATGAGAGATCAAGGCCCGGCTACCATCAACTTTCCAACCCCTGAGGGCAAGAAACCAGATGCGGTCCACACGCTGCAGACTACAAAGGAAGCGGCCCTTCTATACAGGTAGAACATCGAGCCCCTGCATCGGAATCTGTTTGCTAACCACAAATAGACTCAATGGCGACTATAATCCTTTGCATGCGACGCCAGAACCAGGTCAGAAGATGGGGTTCGGGGGAGCCATCATGCATGGACTCTTTTCCTGGAACGCTGCATGCCACGGCTTGCTACAGATGTTAGGAAACAGTGATCCAGCCAATCTGAAGGAGTTCCAGGCCAGATTTGCCGCGCCCGTCAAGCCGGGTGATAAGCTGGTAACAGAGATTTGGAGGACTGGGCACTTCAAAGATGAATGGGAGGAAGTCAGATTCACGACCAGCGTTGAGGGCGGCAAGGTGGTATTGAGTAATGGGAGAGCGTTGATGAAGTGTGCTACTGTGAAGAGTCGTTTATAACTATGGAACAATGATCAGCTTTGAAGGTTCATCTAGAACCATAGGATGTTCCATTAGCCACGTCGTATGTATAAATAAATGCCTGCGCTCGAGTCAAAAAAAAGTGGATTACGTTAAAATTCCCAAAAATCGGGTGCGACACCTGGGAGATTCGAACTCCCAATCTTTGCCACCGGAAAGCAACGCCTTGCCATTAGGCCAAGGTGTCTGACAAGGATCATAGCTCTCTATATGTATCTTAGAATTAAAAAATTAAAAAACTGCAATGAGACGACATGCATTGTTCTAATCGAAGAGTAGGAGTTCTGATGTGAGTCAGCTCTTACGATCGCTCTGTAGTTCTAATGGTAATATTAATAAAGTACAAAAATTATTACTTCCATTTGCAGTGGTGGTGCGGATACAAGTTTCACCGCTAGTGTAAACATACCCCAGGCATCTCTGATATCGTAAGCTCCACTTTCGGAGCTTAAGCTTCCTGCTATTCACGACTTCATCTGCGGTACTTTATCACCGACCTTAGCTACTACCAAAGCTTTCCAGACAATTTGAACTTTTCGAGTCGGTGTCCACAAATCGTAGCAGCTACACATACTTAAACCACCGCCATCATGTCGACCTTAGAAGATCTTGATGACATGGAGCGCGAGGGCAAGGAGGAGAAGAAGAAAGACGAGGGCGAGAAAGATGGAAAGAAGTCAGATCAGGATGGCGACGCGGAGATGAAGGATGCTGATGGCGAGAAGAAGGAAAAGAAAGAGGAGGACCTAATAGATACGGAGATCCTGCATTCAAGTACAAGAGACATCATCATGCGGAAACGGCTGTTAGACAATGATATGAGGATCATGAAGAGCGAGTATCAGCGGTTGACGCACGAGCAAGGAGCCATGAAGGAGAAGATAAAGGATAATCTAGAGAAGATCGAAAACAACAGGTCAGCAGCCATAGCTCTAGTTCTACTCTTGCATAGCGCATAGCAGCTCTATGATACTAACCATGACTTTAGACAACTACCGTACCTCGTCGGTAACGTCGTAGAGCTACTGGACCTAGATGTGGAGAAAGAAGCCGCAGAAGAGGGCGCAAATATCGACCTCGATGCAACGCGCATCGGCAAATCTGCTGTCATCAAGACCTCCACCCGTCAAACAATATTCCTACCTCTCATCGGTCTTGTCGATCATACTACGCTCAAACCCGGTGATCTTATTGGTGTCAACAAAGATTCATACCTGGTTCTCGATACACTACCCGCTGAGTACGACAGTAGAGTGAAGGCTATGGAGGTTGATGAAAAGCCTACGGAGAAGTATACGGATGTTGGGGGGCTAGACAAACAGATAGAGGAGCTGGTAGAGGCTGTAGTCTGGCCAATGAAAGAAGCTGAACGCTTTAAGAAGATTGGTATTAAAGCGCCCAAAGGTACATCCTTCCAATCCCTCCTTAAATAACCACAAACTTCTCCTAGCTAATCTACCCCTCTAGGTGCCTTGATGTACGGCCCTCCTGGTACTGGCAAAACCCTCCTCGCCCGTGCATGCGCCGCCCAAACCGACGCCACCTTCCTTAAGCTCGCCGGCCCCCAGCTCGTCCAAATGTTCATCGGTGACGGCGCTAAGCTCGTCCGAGATTGCTTCGCCCTCGCCAAAGAAAAGGCTCCCTCGATCATCTTCATCGATGAACTCGACGCTGTCGGCACCAAGCGCTTTGATAGCGAAAAGAGCGGTGATCGAGAAGTCCAGCGCACAATGTTGGAGCTGCTTAACCAGCTCGACGGTTTCGCTTCCGACGACCGAGTGAAAGTGCTAGCAGCCACAAATCGTGTAGATGTGCTTGACCCAGCACTACTACGATCGGGGAGATTGGATCGGAAAATCGAGTTCCCATTACCGAACGAAGAAGCTCGGGCGCAGATTCTGAAAATTCACTCGAGGAAGATGACCGTTGACGAGGCGGTGAATTGGCCGGAGCTGGCGAGGAGTACGGATGAGTTTGGGGGCGCACAGTTGAAGGCAGTGTGTGTGGAGGCGGGGATGATTGCATTGAGGAAGGGGATGGTGAAGATTGGGCATGAGCATTACGTTGATGCGATTGCGGAGGTCCAGGCGAAGAAGAAGGAGACTGGTAAGCATATCGTTGAAGTCTATCATCTTAACAGAAACAACGCTAACCCTAGTATCTGTAGTGAACTTCTATGCTTAATGGTACGGAGGAGCTCTTGTGGGAAATGGAAAACGAAAGAAAGCAGTGATGCATAGCATGGCGATGGCGTGTACACATATTCCTAGAATACTATTTCCGGGCTACAAATAGACCCCAACAAGGATTCCAGGTTCCGTTGAATCGGACCAGAGAAACCATCTCTACTATCTGCCTCCGTCAAGATGTACACAAGCTCTTAATTGCCGAATCGCGATCGAGTCAAAGAGACAGACACCAAGAGTCCAAGACTAGGCAATTAGCTTTTTATGTGATTGAATCTCTCACCAAATGTTGAAACGGTGGGCTCCAGGGGCTTCCAGTTGATCATCTTCCCTAAACGAAGCACCGGATGCTCCTTCTTCCTTCCATCCAAATCCGCATGACCCAACCCCCCCTCCCTGCCTGACCGGTTCATCTTTTCTATCCTTGACGGCTTCTACTCGCTAGCAGTTTCTCCGATGTGGGATATCCCGTGCAGGTTCTGACGAGTCTATAAAGCGTTGAATGGATATCAAAAGAATGGCTTCAGCCTGCGAAAATTAGATCTTGAACTAACGAAAGAAATTATTTCATTTTATATACCTGGTTTCGTGTTTCAATTCTTTATTTTTATGACTAACGTTTAATTAAACGAAAACGAAGAAAAAGAACCCAATTTTTACTTCGTTATCTGTGGTAGCACTGCCAAGTCAACGCAGAGACAAGGGGAGGGTGACATAGGGAGGATTTGTGGCGATGGATACAAAGCACTTCTATGCTATTCGATTGTTGGTTCCAGCATTGTTTCGCCCAGCCAATTTGGAAATATGAGCGCGCTTCGTCTTGACGGCTTGCCTCTGATTTTTCCTACTTCGCAGTCTTGTCGCGGTCCTGTTCCAACAACCCTCGGAAGTGAGTACGCAGAAGTCTGCACTCTGCCCACTCATCCTTAGTTTTTTGTGTTCTTTAACGCAGTCCAGGCAGAGCCCGCCGAAAGCCTTCTTAGCTTTCTTCATTGCCCGTTCCACATCCTCCGCCACATCGAGACCATAATAGTCGGTACGATCTCGATAAATGGACCTCCTCATTGGGAAGGACGAGAATAAGGTCTCCTTCGGGATCTATGACCTCTTTGCTGATCGGCTCAGCCTTTTGCGTGGTCGCCATATTGGATCCGCCTTGCAGAGTGATTTAGCGTTTCTTATTGAGGTCTTTACAGGCTTACGAATCAGTCATACGTTTTAAAGATGACATGTTTGTGTGATTGCTGCGGCGGTGATATTCAATGGTTGAGGAAAGTAAGCTTGAGACGAAATGGAAGGATGTATTGATTTCATCACCTTACCACGCAAAAGCTTACTCGAATAAATTTTCATTAAAATGCACAAACTGATTGCACTGCTTCTTTTACACTATTGTTTCACCATGTTAAGGAAAGAGCCAGATGATCGGAAGAAAGGCATGAATCTACCTTTGGAAGAAGTATTGGATGGTACGAGTGGCCACAACATATTGGAATAGTACTGCATCCACAGACAGGATTTACTCAAACCTTGGTTGTTCGACAGCATGTCTAGCCGATTTGCACTTCACCGCAACAAGAACACACAACCTACTCCACTCTCAATAGGCTATACTTGACATGGAGTGTGCCATTTGAAGTTCTTTCACTGTAGGAACAAAATGAGTGCAAAAGATCGTCAGCTTACTCCGTTGGCGGAAGAACAACGTGAGTGAAATAATGGCAAGCCAGCATAAACCGGGAACAGTTGCAGTTTGCTTACACTTTCTCGACTACCTAATAAAGCCTCACAATACTCCAGCTGTTCCGAAGTCTCATGTTATCAACGTTTGCATACTCGGTCAAAGCTTGATTGTTGAACAGAGAATTAAGCTTCGAAAAGCCAACGCGCAAATCCCGAGGGCTTGTCGTACCATGGGTAGGTTGAAAGAGGATTGGTGAGTGTTATGCTCGTGTCAAGCTGTGTTCAGATATGGCATAGATTCCCACTTGTGCAAGCAACTGATGGACATATTATCCACCGTTATTGTATATTGTCAAGCCAATCAACAAGCGGCTGCTGATTTATTATGTCCGGTCAATTGGTGTGTGAAGGAGGTTCATCCTTCGCTCCTTCCTCGTAGCACCGTATCCGCTAGAGACAACGAGGTTTCCACGGTGGGCGGGAACCCCAGGTAATGGTATTGATCGTTGTTTCCTACGCATTGCCTGTGTACGGCTAGTGTCTCTTAAACTCTTCTCGAGGAGTTCCTCGGTGCCCGTCATCTTTCCTCATTGATCCACTTTCTGTATAAGACTTGTTGGGACACATTTTTGGATATATCACCTTATCGGATATTTCTTTCGGCCAGCTGTTTCGCTGAGGGTGTTTCCTAAGACTTGCGACTGTCGCACCTCAGCATGCCTTCCCACGGTACAAGTAGCAGCTCAAATCGCCCTCGCCGAGCCAAATCAACTTCATCCATCAAGTCTTCTCAGAATATCTCCGTCAATCCAGAGACTATTCATCAGCACGCTCTTACCGCAGCAGCTCTTGCTTTCGAGCGCGCGAACGGGCGCACGATGGCCATCAGAATGAAACCTGGACAGGAAGCGACTACCACATCAAATGCTGCTGGACCATGTCTGGCGAGAAAGCAGAGCGTTCGTTTTGTGGGTCCAACGGCCATGCCAATGAGACAGCGGTCTATCACCAGGCGGGAAGCTACTGATTACAGGTCTAATGTTGGGCAATCGCAAAAAGGGGTATTTGAGGAAGAGTATTTCGACAGCGAAGTCGCTTCAATGCCGTCTTCATATAAGAGGATTCGGAAAGCAAAATCGATGTATAGTCCCCGTCAAGCTCCATCTTTCCAATCTACGCATGGGACGCCACAGACTGGATTCTATAGCCGAAGCCATTCAGAACAATCATCTGATAGTGCTATCCGGCTAAGTCAACTACCGAGACCTAATCTTCGGAGGTCGTTCTCCTTTTTGCGGGGAAAGTCGGATCAAATATCCTGTAATGCTCGTCAGAATACTAGTACAGACGCAGCCGTTCAGATTGCCCGGGATCAATACCTTCGGCAAATAGAGCAACAAAGACACAAAACACAGCCGTCGATATTGACATTAGGCAAACGCCGCAAATCTCAGAAGGCCTTCCGCAGGACTGTTCGCACCAGCAGTACCAACAGCTATGGCAGTGCAGTAGGGTCCGTCGCCCCTGCTCCCGTGGAACCAAATATCGCCAAGGGTTTGGGAGATAGGGCAAGGAGTATCTCTTCTTCTCTTAAAACGAGGTTGAAGCGGGTTTTCCACCGCCCGTCAGAAACCCAGGAAGTCATGCCAGCACAGCAGCTTAATGCTAGGCGACCTCACTTCGGAGACTACAAGGCAACTTCGTCCGGCCTGGAGCAGCATTATGAAGGCATTCCATCTCCTGACGTGGAGGCATTACGCAGAGTCAGCTCTCGTGAGTCCCCGTTGCGGAATAGTCCGGTCATCCTTGACAAAGGATCTCCTGCAGGCAGCATCCGTAGCGCCCGTAGCGATGACAGTAGTAGCAATGGCAAGTCGCGTGTCACCAGTTGGACGAACTCAACGGCAGCAAATACCTTGAGCTCGCGGCAGAAGAGAGAGAGAAAGCGGCTATCTGTAATCCAGGAGAACGGAGGCCCATATCAGCCATCCCCGTCCGTTCGGCAATATGGGGAGCTCGGTGACGTCTTCACAGCTTTCCGCAAACCGGCACGAAACAATAGTGTAGCTGGCCACAAGCGTGGTATGGTGGACAGCCAACGGATATACTCTGCGTTGCAAAGAAGGCTTGGCGACAAAGGTTGCCAAGCTTCAGAAGAGCAGGACCCCAGTACTGCGAATACTTCTTGCCAAGCGAGGTTCCATCAGTCTAATTTTACACCCAAAAGGTCTTCTATTAATAGTCGACGAGACACTTCCAGCTCTCTTAGAGACGAAGACGCCAATCACTCTCCTGATTCCCCTCGTTGCATCAAGCTGTCGAAGTCCGTTGTATCTGGGGCTCTAACTTCTAGTAATGTGGACGATATATTCATTCCAAGACAGGGCATGTCTCCTCAGGAGAATTTAGGTATGAAAATGGATCCCACTCCGCAGGATATTGCGCAGAGCAATGAAGTTAATTACCCAACTACCAAACGGCCCCTGCGAGAAGTCAAATCTGGATTCTTTCCGTCAAACATGCGCCTCGAGAGAAGCAAAACAAGCCCTTTTCGACGTTCGATGCATGCTGGTAGCGAAAGCGAAGCAAACACTGAAGCAGATTTCCAGTCTCCCGAACAGCCAGTTCTACAGCCGCGTCGAACCATCTATGGCTTCCCTAACGGCAGTGTGACAGGATCAGAAAGCGTCTATTCGAGGACCTCTGGTGGAAATACTCCAAAGCCCACCCAAAGCTCGGTCTCGCTTGTGAAGTCAGAAAGTAGCGGCGAAGCGGGCACAGCCTTCATAGTTCCCAGTCAATCAGAGAAGTATCATGCGTCACGAAGGCCGTTCGCCCAACGTAACCTCTCTGCGACTAAGTCGAGTGGAGACTGGCAGAATTGGATGGTCTCTCAAGTCGCCAACCTAGAGACTGGGGGTACGGAGAACACCAAAATATACGACGCCTTTCCTTTCAAAGAGATCGGCCATAAACGAGAAAATGCACAGCTGGATGAGGACGACCTAGCGTTAGGGAAGCTTCCCAATTCGACTAATACACCAAAACAGCCTCTCGCTATCGTTCACAGTAATTTGGTAAATAGGCCAACGTTGGAGCGCAGGACTTCTTATTCGATGATTGATAGATTCCCGTTGCTGGATATTGCACCTGCATCTAACATTTCTACCCCCAAACAGGATAAAAACGCCGTAAACGACCTCAATGAAACACAAGCTCGGCCTCTCTCGAATGTGGAAAACGAAAGATACTCGTCTAGCCTGAAAAGACCTTATACCCTGTCTGGTGACCTTCGCAACAAAGTATCTAGTACAACTCTTAGATCTCAATGTAATGGTTCCACTACCCAAGGATACCAGACCAAGGGCTTTAACACCGGCTCCCCTGATTCTCAAGGAACACTTACACCACCAAGCATCCCAGGAAACGTACGAACCAGAACTAAGCCCAAGACACCAAGTCGACATAGTCCTGAGCGTCTGGCTCGTCTTCGTCGAATGCAGAGCGGTGACTCTCCAGGGATTCCCTCTACTAGAGAATCTCCAACATACTCAGCAAAGCCTCAAAATCAAGTGAATATCGCGGATATTCAACAACCCCTGCGTCAAGACCCGCACTCTAAAAATGTTGGTCCTGGAAGCGACTGTTCCATTCTGGTCACGGATGACATTACAATCCCGCACGGTCAGAAGATGGTCGATCTATTCCTGGGTAAGCGGAGAAGGAACATGAAGAGCAGTGATGACAGTGGCGGGGATCCTGCTTTCTTATAAACGTTACAATCATGATAATCGATAAACGGTTTTTGATCAGCAATCGAAGTTAGATATGTAATCTTACTCCTTTGCATTCTTGGTATATGCCTTATGACCAGTTTGGGAGCGAGCTGGTCCAGGATAAAATTGGAACGTCAGCATGTGGCTTTCCCCTAGTCATTAGTATTGACTTCGTTGTATCGATAGCGTTGGAAAGGGGAACAACATTGGCCTGATTGACACTCTCGTTGAACACATCATCGAGAGGGATCTTCGGAGAACACAATATGAGAAGCGTTCGAAAAGATTCTAATGAGAGCTCCAGATGGCCGACATGATTCTGTAAGAGACTCTTATCAGGCTGGAGGTTAGAGAGCACGAGATGCTCTTGCACGCATGATAGCATATAGAACATGATTATGACAGCCGTTCGTCTTTCCAGGAGCTCTAGGTATTGGTACTGTAGCGTTATCGAGAGCTAGTGTTTTGGTCTGTTTGCACCCTCGGCTCTCTCCGAAGCTTGCCGCAAAAACAACATCGTCGAACTTTGCGACAGCAAAAAGCCTATAGGCCTACCCTCCTTGTAGTCGAGTATGCGATCGTGGGCGTGGCTGTTGTCACCTCTGCTTTGCTCCCTCTTCCCGCCGTCAGTCTCCGCCGTTTTTGTAGACGACGCTTATCAGACCGACTACCACCACCCCCTTCTCGGATTCCCCCAACCTCACGCAACTTTCTTCCATCGCCCTTCAGCTTCTTCGAAAGCTTCACTCCTCTACACACTTTCAGAACGACATGTGCTCGGTGCTGTCAATCCTAAAGATGGCTCGATAATATGGAGACAGCGATTGGTGGACCCAGCTAGCAATGTTACGGGTCGAGGTTTCTTGGGAGCAGGGGAAGGAGAAGATACGATTGTTAGTGCCATCGGGAACGAGGTCCAGGCTTGGGATGCTGCAGATGGAAGGCTGGTCTGGGCATGGAAGGGACATGGGCAGCTCAAGGGCTTAGAGGTGCTAGAAACGCAAAGCGGAGGGAAGGATATTCTTGTGCTTTGTGAAGAGGAGGGATCTGTTGGGGTGGTCAGAAAGCTCATGGCTGCTACTGGGGAGGTCTTATGGGAGTACAGAGATGAGAGGTAGATTGACACCAGGATAGGGCAATTTTCTTAGGGTTGGGATAGGATTAACAAAATACAGTGGAGATGCACCCTTCGGATTGTCGTCGTCTACCAAAAGCCTATACTACATTTCCCTGCACCCGGCGCTTCTGAAAGGATATAAGATCAAAGTCACGGAGCTAAGTCCTTTGACAGGCAAGCAGGCCACCCAACACACTCTAAGCTCGGACAGCGATGTTACATCAGAGAATTTGATCTTGTTCACTGGTGCCAATTCGGCTTCACCATTACTCATTTGGACTGACAAGGTGTTTAAGACCTTGAAAATTAACGTGATCGGTACGAAGCACGTCTCAAGCAAAAACATCGCCCATAATGGGGATCATCCGATTGAAAATATCATTGTGCATGCGCCTCAGACGGCTGCAGCGGAGGCCCACTTTCTTGTACACTATCAGGCTGCAAAATCCCACTGGGCTGAAGTATATCATATCAATCCAGCTTCAGGCGTCGTGGGAAAGGCCTATGAT
>JAABUR0100007602.1_pt1 | contig 12760 bp, 17 predicted proteins | sample 5560091 | NCBI WGS metagenome assembly JAABUR01 (sample SAMN10711879, study PRJNA513375) | rock metagenome | isolation source: Antarctica rocks | place: Antarctica: Victoria Land, University Valley sud
CGCGGGCGTGCTCGCGCGCGTGGTGCACGCCGAGGCGTGCGGCGCAGGCGCCTGCGCGCGCGACGACGGCCCTGCCCAGCCCCCCGCGTGCGGCGGCGCGGCGAGCGGCGGCCGCTGCGGCCAAGCGCGGCCGGCGATGCTGCTCACCACCGCTGCGGTGCACCCAGGCGCGGCCCGCCCCCTCGCATGCACCTAACCGCATCTTTCTCCCTGGTACGTACTACATGCAGTGGTGCCCGGGAAGGCAGCGTGCTTCGCCATGGCGCAGTCCAAGCTCGTTCTGTGCATTATACGCGCATCGGTGCGACACTGTGCACTCGGTGCACGGCGCACCCGCCGTGCATATGCAGACGTGCCCCGCAGAATGGTCGAATGTCGAAGAAAGCCCTGTTGGAGGGGGGCTCAGCTGGCTGGCCGTAAGCAGCGCGCGTAGGTCCTGGGCTAGGCTTAGGATAGCCTAACCCTGTCCTGCGCCGCAGGCGCGAGCGGCGGCGCGGTCGTGTGCGCGGCCGGGCACCTGGCGGGCCTGGTGACGTCCAACTCGCGCCACGCGGCCTCCGGCGCGCCGCTGCCCGGGCTCAACTACTCGGTCGCGGCCGCCGCGCTGGCGCCGCTGTGGGTCGCCCTGGCGGCCGCGCCGCACGCGGACCTGGCGCCCGCGCTCGCAGCCGGCGCAGGGCTGTCTGTAGGGTCTGTAGGGTGCATGGACGCTCTGCCCCCCGAGCACAGCACACCCGCGGATCCGGCATCTCAGGATGGCCCGGCTTTGAGGCTGGATAGGGGCTGCGCGGCGCTGGCGGCGCTGCGCGCGCGGCTGCGCGCGCTGGACCTGGCCTGCCCGGACCTCGCGGCGGTGTGGGCGCTGGCCGCGCCGCCGCAGGAGGCGCGGCCGGGCGCGGAGGCGCGCCGGCCCAGCAAGGGGGCGCTCCTGGGCGCTGACCCGCCCGGCGCGCCCGCCGGGCGCCGCGAGGCCGGCGCCGCGCGGCTGGCGCGGCTGCTGGACGAGAAGGGGCTGCGGGAGCGCCTGGCCGAGAACGGGGCGCCCGCGGCGCCCGCGCGCAGCCGCCTGTAGCGCAAACTGCGAGCTTGCCTCTGCACAGGCTGCTGCAGCAGGCAGTGAGCGCGGGCGCGCGCAAAGCCTGCGGCGGCAGCCCCTGCGCGCAGCGTGACGCCACTCGCGCGGCCCTTTGCCTCTCTTTACGACGCCAAAAGGCAGTGGGCCATTGCTGACGGCTGACCCATGCGCACTCGCTTGTACGTACAATTATGTGGCGTTCATTGGTGACGGGTACTGGCAGGCCCGACAATAGTGCACGTGTCGGTTAGGTGACTGTGGTACATTGCCCTCCCTGCCACAAGGCTCGCGACAGAAGGTCGCGCCCTGCGCACCTGTCCCAGGTGTGCCGCTTTTGCTCTACGTTAGGCAGCGGAAATGTGCATTGTATGGGTTCCATCATTTGTTTGTTGGTGTGCGGGTGCCTTTTTTACGTCCTTCTTTATGCGCACGTCTGCGCCCTCTGTGCGCCTCTGCGCATGTACCAAGAGTGCATATGCGTGACACTCATGTGACGACCTGTGAACATCAGGACGCATTTGTTACCACCAAGCAGGCTGCTGCGCAAAGCCATTGCGCATGATGCTTTGGAGGTATGCACATTGGTGCCGCGCCCCAGACCTAGCCCAGCGCAGCTGTGCAGCTATTTGGGGCAGGACTGTTACGCTCTGCTGGCCGTGACCGCGCTCCGCCCCCCCGCATGCCCTAAACCTCGACCACCAGTGTCTCCATGTTCCCCACGCCCGCCTCGGCCAGCGTGCGCTGCAGCGGCAGCGCCTCGCGCGGCTGCGCGCGCAGCAGCCGCGCGCCCGCCACCTCGCGCCCGCTCCACGCCAGATAGTCGAGCACGTCCTGCGCGCCGCGCCGCGCAGGGTTGGGGCGCGGCCAGGGATTTGCAGCAGCAGCGGCGCGCGCGCCCGCTGGTGCCCTGCGTGTGCCAGTAAGCCCGGCATTCCTGGAGCGCGCCCGTGCCGGGCCACGCCAAATGCAGAGCTGCGCATGCTTCGTGCATTTTACACGCGCAGTCATTCTGTAGCACAATCCCGCATGTCCTGCCATAATCAGAATCACTCGGCTGTCAGGACAGCGATAGGCAACAGGATACCGAGGAGTGCTTATGGTTGACCAGTCCGCGGGGTTGTGGCGCGCAGCCGACCCAGGCTGGCCTGTGCCCAACCCTATCTGGCGAAGCTACCCCGTGATACCTTTGACCTGAATACAACCCAGGCCAGACACCTGGACACCGCCATAGTGCAGCAATCGACACATGGTGACACGCGCAGCGCCAGCACGGTCACACTCAGCAGGACGAGATGCAGGCTTTCGGCGTCGCGCACGCAGCCCGCTGCAGGCACGCTGCAGGGCGCCGAGGGCCCACCTGCACGCGCTGGTGCGCGCGGAAGCGCCGCATGGTGCGCGAGCCGTCCGCCGCAAAGCGGATCGCCAGGTCCACCACGCCTGGGCCCGGCATACAACATATGTTCCTTTTTATCACACACATGTGACACACGGCTGTCACTCACTTCTCAGGAGTGTGCCAACAGCCCAGTGGCAGGCCGACCTTGACAACGTGTGGAGGAGTACAGTGCTGGTGTCATGCCCATGCTCAGCCACGTCATGGGCTTCACACGCCACAGCTCAGGTGCTACCTCATCCCGGCGCTCCATAGCACACATGTGCAAAGACCTGCCTTTGCAGTCCTGCGGAGCATGCTGGTTTGCAAAGCGCGAGCCAGCCGGCGGTCAGACAGGTGCGTCTGCCGGACGCCGCGCGCCAGGACCTGCAGCGAGGCCCGGGGCAGGCGGCGTGCACGCGGCACATGGCGGTGCGGCGCGCGGGCCCACGCACCGGGCCCCTTGGCAGGCTCGGGCCCCGGGTCCCGCAGCACGACCACGCCCGGGCTGGCGCGCGCGGCCGCGCCCTGCGCACGAGCAGGCAGGACCGTCGGCAGAGCAGCGGACATGCCGCGCCACACCATGGCGGCACCCGCACCAGTGCTCGTGCCGGTGCGTACGACCACCGCTTGCGCTATGAGCACAGGGGCGCAGGCAGCGCCGGCGCGCAGCGCTTAGGCCCGGCATGCGGACGATCGCATCCCCGCGCACAGCAAGGCACGGCCCGTCCAGCAGCGCCGCCCGCGGCCGCGCCGCGCCGCTGGCCGGCGCGCCTGCCACGCCGCGTTGTCGCCCATACTCGCCGCGATCGCGCGCGCAAGCTCGAGATCCGCGTCTTCCCCGCCGCCGCCGCGCTCGCCTGCCGGCGCCGCGCCGTCCGGCGCGGCCGCGCCCTTATCCGCCAGGCTGGCCGCGATGGCGGCCGCCAGATCGTCATCCTCGTCGCCGCCGCCGCCGCCGCCGCTGCCGCCGGCTGGCGGCGCCGCCGCGCGCGTGCGCAGCGCGACCAGCGTGCCGGCCTGCGCAACGGATGTGTCAACCATCTCCACATCTTTATGCCAGCAGCAGTGCGTGCCAGCCTGCACAGTGCATGTCTGGGCTGGTGTGACCCAATCCCAAATCCTGATGCCGGCAGCAACACATGTTGGGCCGCACCGGCGGCCGCCAGCCATCTCAATCCCAAGGCCGCCGTGGCGCAGGCTGCGCTTGCACGCATACACGTAGCCAGCAGGAGCCATGTTGACATCAGCGGGCCAGGTCAGGTGTGGCGGGCTCGCCCGCGTGCAGGGCGCCGCCTGCGGGACAGCCCGCGCGCACCGTGGATGCCTGCGCCATCGCGCCCTCGGCCGCCGCCTTCAGGTAGCCCGCCTGCCGCGAGCTGCTTGCGCCCTCGCTGGCCGCCCGCGCCTGCCACACGCCCCACGTGCTTTATGATACAGGCTCGGCACCTACATGTGCTTAACAACTCAGGGTCGGCGACGGCGCAATCAGGCTCTGCCAGTGAGAGGAGGCTCGTTCCACAGCGCGCTTGCCACGGCACCAGGACTGCAGGCTGACCCAGGCGCACCCTGGCGCGCACGCCGCTCGCGCTCACACCCGGGCCGGGCGGGCCGCGCGCCTGCTCCGGCGTGAACCACGCGCCGCCGCTGCCGGCCTGCTCGCCGCCGGGGAACGGCCCCGGCAGCGGCCCGCGCACGACAAACAGGCTGTAGCCCTGCCCCCGCAGCGAGTCCAGGAACGCCGACAGGTAGAACTGCGACAGCGGCCGCGGCGCCGGCAGCAGGCTGTTGAAGTCCCACCACGCGCCGCCGAGCGCGCGCACGGCGAACCAGTGCTCGCGCAGGTTGCAGATGAAGGCGGCCTCGCGCTCCGGGGCCGCGGCCGCCGGCCGGCACTCCTCGCTGGCGAGGTTCTCGCACGTCAGGCCCCACACCTCCAGCGCTTTGCTGAGCACCTGCGCAGTCCCTGGCACATATCACTTTGCTTTCATCGTGCACCCGCAGAGCACGCTGGACTGTTCCTGAGCAGGTGTGACGAGCCTCGCCGCCTGCACACTCTCTGACTCGTTCGGCAGACCAGGCGCCAAGCACGCGCTTGCCTGTATGGAAAACATGCCCGTGCTGTCGACGTTGCCGGACTCTTCGCGCAGGAAGGTCTGGTACGCTGCGCCGTCGTCACCGCTCTGGGGAGCCATCAGCGCGCGCTCGGCTGCATCGAGCTTGTGCGCAATCTGCAGGCCGCACAGCAGCCTAGCAGTCAGTTTATATCAAGCTACGCGTTGCCGCACTGTGCAAACCGATGGCAACAAGAGTGCCGATGCACAGTGTGTCAGCACTCGCAAGCGGTGGTCAATGAGCCGCTGACACTGCACTGGGCGAGAGCGGCGTGCCTGTGCCAGATCGAACTCCTGGAAGTACGGGCCCTGGAGCAGAGTGTTGAGGCAGTGCAATCCGCATAGTGCAGCCACCTGCAAGAACGGTCACAATCAACAAGAGACTGAGTTTAGCACTGGACAATAGCCTCTTACTTGCTTCTTATTGTGCTGCTCCACAGCACACCTGGTTCTCAAAGTAAAGCCGCGGCTGAGCGTCGCCACTCCAAGCGTTCGGCCAGTCTCCTGGATCAACCATGGTGTGCAGCCAGCCTTCTGTTGCCAAGTTATAGCACCGCCTTGCGTTTTAGCACCAGCTCAAACGGTGCTGTATATTACAGACTGCACCAGCGCCTGAATAGCTTTCAGCTCCCGTCTCCTTTGACACTACACAGGTTTTGTCCTGACAGGGCTTCTGAGCTTGCTCGTCTCGAGAGGCACCAATACAGAACTGCAGCATCCACGCTTCTGAGGAACGCGAGACAAGTAGCAAGGGTGCAGGGATAGTGCTGCAGCTCTGGTGAGCGTGAGTTGAAAGTGGCCAGCCTGCAGCCAGCACCAGTCTGCGACGCGCTCAGCGTTCAGGCGCGCGCTGCGCGGGGCCGGCCTGCCCAGGAGGCCCCCTGGGCTGAGGGCTCTGGCCCAGGATGGCCTTGGATGATGCGGCGATGATGGAGGAGGGCGACTCAAACGCCGAGCCAATGGTGGAGGATGTCTCGGGCCCAGGAGATGTCGAGATCCCTGGTGAGCCTTTATTTCAAGTGCCCGGCGCTTTGAACTACTGCCGCAGGAACATAAGCGACACTGCGTCTGCCACTACTGCGGCGCCTTCACGCATGCTTTTCTGCAGGCGACGCTGCTGCTCGCACCCCAGGGCATCAGTAGTTTATTGTTGTTGCGGGGCGCAGGAGTGGCTGGGCCGCGCGTGGCAGGCATCACTGAGGTGTCAGCCTCAGATGCAAAGCCAGAGGACAATCAGATGGCCGGGACATACACGGTGCGTGGCTAGCAGGCAGTCACTCTGTGCTCTGAAGCGCCCATGCGCCTGATTGCGAGCTGTGCCTGACGGCCGCGCACGTGACGCGCCCCGCGCAGTGGGTCATCCAGAACTACACGGGCCAGCTGACGCAGCGGCACGTGTCAGACTTCTTCACTATCGGCGGCCATGAGTGGTGCGTGCGTCGCGCGCCCCCAGCTCGAGAGACCTGCCCTGCGCGCCTGCGGCCTCCCCGTGCTGAGGCAGCGCCTGATGTCGCCCGTGTGCCTGCACACACCTGCACGTTGCGCGCAGAAAGCCGCCTAGGGGCGGTGAGCTGCAAGGCCGGCTTGGGCACCTGCGTGCTGTCCCCTGCGCCATGCTCCCTGGGTCACAGCCCTGGGGTGCACAGAAAGTGGTGAAGGGTCTGGCAGGGAGCCAGCCGAGAGCGGACAAGCACTGTGCTGCCGCACACTGACGCCGCGACTCCTCGGCGCGAGAGCGTGCAGGGGATGCTGCTGTTCCGGCAGTGATGCCGGTGAGGCAGGGCAGCGACGTTTTACTGCAGGCCTCGCAGGGGCATGCCGTGGGCCGCACCGGACCCCGCTGAGGGTCCTGCGCGGCGGACGGCCGCGGGCCGCGCGCGCTCGCGCGGCCGCCCCTGACGGGCGCGGCGCGGCGCGCGCGCGCGCAGGAACCTGCTCTTGTTCCGGCATGGCAGCCGGCCGGGGCCGGGCTGGACGTTCATGTCGCTGTTCCTGAACGCGGCGGAGGGCGAGGCGTCGCAGCTGGGCTGGATGCGCACCGCGTCGTTCAAGCTCACCGTCGTCAACCACCAGGACCCGAAGAAGACGATCCGGAAAGGTGAGGGTCGGGCAGGGCTTGTGAGGCGGCCTGTGCACACAGCACCGTGTCGATGCGGGTCTCGGCACGGACGTCAGGATGTGCGCTCTCTCTGTCGTCAATGACCTCACTCCCGGACCACTCCCCGAGGAGCACCGAGTGTGCCCAGTGCCAGCACAGGCGCACGTCACCCCCCGCGGCAGGTCGTGTCGTCTGGCAGCGAAGCGTACTGGAGCGAAGCAATGAGCGGGGCTAACTGGGGTGAAGCGCATTGGAACGAAAGCCGCGAGCGGGGCTGACAACGCGCGCGCCGTGTGGCCGCGCAGCGGAGGCGACGCACACGTTCACGGCGTCGGACTCCGACTGGGGCTTCTCGCAGATGGCGCCCTACCAGGAGATCGAGGACCCCGCCAGCGGCTTCTTGGCGGACGGCGCGCTGACGGCGCGCTCCCCCCGCCCCGCTCCCTCCCCACTCCACTACAGGCCGCCCCCCGCGCCTCCCACCCGGCCCTGCGCCCATGCGCACATGCGAGTCCTCATGCAGGCTTGGCGCGCCGACGGCGCGCTCCTGCCTCCCCGCTCCACCACCCCGGCAGTCTTGCGCCTCCCACCCGGCCCTGCGCGCATGCGGGACATAAGGCGGGCTTGCGCTCTGTGCGAGGCGGCGGGCCGGCGAGGGGCCTCGCATGCAGAATGCAAGCACAGCGCGGGCAGCGAGGGCTGCATGGCCCGCTGTGCGCGCGGGGCGCCAGGCCCCGCTCGCGGCACGTGGGTGGAGATGGCCTTACCCTACCGCACCCTGCCCTGTTCAGACCTGCATTGCCATCTCCTCAAAGCGTTAAGCATTGCAGCTCAAAGCCTTGCAGCTCAAAGCCTTGCAGCTCAGGTCGCTCTTGAGACAATCATAAGTATCCTCACGTGACTGTGGCACGCCCGAGCGACTGCAGCGCGCGCGAGGTAATTCAGCGCGCGCGAGGTCGCTCCGCAGGTGTCCGTGGACGTCGTGGTCGAGCGGTTGGATAACGCGTACCACGACAGCAAGCGCGAGACCGGATTTGTTGGGCTGCGCAACCAGGTGCGCGCGCCGCGGGACCGCCTCCGCGCGGCTGTCCCTCTGCAGAAAGGCGCCAGCTTTTGACTGGCATGAGGTCGCTTGGCTGCCTCCCGGCTGCCCGGTGCGGGTATGGTGATGGACAGTGCCTGAGCCCGTGAGTGTCGTGGTCTGTGGCTCTGCTGTGCACAGTTCCTGGCTGCAGCTCTGTCCTTGGACCGGGCTGCAACAGACAGCAGGGCTCTTGCATGGGCCTCACCACACTATTGCTCCGGCGATAGCGCATGTTGTGGTGATGCGACTGCAAGTTGGCCAGCTAGGCAGCGACTAGGTCGCTACCGTCAGCATCGAGGCTCGCGCAGCAAACCCCAGGCATAGTCCATACCGACAGGTCGCAGCATGGCGGTCCACATGCATCATAAAAGCTGATGACATAATGCTGGGATCTGTGTGACAGCCGGGTGCTCCCAAGGCTTGCTGGCCTGCGCCTGCGGCAGCGCCGCCCGCGCTTGCCCTGCTGCCCGCCGCCGCCGCCCCGCCTGGCGCGCCGGCGCAGCGCGGCGCTGACGCGCGGCCGGCCCGCGCGGCGCGCAGGGCGCGACCTGCTACATGAACTCGCTGCTGCAGACGCTGTTCCACATCAACCGCTTCCGCCAGGCCGTCTACCACATGCCGACCACGGAGGAGGACGACCCGCAGCGCTCCATCCCGCTCGCGCTGCAGTCGCTGTTCTACAAGGCGCGCCCGCCCGGCCGCCTCGCAGGGCGGGGCCAGGTCGCCTGGATAGAGAGGTAAAAGAAACTTGAAAGAGGAAATTTTTGTAGCTGAGAGCGCAGCGGACCGCATGGCACATTGTGCTCCACCCCATTGAAAATTTATTTGTCGCAAACATTGTGTATGGGGTGCGGTCGCTGCCGATTTTTTTTCCATACACACTGACATCACCAGCACGGTGCAGCGCGTGTGCGGCGCGCGCGGCTGCTGAGCGCATGCGTAGTGTCCGCGCAGATGCAGTTCAGCGACACGTGCGTGGCGACCAAGGACCTGACCAAGTCGTTCGGGTGGGACTCGGTCGACGCGTTCATGCAGCACGACATCCAGGAGCTCAACCGCATGCTCACTGACAAGCTGGACGAGAAGATGAAGGCGCGCCCGCGCCGGCGGCCCCCGCAGCTAGGGTTAGGGTAGGGCCGTCGGGTAGGGGCCCTAAAGAGAAGATGAAGGCGCGCCGGCCTGCGCCCTCGCATCGTGCGTCGCCTCCGCTGGGCCCATGTCGGGGTTCCCCTGCGCAGGCCGGGGGCGGCGGCGATGCACCCTGCGGGAACAGCGGCGCCGGCATCTCGCTGACTTTTTACCGCTGGTCTGCTCGGTCTGCGGACAGATGCAAGGTCCCTCCTGCGAGCTGCACACGTCTGCCTGAGGCGCCAGGCGCAGGCTTCCCATGTCCGTCACAGCGCTGCTGCGCCCGTGCAGGGGACCAACATCCGAGGGCATCATCAAGAGCCTGATGGATGGCTTGCTGTGCCCGCCACCGCGCTGCCGCACGCGTGCAGGGCACCGGGATGGATGGCACCATCATGAACCTGATAGAGGGCTTGCCATGCCTGCCACTGCGCTGCTGCGCGCGTGCAGGGCACCAAAGTGGAGGGCACCATCAAGAGCCTGTTCGAGGGCTCCACGCGCTCGTTCATCAAGTGCATCACCGTCGACTACGAGAGCTCGCGCAGCGACATCTTCCTGGACCTCAACGTGCGCGGCTCCGGAGGATAGGGTAGGGTTCAGGCTTGCGTGAATGCTTGCGCCCTGGCCGTGGCGCCGGGGAAGGCCGCAGCAGCTGCTCAGCCGGGACAGGCAGCAGCGGGGCACACGCGAAGTGGCGTCGCCGACGAGCTCGTTGAGCTCCGTGAGGGGCCTGCGCTCGCCTGCAGCAGATGGGGCGCTGGAGCTTCCGCAAGCAATGGGTGACGCACAGGCACCGTCCACTGCTCTGCAGTGAGCGCTGGCGGCAAGGGAGGCAAGGGGCTGAGGGCTGGGGGGGCTGGATGTTTCGTAGACCGGGCGGGAGGGGTGCCAGTTGGCCCCGGCAGGCCAGCGCCTTGCTGTCGTATAACCCTGATCTGAACGCGCGCGCAGCTGGTGGTGCGCGGGTGCGCCGACGTGCAGGCATCCTTTGAAAAGTACTGCGAGGTGGAGTGCATGGAGGGCGACAACCAGTACAACGCCGGGGACGCCGGGCATGGCATGCAGGTGCGCCTGACCCCTAACCCTTAGCCTACCCAAGGCAGGCAGGCGCGCCGGGCGCTGGGCGGCTCCAAGGGATTGCAGCCCTTCCCGGGCGCAGGCCCGCGGACCATGCCGCTTTGACAGACCAGGCTGCTGCCGTGCCGGCGGGTTGCCAGCGTGAGCCACAGTTGCAGTTGGTGCGTCCAACGTGGCAGCCGTCGTTCCCGCAGCCGCGCATGCGTCGAGTGCCACCCCAGGCTGACCTCGCTGTCCTGACGGCGCTCAGCTGTCTTATCTGCGATGCCGGCGACCTCGCCGGCGAGGCTCGCGGCCCCGCTGGGCGCTGCAGCGGGGCTGGCCGCGCCGCGCAGGACGCGCGCAAGGGCGTCCTGTTCGAGGCGTACCCGCCGGTGCTCATGCTGCACCTGAAGCGCTTCGACTACGACTACGAGCGCGACCTGAGCCTGAAGGTGTCATACTACCCTATCCTACACTCCCGCCTGCAATTCAGCACTCGGTCCCGGACAAGCCGAGCAGAAATACGGGCACGGCGCACGTGTGGCGACAGCCACCAAAAGCAGCATGCACTACAGGTCACTGCACATCCACAAGCCTGTTGGGGTTGGATGGCATGGCGCGGGCATCTCTTAAGGCACAGGGCGGCCGGCCAAGGCGGCGCGCACCGTGGCTCAGCGGTCGCTGCAACCTGTTGGGTGAAGCGGACCTGAACGCGAGCGACGGATGAGGGCCCCAGCAATCTTGGACTGAATTGAGCGCTGCGACAAGCTCAGTGTTCAAAAACGCAGCGATGCGCCGGTGTCTTGCGGCGGTGGCGCAAGGGCGCAGCGCGGACCCTAACCCTGTACCCTGGCTGCACCGCAGATCAACGACCGCTACGAGTTCTCGGACGAGCTGGACCTGGACGCGGGCGGCGGCGCATTCCTGGCGGCCGACGCCGACCGCGGCGTGCGCAACCAGTACCGCCTGCACAGCGTGCTGGTGCACAGCGGCGGCGTGCACGGCGGGCACTACTACGCGTTCATCCGCCCGGACGGCCGCCAGTGGCTCAAGTTCGACGACGACAAGGCGCGCGGCCGCGCGATGCCTACCCGCCGCGCGGTCGCTGCCATCTGATGAAGCCGGGCTGCCAAACGCGCCGAGCGCGGGCCGCCGGCTATTTGCAGCCACGGGGGCTCGCGTGATGCGGCGCGGCGCCGATCAGGGCCTGGACACGCTTGGGGTCGACTGCACGATGTGACTGAGTTGACTGGCACGACCTGAAAGGCTGCAGAGTCGATTGGGAAGCGGCTGGATGGGGATCCGAAAACGACCGCCTCCGCCTGAGCCAACGAGCAGCGCGCAGCGCTGCTGCATGTGCTGTCGCCGACGCGCGGCCGCGCAGCGCGCAGGTGACGCAGGCAGACGCGCGCAAGGCGCTGGAGGAGAACTTTGGCGGCGAGGATGAGAACCCGCCGGCCGCGCCCGGCTATGGCAGCGCGCCTGCGTTCAAGTTCACCAAGTACTCCAACGCGTACATGCTGGTGTACGTCCGCGCGTCCGACTGGGACCAGGCGCGCGGGGTAGGGTTGAGATAGGTGTAGTTAGGTCCTGCGCTGCGATGCCACGCATTGTGTCAAGGCACATTGTGTCAAGTTGAACGAGTACTCCAACGCGTACATGCTGGTGTACATCGGCGCGTCCGCCTGGGACCAGGCGCGCGAGGTAGGGTTGAGATAGGTTTAGTTAGGGCCTGCGCTGCAACGCCGCGCGTCCAAGTTCACCAAGTACTCCAACTCGGTCGTGTTGGTGTACACCCGCGCGTCCGACTGGGACCAGGCGCGTGCCCGGGTTAGGTTAAGGGTAGGGTTTGGGTAAGGCCCTGGATTGCGATGCCGCGCGCGCAGCGACCCTGCCCGGGCGGCGCTCGGGGCTTGGGAGGCCTAGTCGGCCCTCTGGGTGGGACCCCGCCAGCGCCCCCGCCCGTTCCTGCCCGCCGCGTGACAGCCCGTCTGCCGCCCAGGCCCCCAGCCTAAGCCAGCCGCCGCCAGTAGCGTAGCAGACGGAGGCGCATGCGGCAGTCTGAGCTGGCGCACGAGCAGCACAACGGCCATGCCAGCGAGTGACGTAGGGTGCATGTCTACCTCGTGCACCCAAGCCGTGCTGCAGCAGCCCGGCGCGCGGCAGCACGGCCTGGGCGCAGGGGGTCGACAGCTCCCTTCGCCGCTCGCTGCCATGGCTGTTGTGCTCTCGTGTGCCGCAACTCTCGGAGTGCCGCAAACGCGCCTTCATGTCTGCCAGGGTACCGGCGGCAGCTCGCTCAGATTTCTGGCCTGGGCTGCAGAGGGGCTGTGACGCGGCGTGTGGGGTTGGGTGGGGGTGCTGGCGCGGTCGATGTCCTGCGGCGGTGCTTGCAAGCGCGCCAATGGCAGGGCTGCAGCTGCAGAGCCTCTCGCCGCGTGCATGACAGGGGCGCACTGGGCTTTGCCCGCCGCCAGCCGCCCAAGCCGGGGGCCGTCAGCCGAGCGACTGCGCCCCGCGCAGCCCTGGGCAGCAGGGAGCCTGGCCTGATGTCGCCCATTTGGGCGTGCCCGGCGCAGCATGGTCTGCAGGGAACCTGGCCTGACGTTGCCCGGGTGGGCCGTCATCATGTGACCTCCATCGGCATGATCAGTGCGCCTGATCGGGCGCGCGGGCAGGCCTTCAAGCGGAGCCCGAGTCGCGCGCGCTAGGTCCAGGATTATGGCGGGCGCGCAGGTGATGTGCGAGGTCAGCAAGGCGGACATTCAGGCGCACGTGGCCGAGCGCCTGGAGCGCGAGCACGCGGAGAAGGAGCGCCGGCGGCGCGAGA
>JAABUR0100007603.1_pt1 | contig 12759 bp, 11 predicted proteins | sample 5560091 | NCBI WGS metagenome assembly JAABUR01 (sample SAMN10711879, study PRJNA513375) | rock metagenome | isolation source: Antarctica rocks | place: Antarctica: Victoria Land, University Valley sud
CTGGCCAGCTCCGGGATGACGATGATCGTCGTCACCCACGAGATGGGGTTCGCACGCAAGGCAGCCGACCGGGTCGTCTTCATGGACGAGGGCCAGATCGTCGAGTCGGACACCCCGGAGGAGTTCTTCAACAGGGCGAAGTCGGATCGTGCCAAGGACTTCCTCGGCAAGATCCTCACCCACTGAGCACGTCGCGACCAGGCACGCCCGTGCCGTCGCCCAACCAGGAGGAAACAGATGAAGCTCCCTCGTATCAGCGCAGTCGCGGCGGCCGCGGTTGCCGCCGTCGGCCTCGCCGCCTGTGGTAGCAGCAGCGGCGGCGGCACCCCAGGCGGTGGCGCCGCAGGTGGTGCCACGGGCGGCGCGAGCAGCGCGGCCGGGGGGGGCGGCGCGGCCGCCTCCGGCCCGGTCAAGATCGGCATCAAGTTCGACCAGCCCGGACTGGGCCTGAAGGAGGGCGCGAACTACACCGGCTTCGACGTCGAGGTCGCCAAGTACGTCGCGAAGGAGCTCGGCTACAAGGACTCCGACGTCACCTTCGTCGAGGCGGTCAGCTCGCAGCGCGAGACGCTGATCTCGACCGGCCAGGTCAAGTACATCGTCGGCACCTACTCGATCACCGACGCACGCAAGGAGAAGGTCTCCTTCGCCGGGCCGTACTTCATCGCCGGTCAGGACCTGCTGGTCCGGGCCGACGACGCGTCGATCACCGGTCCCGACGCGCTGGCCGGCAAGAAGCTGTGCTCGGTCAAGGGGTCCACCTCGGCGCAGAACGTGCAGAAGACCTACCCGACCGTGCAGCTGCAGGAGTACAACACCTACACGCTCTGCGTGGACGCGCTCAAGGCGAAGAGCGTCGACGCGCTGACGACGGACAACACCATCCTCGCCGGTTACGCGGCCCAGGAGGCCAACAAGGGCAAGCTCAAGGTCGTCGGCAAGACCTTCTCCACCGAGAACTACGGCATCGGGCTGAAGAAGGGCGACACCGACTTCTGCACGAAGGTCACCGCCGCCCTCAACAAGATGATCAAGGACGGGTCGTGGAAGAAGTTCGTCGACGCGAGCCTCGGCCCGGCCGGCTTCAAGCCCGACGCCAAGAACCCGCCCACCCCCGCCACCTGCTCCTGACCCACGAACGGCAGGTATGCCGTCCGCTCCGTCCCGCTCGCGCGGGGACCGCGCCGGGGTGGACGGCATACCTGACGAAAGGCTGACGACACATGGGTGAGCTGCTCTCCGAGTACAACATCCTCGGCGCGTTCGGCTTGACGATCCTGCTGACCTTCTTCTCCGCGATCGGCTCCCTGGTGATCGGGACGATCGTCGTCATCATGCGCGTCTCGCCGATCGCCATGCTGCAGAAGCTCGGTGCGCTCTACGTCAACACCGTGCGCAACACGCCGCTGACCCTCATCATCATCTTCTGCAACATCGGGTTCATCGTCAACCTCGGCCTCAACCTCAGCGACAACATCGCCGCCAACAACATTCGGTGGGCGGTCATCGGGCTGTCCTTCTACCACGCCGCGTTCGTCTGCGAGGCCCTGCGCAGCGGGATCAACACGGTCCCGCCGGGCCAGGCGGAGGCCGCGCGCTCGATCGGGCTGACCTTCGGGCAGAACGTGCGCTACGTCGTGCTGCCACAGGCCTTCCGCGGGGCCATCACCCCGCTCGGCAACACTCTCATCGCGCTGACGAAGAACAGCACGATCGCCTACGCGATCGGGGTGGCCGAGACCAGTGGCCTGATGAAGGAGATGATCGAGAACCGCCCCGACCTGCTCATCCCGATCTTCCTCATCGTGGCCCTTGGGTTCGTCATCCTCACCCTGCCGGTCGGGATACTGACCTCCTCGCTGTCGCGGCGTCTGGCGGTGAAGCGATGAGCTCCGTCCTCTTCGACGTCCCCGGTCCCAGGGCACGGACGCGCCATCGCCTGGTGGCCGCGGTCGGCGGCATCGTCGTGCTCGGGGCACTGGCCTGGGTGCTGACCAAGTTCGCCGAGAAGGACAACCTCGAGGCAGCCAAGTGGGCGCCCTTCCTCACCTGGGAGATCTGGAACAGCTACTTCATCCCCGGCCTCATCGGCACGCTCAAGGCCGCCGCCATCTCGATCGTCCTCGCCGGCGCACTGGGGCTGCTGCTCGGGATCGGCCGCATGTCCCCGATCAGGGCGCTGTCCTGGCTCAGCACGGCGTTCATCGAGCTCTTCCGCGCGGTCCCGGTCCTCGTGATGATGTTCTTCTCGTTCTACCTCTACACCACCAAGGGAGTCTTCCCCGACGAGATCAACCCGCTGGCCGCCGTCGTCACCGCGCTGACCATCTACAACGGCTCGGTCGTGGCCGAGCTGATCCGCTCCGGCGTCGGGAGCCTGCCCAGCGGCCAGGCGGAGGGCGGGCTGTCGATCGGCCTGACGCCGTTCCAGACGCTGCGCCTGATCCAGCTCCCCCAGGCCATCACGGCCATGCTGCCGGCGATCGTCGGCCAGCTCGTCGTCGTCCTGAAGGACTCGGCCCTCGGCAACATCATCCTCTACCCCGAGCTGCTGACGACCTACTCCCAGATCGGCAGCTACAAGTCGAACCCGGTGCCCGCCCTGATGGTCATTGCGGTCATCTACATCGTCATCAACTACCTGCTGACCGTCCTCGCCGGAAGGGTCGAGCGGCGGCTGCGGGCCAAGGGCCGGCCGACGATCGGGCGCGGGGCCGCCGGAGGCGGGGCGCTCCCGCCGCCCGCAGGCGCCGTCGTCCCGGCTGAGACCGCGGCACCGGTCGGCGCCTGAGGGGGACGCTCGTCCTGCCGCGCGGCCAGCGGCCAGCGGCCGGTCGGTCGGGCTGGTCAGGCCGGGGGTGGTGGACCCTGCTCGCGCAGCAGGGCTGCCCGGTCTGCGGCATACCCCACCATCCACCCCGGGCGCAGCCGGTACATCCGGATGTCCGGGCCCCACTGCAGCGGCGAGCTGCCGTAGTGGTCCGTCCAGTGGGCCAGCACCTCCGCCAGGCCGGGACGGTCGGGTGTCAGCGTCTCCGCCGTCCCGTGGCTGAACACGGCGAGCGTCTCGCCGTCGATGTGGGCAGCGCTGACCTCCGGACGGGCCTGCAGGTGAGCGGCCTTGACCGCTGACCCGGAGGTGGAGAAGGTCCACGCTCCGTGCAGGAAGTGACCATCGACAGCACTGATCCGCGGCGCGCCCGACGGCGTCGCCGTCGCGAGGGCGAGCACCTTCATCCCGGTGAGCAGCCCGACGATCTCGCGCGCGGAGAGGACCCGCTCGTCGTTGATGATGCCGCGCAGGTGGGCGCTGGACCGGACCCGCGAGCGGTCGAGCAGGTCCTGCAGCGCCCGGAGCTCCTCGCTGGTCTCGCGCATCGCCCCACCGTAGCCCAGCCCGTCACGTCACCCGCAGCTCGCCGGGACGCGCACCGTCACACGGCGCAGCTGTCACCCGCACAGCCGCCCGCGCCCCCGTCGACGGACACGAGCGCCGCCGTCGAGCGCTCGGACCAGGCCTGCTCGAGCGCCCCCAGGACGACCTCGCTGGGCTGGGCCCCGGAGATGCCGTACCGCCCGTCGACGACGAAGAAGGGGACCCCGCTGATGCCGTAGGCGCGGGCCTGCGCCTCGTCGGCACGGACGGCGTCGGCGTAGCGGTCTGAGCCCAGCACCGCCTCGACCTCGGCTGCGTGGAGCCCGACCTCCGTGGCCAGGGCCGTCAGCGCGCCGTGGTCGGAGACCGGCGAGCCCTCGGTGAACGTCGCACGGTCGAGGCGCTCCTTGAGCGCGTCCTGCCGGCCGTGCTCGAGGGCGAGGTGCAGCAGCCGGTGCGCGTCGAAGGTGTTGCCCGGCCGGGCGAGGTCGAAGCGGAAGTCGAGGCCCTCCTGGGCGGCGGTGGCCGTCATGGTGTCGACCATGGCCTGTGCCTCCGGGACGGAGCAGGCGTACTTGGCCGCCAGCCGCTCCGCATACGTCCCCTGCCCGGCCGTGCTGGGCGCCGCGGAGACGTCGAGCTCGAAGCTGCGCCACACGAGCTCCACCTCGTCGCGGTGCGCGAAGCGGGCCAGGGCCGCCTCGAACCGGCGCTTGCCGATGTAGCACCAGGGGCAGACGACGTCGGACCAGATTTCCACCTTCATGCTCATGCCGGTGCCAACAACGCCAGTGCCGTATCGCTTCCCCGGGGGGGCACCTTGCCGGCGTCCCCGCAGCGGCCCGAGCCGCTGGCGCTTCTGGTTGCTCCCCCGGTTGGACTCGAACCAACAACCTGCCGGTTAACAGCCGGCTGCTCTGCCAGTTGAGCTACAGGGGAAGGGTGGCCGGGAAACAGTAGCAAAGGATGCGCTCGCTGGTGAAACCCCGCAGCGCGCCGCAGCAGGCTGCGTTTCGGGAGGGTCAGGACGGCATACCGACCTGCTCGCGTAGGTAGTCCAGCGCGGCCCGCACGGCGGCACCGACCTCGGGGTCGCCCGCCCGCACGCCCCGGCCGAGGACGACCTGCTCGAGCAGCTCGCCGGTCGCGAGGTCCTGGCGGATGACCGCTCGTCCGGTGCGCCGGCCGGTGAGAGTGAGCTCCTGGGTGAGGACCACACTGGCCTGGACCCGCTCCCGCAGCGTCTGCAGGAGGTGTCGCTCCTGCCCGAGGCGCCACTGCCCGGGGCGGGACCGGTCGACGAAGGTCACCGTCAGCAGTCCGTTGTCGCGCTGCCAGCTGCCGTGGTCGACCTCGTGCCACCGATGGCGGCGCGAGAGGCCGCCGTCAGGCCCCAGCACGGCGAACGCGTGGTTGGTCGCCACCAGCCACGCGGTGTGGTCGAGGTCCTCCGCGGCGCTGAGCACGCGCTCGCCGGCGCCGAGCGGCAGGCGGCCCAGGACGTCGTCGGCGGGGACGGCCCGACGCCGCAGCCTCCTGAGCGAGGGGCGCATCAGTCGTCCCCCCGTGCCCGCAGCGTGGCGAACGCCCGCTGCAGCTCCTGGAGGCGCACCGCGAGCTCCCGCTGTCGCACCGGCTCCGGGGAGCCGGACGAGTCGAGGCGGCGCAGCTGGCTCATGGCCTCGGCGATCCGGCGGCTGAGGGTGACCTCCTGCACCCGCTTGAACAGCTCGGCGACGAACCGCTGGCCCGGTGTGCCGGTCATCGGGTCCATCCGCACCGGCAGCGACGCCACCGCCAGCTCGGAGACCAGCGGGCGGACCGCGGCCGGGGAGGACTGGGTGACCGCGTCGTGCCAGGCACTGCTCGACTGCCCGGTTCGCACCCCCCCGGCTGCGCGGATGGCGTCGAACACGGCCCGGTGCGCCGGGGCACTGAACCCCTCCGGGGTGACGGCGTCGAGCTCGGCCGGGTCGATGATCGAGGGGAACTGGAGGATGCACTGCAGCAGCTGGCGTTCCGCGAGCACGACCGGGTCGCGCAGGTCCGGACGCGGCATCGACTCCCGCAGCTCAGCCGCGCTCGGCTCGAGCGCCGCGTCGGGCGGCTCCGGGTGGGTGCCCCGGGGCGGGTCCTCGTGCCGTGGGTCGGGCCCGGCGACCCGGCCGGCGCCCCTCCCGAGGGCGCGCCCTGCCTGCGCGACCTCCGCGACGACCTGCTCGACCTCGACGCCGAGCCACCCCGCGAGCGCCCGGGTGTACTCGGGTCGCAGGGACCGGTCCCGGATTCCGGCGACGACGGGCGCCGCGGCACGCAGGGCCTGGATCCGGCCCTCGGCGGTCTCGAGGTCGAAGCGGGCGATGGTCGTGCGCACCGCGAACTCGAACATCGGCACGGCGTCCTCGACGAGCGCACGGACCGCGAGGTCCCCCGAGGCCTGACGCAGCTCACACGGGTCCTTGCCGGAGGCCTCGACCGCGACGAAGGACTGCGACGCCCAGCGCTGGTCCTCTTCGAAGGCGCGCATCGCCGCCTTCTGCCCGGCAGCGTCCCCGTCGAAGGTGAAGACGACCCTGGCCGGTGCCAGGCCCGCCTCGTCGCGCATGAGGCGGCGCAGCACCTTGACATGCTCGACCCCGAACGCCGTGCCGCACGTCGCCACCGCCGTCCCGACCCCGGCGAGGTGGCACGCCATGACGTCGGTGTACCCCTCGACGACGACGGCGGTCCGGTCCCGGGCGATCGCCTTCTTGGCCATATCGAGGCCGTAGAGCATCGTCGACTTCCTGTAGATGGGCGTCTCGGAGGTGTTGAGGTACTTCGCCTCGACCCGGTCGTCGTCGAACAGCCGCCGTGCCCCGAACCCCACCGTGTCCCCGGTGATGTCCCGGATGGGCCAGACGAGGCGTCCGCGGAAGCGGTCGTAGAGGCCACGCGAGCCCCGTCCGGCCAGGCCCGCGGTGACGATCTCGTCCTCCGTGAAGCCCTTGGAGCGCAGGTGACCCGCCAGCTCCTCACCGCCGCGTGGCGCGAAGCCGACGCCGTACCGCCGCGCCGCGGAGGAGTCGAAGCCGCGCTCGCGCATGAAGTCGCGCCCGGCCCGGGCGGCCGGCGAGCTGATCAGCTGGTCGGCGTAGAGCTCCTGCGCCACCCGGTGTGCCTCGACCAGCCGCGAGCGCCGACCCGGGCCGTCAGCCGCCTCTCCCGCGGGCCGGCCGCCGTCCTCGTACCGCAGCTGCATCCCCAGCTTGCCCGCCAGGCGCTCTACCGCCTCGGAGAAGGTCAGGTGCTCCACCTTCTGGACGAAGGAGATGACGTCGCCGCCCTCGCCGCAGCCGAAGCAGTGCCACGCCCCGACCGACGGACGGACGGTGAAGGAGGGCGTCTTCTCGTCGTGCAGGGGGCACAGCCCCTTGAGCGAGCCCGGCCCCGCCGCGCGCAGGGTGACGTGCTCGCGGACGACGTCGTCGATGGCGGAGCGCTCCTTGACGGTGGCGACGTCCTCGGTCCTGATCCGACCCGCCACCGCACCTCCTCCGACCGCCGGACTCACGCCGACACAGGGGAGTCTAGGTGAGAGCCTGCCTCAGCCGCCCACCCCGGCCGGGGTCACGTCCACAGCCGGGCCAGCTCGGTGGCCCGCGGGTCGGTCAGCGACGCGACCTGGTCCACGAGCACCCGCAGCCGCTCACCGTCGTCCGCGGCAGCCACGAAGTCGGGCCGCAGGTCCGGGTCGAGCCGCTCCTCCGGCCGGGCGGCGAAGGCGGCGACGAGAGCGTGGACGAGGGCCCGTTGCTGCGCCATGACGCCGAGCCGCCCGTCGGCGAACATCACGTAGTGCGCCGCGACCCCCTTGAGCACCGAGCACTCCGCGCGCACCTCCCCCGGGATGACGAGGTCGGCGGCGAACCGGGTGAGGGCACCGTCGCCGTGGCGGGCCCGGGTGGCCCGCTCGACGGCCTGGACGAAGCGCCCGATGAGGCGGCTGGTCATGTCCTTCAGCGCCGCGAGGTCGACCCGGGAACCCCGGTATGCCGTGGGGATCGTCCCGGTCGCGACCAGCCGCCCCAGCGCCTGCTCCAGCTCGGCGAGGGACAGGTAAGGCGCGTAGGTCTCGCGCGCCACCGACAGGACCGGCGCCATGTCGACACGGCTGTGCAGCAACCGTGGGTCGACCCGGAAGGAGGCGATCGCGTCCTCGACGTCGTGGACCGAGTAGGCGACGTCGTCGGACCAGTCCATGACCTGTGCCTCGAGGCAACGCTGGGCCGCCGCCGCCCCGTCCCGGAACCAGTCGAAGGCCGGCAGGTCGACGGCATACACGCCGAACTTGGCTGTGGGGTACGGCGAGCGAGCGGGCAGCCACGGGTACTTCGTCGCCGCGTCGAGGCAGGCGCGGGTGAGGTTCAGTCCTGCCGGGCGGCCGTCGGGGTGGGTGCGCTTGGGCTCGAGCCGGGTGAGGACGCGCAGCGTCTGGGCGTTGCCCTCGAAGCCGCCGATGCCCGCGGCCGCCTCCGCGAGGGCCACCTCACCGTTGTGCCCGAAGGGCGGGTGCCCGAGGTCGTGTGCCAGGCACGCCGTCTCGACGACGTCGGCGCTGCAGCCGAGCACGGCGCCGAACTCCCGTCCGATCTGGGCCACCTCGAGGGAGTGGGTGAGGCGGTTGCGGATGAAGTCGTCGCTGCCCGGCTGGACGACCTGCGTCTTGGCGGACAGGCGGCGCAGCGACGCCGAGTGCAGCACCCGCGCGCGGTCCCGGGCGAAGTCGTCCCGGTCGGCCCGCTTGTGCGCCGGGTCCTCGGCCACCCAGCGCTCCCGGTCCCGCTGCCCATAGCCGGCCACGGGCAGGACTGTATGCCGTCGCACGGGCCGCCGCTCCGCCGCTACCCGGTGCTCGTCGCTCCGGCAGGACCGACGACCACCGACACGCTGGTGTTGCCCGGGCACTGCTCGATGGCGCGGATCGCCCAGCGGCCCCGGAACCCGTTCCCCTCGAGGTTCGACTCGGCGTCGTCCTTCTCCACCTCGCCCTCCGACAGCGTCCAGCCGTTGGTGGAGAACGTCCGCTGCATGTCCGCGAGCGTCGCCGGGAAGGTCTTGGGGGAGACGGCGGTGATGACGATGCGGTCCCCGGACCGGGTCTCGACCTTCGTCACCGGGTAGCCACCCGGCAGCGCGGCCCGGCTCGGGTATGCCGGGGGCAGGCTCACCGCCTTGGCGTCCGTGGCGCAGGCGCCCGGGGTGGCTCCCCCCGTAGCTGCCCCAGTGGGTGCCTGCGTGGGTCCCTGGGTCGGTGGCGCGGTGGGTCCCTGGGTCGGTGGCGCGGTGGGTCCGGGGGCGGCCGGGGCCTGCGGCTGTGCCTCGCTCCGGCAGCCCCCGATGGCCATCAGCAGGGACAGTCCTGACGCCGCGGCCAGGCCGCGGCGCCAGGAGATGGCGAGCACTACGCCCGCTGGGTGATCGACCGGCGGTTGTTGCTCTCGCTGGACTCCCGGATGGTGTTGGCCGGGTCGGCCACCACCGTCAGGGTGTGGGTGCCCTTCGACAGTGCGACGCCGGAGAACGTCACCGTGCGGCTGGTCCCGGCCGCGAGGTCCGCCGCCGTCGATGTCGAGCGCACCACGCCGTCGACGAGCAGCTGCAGGGTGGCCCCCCGCGCCGTCGCAGCGCCGACGTTTGCCATGGTGGCGGTCACCGTGTAGGCGTGCTTCACCTTCGCCGCGCTGAGCGAGGTCGGGGTGAGGTCCGGAAGGGCGTCGTACGCGGCATACAGGGTGTTGCCGCCCTGCTGGCGCGCGATGGTGGCGTAGGCGTCGAAGTTCTCGGCGCCCCCGGTCGCGCAGGCGCCCGTGCAGCCGTCGGCGTAGCCGACGAGCACCCGGCCGGTGCGGTCCACCGTCGCGTCCATGAAGTCGAGCAGGTTGCGGTCCTGCCCACAGGTGGTGCCACCGGTGCAGATGGAGCCGCGCTGGACCGGGTCGGACGGGGTGGTGTCGACCGTGACCCAGCTCTTGCCGCTGTCGTAGGTCGTGGAGACGTACAGGTGCCACACGCCCTTGAAGTTGGCGGCGTCCTGGTAGTTGCCCGCGGTGGGCGTGCCGATGAAGGCGAACGACGCACGGTCGTCGTCACCGGCGACGACGGCCGGGAACACGGTGTTGTTGATCCCGAACGGCACACCGACGTTCTGGTCGTTCGACCAGGTCCTGCCCTTGTCATGGCTGACGGCGGCGCGGGCCGTGCCGTCGGCCGCCTGGTAGCCCATGTAGACGGTGCCGTTCGCACCGATCCCGACGCTGGGGTCGGAGCCGCCGGCGGTGCTGGCCGGGTTCTTGCGGACGCTCCACGTCAGGCCGCCGTCCTCGGAGACCGCGACCGCCTGGTTGCCGCCGCAGCCCTTGTTCGGCACGTAGACGGTGCCGTCCGGGGCGACCTTGACGTGGCCGTGCAGGCCGCCGCAGTCGAGCAGGCTGTAGATCGGCACGGCCGCGCCGAAGGTGACGCCGCCGTCGTGGCTGGCGGCGCAGCTGGCGTCGGCGATGTCCTGGCTGCAGTAGTAGACGGCGTTCGGGTAGCTCGACGTCGGCAGCGGGCCGAGGGCACCGGCCGGGTAGGGACCCCCGCCCACCGTCTGGTGGTCCACCCCGGAGTTGATGCCGCCCCCCTGGCTGGCGGACCACGTCCTGCCCTCGTCGTCGGAGTAGCACATCAGCGACGTCTTGCCGGCCAGCTGGCTCTCGAACACCCGGCCGGTCTTCGGGTCGGTGAAGCCGATCGGGTCGAGCGAGGTGGTGCTCCCGACCGGGCAGCCGGTGGCCGCCTTGGCGGTCACGTTGCTCCACGACACCGCCGACGGGCTGACCGAGTCGTCCCACGTCGCCCGGTAGGTCTCGAACAGGGCCTGGTAGAAGGCGGCGTTCGTCTTGTGGTTGGAGCCGATCGACGGCTCGCCGGCGTCGTGGGCGCGCCGGTAGGCCTCCGGCGCGCCGTACTGGGAGTAGGTCGGGGGGGTGGCCGTCGAGGGGGGCGGGTTCACCGCCTTGTCGGTGAGCGCCGCCGTGGCGGTGAACGACTGGCCCAGCGGGGCGAAGGGCACGACGCGCACGGTGTAGTCGCCGCTGGTCGGGGCGGTGATCATCACCTCGGGGTCGGACGAGCTGGCCGCCGACGTGACCTCGTTGCCGGCGCTGTCGAGCAGGTAGATGTCGAAGTCGGCCGCCGCGAGCGGCCAGCTCACCGTGATCGTCAGCTGGTGGGTGTCGCCGTAGCCGGCGGACGTGCCCACGTGCAGGGCGAAGTCGTCACACAGACCCGGGCCGCAGGTGACCGGACCGGCGAGCCCCGTCACGTTGGGTGTCACGTACGGACCACCGGTCCAGGACACCGACCTGGAGGAGTCAGACACCGACCCCGAGGCTGGCGTGGCCGCGTCGGCGCGCGGGACGGCCCCCGCGCCTCCGGTGACGAGCAAGGCGGCCGAGAGCACTGCCACACTGCTGCGGGAGAGGTACGAACGAAGGATCACTTGACGCTCCTCGGTGGGTTTGCCGCCGCGGGCGCGGTGGCGTCCGTCAACGGCCTCAGGTCAACGGCTCGCAACCTACACGGCCGCAGACCGGCCCACCACCCGAGATGGGTCAGTTCTTGCCAATCCGCTGTGAGCGGGCCTACGCGAGGGCTCAGGTCCGTCGGCAGACCCACGCCGGTGGGGTGCCGTAGCGCGGGGTCCGGTTCAGCCGGCCGGCCGCGCAGTCCTCGACCAGCTCGCGAGGTCCTGCGGCGTGTCGAAGGGACAGCGCGGGTCGCTGCGGCGTCCGCTTCCCTCGCCGCCACGCTCACCCCCCCGAGACGGCCAGCTCCGCCTCGGCGACCGCCTCGGCGCAGGACTGGTCCATCTCCCGGGAGGTGAGCCAGCCCTCCGGCAGGGCCACCCGGCGTGACGAGCCGGCCCGGCCCCGTTGACCCTCGGCGGGGTCGCCGGGCCACGGCGCGTCCGGGTCCAGCCCGGCCAGCAGCTCGTCCAGCGCCGCCATCGAGCCGACCAGCGCCAGCGAGTGCCGCACGCTCGAGCCGGCGGGGAAGCCCTTGAGGTACCAGGCGACGTGCTTGCGGATGTCGCGGCAGGCCCGCTCCTCGTCCCCGTAGAAGTCGACGAGGTTTGCCGTGTGCGTGCGCAGGGTCTCGCTCACCTCACCGAGGCAGGGGCGCACCCGCTCCGGACGGCCTGCGAAGGCCGCGGCGAGGTCCGTGAACAGCCACGGCCGGCCGAGGCACCCGCGGCCGACGACGACACCGTCGCAGCCGGTCTCCGCCACCATGCGCAGTGCGTCCTCGGCCGACCAGATGTCACCGTTGCCGAGGACGGGGATCGAGCGCACCGTCTCCTTCAGGGCCCGGATCGCGGACCAGTCCGCGGCGCCGGAGTAGGCCTGGGCGGCCGTGCGGGCGTGCAGCGCGACGGCCGCCACCCCTTCCTCCTCCGCGATGCGACCGACCTCGAGGAAGGTGAGGTGGTCGTCGTCGATGCCGGTGCGCATCTTCACGGTGACCGGCACGGCATACCTGCCTGCCTCCCGGACGGCTCCGGCGACGATGGCGCGGAACAGTCCCCGCTTCCACGGCAGGGCCGCCCCCCCACCCCTGCGGGTGACCTTGGGGACCGGGCACCCGAAGTTGAGGTCGACGTGGTCGGCGCGGTCCTCGGTGACGAGCATCCGGACGGCGGCCGCGACGGTGCCGGGGTCGACGCCGTAGAGCTGGATCGAGCGGGGGCTCTCCTGCGGGTCGTGCTCGATGAGGCGCATCGTCTCCGGGGTGCGCTCGAGCAGAGCCCGGGAGGTGATCATCTCGCTGACGTACAGGGAGGTGGCTCCGCTCGCCGCCGACGAGCCGCTCCGGTCGGAGTCGCGGGACTCGCGGCACAGCCGGCGGAAGGCACGGTTGGTGATGCCCGCCATCGGCGCGAGGACGACCGGGGACCCGATGGTGTGCCGGCCGATCCGCAGCGGCGGCAGCACGGCGGTCGGCGCGGTCGGCCGGGTCGGCGAAGTCCCGGCCCGCGTGGTGGGCTCAGTGGCAAGCGTGGTCATGGCCGGACCATTGTCCCATCCCCCGGCGGCCGACCGGCTCGAGTCGGCCCCGCACCCGAGCCGACGGTGCCGGCGCCGTGCCGTCAGACCTCGCGGTCGAGCCGGGTCCTCATGAGCACGAGGGCACGCGCCGCAGCGGCGCACGGCCGGCCCGGGATCGCCGCAGGCGTCGGGAGCCGTCAGTCCCGGGTGCGTAGCCGCTCGGCCATCGCCGGGATGATGCGCTGGCCGTAGGCACGCAGGACCTCGTCCTGGGCGTCGTGCTGGAGGTAGACCGCGAACTGGTCGACCCCC